>RRYU01005626.1_pt1 | contig 22213 bp, 14 predicted proteins | sample 2162651 | NCBI WGS metagenome assembly RRYU01 (sample SAMN10267283, study PRJNA491782) | microbial mat metagenome | isolation source: biomat in the production well | place: Japan: Minami-Kanto gas field, natural gas well KTG3 | collected 2017-06 | reverse complement strand
ACCTACGAGAAAAAAGCGGGTTTGGAGTGCAGTCCCCTTACTTCCATACGGAGTACCCATGAGCATCAATTGGAGTGAACGCATCGCGCAGCGAGCGCGGGAGATGAGTAGTTCGGCGATCCGCGATCTGTTAAAACTGACCGTGCAGCCAGAGATGATCTCGTTTGGCGGCGGGTTGCCCGCACCAGAACTCTTCCCCAGCGAGGAGATCGGGGCGGCGTGTGAGCGGGCGATTGTGGAAGCGCCCGGTTCGGCACTTCAGTATGGGCCAACTGAGGGCCACGCGCCACTGCGTGAGATGATCGCGGGGTGGATGCATGACCTGGGGATGCGCGTCAGCCCCGCTCAGACCCTGATCACCTCTGGGTCGCAGCAGGCGCTCGATATGCTCGGCAAGCTGCTGATAGACCCCGGTGCCCCGATTGCGGTCGAGAGTCCCACCTACTTGGGGGCGCTACAAGCATGGCAGCCCTATCGCCCCGAATTGGTGCCGTTGCCCATGGATGACCAGGGCTTGCAGGTGGAGGCACTGGCCGAGTTGTTGGCACGCGGGGTGCGCCCGCGTTTCCTTTATATTGTCTCGTCGTTCCAGAACCCCACCGGGGTAACGCTGGCCCCTGAACGACGACGCGCCTTGGTGGAGTTGGCGGGGCAGTATGATCTGCCGATCATTGAGGATGACCCCTATGGCGAACTCTACTACGAGGGAACCCGTGCTACCCCCTTGGCGGCGCTAGATTGCCAACTGTATGGCGAGTTGCGCCACGTCATCTACCTAAGCACCTTCTCGAAGTTGCTCACTCCTGGCCTGCGGGTGGGGTGGATGATCGCACCAACCGGCCTGATTGATAAGCTGGTGCAGGTGAAACAGGGGCTGGATCTGCATACGGGCAGTTTGGCCCAGGTGGCCGCCTACCTGACCTGCCGCGATGGCCTGTTGACCCGCCACGTCCCGGTGTTGCGCGAGGTGTACGGGCAGCGCCGTGATGTGATGTTGGCCGCGCTGCACGCGACGATGCCCGCCGGGGTGCGCTGGACACATCCGGCGGGTGGGATGTTCCTGTGGGTGACGCTACCCGACGGCTGGGACTCGGCGGAGTTGTTGGGGCGGGCGATCAGTCATCAGGTGGCGTTTGTTCCGGGGCGCACCTTCTACCCGGCGGGGGATGTGATCAATACCATGCGCCTCAACTTCTCCTTCTCCCCACCAGACGTGATCAAGACCGGGATTGCCCGTCTGGCTGAGGTGGTGCGGAGCTACGCGCCCAGTGGGCAGTTACCGCTATGAGGATCGGGTCGCTGAGTGGGTTGGAGTGCCTGATCATCCTGCTGGTGATCGCGGTGGTGGCGGCGTTTGCCTTTCGGACGGGCTACTTCCGGGGGCGGCGGTGATTGGGGAGGGTGTGGCATGCTTCGCCTCCCTCGAAGAACTTCTTTCTCTGATGTTGGCAGTGAAGCCGCCAACATCAGAGAAAAAAGCAGGTCTGGGACGTAGTTCCAATAGTTATACTTGCTTTCACAAAGAAAATATGGTATATTCGCTTCTGTTAAACAGAAGTTGCAAGGTTCAATAGCGACTTTCATTGATATACACAGATAAAAATTATTATAATGATACAAGAACCTTTTGACAGAAACAAGCATATATACCACAACGAAGCTTTTGCCGAACTTGTTAAAGATGCTGTTCGTTTTTTTAACGGAACACCAGTTCATTGCCTACCACCACCAGAAAGATTTTCTGGTACTGGTGTTTATGCTCTTTACTACACAGGGATCAACCCCATCTATAAAAGGTACGCTGAATTAAATCGGCTTTCCTATGACTTTCCTATCTATGTTGGGAAGGCAGTTCCAACGGGTTGGAGACAATCAAGAGTTTCATATACAGAAACAAATCAATCTACTGAACTATACAGCAGGCTTTGTGAACACAGTAGAAGCATAAATGATGGTGCAGGACTTGACTTAAACGAATTTTCTTTCAGATTTGTAATTTTCGAGCGAGAGGCTTCCGATATGATCAGTACGATTGAAGCTGCATTGATCAAAATCAATCGCCCATTATGGAATTCTTGTGTTGATGGCTTTGGTAACCATGATCCCGGAAGTGGTCGCTATGAACAGGCTCGATCAGATTGGGATGTGATTCACACCGGAAGAAATTGGGTTAATCGTTTGAACGGAATACCCAACGACAAAGATAGTATTTTGAGGAAGATTGATATTCATCTACGATCATTGAAGAAATCCTGATGAAATCACTAGAAATATTTTCAGGCACCGGAGGTTTAGCCAAAGGGCTAGAAATTGCCGGTTTTGAACATGCTTCCTTCGTTGAGTCTAATAAGGATGCATGTGCATCGCTCCGCCAAAATTTCGATCCAAACATTGTGTATGAGGGGGATATTGCAAATTTCGACCTTGCCACACTTGCTAACATTGACTTGGTTGCTGGTGGACCACCTTGCCAACCATTCTCATTGGGTGGAAAGCATAAAGCTCATCATGATAGTCGAGATATGTTTCCCTATGCAATCAAGTGCATTGAACGACTTCAGCCAAAAGCGTTTTTTTTTGAGAATGTCAAGGGTTTACTACGTACATCTTTCGCTGAATATTTTGATTACATTATTCTTCGACTAACGTATCCAAATTGCACCATCAAAGAAAATGAAGATTGGTTACATCATCTCAATAGACTTAGAAAAATTACAAGTAATCAATACAATGATATCAAATATAAAGTTGAGTACAAATTACTCAATGCAGCTCACTATGGTATCCCGCAGAAGCGGGAACGAGTGGTGATCATTGGTATTCGCTCCGACTTGGATGTTGAATGGACGTTCCCACAATCCACACATACTGAGGATAGATTGAATTGGGATAAGTTCGTTACTGCAGAATATTGGGATCGCCATGAGCTACCTCGTCAGCAGAATGTTTTGATCGAATCTCTGCTTCAGCAGAAGTACGGAATGTTTCCACCAGAAGAACTTCCGTGGCAGACTATTCGCGATGCGCTGGTAGGCGTTCCACACCCACAGGAAAACCATAATATTCCAGATCACATCTTTAAGGGTGGTGCTCGTATCTACCCAGGCCATTCAGGTAGTAAGATTGACCAACCCTCGAAAACCATCAAAGCTGGTGGACATGGTGTGCCTGGTGGTGAAAATTTGATCCGCTATGAAGATGGATCAGTTCGCTACTTTACTATATTCGAAGCAAAATTAATTCAAACGTTCCCGAAGAATTTCATTATCACTGGTGCTTGGGGTGAGGCAATGAGGCAGATTGGAAATGCAGTACCTGTTAGATTGTCTGAAATTATTGGTAAACAGTTGCTTTTATTACTACATTCAAATCTTTCCGTATTGCATAAAGCCCATCCCACACCCGTATGTGCTGGGCAGGGAAATCAAGCGTTGAGTTCCAATCTCTCAGCCTGGGGAACATAGTGAAGGGTAACAATCATCCGAGACTGGAGTTGTAGTGGAATCCATAGCAATGCACTCCTTTCTTTCGATGATCGTCCACCATAGCCTCGCATCCCGTCGCTGAAGAGCCGCCCCTTGAGCCTGTCTGAGGGTGTAGCATCCTCGAATCTCTAGGTTTCAGGGGAAGTGAAATGGTATAATACTAACTACGCAGCCTGCCCACCAATGAGGTTCCCCAATGCACCGCATACTCCGCACTCTATGCGCTGTTGTGGCATTCCTGATACTGAGCGCCTGTAGCTTGCCGGGGGTGAGCCAACCGCCTCCGGCTACGGTTGCGCCACTCCCCAGCCCAGAACCAACCATCGCTCTGGTTCCTGATCTGGATGCGGAGACAGAGGTGGAAGCCTTGGGGGTGAGCCTGAACCATCCCCAGGGTTGGGTGAGCGAGGTGCTATCGGGAACTCTCGTACTGGCTCCATCAGCAAGTAGCCTTGATCGCCCCAGCCCCGGCCCGGATCTTGTGATTACACTCGATGCAACCCCGGCGGAGCAGATCGCGGTGCAGTATGGGCGCGAGGCAAGCACGAACCCCGAAGCCTTCTTCGAGGTGAGTAGCGCCCTCATCCAACAATCGGGCTATACCGTTAGCCCCACCACCGCCCTCAACATCAGTGGCCAACCGGCACTTCTCGCCGATCTGCAAGGGGAGGGCGGTGCAGGCCAGTTGGTGGTGGTCATCGGCCCGGAGCAGGTGGTGCGGGTGGTGGGTCAGACCGATCCGGCCAGTTGGGAGCAGCAGAGCCTGCTCTTTCGGGCAATCTTGGAGAGCCTGAGCTTGGTGCCGTTGGCCGCTACCCCCACACCCACCCCGGTTGATGTGGCGCTGCAACCCGAAGTGCTGCGCGAAGGGCCAGCCGGGTTTGTCTTGCGCATTGGGGGGAATAGTGGTGAACGTAACGCCCGCTTCGTTCTGGCACGCGGCATGGCCACCGCCCCTGACGGCACGCTGTACGTAGCCGAGAGCAGCCGGGGTGTGTGGGTCTTTGCGCCCGATGGCACGCTGCTCAGCACCTTTGGGGTTGAGGAACTCCTTGATGCCTATGATGTGGTGCGCACCGAGAAGGGCGATCTCTTTGTTGCCGACTATGGGCGCAACGCGGTTGCCCACTTCCGTGCCGATGGGACATTTGTGGCGCGCTGGGGCAGTGCTGGCGATGCTCCCGACCAGTTCGGTCTCTCATCGCCACAGCGCATCGCCCTCGGCCCAGAAGAGCAGATCTACGCCCTGGACAGCCGCCCCAATCCGGATGGCGAAGCGGCATCTAGTATTATGATCTTCACTGCGGATGGGACGCTCGTCACCCGCTTGAGCCTGCCTGCCGATCTGGCTCCCTCGGATCTCGCAGTTGACCAGAGTGGCAACATCTACCTAGCCGAGAGTTTTGGGGGGGCAGTGGTGAAGTTGTCTCCGGATGGCAACGAACTGGCGCGCTTCGGTGATCCCGCTGCTGCCCTGAGCTTATCTGCTGGTTCGATAGACCTAGATGCGGGGGGCGACATCTACTTGGCTACGTATAGCGCCGGGGTGGTGCGCCTTTCACCTAGCGGCGTTACGGTCTCTCGTAACGGAACCTCGATCAGTAGCGGCAGTGTCCCTAGTCCCGGCGAATTCAGCCTCCCCAACGGGATTGTGGTCGGCCCCGGCGAGGTGGTGTGGGTGAGCGACAACAGCGGTGAGTATAGTGCCGTAACTGCGCTACGCCTCCAGGGTGATGCGGCGCTCAGTTCTACCCCCGGCCCAGAAGCCACACAGAGCGCCACCCCGGAGCCAACCGTTGTGCCAGAGGAGAAACTGCTGCATCAGTGGGCAAGCGCGGCGACTGCGACCAGTTTCTATGCCCCCGACTATGATCCTGAAGGCGTCCTTGGCCCCCCAGATGTACCAGGATGCCAGGACAGCCCCGACGCATGGGCCTCGGCAGCCCCCGACGGCCTCGATACGCTCGAACTGAGCTACGAGATGCCGGTCTTTGCCACTGGCCTCGTCATCTACCAGAACAGCCAGCCCGGTTTGGTGAGCCAAGTCGAGTTGATTGACGAACGCGACCAAGTCATCCCCGTCTATACAGGTACACCCAGCCTGAGTAGCACATGCCCGTTGGCCCAAAGCATCACCTTCACCCAGACCCTGAGCCGGGTGGTGAAGGTGCGTATCACCATTGATCAGCGTGGCGGCACCTATTGGAGTGAGATTGATGCCGTGGAGTTGATCGGGCTGCCATAAAGCTATGCCCCAAACCCCGGTTTGTGTTGTTGTCAGGGCATATGCAACGTTTTTGGGGCTGCACCCCAAGCCCCATTTTTGGTATTGTTTGGCGGCGTAGCCGCCAAACAATACCAAAAAGATATTTCACTACTTCCCCACCCCCACCGGCTTCAAGATCCGCACCGAAAGAAAGAGCAGTAACCCCGTCGCGATAGTGGAGAGAAAGAGGTAGACTAGCCAGGGCGAGGGTACGATAACATCCCCATTAGCACTAGGTATGGTGAAGAAGAAGGCATTCTCGCCCTCAACTAGCGCTGCCTCTGTGATTCCCAGCGCAATGAAGGGGTGGGCGCTTAACAAGAGACCCACAGTATAGATAAAAATGATACCGGGATCGTTATAACTGGCGATCACTGAAATGATCAGAAAAAGAAAGGGAATGATCAACAGCACGAAGATGACACTCCCTAGCGCGGTGATATTAGCTGACAGCGTGGTGCGCATGACTGTTGAGAAGAAAATACCCACCGACGCATAGGTGATCGCCGTTACTACCAACCCCACCACCCCAATCGCCAACTCGGTTCCGCTCACCCCACCGAAGAGAAACGCCATACCCGCCATCGGCAATGCGGCAAAGATGAGCAGCATCGCAAAGGCCAACGCCGAAGTCAGTTTACCCAGGATGATCTGGAAGGGCGAAAGCAGCGTGGTGATCAAGAGATCATAACTCTGGCGCTCGCGCTCACCCGTAATCGCCCCGGCAGTAAGGGCGGGCGCGATGACACACACCTGGATGAGCGTTGCAATCATCACCGTAATGAAGATAGACTTACCAATCGTTGGCCCGGCCTCAATATCCGTCACCCCACCAGAGAAACTGTCCGAACTCGCCAGATAGACCAAGAAGGTGATCATACCAGTAATGGTGAGGTAGATACTGAGCAGGATCATCGCTCGCCAGCCACGGATACGCCCGCGCAGTTCGCGGGTGAGGACAGGGTTCTTGAGCAGGTTCATGCGTACTCCTTGGATTCCAGCCCCATGCGGTAGCCGCGTCCGCGCACCTTATGGATCAGCTTTGGTTCACCAGATGTTCCTTAACCGAACGCCTATGCGGAGCAGCCGCCCTTTATCACCACGAGGCTATCGGTTGTATCCCGTCTGCCTCCACCTCCACTCGCCCCGCGCTCCCCGGCGGCAGATCTATCGTCAATGGCTGATCCGGGCGCAGCGTGAGCGCGGCGCTGCGGAAGACCTCGCGGCCATCCAGGCGCACCACCACATTCGGTACGTCAACGATCCGCACGCTACTGAGCGTGACACTCAGCCCACCATCGGGGCGCTGCATCAGGCCCAAAGCCCCATCCGCATTCGCCGAGACGAGGCTGCCTAAGCCCCACAGCGGCTGCCAACTGCTCTCGAAGCTGCGCTGCCCACCCACTTCAAGCGGCGGGTAGTCCCAGAAGGTGGTTTGGGCACCACTCCACAGTTCCACATACTCACTCGTATCATCGGTGTAGAGGTTGCGATCCACCGGCGGGCCAAAGCCGAAGAGCTTACCGCCCTGGGTACCCGCGCCATGTACCACCACCGCGCCACTATCCGCCTGCTCGTCGTAGACACCCATAAAGGGAATCGGGTTGGGCGCAAACCCACCTAGATAGCCCGTCCAATTGGCCGGGTAACTCAGGTCGCGTCCGGCATAGTGGGGCCAACTGATCTGGCCATGCGCCCCCGGCAAACCGCGATCCGTGGTGGCATGCACGATCATCTGGTTGCTGGGGAAGACCATGCGCAGCCGCGTTCCAACCCGATTATTCCCACCGGGGCTGAGGATGGCGTTCGTCCACATCTGAAGCGGGCGGGCACTCGCAGTCGGGTTCTGCACCTGCATGCGCACCCCCACCTGGGCCGTATCGGCGCGCAGTGTGACACTCCCCAGCACCGTCATACCCGTCTGTAGCTCGTTGATCTGCGCCTGCACTGTCACTTGGCTGGCCGAGGGGGTGACGTTCATCTGCCAGGGCAGATTCTCAAGGTAGCCATGCTCCTCGGTGGGCGCAGCCCATTCCAACCCGCCCACGCCCAACCACCACCCGCGCTGCCCAAAGGGGCTAGGCTTCACCACCGGGTTTTGGTAGAAGATGGGACGGCCGCTGGCGCGATCCACCACCTGGAGCAAGCGTCCGCCCAGATCGGGCAGGAAGGTGAGGGTAAGGAAGCGGTTCTCCACCACAATAGCGCGGTAGCTCCGTGGTTGCAGCGCACCCACCCGGCTGGGATCGAGGCGAGCATAGGGGAAGATCGCGTCGCCCGGTTGGGTGGGGCGCAGTGCGGCGGTGAGATCATAGGTCGGGATGTTCAGGCTCGTCTCGCGGACACTGAAGGCTTGCGCCAGCGGCTGTTGGGCATAGCGCAGCGGATGGCCATAGCGCCAGCGCACATAGTGCTGGCCGACATTACCCATCTCCACCTTCCACGGATCGGGGTTGGCCGGATTGTAGGTGAGCAGACGGCGCTCGAACGCCTGGAAGAGCACCGGCACGCGGGTTCCGGCCACATTCACCCAGGCCCAATATGGCTCGGTGATCGGGCGGCCAAAAACAAAGAGCGGCTCAAATGCGGGGCGTTGCTGCTCCATAAAACGCTGGAAGACCTGCGGCACATTGCGCCCCGTAACCTCATCATAGCCCACAATGATCGTCTCTGGACGCGCCAGCGATGGGTCATCTCCCACACCCTGGGGGCCAAACGTAGCACTCACCAATTGACCAATACGAGTAGGCGCACGATTACCGCCATCAATTGCCGCCAGCGGAGCGAGCATCGCATAGGTCGGCGCATCAGGATTGGATTCCGGATCACCGGCGAGGGGGATACGTGCTGGTGGCATGGCCACAAACTCGTTCGCGCCCACCTGCGTGCGCCCGGCGATCATCTCCACTACCAGCAAGCCACAGGTGACGAACCAGGGCGAAGAGCGATCCCCAGCGGGGTCGCTGATCTCCATACGCGCCTTATCGAAATACTGCACCAGCCGTGCCGCGCCGGGAGACGGATCGTAGCGATCATAACGGCGTTCGCCCGGCAGATTGCCCCATGTCCAAGAACGGCTCGCCTCACCCGCCAGGATGGCCAGATCCGCATCGCTCCAGATCTGGCGGAAGGTGGAGTCGGCGAAGCCATCGGGGGGGCTGGGGCGGGCATGGGCGATGCTGGGGATGATGAGGGCGAGGAGCAGCAGGGTGAGGAGTGCTGATCGCATAGGGGGTACCTCGATCATAGAGACGGCCTAGATCTGGTGAAATTATAGCATGCTGCTTTTGATGAATGCAGCCCTTCCCGGCTTGACCAGATACTCCCTGCCTGCTAGACTAGTTTCCAACCTAAGCGACAATCTGTATAACACCAATGCAGCCACCCGATCACAACCCCGCTGATCTCCACTCCACATCGCTCTCTGATCTGCATCAGCAGTGCGAAGAGCAGCTTGCTGCCTTTCGGCGTTCACGCAATACCCAACAAGATAGTAGTAGTTGCGAGGAGATTTTACGCCGGGCTGCGGATCGTGATGGTGATGAGGCTGCATTTTCACTTCTCTGGGTTATCACAGCCGCCTTTGTTCGGCAAACATGCCCGCCCCAATGCCGCCCATTCCTGGAAGATATTGAACAGGAAGTGGGGTTGCGCCTGTTCCGCAGATTGCGCCTCTCACCATCTCCGTACCGGGCGGGTAGTTTTGCTGGCTATCGTTTGTATGTTAATCTTACTATTAAAAATGCCTGTACAAATCTGCATCGTTCACACGACATCAAACACGCCTCGCTGGAATTCCACCCCAACATATCGTCACCTTCGATGACCAAAGAGGTCTTGCGCCACATGCTCTTTAATCGCTGCGAGGCGCTCCTACCTGATGCGCTGCATCGCGAGATCTTCCGCCGTCGTCTGGTGCAGCATGAGAGTGTAGAAGATATTGTGGCTGCCCTCAAGGATCGCTATCCTGACATAACACCTCATCACGTCCATCGTATCAGAGAGGGTATCGTGCGGCGGCTGAGGCGTGATCCAGAGGTGCGTGAGATGTTCGATTCGCTGGGGGAAAACGAGTAACTGGTGGGTTTACTAGAATACAAAGATATTCCCTTCTACCACGGTAATATAACTATGGATCTTACTTCAATCCAACCTGGCGATCTGATGGCCTATCTGGATGGCGTGCGACTGTCCCATGTTGAGCAGGCGCTTCAGGCTTCGGCCGAGCTACGGCAAGAACTGGAGGATCTGCGCCAGACTGAGCGCAGATTCCAAGCCGTGTTTGCGGATCTGGCACTCGCCGATCCGCAGGATCTGGTTGATGTGGCTACCGGGCAGGCAAGTGCCGAACAGCAGTTGCGCGTCGCCGCGTATGTGCGGGTCAACCCGCAGGGACGCCAGGATCTCGCTGATCTCATCACCGCAGCAACTCCCGCACCGCGCATGCGCCTGCCGCGCTTTATTGCCCTGCCCCAGGTGTTAGCAACGAGTCTGCGCGCGCTGGAGCCGGTTGCCCCCGAACAGTCCTTCTACGCCACCGAGCTTGCGGCGCAGGTGGTGGTGCGCATTCTGCCACCAAAAGATGATCGCTGGCGGATCGAGGGTTTTGTGACCCGTAATGAGCAACCTGTAGCCCAGGCGCGGATCAATTTGCGGGCGGAACATGCCCGCCCGCGCCCGCGCCACACCGATGCGGATGGCTTTTTTACCTTTGCCCGTCTGCAAGCCGGTGTTTACCAACTACAGGTTCGTTTTGATGATGGTATGCTGCTTCTACCGTCTATTCTGCTGAACCATGATTGATTCTTCGCTCCACCAGCTATTCGCTCTGGCTCATGATCCTGGGCAGATTAGGCAGTGGGTTGCGATCAATCAGATGAGCGTGCGCGAGCTTCTGCCTGCAATCCGTGATGCCATCCTCTCCCTACTTGATGGCGATGATGTGGCGCTTATCGAGCGTGCGGTTCTATGCGCGTGGGAACTGGCCACTACCACGAGCCACCCCGAAGACGCGGCCATGGCGCACTGGTGCCAAGGATTGGCCTTGCTGAACCGCAATGCTACTTCGGCCCTGAAGCATCTTGACACGGCCTATACCTATTTTTCCGCCCAAAACCGGCTGCATGAACAAGGCCGCCTCTGTATCGGTCGTGCCGGCCTCCTGGGTCAGTTGGGCCAGTTGGAACATGCCGAACAGGTGATTACTGAGGCCGCGCAATGCCTTGCGGATGTGCCGGAGGCCCAAGAGCGGTTTCCAGTGCTGCTGCTCAACCGCTCGGATATCGAGGGCCGTTTGGGGCGTTATGCCGACATGCAGGCAACGGCAACCCAGGCTGAAGCCTTGGCGCTCCAGCACAACGATATCCCGTTGCAGGCCAAGGCGTTGATCAACCAGGCATTTGCGGCGCTCTTTCTGGGGCAGTTTGTTTGCGCCGAAGCCGCGTTGCACAAGGCCCAATCGGCGGCCCAGGCATGCCATTCGGCTGAACTCACGGCGCGTGTCGCCGTCAATCTGGCGCGCTTGGAGACCTACCGAGGGCGGCTGTTTAGCGCACTGCGCTACCTTGAACAGGCGCGTGCCGATTTTGCGACTGCGCAGATCGATCTTGATCAGGCCACGGTCATGATCGAGGAGGCCAGCCTTTATGAGCGGCTGCATCTGCCGGTTGAGGCGCGCCGGATTGCCCTCGCGGCTGCCGAGGAGTTTGCGCGGGCGGGATTGCTACAGGAGCATGCCGAGGCGCTGTTACAAGCGGCGCGCATCGCACTCATCCTCGAACAACCAACGCTGGCACGCCGCGAACTCGAACGCGCCCAGCAGGTCGCCTCGGCCCTTACCCCCATCCTGAAGGGGTTGCTGCTTGGGTATGCGGCCCATCCGCAACTTCAGCGTAGCCCGGATGCGCGCACCAGCGCCTTTGCGCAGGCGACTCAAGCCTGTGCAGCGTTAGCCGCAGCCGGTGGGGCGGTCGAGCAGCTTGAGGTGGGCTTGATCGCCGCGCAACTGGCGGCAGCGTTGCGCCAACCGACGGCGGTGCTCCAGTTCCAGCAGATCGCTGAGAGTGCTGCGACCCACGGCCTGAGCATGATCGAACAGCATGCCCTGGTTGGTTGTGCCGATCTGTTGCGCCCCAAGGCTGCCACCGTCGCGCTGCAACGGGCGGTAGATCTCGCGCTTGCCGCCCAGCAGAATATGCCGATTGAAGAATTGAAGGCGAGTTACCTGAGCGGGCTGGCTCCACTCTATACGCGGCTGATCGTTGCCTACCTCAAAGCGAAACAGCCCCTCGCCGCATGCCAGACCGTGTTGGTCGCTAAGGGGCAACTCTGGGCCGAGTTGTCACTAGCCGCCGGCCAAGCGGAGGACATGGCCCAGGTGCATGATCCGACCTGGGTTCGCGCCAAAGCCGAACTGGATTACTGGCGTCATGAGGCTCCCCAGGGGGCGGCGCACGATGCGTTGCGCCGGGAACGCATCCAGCAAGCCGAGGCGACCCTGCTCAACCTTGCGCGTCAGCAGACCCGGCAACGTCAGGCGTTGCCGCTGCCCAACATCAAGGCAATCCAGCATGCCATGCCCGCTGAGAGTATGGTGATTGAATATGTCATTGCGGCCCCGCGCCTCTTTGCCTGCCTGATCAGCCCCCACACCGCACCGCGCTGGATCGATCTGGGATCGCTGACCCCCGTGGTGGATCGGCTAGGCAAGCTGGCGCTCCAGCGAGCCGGGTTACAGCGCAGCACCTCCCCTGAGCAGCAACAGCAGAGTGCCGCTGCGCAGCAGCCAAGTACCCTGCGGCTGTTGGGCGAACTCTATGATCTGCTGATTGCGCCCTTAGCGCCACTGCCCGCGCAGTTGACCATTGTGCCCGATGGGTTGCTCTTTGGCTTGCCGTGGGCAGCCCTCTGGAACCAACCCCATGGGCAGTATCTTGCCGAAGAGCATGAGTTGGTTATTTTCCCTTCAGCGGTGCTGCTCGCTCTGCCGCGTATTCCCCCAAGCAATGCGGCTCCGCTGGCCCTCGGTTATGCCGGGCATCCCCCCTTGGCGCATGTGCCAACCGAACTGGCTGCTATCCAGCGTGCCTTCCCAGATACTCAATGTGTCAATCCGGCAGGGTTAGGCGATCTTGCCTGGACAACCGCACCCCAAATTTTGCACCTCGCCATGCATGGCCACATCAACCCCCAATCGCCCCTACTCTCGCAACTCATCTTCGCCGATGGGGCGCTCTTACTGGCCGATGTGCTCAACCTGCATGTCTATGGCACCGCTCTGGTGACACTGAGCGCCTGCGATACTGCCACCACCCCCGAACGGGGTGGCGTGGCTCTGGCACTTGCCGGTGCCTTCCTGACCGCCGGGGCGCAGGCGGTTGTGGCCAGCCTGTGGCCGGTTGACGATACCGCCACTGCACTGATGATGGAGCATCTCTACGCCGGGTTATCAGCCGGTCAGCCGATCTCCCAAGCCCTTGCCCATGCCCAAGCGCACCTGCGCACTTTCGGGTATAGCCATCCCTACTACTGGGCCAGTTTCCAGGCGCTCGTGCGTGGATGAGGAAGTACACACTATTCGTTTGCAGGTGACTGTCGCGGCACACGCTGAATACGCCGCTCAAGATCGCGCACGATCTCTTCTATGGCTGCGCCATCCTGCTCGCTGACATACGCACGTAATGTATCCACAAGATCGTGAATATGCGGGCGATGATAGTACATTAACGTAGCAACATCGTTTTCATATAAGCCTACGCGAGTAAAATCTGCTTGCCGGTACAATGAGGGAAGTGCATACAGCTTGAGCAGAATAAGTCCCTCAATCGTTGCCGAAGTGATAGTGCGCTCAAAGAAGGGCTGTTGGATCGTGTATGCTTTTTGGACTTTTGCAAACAATGGGTTTTTGGTAAGTAAGAAGTCTATTTGTAAATCTTGATATGTTCCACGAGCAAAAAAGGTATTCTGACTTGTTATCGTGATTTCTGGAAGTTTCTTTAAGGCTGTTGTATTCAGGATAATATCAATATCTTCGGTATTTCGCCCCTGAATATACTGAAGCATCGCAATGCCACCAACCAGTGTGTATTGTGTCTTCCGTGATTCAAGGAGCATAAAAAGATCATCAACAGTTTTGAGTAATGAGTCCATCGTAAATGATCTTCCTTGCCAGTGTTGCGCATTAAAAACTAACGCATGGCGGACGACTTTACCGATATGAACCGATGATGTCGTCATAGAGTAAGCCTTCCCATGCGTCTGTTGTATACGATGTATAAAATTTGGTGTAAGTATACCATATCGAGATTCTAAGGGTAGCACCGGCTTCCAGCCGGTCGGTGGTGTATCATGACCGGCGAGAAGCCGGTGCTACCTTCGGCATGTGGAGGGGCGCGTCGTGACGAAGCCCACGGGATGCGCCGCTACGGTGAGACGCCACAGGAGCGGTTGGGTCACACGGGCTGGGCGCGTCACGACGCGCCCAGCCCGTGCTTCACCGAAAGCCAATGGGGTGTAGCTGTCTCCATGACCTCCTCGCGCTGGCTTCGACAGGCTCAGCCAGCGCACCGCGCCGCTGGCTGAGCCTGTCGAAGCCAAGCCTGTCGAAGCCAACGCACCTGAACAACTTGGCTTATACCCTCATTGCCCTGATAATATAGGAACGTCGCTCATCCCAGAGGTTAAGCCACATCATCGTATTAAGGGGTGTCCTGATGCTGCACCGTCTGCTGCTGCTCGTTTGCTTGCTCGGACTCCTTCCCGCCGCTCGTCCGCTGCACGCTGCACCGCCCCCACCGAGTGACTCGCCAATCCCCACTGCGGTCGGTGTTCCGCCACTGCCGCGCTCCTGTATCGGTGGTGCGCCGCTCAACGACTTTGCCGAGGCGATCTGCTGTGTGAGTGGCTACGTCTACATGAACGGGGTGCCGGTGGCCAATGCCGAGGTGACGATCACGGTGGCAGGGCGCAGCTTGGTGACGCGCACCCAGAGTGGGGCGGGGAGCACCATGCCCTACTACAGCGCCAGCCTCAATGCGGAACCTCTCGATGCCCAACCGGGTGACAGTGTCACCATCACCGCCACTGCGGGCGGGCAGACCCAGAGCCGCACCTTTATCGCCCAGGAGGGTGGACGCCAAGAGGATGTGGTGCTGCCACAGATAGCCATCGAGTCCACCTGGGCGGCTGCTGGGCGGGCTGATCCTAGCTTCAAGGCAGCGGCGATGGCCTACGATGCTGCACGTCAGCGCCTCATTCTCTTCGGTGGGCTAGAACGCCAAGGCAATAACGATGTCCCGCTGGCCGAGACCTGGGCCTGGGATGGCCGGAGTTGGATCAGGCTGGCACCGATGATGGCTCCGTCCGCACGTTCAGATCACGCCATGGTCTATGATGTAGCGCGGCAGCGGATCGTGCTCTTCGGCGGCACAGGTGCAGGCGGCGTTGCCCTCACCGACACCTGGGAGTGGGATGGGACAAGCTGGCAGGAGCGCAAGGGTGTCACCGCCCCCGCCGTTAGTGGCCGCTCGCTGATGGTCTATGACACTACCCGTGCTCGGTCGCTCCTGGTTGCCGCCGATGCGGCTAACCCCACACAGTTCAGTGTCTGGTCATGGGACGGGACAAGTTGGGCGCGCCAGCCCGCGCAGATTACTGCTCCCGCCCGCACCGGCTTCAACCTCGCCTACGACGCGAAGCGTGATCGACTCGTGCTCTTCGGTGGCATACGCACCAGCGTGCTCCAACAGGATCTCTGGGAGTATGACGGGAACACATGGGCACGCGCCTATCCGCGCACCGGGCCAAGCGCCCGCAGTGGCCACGCCATGACGTATGACCTCGTGCGCCAGCAGGTGCTCCTCACTGGTGGCCTAGACGCGACCGGCAAGCCGCTGGAGGATACCTGGGCATGGAACGGTACGGCGTGGGCCGAGTTGCGGGTGGATCTGCCACCACGGGCGGGCAGCCTGCTAGTCTACGACAGCACCCGCAACCTGCCGATCCTCGCTGGGGGCTACAGTGATGCGACGGCGACCACCTACCCCGGTGAGACGTGGGAACTGGACATGATTGACTGGAACCAGCGCGGGCCGAGGGTGAGTCCCGAATTTGGTGCATTTTCGTCATTTGATATGGCGTATGATTTAATGCGTAAAAGAGTTTTATTTTTCGGTGGTTCAACTAATGTATCTGATCATGTGGAGACTTGGGAATGGGATGGTGTGTCCTGGACACGCCGCACACCGAAAGTTACCCCACCGACCCGTGTGGATTTCGCAATAGCATACGATGAGGTGCGAGGACAAGTTATATTGTTCGGTGGACGGGGCTATGGTGGGGGATACCTGAATGATACATGGGCCTGGGATGGAACGATCTGGACGCAACTTAGCCCTCTTAATACCCCATCGGTACGAAGCGATCACATAATGGCCTACGATGCTGCGCGACAACAGATCGTGTTATTTGGTGGTTGGAATCCTGATGAGAACCTCAAATTTAGAGAGACATGGATATGGGACGGTACTACTTGGAGTAATCTGAATCCCTCTATTAGTCCGTATTCATCTTTTGGTAAAATGACATACGATAATGAACGTCAAAAAATTATATTTTTGAGTAGTGGTATTATATGGGAATGGGATGGTATTAATTGGTCACAACGAATTACACAATCACCAGCCGATATGATCACCTCTTCATATATGCAGATAGGATACGACGGAGTACAAAAACGCAGCATTGCCTTTGGAGGATCTCCGTCAGTTTATATTTACCCACGAGATACATGGCAATGGGATGGTACTGTCTGGACGAAACTTAACCTAGCGATATCGCCGCCGGGGCGTTATAAGCATACCATGACTTATGACCCTCTACGTCAGCGCTTAGTTTTGTTTGGTGGCGTTATCAATACTGGGACTCTACGCGACACCTGGGAGTGGGATGGTACCACTTGGCGCGAGCAGTCTGGCGATATCAATATGCCTGGTGCGTTCAGTGCCGCCGCGATGGACTACAGCAGCACTGGCCTCAGCCTACTCTTCGGCGGACGTGCGACAGACGGGAGCCTAAGTGGGCGCACCTTCCACTGGCAGGGGAGCCGCTGGGTTCAACTTGATCCAGCCACAGTGCCGCCGCCGCGTCAGTTACACCAGATCGCCCGCAACAGCGACGGGAGTCGCCTGCTGATGTTCGGCGGCGCGGGTGCAGGTGGGGCTGCCCTGGATGATACATGGCTCTGGGATGGATCTGACTGGCGTCTTCAGGCTCCTACCAGCCGCCCCCCGGCGCGGAGTGCGCATAGCCTGACCTTTGATACGCGCCGGGGCGTCTGGGTACTCTTTGGCGGTGCCAGCGCGGGCGGAGCCTATCTGGCTGACACGTGGGAGTATGATGGCACGACCTGGCGACAGATTAGCCCGGCGGGTGCGCCGCCCGCCCGCATCGGGGCTACTCTTACCTACGATCAGCGCCGGGGTGTAACGGTGCTGGTTGGTGGGCAGCACGCGGCTGGCCTGTTGGCCGATGTGTGGGAGTACGATGGCACGACATGGACAAACGTGACCCCTATGCAACCCATCGCAGCGCGCATGGGGCATAGCGCCGTCTATGATTCCCACCAGGGCGTTGTGGTGGTGGCGGGCGGGCGCGATGATGCTGGTGTGCGCAATGATACCTGGGAGTGGGATGGGACGACCTGGCGGGAGCGCATCGCCACGACGCCACTGAGCGCCCGCCTGCGCATGGCCACAGCCTATGACGCCTACCGTGGCGAATTGATTGCCTTTGGTGGCGAGACCGATGCCGGGGTACCGCTTGGCGACACCCAACTACACCGCGCCAACGGCACACTCATGCGACCGATGCCCATCGCCACCATCAACCGCATCCTGCCCCGCGACGCCCGCCAGGGTACCGACACTATCAGCTTTGAGGGCAGTGGGGCCGATACCGACTCCAGCAATGTGATCACATCGTATCGCTGGTCTATCGGTGGCACGGTGATCAGCACCGCACGCACCTTTAGCATGCCCGCCGCCGATCTTCCGCTCGGTGCCCAGACGATACGCTTTGAGGTGCAAGACGACGAGGGCGATTGGTCATCGGCTATCGAGCAGACCATCTACATCCGCAACAGCAGCGGGGCGGTGGCCACAGATACGAGTTGGACGCTGCTGATCTACGCGGTAGGCGACAACAACCTTGCCCCTTGGATGGGCGAAAATGCCGAAATGGATGGCATGCTCTACCGCCTCCAGCGCGCTGGCCCGCAGCCGAATGTGCAGGTGGCCATCCTCTATGATGGCCCGACCGCCAATGATACCTACCGCTACACCCTGAGTTCCGATGGCGTATGGATAAAGACCCCGCAACCCGAAGCGCGCATGAACGAGATGGCGACGCTGCGTGATTTTATCCTCTGGGGGCAGCGTGGCAGTGGCTTACCGCCCACCGACCACTATGCGCTGGCGATAGTTGATCATGCCAACGGCATCGTGGGAATTGGGCAGGATGACACGAGTCTCAGTGATGAGAATCCATTCCCGTTTTTGACCCCGCTGGATGTGCGGGTGGCGTTGCTGGAGGCCACCGATGATGGGGCGCGCAAGATTGATGTGGTGCAGTATGATGGCTGCTCGTTCGGGCTGTTCGAGAACACCGCGATTGCCGCTGGGTTGACCAACTTTGTGATCGCCTCCGCCAACACCGGCTGGGGCATCTTCGACTATGCGGCGTACCGCCGATTAGCGGCCCAATCGGCCAGCCCACGGGCATTTGCTCTCAGTGTGGCGCAACGCTATGCCGAACGGGTCAATGCCGAGCAACTCCCCTACACCATCGCGGTCTTTGATATGGCCCATTTCGAGGCTCTGAACACTGCGATCAGCGGGTTTGGACAAAGCCTGCTCACCTATGTCCAAGCCGATCTGTCCACCCGCCGCACGCTGCTCAGAAATGCGCGCCAGACGATGCAGAAGTACGAGTCGGGCCAGGGCATACTCTTCGAGCCAGACAATGAAGATAGCTATGTGGATCTGGTTGATCTTGCTCAGAAGATCAAAGCGGCGATAACAGATTCAGCGGTGCAAAGCGCAGCGGATCAGGTGCTGGCACAGGCACTGCTTTTTGTAGCGTATGAATCGCATGCGACGGGCTTCTTCAACTATGTTGATCCCTTTCGGGGCGGGGAGCGGATCTACCATATCCGCCTCGATAATGCCCACGGGCTAGGCATCTACTACCCACCACGTTCCAGCACCAACCCGAATAGCGCCTATAAAAGCTATGTTGAGCACCAACTCTTCTCCAACACCCGCGACAATGGTTGGACACGCTTCTTGGGTCAAGGGCTACCACCCCAACTAGCCGGAGACCTCCCCGGCTTGCCGAATGATAGTCTCATGGCACCGCTCTTCATGCCAGAGAATATGCAGGCAGCAACAATGGAGTACCGCGTCTTCCTGCCGGTAGTGCAGCGGTAGGCGGTGGCTGAGCCTGTCGAAGCCATGCGGTGGCTGAGCCTGTCGAAGCCAACGCGCCGCTGGCAACGCATATCGCGTATGGGGCGCGTCACGACGCGCCCCATACGCGATGATCGGAGCCGTCGCATGGCTTGGGATCACCGTCACGACGCGCCCCTACGGCGATTGCGTTACCCCAAGTGTGAAAACGACGGAGCGGGCATATAGCCCGCTCCGTCGGAATAAAGAAGACCCTATGGGAGAGACTACGCCTCGGCGGGCACCTCAGCAGCAGCCTCAGTGGCGGGCACCTCAGCAGCAGCCTCAGCGGCATCGCCCTTCTCACCCTCGCTGACACGGCGTAGCGAGAGGCCCATGCGCTGGCGCTGGCGATCCAGGCTGATCACCTTGGCCGTCACCTGCTGGCCGGGCTGGAGGACATCACGCGGCTGGGTCTGCGGATCAACATCTAGCTCGCTGGCGTGGATGAGACCCTCAACCGCATCTTCCACCTGCACGAAGGCACCGAAGGGAGTGACATTAGTGACCGGGCCACTCACCAACTGACCCAGGCTGTAACGCTGGTCAATGGTGTCCCACGGATTGGCCTGCAACTGGCGCAGTGAGAGACCGATGCGCTCGCGGTCGCGATCAATCTCGACCACCACCACCTTGACTTCCTGGCCGGGCGAGAGCACCTCGCGGGGGTGGTTGACGCGCTGCCAGGAGAGTTCGGAGATATGAGCCAGACCATCAGCACCGCCCAGGTCAATGAAGGCTCCGAAGTTGGTAAGCTGATTGACGCGCCCGGAGAGCACATCACCCGGCTGCAACTCGGTGAGCAGGCGCTGCTTCTGCGCCTTGCGCCACTCCTGGGTTGCACTGCGCTCGGAGAGCACGAGGCGGTTACGCTCGCGATCAACCTCGATCACCTTGAGCGGGATCTCCTGGTTGACCATCTTCTGAAGCGCCTGCTGGCGCTCCTCAGCGGCGGTACGCCCGTGGAGCTGCGCTACCTGCGAGGCAGGCACAAAGCCGCGAATGCGGTTGAACTGCACCAACAAGCCACCCTTGTTGAAGCCGATCACCTTACAGCGCACAATGCCACCCTCACCAAACATCTGCTCGGCCGTCTCCCAGTCCTTCGCCACCTGAACCATCGTCAGCGAGAGGATCAGGTCACCCTCACGGTTCTCTGGCTCCTGGACATAGACCTGGATCGTCTCACCGATGCGCAGCGTACTCAGGAACTCATCACCCATCTGGCGCAGATCCTGGGATGGGATGACCCCTTCGCGCTTGGTACCAATCGAGACCAGCACGCCATTATCCTCGATCTGCATGATCATCCCATCGCGCAGCTCACCACGCTGCGGGCGGGCATAATCATACTCATCAAGAAGTTTGGTCCAGTCCAGTTCCTCAAGTTCCTCAAATACGACCTGATCTACTTGCACTGACATGCTACATGCGCCTCCTAACCCAGAGATTTGGTTCGACCCCGCCGCGACAACCCAACAAAAAAGCGCCTCTGCGATACAGACAGGCGCGGCACGGTTTTCGCGTTTTTGTTTTGCGTGGTGGCCCTTCAACTCACATTGAGCGGAAAAGACACCCTAAACCGATGTGCCCACTGTAGAGACCGCAACAATTGTTACCAACCCGCTCCGCGATACTGTTCGCAGGGTTGGCCGTGGCGGATGTCAACATGATGTTTTACAATGTGCGGGATTATAGACGAGCCGGTGAAAAATGTCAATAACGATATTGCTTGCAGCAGGGCATGTGCAAAGTCACCTCCGGTGGGGGTTCGGGGGGGGGCTTCGCCCCATAGGCATTCGGTTACGCCTGAAGGTAGCACCGGCTTCTAGCCGGTCGGCGGCGCATCGTGACCGGCTGGAAGCCGGTGCTACCTTTGGACGTGCGTAGGGGCGCGTCGCGACGCGCCCCATACGCGGTATTCCTTAACCGAACGCCAATGGGGGGCCGCCCCCCCGAAGATCTTTTTTGTTGTTGTTTTGCGGCGAAGCCGCAAAACAACAACAAAAGTGGGGATTGGGGCGCAGCCCCAAGGACTTTGCACATGCCATGTTGCTTGCAGTGCAATCATGACGATCATATAATGGCACTAGGCAAAACCTAGCGGCGCAAGCAGAGAAGGGATGTAACGTGGCAGGCGAGGATCTCTTACAAGAATTAGAGCAGGCTCGTAGTGCGTATCAGGAACAGGTCGAGCGTACCCGTCGCGAGATCAGTGAGGTTGAGACACTGGTACGTCAGAGTAGCAGCGAAGTGGACAAACTCGGCCAGCGTGAACTCTCGGTCTCCAGTCGCGTGCGGGATCTAGAGGTCAACCTCGACAAATATACCAAAGAGGAGATCAAGAACTTCTTCGCTGCGGCGCAGGAAGTACAGATGCGTCTACAGATTATGCGGGCGCAGTTGGAACAGGTACAGACCCGCCGCGATATGCTCAAGAAACAGTTGGGGCAACTCAACGAGGTGATGGAGTTATTGAGTGCGGTTTCTAGCGCCCTGAGCAATACTGGCCCAGTCAATCAAGAAACGCATCTAGATGATACCGAGGCAATGATCGCTGGAATTATTCAGTCTCAGGAGAATGAGCGCCTACGTATCTCGCTCCAGATGCACGATGGTCCGGCACAATCCATGGGGAACTTGGTACTCCGTGCCGAGATCTGTCAGCGTCTGATTGACCGCGATCTGGATCAGGCGCGCTCAGAACTGATTGGCCTCAAGACGGCCATCAATACGACCTTGCAGGATACACGCCGCTTTATCTTCGATCTGCGCCCGATGACGCTTGATGATCTCGGTTTGGTGCCCACATTGCGCCGCTATACCGCCCAGTTGGGTGAGAAGCAGAACCTGGAGATCAATCTGATGATCCAGGGCCTTGAGCAGCGCCTGCCTAGCCATTATGAGGTGACAATCTTCCGCTTTGTGCAGGAAGCACTCAATAATGTCGTGCGCCACGC
>RRYU01000024.1_pt1 | contig 22220 bp, 19 predicted proteins | sample 2162651 | NCBI WGS metagenome assembly RRYU01 (sample SAMN10267283, study PRJNA491782) | microbial mat metagenome | isolation source: biomat in the production well | place: Japan: Minami-Kanto gas field, natural gas well KTG3 | collected 2017-06 | reverse complement strand
AAACCGTGGCAGGGGCGCATGGGTGACAGGTGGATGAAGAAGCTGCCTGCCACAGTCCCGAACTACGTCCTTACCCTCGTCAGCACTGCTCCCAGGGCAGCCCGTGAAAGCGCCAGCCACCCTGTGTGCTGCGGTGATGGTCGTCGTCCAGGTCCCCCTCGAAGCCTTCATCCACGTGGTAGACGCTGTTCAAGCCGGAATCCAGCAAGACGCGGCCCGCATCCAGTGAGCGTTTTCCGCTGCGGCAGATGAGGATCACAGGGGCGCAGGAATGGTCCTCGTTGCACACGGCCCCGCCCAGCAGCAACTTACGGATCTCGGTGACGAAATGCGGATTGATGGTCCAATCCGGCTCGTCGATCCAGGGGATGTGCACGGCCCCCCGAGGATGGCCTACGAATAAATATTCCATACTGGAGCGAATATCCACCAGCACGGCACGCGGATCTTCCTGTATTATTTTCCAGGCTTCTGCCGGTCCAAGCCCTTGGAGCGTTTTTTCACTCATGATTGCATTTCACTCTCGTCGCCAAAACCATTCGCTGCGTTAATGACAGCATAAAACTGGATTGTAGAGCAATGAAGCAATTTATGATCATTCTCATCATCCGCTCGCTCGCCTTGCTGCCCTGGGCGGCCATCCAGGGTCTGGGCAGTCTGATCGGGAAATTCCTGCTGCGTACCGGTAACCGGCAAAAACGCGACGCACTGATCAATATCCGGTTGTGCCGAAGCGAGCTTTCCCCCTCCGAACAGGAAGAACTGCGCCGTGCAAGTATTATCCACTTCGCCAAAACCTATATCGAGATGAGCGCTCTGTGGCTGTGGCCGGCCGAGCGGGTCCTGTCCATGGTCGTGAGGGAAACGGGTACTGAACTGCTGAACCGGGACGACGGGCGGGGCGTCATCGTGCTTTCACCCCACCTTGGCGCCTGGGAACTGGCGGGGCTGTTCGTGCCGACCAAGGGACCTTCCACCACCATGTACCGCCCGCAAAAACATCTAGACGGCCTGATTCTAAAGGGCCGGCAACGCAACGGCGCACGCCTGGTCCCGGACAACGTGAGCGGGGTGAAACACATGTTGAGGGCAGTCAAGAGTGGGGAATACGTGGGCATTCTTCCGGATCAGGTGACGCGGGAGGAGACCGGATCCATATTCTCACCTTTCTTCGGTGTCCCCGCCGTCACCATGCTGCTGGTGGCCAGACTGGCCCGGCGCAGCGGGGCACGGGTGGTGTTCCTGTTCGCCGAACGCCTGCCCGGGGGACAGGGCTTCCACATGCACTGTCTGCCCGCCCCGGAAGGTATCGACTCCAGTGACGACAGCACTGCCGCTGCGGCGTTGAACCGGGGCGTGGAGCAATGCATCGCCATCTGCCCCGAGCAATACCAATGGACCTACCGGCGCTTCCGCCGCCGTCCGGGTGGTGAAGACAGCCCCTACCGGGGCCCTTCCATATAAGGCCTGCCGGCAGTCGCTTCGCCTGTATTGCATCTCTGTAATCGGGCCTCGCCACCAGCGCCGTCCGCGGCAGGCGCTGACCAGTCTGTTCCGAATCAAGGCACCCTGCTAAAATACGATCCCAGCTTGTCTATGGCTCCGTCTTCTGTGTTGATCAAGGGTTCCATGCAACAAGTATGCGCCCCCTGGTGCGCCTTGAAGACGAAGCCCTATCCGGCTCAATTCCCATACTTTAATCATTTCCGGGTGCCTAAAGCCAGAGGACATCCAGCCGTTATCTTCAGTATGCCGCTAATAATGCGGACTGGAGGACGCATGCACTTATCCCCGAATCTTTCTGCCTGGCTGTTGATCCTGGCCTGCGCATCTGTATGGTCAGCGCCTGCGCCATTGCCTGACACGCGCATCCTGATCGACATCTCCGGCAGCATGAAAAAGAATGATCCGCACAACCTGCGCCGCCCTGCCCTGCGGCTTCTGGTGGGATTATTGCCTTCCGGCTCACGTGCCGGCATCTGGACCTTTGGCCAATATGTCAACATGCAGGCCCCTCTGGGCAAGGTGGATAAACGCTGGCGTGCAAAAGCACGCAAGGGCGCGGACAAAATCCATTCGCGTGGCCTGTACACCGACATCGAATCGGCCATCGGCCGTGCCACCAAGGACTGGAGGGGGCCGGCAGACGATGCCCAGCGCCACTTGATCCTGATGACCGACGGCATGGTGGACGTTTCCAAGGATCCCGCCGAAAGCGCCAGTTCAAGGCAGAACGTGCTGGACGAGCAACTGCCCCGGTTGCGCGACCTGGGTGTAAAGGTGCATACAGTGGCCCTTTCTTCCCGTGCCGACCACGAATTGATGCAGCGCATGTCCCGCGCCACCGGCGGCTGGTACGAGCAGGTGGATGATGCGGCCAGGCTGCAGAAGGTATTTTTGCGAATATTCGAAAAAGTCGGTAACCCGGACACAGTCCCGCTCAAGGACAACCGCTTCAAGGTGGACTCCAGCATTCGTGAACTCACCCTGATCGTATTCCGTACCGAAGGGACGCAGGCCACCCGGATCACCCTGCCTGACGGTAAAAGCTTCGAGCGTGCAACCGCACCCGGCAATGTGGCCTGGCACCAGGACGAGGGCTATGACCTGTTGACCATACAAAAGCCCATGCCCGGCGACTGGAGTATCCAAGCCCGGCTGGACCCGGACAACCGGGTCATGGTGCTGACCGACCTGCGCATGGAAACCAGCCCGGTGCCCAACCGCATCGTCAGCGGACAACGCATCCCCCTGGCTGTCAGCTTCGAAGATAAGGGAAAGACCGTCATTCACAGAGAGTTCATCGAGGTCATGAACCTCAGCACGGAACAGATCGGCCCGGATGGCCTGGAGACTGAACCGCGCCCCCTGCTTGACAATGGCCAGGGAGACGATCCCCTCGCCTATGACGGAAGATTTGAACTGCGCTTCCACCCGGAGGGGGACAATGGCCATGGAGAACTCGTCATCAACGCCGAGGGCAAGACCTTCCAACGTCAGAAGCGCAGCCTGTTCGAACTGGTTCAGCCGGCCAGGGCGAGCCTGCAGCCGGATACGGATAGCGGCTTATTGAATCTCACTATCACAACAGATGCGGAAGTGATCGATCCGGCAACGGCGGAAATCAGTGCAGACCTTGAAGACGTCGGCGGCACTCACAGCAGGGTGGAACTCACATCTGACGCAAACGGCGTGACCAGCGGCTGGATCGACCCGGGCGGGATCGCCGGCAAGGCAAGGCTCACAATTCGCATACGCGCCCGCAGCCGGGCCGGGGACACCATAGGCAGTGTGCTTCCCGTTCTGGACATAGAGGGCAAATTGACTGCACTGACGGCACCTGCAGAGGTTGTGGAAGCCCCGGTCAGCATCGAAGAGGACCCGGAACAGACCGGGAACGATAACACCTCGCTGATTTGGATAGGCGCCGTCAATCTGGCCCTGATCCTGACAGGTGGCCTGGCCTTCTGGTGGATACGACGCCGAAACAGGCAGGACATCATCGTTCTAGTGGATGACGAAGCTGTAACCGAAGACAGCGCGGATCGTACTGGCATCCTGGAAAAGAAGGAGGAGGCCTGATGCACATCGGTACTCTGTGGTTAATCCTCACCGGTGAAGTCATTCTGGTCCTCGTATTGGCGCTGGGTGCGCTGCTGATATCACGGGCCCTGCAACGCCGCCGTGATCGCAAGGCAGCCATGTACCTGGTCGGTGTAATCAAAGAGAACGAGGCACAACGGCAAGAGCAGACCAGCGAGGTACTGAACAAGCGCTTTGGCCTGAGCGGTAATGACCTGAAACAGGCTATCCATACTGTAATGCACGCGGAAAAGCTGCTGTACCAACGCATCATCAATATGTACATCAAGCGCGACGTCATCTGTCTGCGTGAGCTGAATATCGATGTGGAAGCGGTTACCGAACCCTTCCGCACCCTGGAAGATCTCACAGACACCGCCGCCTCACCAGACCCTGGGGGCTCCTCAGCGGATGCGCAGAACGGCGATGAGGATGCCCTGCGAGCCGAGAACCTGGCCCTGAAGCAGGAATTGCAGATCACCATGGAGACCATGAGCCGCATGCTGGGTGAATACGCCTCCATGTTCGGCGGAGAGACTCAGGGATCGCTGCAGGCGCCGGTCATGAACCAGATTTTGGACGAGACCGAGGTTAGTAACGGGCTTGCCGAAGCACAGGACAATGTTGAGACCGGCGCATCCACCGGCGAGGATTTGTTCGCGATGGGCGGCGACCTGGATGGTCTCGAGGAACTTCAGGGGTTTGACGAGGACGAGACACTGCAGGGCAACGGCGACACGGGCCTCGCAACGGATCATGATCAGCCGGACCAAGTCTTGGATACAGATGCCACAGTGGTCGCCACGCCACCCATGGGCGGGGAAATCGATCTGGCCGACGAAGACCTGGACGACATCTTTGCTTCAGCCGAACCCAAGCCGGAGAAAGCGCCCATGCTGGATGAAAACGGCGAACCCATCGACGGTGAACTGGCAGACCTGTGGGCCGATGCATTCAACGAACAGGAAAACGAGGAGTCAGGCAATAAATAGGGGGATTCTCTGCAATGCAGACCTATTTTCTGGTGGACGGCCCGTTATACGGCACACCATTACTCATATGGGTGAGGAAGTATTCCAGATCGCGGTATTGCCCGCCCTGCAGCGGGAAAGGCCTCGCCCTGACCAAATCATTGCACACCTGGAAGCGGCGGTGCAGTGTCCCTAACTCCCCCCAATCGGACCGATAGGTGGGCCAACCGCTGGTCTGACCCAGGGAGGGACTGATGGTCTCGGTGCGCAAATGCTGACCAGCGCTTTCCATGTGGCAATTGGCACAGGCGAAGTTCAATTGCCCACGCCGCCGAAAATAAAACGCCTTTCCCCTCTCGTAAGCCTGTAATGCACGCGGATCATTTTCCGGGATGCGCACCCGGGTTATCTGACCGCGTGACTCATAGGCCATGTAGGCCAGCAGCGAAGCCATAGGGCCGCGCCCATAGTCCAGTGCAGGCTCGTCATGTGACTCGCGGCACTGGTTTACAGCCATGGCCAGGGTCACCACTTCGCCGCGTTCACTGTCCCAGCGTGGATAGTTTTTACGCTGAGCCGGATTACCGTTGAAGCAGTCCGCATAAGCCGAACCGTTACGAAACCGGGTACTCCACATGGTCTTCCCTTCGTCGATATAGGGATCGTAAGGGGGAAAGTCCTCCATGGCCAGCCAGTTGTCACGGTCCTGCTTATCGATGGTGTAGGCGCCATTGGCGAAATCCGCCAGGAATATACCGGGGAAGCGCCGGGTGAAATAACTCAGATAGAGGGCCTGATCTTCCTGCGGAGATGCCGGCAGCACCGGGCTGCCCATGAGAAGAATCAGCAGCAGGATGGATGCGTGTTTCAGCACGGCGTGTGCGGACCGCCCCGATCGGGGCGGTCCCGAGCGGATCAGCCGATCTTGCCCGCTTTGCTGTCGGTGCCGCCTTGATTGTCGGTCCAGGTCAGGGTCACCTGCTCGCCTTTGGCACCGCCCTTGAACTTGAAAGACAGATAGGGGTTCTTGGACACGGCCCCCCCCCCAATTGGCGACCATTACAGTCTTGCCGTTCCATTCAGCCTTCACTTCCTGGATAAAATGTGCCGGGATTTTCTCGCCGGTCTTCTTGTCCTTGCGCAGACCGGTTTCCATCGGGTGGGTCATCAGGGACTTGACGGTAGTGACGCCGTTCTTTGCCTTGGCGCGGATTTTGATGGTGGATTTAGCCATGCTCTGTTTCCTCTGAAATTGTACTTGATTCAGTAATATTGGTCTTGTGCCGCCTGTGCGGGCCCACTATGGATGCTGCCGCCTTATAACGTCTGTCGCCACGCCTGGTTGACTGATGCAAGATAAACTCCCTGTAGCATCCCTCCGGCCTCGCGTCCTACTCGGCGTTCGGCCCGCTGTGTTTTGACATTCAGTCAAAACGGAATGCGTTGTATCCATTTCACCGCTGTTGATTTGCGGTTTATGTACATATACCTCCCTGTAGCATCCCTCCGGCCTCGCGTCCTACCCGGCGTTCGGCCCGCTGCGTTTTGACATTCAGTCAAAACGGTCGGGCCTCACCCACCGCAGCCACCGATGGTGACCTTGACGCTCTTGCGGGCACTCAGCAGTTTTCCGTCGGCCTTGACTACGGCAACCACGTCGCCGGTCTTGCCCATTTTGATACGGGTAGACACGAAAGGCACTGAATCCTCACTCAAAACGAAATCAGCCACCAGCGGCGTGCCGTTCTCGGCAGCGATCAGGGCGATGTTGGTGGCACCGGCCACATCGGTCTGGATGGTGATGGGCACCACGGCGCCGTTTTCGGCAATATCCGGGGCCTTGATCTTGATGGTATCGCTGGCTTCGCTGGCATCGGCGCCATACAGGCCCTTCAGGACGCTTGCGATATCCTTGGATTCGAAAGCTGCCTGGTTCCAGACAGCAAGTGCCGCCTGCGGAGTAAGCAAGCCGGCGGCCATGCCGACCGCACCAGCGGCCAGGGAGCCTTTCAGGAATATTCTGCGCTTCATCTCGGTCATTTATCGTCTCCTGATTGAGAACGTTTGAGTTACAGGGTGTAAAGATATTCGACGACCATGTCGAGCTCGGCTTCGGTCAGTATCCGATGCCGGCCGAACGGCGGCATGCGGCTGGCGGGATTGAGTTCCATCGGATCCCACAACTGTTTTCGCAATTGGGCCCTGTCTGGATAACGCGCCTGGATGGAGACCAGGGGCGGCCCCAGGTCACCCGGGCTCTCGCCGTCTTCAATTCTGTGGCAGGCCAGGCAGTTTCCTTTGCCAGCATCAAAACTGATGGATTTGCCCTGAAGCAACACATCCCTGTCTGCGGCCCGCACCACCAATGGACAAGCCAGTACCGAGGAGACGCCAAAGGCAACCGCCAGAATCCCCGGCATCTGTGATGCGTTTGAACGCATTTTACTCCATCTTTCATACTTTCAGTGGCTGCATGCCCTTACTCGGCATGTTTCCCGGCTTCCCGTGCCAGAACCCAGGCATCCTGGGCAGGCGATAGCATAGCGCATGGAGCAGGGTCTGCAAGCGGATTCGGCATGACCCGGGAGCCCAGCGGACACACCCGTGTCCATTGCGCGAAAGTGTGGCCCTTCATTGAATTGGCAACAATTCACAATTCCCAGGGTCGGGGTTGGTGAAAACCCTTACTGCTTATCTTTTATCTCTTTTTGCAGCTTGATTTCATCCTTTATTTCCTGCAGTTTGGCCTGCAGTTTTGAGGCGGCATAGAAATCCAACTGTTTGTCCCTCAGCCCAACCTCCAGCAATTGGCGGGCCTTTTCCAATTGATCGTTGAGATAGTATGCCTCCGCCAGGAAGAGGTGGGCCTCTGCATTCTTGCCCACGGCCGCCGCCGCACGTGAACGCAGCCTGTACAGCTCGGGCTCGTCGGGACGGCGCTCCAGGGCTTGATCCAGGTGATCCTCCAGCCCCTGATAGTTTTTCTGGGCCAGGGCCAGTTCTGCATAATAGCGCGTCAGGGGATAGTTGCCGGTAAACAGGTCCAAGGCCGCGGACAAACCGCGCAGGGCCTTGTCCTGTTCACCCTCGGCCGCCAGGGTGCGTGCATCCAGCAGCACATAAGGGATATAGGTTGGTGATTTGATGATGAGCTTACGCGCCTCCAGCCTGGCCTTGCTCGTCTGGTTGTCACGCAACAGAGCCAGCACATAGGCATAGCGCTGCGCTGCCTCATCCTGGTATCGCCCCTGCTCGAGCGTAGTGCGGAAATGGACTACTGCCTGCTTCGGATCATTGAAAGATTTTTCCCGCAACATGGCCCGCACCAAGAAATAATCAGGGTCATCCCGATACTGTCGGTAAGGATAGGCGCCGGCCCGTGCGGTGGCATCGGCAATACGGTTGGTGGTCACCGGATGAGTCAGGAGAAACTCCGGCGCATTGTTCTCGTACAGGCGGCTGGCCCGTGACAGGCGCTGGAAGAAGGCGGGCATGGCGTTTGGGTCGAAGCCGCCTTCGGCCAGGATAGCGATACCGATACTGTCCGCTTCCTTTTCGTTTTCCCGGGTAAAGTTGATCTGCTGTTGCACACCGGCTGCCTGCACGCCGGCCGCTGCGGCAAGACCCGCGTCGCTGGAAACGGTCGCACCCAGAACGATGGCCGCCAGCATCAGAGCCATCATGGGTCCACTCATCTGGCTGGCGTTCTCAAAGGCGCGCACCAGGTGATCCTGGGTGACATGAGAGATTTCGTGGGCAACCACTGAGGCCAGTTCGCTCTCGCTCTGAGTGGACAATATGAGTCCGCTGTACACGCCGATATGCCCTGCCGGACCGGCGAAGGCGTTGATCACGGGCTGATCGATAAGGAAGAAATGAAACTGACGCCGGCCCCTGTCCGCATGATTGAGCAGGCGCTGCCCCAGGCCTTCGATGTACTGAGCCAGCAGGGGGTCATCCACCAGCGGCAGGTGGGCGCGCACACTACGCATGAAACGCCTCCCCAAACGCTGCTCTTCGGCCGGGGTGATCATGCTGCCCGCACTGGCCCCGATATCCGGCAGGGCAATGGTATCCGCCTTCAGCGAAGGTAGAGTGCAGATGAGAATACCCAGCAGAGCATAGAAGGAAAAGCTCAGGCCAGTGCGAATGGAAACCATGGAAGGCATGTGAACTCGTATAGGGATATCTCGGTGTTTGCGGGAGGGAGCATATCCCAGTTTCAGTTTAGCTGCACCCGCTGTCCCCAGGGTACGCTGTTCTTGCCTTTGACCAGCCAGATGACCGGAAAGTTCGGTGCCTGCGGGGGAAAGTCTCCATCCGCATCGGTGAAGTAGACCAGGATCTCCGGCCTCAGGCCCTGGATCTCCAGCCACTCGAACACGGGCAGAAAACTGGTCCCTCCCCCGCCCTGAATTTCCGCGGGGCACTCGAAACGCTCCCAGGGCTCGTACACCCAGGGAGCGCCTTCTGCCAGTGCTGCATCGCAGGGCAGCAAAGTCACCCGGGCGCGGATCTGGCCCTTGAGAGCGTCGATCTCGGCCAGAAACTCGTCGATCTCGGTCTGTTTGATGGAACCGCTGGTGTCCAGGGCGATCACCAGGTCCAACTGATGGCTGCGCAGGCTGGGCAGGATGAAACCACCCTCGCGCCGGGATGGACGCATGTATGTGTAATCGTCCCGGGACTGGGCGCTGAGATAACGCGCCATTAGCATGCGCCAGGGCAGCTGGGGTTGCAGCAGGTGGTCCACCATGCGCGCCAGGGAGCCGCCCAGCTTGCCCGCCTGCATGGCCTGCTGGGCGGCACCGGCCAAGCGCTGTTGCCACTGGATATTCAGTGTTTCCTGTTCGTCCACCTGCAAAGCTTGCGGAGCCTCGGCTCCTGCCTGCTCAAGCCCGGGCCTGCCGCCGCCCTGGCCGGCGGCGTCCTGGTCCGTGGCGCGCTCCCGGCCTGGCTGGTCCGGGGATGCCAGGTCATCCTCGCGCATACCGGCGTCCCCGTCCTGCTGGTTATCCCGGTCGTAGGCATGGGTGTCCAAGGTCTGCTGCTGCTCGTTTTCTTCAATCAGCGGATAGATCTCCTCCGCCGTCATGCCTTTGTACTCGTCTATGATCACCGCATCCGGCGGTGGCTTCAGGCCGTCTTCCAGCAGTAATGGGTTGATGGCGAAGTCGCAGGCCAGGTCCCAGCGGTGCTTTACCCTGTGCTGACGCCTGGCAAAGTGGGACAGGGCGCAATGCAGCGCCTCGTGGGCCAGCATGAATTGGGTTTGTTCTATGCTGAGCAGGTCTATGTATTCCGGATTGAAATAAAAGGCGCGTGCGTCAGTGGCCGTGGTGGGACACCAGTCCGGATCGGCCGCCTGCATGGGCAAGCGCAACACCAGGGCGCCAAGGAAAGGCTTATCCAGGATCAGTCGCGTACGGGCAGCAGCCAGTTTGGTTTCGATATTTTTAAGATCCATTGAATGTCGGCTTATTCGTACAGCATCACATCTGCAATGGCCTGAGCCCAGTCGGAAAACTCTGGCACCTCGAACAACTCATTGCCCAAGGCCCGGTGCATGTCAGAGACCAGCATGACACCCATCTCACGCTGCGGAAAGGCATTGGCGTATTTCAGGATATTGCCATATACCGAGCGCGCATCTTCCCCACCCTGGGCGCGGATGGCGCGTCCAACCAGGGCCGCGGCCACGGCGTATTGCAGGTCGATCTCGTCCGGGGCATTGATGTCCTCTCCGGCGATTATGGCGTCCAGGTCCGGCATCTGATCAAGACTGTTGACGAAGGCATACAGTTCCACACCGGCGGCCGGACCGACACAGGCCTGTAGCGTACCCTGCAGCAGGTCTCCGTGATCTGCGAATTTCTGCAATCCGCGATGAGCGAATTCCCACGAACGTGGTGAGGGGAAGGCCACGGGATTGTGGGCCGGGTCGAAGTCGAACAGTAACTCGGGACGAAAGCGCAGAAAGGCAATAATGCGTTCATCCATGCCGTTGCGATAGGCCCAGATCACCCAGTCGTCCAGGTGGGTCTCCACCTCGAAGTGGGAAAAGCGATTGGCCAGCGGCGCCGGCATGGTATAGGTCACGCCCCGATCACCCTGGCGGTTACCGGCGGCAAATATGGCCCATCCCTCGGGCACCTGGTATTCACCGAGCCGGCGATCCAGTATCAGTTGGTAGGCAGCGGCGGAAACCGATGGCGGCGCCGAGGTAATCTCGTCCAGAAACAGGATGCCCTCGGGGCCATGACGCCCGGCATCGGGTAGGATGGCGGGTACCGCCCACTCCACCTGGTTCCCGCTGCGAAAAGGGATTCCACGCAGGTCGCTGGGCTCCATCTGCGACAGGCGGATGTCGATGACCTGTACCTGGTGCCTATTGCCGACCTGAAGCACCATCTGCGATTTCCCTACTCCCGGAGGACCCCACAGCATGGCCGGCGTATGGTGGCCTTCCCGGGTGCTTGTGAACTCGCGGTCGAGGATGGTCAGAATCTGGGCTGGCCGCATGCTTACTCCCTATCTACGGATGGTGTCGACCGAGAGCATATGGGAGCGCTGTGCGCAAACTGCAACCCTGCGGCCAGCGGTGCATGACTGGCAGATCCCTTATGGTCTTCAGTGGAATTTCAAAGTATAGTACTGATCGCCTTGGGTAAAAGGGGCCCCGCCGATGCATTGGGAATGGCGGCAAATCTACCAGAGGCGTTTTTTCATCCTAAAGAGAACAGGACCGACAATCTCGGCCCAATCCAGAAATTACAGTGAATTGCGACCGCAGCATAAAACAGGCCAAAGCCCCGATGCACTGACGGGAGCCGATATCGGCGATTTATTACAATTTAAGCTTGTTGTTAATTGCCGATATATGCCAGAATTAGCGGATAGAAGCAGTCACTTGGTTAGATTCGGAGACCGGACTTATGAACCAGACCTACTACGACGCCGTAACCAAGATGGAACAAATGGGTGTCGATGACGAGTACATCCAGGGTTGGCAATCGGGCTTTCTGGGCAATCCCAAGCGCGAAGAACAGCGCACGACTGATGCCTATGAAGCTGGATACGACGACGGCGAGGAAAAAAGTACCGACAACCTGGATCAGTGGGTTAAAAACTGATTACGGCTTCCCTACCCGGGGCCAATTGATGCGCCGCCGAGGCCCTACCTGGCCCGTAGCGTGACAGAAGACCCTGCAGGCACACACGCATGCAGGGTTTTTTGTATCCTCCGTCAAACCTCCAACAAGTCATCCGTGGCCCGGGACAACTGTCTGTAGACCTCCCAACCGTCTTTGTCCATTACCTGATCGATGACCCAGCGGTTCTCCTCACGGGCACCCATTTCCTGCTGAATCCGGTAGCCCAGATGGCGCAGGAACGGATATGAAGGTCCATTGTCGTCGAAATTCAATTCCGCATATTCGCTGCCGCAAACATTGAGCCCTTCTATAAAAGGCTTACCATAGTCCCCGGGGCCGAACAGGTCCTCGCTGTTTTCCTGCATATGCTGAGCCAGCTTCAGGGCCAGCTGTACAATCAGAGAACGCCGGTCCTGTTGCGACATGCCGGCATGGACGAGTCGATCCACGATCTGCACCTGGAAATAAAGATACTCGCGGATGACCGCCATGCGCTGTTGATCGCTTTCGTAAATGAAATGCTCGCCATGCAGGTTTATCGCTTTGTCCATCGCAATGCGCCAGGCAATGAAGGCCAGCGCACTGGCAGTCTCTTCTGCTGAACGCTGCGCACTCTCATCGTGCCAGTGACTCTTTATTCTTAATGCCATGTGTTACTCCATACTGTCCGCATGCGCTCCGACATGGTAAACCATGCCAGACCGTGCTAACGTTTAAAAACCAAGTATTCTACTAGGTAAAAGGTCATGGGTGATAATCTATTGCATGAATTGAGCACCCGGGTGCAGCACAACTGCAATATATCCGATGCCCGGCATGGCAGTGATTATGCCATGTGTACCTTTCTCATGAAGATGCGGGAATACTACCGTTGGGAGAAGGGTCTGCCCTACGGCGCCCCCCTACCCAGGGAGGACATCGGCAACTGGCTGGCCAAACGCGAGCAATTGTGGGCGGATATCGAAGGCCAGGACTATGCCCCCCTGGAGTTGAACAAGCAATGTCTCGATCCCTTCGATGCCAAGCGGGTCAATGAATACCTGGCCCCCCAGGGTCTGGTATACAGCGCGGGCCTAGGGCGCAACGCCAAGCCGCATTTTTTCCTCGGCCAGCTGGAACGGCAGCAAGAGCCGGGAGTCTGCTCCGTGTTCATCTCCAACCGGGAATATGCCCGCGACCTGGGCGCACCGCCCGCCATGACCCAGGACGACATCATCTACATTCGCCGCGAATCACTGCGCCGCATGCTCTGGGAACAATTGGAGAGCTGGCGCTGGAACCGGCCGGACAACGCCCTGGGCCGCGCCTTCGCCTGTTATGACTTTGAACATGACATGGACAGCTCATTGGACACCATGACCGATCTGGAGATCGAGTCCGCCCTGCTGCATGAAATGGGCGAGTGTCAGGCCGGACAGATCCTGGGCGAGGACTGGAACCGCATGCTGCTGTCGGTCAAGGGCACCCCGGCGGAACTGATGGCCCGGGCCGTGCGCGACCATCTGGCAGATTGCCTGGTCACCCTTCCGGCTCTGGCAGAGCAGGGCATTGAGGCCAGCATCCATTTCTACCTGGGCAATCTGACACACATGCGCAAACACCTGTTTCCGGCCATGGACAAGACCTATGGGCAATGGCTGAAAAGCAGACGCGTGAACGGCTTTCACGAACTCGCCGGACGTGGCCGGCATCACTGGCAGCAACTGGCTCTGCGCCTGCGCGGCATGGGCTCGGCGGAGGCGATTCAAAAACTGGTCGAAGCCAACCGTCTGTAGGAGGGGATTCTAGGATATTAGTCATTCCTCGATTCTTATGTTTATGGACCCAAGCAGGATCGCAAAGAGCAGTGCGAGCATCCAGTACATAACAGAGGCACCGGTCTGTACAGCAGTCATATGAGACATTCCCTCAGCTAGCCAGATGGCGGTGCCTGGCACCAGGAGCGCACGGAAACGAGTGCGGCTGTGAAAACTGGTTATCGCAATATACAACGCCAGGGAAGGCACCAGATAGGGTTCGAATACACCAGACGTAAACCCCGCGCAGATGGCGAAACATACCAGGAGAGAAAAACCATAACGCAACCATATTCGCCCCGCCCCGCCCCAAGCCGCAGCAGGGAAACCCTGGCCTTGCTGTGGCAGCAAGCGCGTTGAAATGAATGTCTCGCGTCCCAGCATAGCCAACCAGCGCAAGGGCATTCGTGCAACTCCCGAATACATACCTCCGAGGTTCAGGGCTGCCTGGGCCGTATCGTCCCGGCCTTGCTGCCGTTCATATAACTCGGCAAGGATCAATTTTTGAATGTTGATCGGTGTCAGCAATGGCTGTCGGGACTCGCGGTAGACAACCGCCAGATTGAATTTCCAGGTCGTATCCGGCCATGGGATACGATAACGATTCCAGCACCGCAAGGTCCAGGCACCAAGGCACAGCACGAGCGGCAGCAGCAAACCAATCCAGTCCCAATAGTCCCTGTCGGCACCCGCCCAGATCCACGCAACCCCTATCGCAGGTAGCAAAACCAATTGTTCGATTCGAATCATGACGGCGATTGCCGCCAACAGGCCAAAGAAAAGTCCATGGGTATCTGGAAACTGCCATAGCAGCAGGGTGATGATCCAGCATGAGAGCGCCAGCATGGGCTCCGGCCAATAGCGCCGGTTGTAGATCAGCAACTCCGGGGTGAGCAGAAAAGCGAACACCACCCACCAGACATCCAGGCCCGCATGGTAGGCGGCCAACACCGAACCGAGTGCGGTGGCAAGGCCCGATGACAGAATCAGCCAGGTGGTTCGCTCGGGCTTTCCGGTCAATTTTCGCACCCAGACGAAGAACTCGATGAAAAGGGGGACGCGAAGAAACAAATCCGGCTTGTGCGGGTCCTCTCTAGCGGCCCGAGCGATATAGTCCACCTCGTCGCCGACGGTCTGTAAAGGCCCGAGGGACAGCGCCAGCGCCCATTGGCATAGGAGAATCGCCGCCAATGCCAATATCAGGGTAAGCATGGATCAAGGCTTGGCGGCAGCTGGTGATTTGGGTTTCGAACGCAGGACCGGTGTGAAGCGTTCCCTGACACCGTTCATGGAGATGCTTTCCACGTAATAATAGTAGGCGGTCTCCGCTTCAATGGTGTCATCCACAAACGAATAGTACTGCGGCGTATCCACGGTGCCGGCGCCGGCCAAAGGCTGCTTGGTCAGCCTGATGAATGGACCTTGCTCCGCTTCGCCACGGTAGACCTCATAGCCGAAGTTGTTGACTTCACTGGACGTCGACCACCTGATGGTATTGCTGAGCGCCTGCCTGGGCACCGGGCCGTCAGCGCCGGCACAAGCCATTGAGCACAGGAAAAACGCCAAACCGCCAACTGTCATTTTGTGAATCATCAACGCCTACTCTCATTGAGTCCGGGTGTTTTCGAATGCTGCGGACAGCCTGCCTGCAGATACAAGCCGGAGGTTTCCGACAGCATCGATGCGTTTTTTCGCATCCCAAAGATACACCCGTACGCTCGCCGGCAGGATGCCTGCTTCCTGCATAGGGTATTCAATGGAAAACCGTGGCGATTGCACGGGTTTTTCCTGCACAAGAAGCAGCTTGCCGTCTTTATCGAACCAATCGACGATGATGCGGCCGGCTTCGAGATCTGTGTTTTCGAGTATCCCCATCACCTTCAGGCCTTTGTCCAGGCTTGTGGCCTCCAGCATCAGCCGGCGCTTGGGTATGGCCAACTCCAGTGCCGGATCACCCAGCAGGTTATATGTCTCCACCATGACCCGGTTGCCGAACCTCTGCTTGGTGCGCATGATCGCTTCACCCAGCCTGGTGCCGGGGGTGGTCAGGTCCTCGATCAGATAACGGCTGAACTTTTTATTTGGATTGTTCCGCCATGAGGCCGCGAGCACCGCGATCGCGCCCCGGTTCGGGAGGCGGAGAAATTTCTCGCCGATCGAGTCCGCCGTTGGATGGTCAAAGGGTGCGGAATAGCAGGTCATGCTCAGGACCAGGGGCAATCTGGTATTGGGCGCCAGTCGTTCCACGTCATCCAGGGTGAACAGGTCGTGGTTCTTGTGATAGTCGGGCGGGCCGGTACGCCAGATGTACCGCCCGCCATGACCGATGAAATGAACCAGCACCTGGCCGTCATTAAAAGCATTGATGAGTGAGGCCTGGTGCGTAGCGTTGTCTTTCTCTTCAGGTGAAGGATAGATCTTGCTGCTGGCAAAGCCCTTGCCCCGCATTCCATCGGCCAGATCGTCGCTGACCCGTTGATAACGCTTTTGATCGTTGGTGATCCAAAGCACGTTGCGTCGCCAGGGCCCGATCTCGGCAAGGCGTGCATAGGCCAGGATCTTGTCGACGATTGCCGTTACCTCCTCGGGACGAGCTACCGGGAGCCGGCCGATGGCCAGATCCGGACGCCAATCGTCGCCCGCGACGGCTACGAAACGGTTGTCGCTGGCCGCAAGCCCTTCATGGGTTTCAACGGCCCATGTGGGCACCAGATTGCGTTGGGCTATCTGGTCATCGTATGGCGTACTCCCGTTCTTGCGAAAATAGCTGGACTCTCTCCATTTATAGGTCCAGTCGGCATAATAGCGGTCGTCCACCTCATCATTGATCGCATCCCAACTGGCGTCTCCAACCAACAGCACGAACCTTGGCTTACGATCTTTCTTGCGATGATAGGCATCATGAACAAAGGCCCGGATGGCCTCGGGCGACTCGATGCCGTGATTGTAGGTATCGTACAGGTCATCCACGTCCACCAGGGAAACCGTCAAACCTCTGGCACGGTGAAAAGCGGCCAGGGGCTTCACCGCCTCCATCAATGTCCGATGGGAAATAATCAGGTACTCGGCCTCCACCTCGGCATCGAGCAGAGAGGATTTTGCGTCGGCCACAATCCAACTGGGAGTCAGGAAGGCATTTTCGGCAACCAGGAAGGACTCGCCTGATTCGAGACTGACTGGGACATCGCCTGAGCTTATACGAACCCGCTCATGGGCCTCGTTGAATATCAGGCCCTTGCCTTTTCGCAGCCTCAGGGGTGTACCTGATGACTGGGACAAGACGTTTACCTGCCCATTCTCCAGGGCCCCATCGAAGGGGTGGGACATTTGAATCCAGTTGAGCAACACCACATCGATCAACGGATCGGAGCCCTGTGCGGGGATGCGTTTGGGCACCCCCAGCTCAAGGCGGTTCATACCCGGTCTCAGCACCGAGGCTGGTACCGAGACGTCTATGACATGCTCGTCCTGCCTGTTCCATTCTCCATGTCCGACGTCTTCCCCATTGAGGACAATCTGGACACGGTGATCCGGCAACTCGTTTACGTCACCCCGCCCCGGTTTCGACCAGCCCCGCAGGCCGATGCGAAACGAGACAGGGGCTATATCAGAAACAGTCTGCCCCAGGTCCATTTCCAGGGCAAAGGGCTCGGGATCCAGGTGGCTCAGACGCGCCATGTACCAAATCTCGGGAGAAGAGGCATTGCGGGATCTTCCGAAGCGGACACGGAGCTTGTCTTTCTCCAGATGCCGCACACGATGGGCAGGTGGATGGGGCTTCACACCGGGCTTTGGGCTTACCTCGACCAAACGCTTCGCGTGTTGAGCCGATACAAGCAACCGGTAGACGTTATAGCGGGTATGTTCGTTGCGATAGGAACGGACCCCCGGCAGGTGCCGGCCAATGAACTCGATATGATCGCCGGGTCCGAACAGGCCATCACCACCGTCTTCCACCCAGAGGGGTATGGGGGTCCCCTGGTTGGTCAATGCCAGGGATTGGGAATCAGGCCGCCACTGCCCGGCATCGAGATCCTCGAAACGCACGCGATAGACCCCATCCTGTTCCACGCCCAGCTTGAACTGGGGACTCCCAGCCGCCGCAGTGCTGGTGGCACAAGGCAGGACGCAAAGAATGGCTAAGGTGACGCGAATTATGCGGGCCGAGAAATAATGGATCATAAGTGTCGTCGTCATAGTGGGGGGGTCGAATCAACCCCGGTGATTCTATAGCCAAGCCGGTACGGGCTACACTCGCTGTGTTGTGAATACTTAGCTCAATGCAGGCGCCAGTAATATTTCAATCCCAATGAGAACACGATCAGGCCGCCGAAAAAGCTAAAATACCAACTGCGCATCCATTGCGGACCGAAACCTAGTACCTCGATCCGAGGCAGTTCCAGCTCCAGTCGTTCGACAACACCGGGTTGCGGCAGATAGCCCAGGGGGTTGCCGAACATACGGTTCCACCACAGGGGTTGATGAATGCTGGCAACCGGTTCCGTGAAAGGCAGACGCAGGAGCTCCACGCCATCGTGCTCCTTCAGGGTCAGAGGCTTGTCACCATGCGGCCAGTGTGCCTTCCAATGATTTCGCTCACCCTGAGCGCCCGGCTCGGGTTGAGGCGTACCCAGCCACTGCAGAGTGGAGATCCGCAAACCGGGACTGGCATAGGCACGGATTTCCACCTCATCACCCACCTCTGGCAAGCGCAGATCATAGTGATTCGACACCCAGGCCAGCAGAAAAAGCAGGGGTAGCGAGGAAAGCACGGCAGGAAAAAAAGTGAGCCAGAGCTGGATACCGGCAAGCCGGTAATTACGGCCTATGAGTGGCCAGAGACCCGCAAACTCGCCATCGTATGCCGCCAGCTCCCGTCTGGCGGAAATAATCTCCGGCCGCAAGATCTTCAGGCGCCGCTGATTCGACAGCAACCGATAGAGTCCCATCGACAGCATGGCACCCAGCAGGCTCCACAACAACAACTGCAGGAATACCGGGAGCCATCCTGCAAACAGGGCACGCATCAGGTCGAACAGGGGGTTGGCCCGGTCGAACAGGCCCGGTTCCGGATGCTCATTCCATCGCGGCAGGGAATCCTGGGACGGCAATTCATCGAGCACCAGCCGGGACACCTGATCTATGGATGTCAGCGGTGTGGATGGTTCGAATGAGGTGAAGAGCACACCAGGAACCGCTGCCGGGGCAATGCAATGGTCTCCGCTCCACTTATCCCCATTGATTTCGATCAGCGGCCTGGGGGCCGCTCCGAGAACGGTTTGCCAGGATGCGCGGAAACCCGCGCTGTAACCGATCACCAGATCGGGGGCGTCGGCGGTCAGCTTACCCTGATAGATATCCCCCGCATCGAATACCTCGCTGATCACCGCCCCGCCAGTTTCGGGATCGCGTAGCAGGGAAAGGCGTGACCGGATCTCCTGCTTCAATGCGGCGGCATCGCCGGCACCGACTATCCCCTGCGCCTCACGTCCTTTCAGGTTGAAAAATATTCCATTCAAACCTACGGCGTAGGCACGGGTACGGCGCCAGTCGACGTCGGCAAAAGCCACTGCGGACTCCCTCGCCCCGGGTTTCAGATTGAGATAGCCCTGCTCGATGAGCCAGCGATTGAGGTGAACCATGCGCCGAAAATCGCTAAAGCCATGGTCGCTCAGCACGATCAGGCGGTCATCGGGCCGCATGCGCAGGAGGGTTTCGCCGAGGATTCGATCGGCTTCCCGGTAGATCCAGCGTATCGCGTTCTTTCCGCGTTCCGAGGTTTCTGCATGCAGCGGATGCTGAGGATCGAGACCGCGCCAGAACATGTGGCTGACCCGGTCGGTCTGTACGAAAACCGTCACCACCAAATCGCTGTCCTGCCTGTCCAGGGTATCGAAGAACATCGCCTCGCGCTCGGCGAGCACCGTTTCGACCATGTCCAGGTAGGCATCGTCGTCAATCCGCCGCTCGTTCAGGGACCAGGTCTCCTCCGGCATGCCCAGGGTATGGTAGGGACCGATACGGGCGGCCAGTTCGGCGGCATACTCTTCCGGCGCGGATAGGGCAACGGCTGGATTTCTCGGGTCGATATTGATGGGAGAGACGTACAGCCGGGGTCGCGGGAAGCCCTTGACCAGATGCAGTCGAACCATTCCATCGACGCTCAGCACGCCGGCAAAGCCAAAAGAAACGGGTATCCAGTCACTCCATTCGCCTTCGCCTAATTCAAGCGAGGTTTCACCCAGACTGATGCTTACACGATCCTCGTCCTGCCGTTCCATCGTCAGAGGCAGACCGAGGGCATCTTGCGTAGACGATAAAGGGTGTGCCGGCCCCTCGAACTTCGTTTCTACCCGACCGTCTACCGGCCGGACTCGAACCAGGCGACCACCTGTCGAAAGCCTGTCCACGAATTGAGTGGTATATAAAGTGAAAGTCCCCTGGCTGCCCAGGAGATCAGGAACCCCCATACCGGCCAACATGCGGTGTATGCGATCCGGCGGATAGGTCACCGGAACCCGCAGCACCGAGCTAAGCTGTCCCCGCTGTTCGGCACTGATCCAAAACGGCTTGCCCACCCGCCGATTTTCGACCACGGCTTCGCCCAGCGGGATTCGGTATCCGAACAGATCAATATGCCGTTCCGGCTGCCTGACCTCCGCGATGGAAAAGTCAGGCATATAAGTGGCCGCATCGCGACGGATAAAATCGAAGATGCCATGCCCCCCCGGGCTCAGACCGGTTGCGAAGGAGGCCCAGGCAACCGGCGACTGAGCCGGATTGGTGGTACCCAGGGTCTGGTAGCTGCCCTGTTCCGACAGGCGTAGAAAATTCGGCAGAATACCCTCCTCCATCCAGCGCCCGGTAAGCTTTGGATCGAGGCCGTCAAAACCGAGTACGATGGTGCGCCCTGCGGCGGAGACCGGCGGGAACAGGAGAATGAACAGTAATGCTGTCCATAGGCAGGCGTGACGAACGGGGAAAACGGCAGTCATGCTTATATCGAAAAGGTAGTTGAAATGGGAACGGCTATATCGACGATCCGGGTGCCAACGGGCCTCTATCTGCAAACCCGCTTTTTTTCCCGAACCGCACCAATTTGGGAACTGCTCGGCAACCTGGAAACCAGAGTGCTGCAGGAGCAACTGGAAGGGATACAGATCGTTCGGCCGGTCTATGTCAGCGGACTCGCCCGTTCGGGCACCACGATCATCACAGAGATTTTGAATCGGCACAAGGCATTGACCAGCCACAGGTATTCCGATTTTCCACCGATCTATACCCCTTTCTGGCGCAACTGGCTGCGCCGGCACAGCCGGATTTTCAAAGCCAGGCCGGTGGAGCGGGCACACAGGGACCGGATCATGATGACCGCCGACAGCCCGGAGGCCGTGGAGGAAGTGTTGTGGATGCACTTCTTTCCGCAACTGCACGATGCCCGCAAAACGATGCTGTTGGATGCGGACACGGACAATCCCCGCTTTGAGGCATTCTACCGGGAACACATTCAAAAACTTCTGCTGGTAAGGCAGCGCAGCCGCTATCTGGCCAAGGGAAACTACAATCTCACACGCCTGGAATACCTGCTTCGCCTGTTTCCGGATGCACGCTTTCTCGTGCCCATCCGCAATCCCGCGGATCACATCGCCTCATTGATGAAGCAGCAAAGATTGTTCGATGATGCGAGCACACACGACTACCGGGTCGGCTTTCAATTGGCGGCTTCCGGACACTTCGAATTCGGTCCACAACGCAGATGCATCCACTTTGGCGATGCGGCGGAAGTTAGACGCATCGAGGCCTGCTGGCGGGACGGCCGGGAGGTCGAAGGATGGGCCAGATACTGGAATGGCATCCATGCAAGCCTGGCTGACCGGCTGAGCCGGAATCCTGCCCTGTCGCGATCGGTGCTGATCGTGCGTTACGAAGACCTGTGTGGCAAGTCGCAGACAACCCTGTCAAGCATACTGGATCACTGCAGTCTGGAATTGGACAGCTTTGTGCCGGTGATGGAACGATATATCGATCAGCTCACCCTGCCGGATTACTATCAATCCGGATTTTCTGCAGTTGAACGGGCATTGATCTCCCGGTTCACCTCGGAGACAGCCAGGAGTTTCGGTTATTCCATGGAGAAAAACTGAAGGGGCGGGTCAGTCAGACTCGGATTCCGTTTGCACAACCGTTTTCTTAGCGCGAAGCCGCCGGAACAGGTAGCGGACCGGCCAAAAAAGGATCGCAAAAAAGGCCAGCAATACAGCCGCCAACGCGGTGAACAGCGAACCAACCAGGCTGATGCCCGCGCCCGGACCAATATAGGCGTTGGCCGACCCGGCGAGGCCCAGAAGCAAAAGAGCAGACAATAATCGGGGCAACAAGGGCATGGCAGGGCTCGTTTCAGGTCAAGATTCCAGAAATATCCCAGTTGCTCCTCGGGCTGCAACTTAGGAGTTGCCAGATGATAAAAGAAAACATGACTTTATCATGGATCTGTTGAAGCAGTCGTGTTTACCTCAGGACCGTGAAGCGATTCATTCATCATGGGATGGGCGTTTAATGGCACCTGGCAGTGGCGTACCGCCTGCCTATTGAGGCGTCTGGGGCACGCTTGACTTATGCATGGGTGCAGGAACAATAGCACCATCCTGTCTGCCGAGATTACCTGGTCCCACTTTATTTAATGCCATGATAAGCGCATACAATCTTCTACGTCTGAC
>RRYU01018190.1_pt1 | contig 22258 bp, 22 predicted proteins | sample 2162651 | NCBI WGS metagenome assembly RRYU01 (sample SAMN10267283, study PRJNA491782) | microbial mat metagenome | isolation source: biomat in the production well | place: Japan: Minami-Kanto gas field, natural gas well KTG3 | collected 2017-06 | reverse complement strand
CGATAGAGCCGGTTGAAGTCGATCTTCCTGCCGGCTCGACAAAGGAGCGTCTTGTCGAAGAGTACAAGGCTGCAGGTCTCGATGTTCCGGTGGCTCTTGTCGATACGTTACAGTGGCAAATCAAGCCCAGCGTCACCTTCCGTGGCCAGGGTTTTCTTCGGCCTCAGGATATGGCCGTCTATGAAATCCTGATGAATAATTATACGACGCGCCCGATTTATTTCGCTATAACCGTTGGCCGTGACAACATGCTCGGTATCGACAATTTCCTTCGCCTTGACGGTCTTGCACAGAAGGTTGTGCCGGTAAAAAACAGTGAGGACGGGAATCTTGTCGGGGTATCGAGGCTCTGGACAAATCTCTGCAATGTGTTCCGTTACCGTAATCTCGACAATCCGGAAGTGTATATCGGGGAAACCTCCAGCAGGTTGAGCAGGAATTATAAACCGTTGTTTGCGAGCCTTGCGGTGGCGCTTGTGGAAAAACCGGGCAAGGAAATAATGGTCCGGGACAGCAGCGGGAAAGTTCGCAAGGCTACAGGAAAAGAGCTTGCTCTGGAAGCGCTGGACAAGTCGCAGGAAGTGCTGCCTCTGGAACGTTTCGGGCTGGACCCGGGTGTTGCAGCATCCGTTGTTTCTCTCTACGTTTCACTTGATGAGAAAGATAAGACGGATCGGTATATTACCTACCTTGAAAGACTTGCGGGGACCACCACCCTGCGTGAGGCTCCCCGGGTATACTATGCTCTGGCTCTTGCTTTGCGCGAGGTTGGCCGAACCGGTGAATCGGAAAAAATTATGGACCGGCTTTTCAGGGTGATGGACGAAAAAAACGGATTTTCTGAATGAAAAAAAACAGTTATTGATGGACACTCGCATACATCCGACTGCTATAGTCGGGTCGAAGGCCGATATCGGCGAAGGAGTTACAATCGGACCGTATACGGTTATCGAGAACGATGTCGTTATCGGGGATAACACCGAGATTGGTCCACACGTACAGATTGCCGATGGTGCGCGTTTGGGGAAGGATTGCAAGGTGTTTGCTGGTGCGGTTCTGTCCACCGTTCCTCAGGATCTGAAGTTCGAGGGTGAAAAAACCAGCCTTCATGTCGGTGACCGAACGGTTATCAGGGAGTATGTTACCCTGAACAGGGGAACCAAAGCCAGCGGTAAAACGGTTGTTGGTTCCGATAACCTTATCATGGCTTATGTCCATGCCGGTCATGACTGTATCATAGGAAACCATGTCATTATCGCTAATTCCGTTCAGTTCGGTGGTCATTGCGAGGTTGAGGATTACGCTGTGGTAGGTGGCCTTGCCGGGGTTCACCAGTTTGTTCGTATCGGGAAATATGCCATGGTCGGAGGAATATCGAGGGCTTCGCTCGATGTCCCTCCCTATGTCATGGCCGGTGGTCATGACTCCTTCCGTTTCGAGGGACTGAACCTGGTCGGGCTCAAACGGAAAGGCTTTTCGTCGGGACAGATCGACATGATCCGCCATGTCTACAGGATTATTTTCCAGTCCGGCCTTCTGCTGAGTAATGCACTTGAAAAGGTTGAACAGGAGTGTGAGCGTACTCCGGAAGTTGATCAGATACTACATTTTTTTGACACGAGCTCTGCAGGGAGGAAGTATATCAGGCAGTTCAAATCCTGAATTAGCGGTAATTCAGAGGAGGGAATGAAAGCATGTCACGCTGGGCGCTGGGGGTAGACCTGGGTGGAACGGCCGTCAAGATTGCAGTGATCGACGAGGAAGCCGGTCTGCTGGATCATGAACGGCACGCGACGGATGTTGATGCCGGACCCGAGGGTATTGTCGTACAAATCGCGGCACTTGCTTTCTCCCTGTATGCAAAGGCGAAAAAGCGGCTTGAGGAAGACTTTTTTGCCGGGATCGCTCTCGGTGCGCCGGGCGCTGTCGACAGCAGGCAGGGAATTCTCAGTTATCCCCCGAACCTTCCCGGATGGGAACAGTATCCCTTGAAAGACAGGTTGTTGGAGGTTCTCGCAAAGGATTACGCCATGGATTGCCCGCTTTATCTGGAGAACGACGCCAATATTGCAGCATGTGGAGAGTCTGTTTTCGGCGCCGGGAAGGTGTTCGACGATTTTGTGATGGTTACCCTGGGGACCGGTGTCGGGGGAGGTATAATTCTCGACCGGAAACTCTACAGAGGCCCCAGTGGTACGGCAGGAGAGATCGGCTATATGACGGTTGATTACAGCGGCAAAAGTGTTCATGCGGGTGTAAGAGGGACGGTAGAGAGTCTTATCGGGAAAAAGAGCATTGTCGCCATGGGGCTCGATATCTATCGGGCCAACCCGAAAGGAGACTGGTCCGAAGAGTTTCACGGCAATAATCTGTGCAAGCTTTCTCCAAGAACGCTTGAAAAAGCAGCGCAGCATGGTGATCCTCTTGCCATGGAAGTCTGGAACCGAACAGGAGGCATACTGGGCCTCGGTCTTGCTGGCGTAGTCGCCCTGATGGATATCCGTAAGTTTGTTATCGGCGGAGGTATTTCAGGTGCTGGCGACCTGATTGTTACTCCTGCTTTCAGGCAGATGAAAGCTTCGACTCTTCCGTCAATGCATGAAGGCATGGAGATAGTTCCCGCTGCACTTGGAAACAGGGCCGGTGTATACGGCGCGGCAGCGCTCTGTTTTTCCTCGATAGTATGAGAAGGGTACAATGCTTGACGAACTGCTCCATCTTTTTTATCCGCGCATCTGCGCCGGGTGTCACGTACCGCTTGCTCAGGATGAGCGGGAAATCTGCCGGAAATGCATCGCATCGTTCGACAGATTTTCAGATGCTGAAGCTGCAGATTATGCGGTGAAGGAGGTTTTCAGGCACAATATCCCTGTAGGCGATCGCCCCGAAAGGGCGTGGGCGCTCTACCGATTTCATGAAAACGACAGGCTTCGGAGGGTTATTCATGCAATGAAGTATGACGGTGAGCACAGGCTCGGAAAAGTTTTCGGAACGTTTCTCGCTGAAATGATAGGCGACACAGCTGCCGTAGAGCGGTTCAGTTGTATTGTTCCCGTACCGCTTCACCGATTGAAGGTGATTGAACGAACCTATAACCAATCAGAGGTTATAGCCCGGTCACTCGGCGAAGCGCTCGGAAAAGATGTTCTGGTCGATCTTGTTGTTCGTAAAAAATATACCCGGTCCCAGGCCGGATTGTCCCCGTCGGAAAGGCAGAGCAACGTAGGGGATGCGTTTATTCCTTCCGGCAGAGTATCACCTGAAAACATTCTGCTTGTAGACGATGTGCTCACGACCGGTTCGACGGCCGCTTCTGTCATGCAGGCCCTCAGGTCTGCGGGAGCGGGTACTGTCTCTCTTGCAACCATAGCTCTTGCTGCCTGAAACACACAACGTACGTATGGATCTTTTTTATACACCCTCCCATTTGATCGATCTTGCAAGAGGAACACTTTGCGTTGAAGGGGAGGAGTTTTTTCATATGGCCAAAGTGCTCAGAAAGAAAGAGGGAGAAGCTGTTCATCTTACCGACGGGAATGGACTTTCCATCAACGCGGAGGTTACGAATACTAACAAGAGGGTCTTACGTGCAGCAATCACCGCAACGGAGCGGGTGGTTCCCGCATCTACAAAAGTGACGGTTGCCATGTCGCTTTTGAAGTCGTCGCAGAGGTTCGATTTTTTTCTTGAAAAGGCAACGGAACTTGGTGTTACCGGGATAGTGCCTATGATAACTGGTCGAACGGTCTCCCAGCCGAAAGCGGAAAAAGCTGCCAATAAACTGCAACGCTGGAAAAAAGTTCTGGTCTCGGCTTCATGCCAGACAAAAAGATATCATTTTCCGGAAATCAGCAGCCCGCTTTCGTTTGATGAGGTATTGCGGCTCGATGGGTATGACCTGAAAATGATTCCCTATGAATCGTCGGAAGCAGCTTCCGAGGCATCATTTATCGGCAGAAATGTGTTGTTTGTTATAGGAGGGGAGGGTGGGTTTACTCGTCAGGAGATCGAACGGGCCCGCCAAAAGGGTTTTCGTGAACTATCATTCGGCCACTCGATTCTTCGGGCGGAAACAGCGGGTGTTTTTGCTGTTGCCATGGTTCGTTCGCAGCTTGTATCGAGTGAGCAGCCGGATGAGTGGATGTGATGACGGATCACCAATTACTTTTATGAGGGGATGGAAACTATGCAGAAAACGATTCTCAACAACATCATACTCCTGGTCTTCGTCCTGGTGATTTCGGCGATTTTTGTGACCATGGTTTACGATTTTCTCATGGTGATTCTGATTGCCGCGATCTTTTCCGGACTTGCAATGCCGTTGTACCGGTGGTTTGAGACACTTTTCAGGGGAAAGAAAAGCCTGAGTTCGGCCATGACTCTTCTTACCATAGCGATCAGCCTGATTTTTCCTCTGCTCACCCTGCTCGGTATCGTTGCCGCACAGGCGATCAAGGTGAGCCGTTCGGTCGGACCATGGATTGAAGAGCGGCTCGCAGAGCCCTCGGCATTGCCTGATATTATCGAATCACTACCCTATTCCGAAACAATTACCGAATACAGCGACGAGATTCTGCAGCGTCTCGGCGAACTGGTTGGCAACATGAGTTCTTTTCTTTTCGAGAACATTTCGTCCTTCACCCTCTCGACAGTGCATACGCTGTTCATGATGTTTGTGTTTTTCTATACCATGTTTTTTTTCCTCAGGGACGGTAGGGTGTTCCTCGAGAAAATTCTTTATTATCTTCCGCTCAGTGAACGCGATCAGTCGCGTATGCTGGAGAAGTTCACTTCGGTGACAGGCGCCACCATCAGAGGAACCTTTGTTATCGGAATTATCCAGGGCACCCTTGCCGGTATTGCTTTAGGAGTGGCCGGGATAGACAGCGCCGTTTTCTGGGGCGCGGTCATGATGGTGCTTTCGATTATTCCCATCATTGGCTCCGGGCTTGTATGGGGGCCTGCGGTTATATACCTCTACGCAACCGGAGAGTATCTTACCGCGACCGGCCTGCTGCTGTTTTGCGGCCTGCTCGTCAGCAGTATCGATAATGTTCTCCGGCCCACGCTTGTCGGAAGGGATACCAAAATGCACGAGCTTCTGATTTTCTTCGGTACTTTCGGCGGAATAAGTCTTTTCGGTATTGCAGGATTCATTGTCGGGCCCGTTATCGCCGCCCTGTTCATTACCGTCTGGGAAATATACGGTGAAACCTTCAGGGAGTATCTCAGGTCGTTGAAAAACCCTGAGTCCTGTGACGATTCCGGTGGGAGCGGTCAATCTCCGGGCTGACTGTTTTTGCAGGACTTCTTTTGCTTTTGTTACATTGAAATGAACGATGAACCATGATTTTGCAGTGATAGTTATGCTCAGAAAACCGATTATTTCCCGAGGAACCAGGCGTAGACCCGGAATGGTACGGAGGGTTCCTTTTTTTATTATTCTTGCCTGCCTGTTGTTTGCCCTTCAACCTGTTTCTTACGCAAGGCCTGCTGTGGAAGCGGACAGCCTGAATTTCGAGCAGGAGATCAATGCATACATCCTTAAGGATATAAGCACATCGCAGGTGCTCATGTCCAAGAATTCCCGGAAGCGTGTACAGCCTGCGAGCCTTACAAAAATACTGACTGCAATCATCGCGATTGAAAGCGGAAAACTCGGTGACGAGGTTGTTATTCCGGAAGAAGCGACAGCCGTAGAGCCCACCAAGGCGGGTTTTGACTCGGGAGAGAAAATACGTCTTGTGGATCTTGTCAAGGCTTCGATGGTCCGGTCGAGCAATGATGCTGCTTTTGCTATTGCGATGTACCTCGGCGGAAGCGTCAAGGGTTTTGCCGCGATGATGAATCGCAGGGCAAGCGAGATAGGTCTGACACAGTCTCATTTCACCAATCCGGCAGGGTATGACCGGGATCTGTATGCGGGGCACTACTCGACAGCGGGGGATCTTTTGCGGCTTACCGAGTATGCGATCGGCAATGAAATTTTCAATCGCATTGCAGCGCTTGATTCCGTGTCGTTTTACGAGCGGAAAACAAAGAAAAAGTACTCTCTCAAGTCAAGCAACAAACTGCTCGAAACGTATCCCTACGCTGTCGGGATCAAGACCGGCTACACCCTCAGGGCGGGCAGGTGTCTTATTGCCAGGGCAAAAAAAGAAGACAGGGACGTGGTTCTTGTCATGCTCAAGGCCGGGAAAAAACGTTGGGAACTGGCGGAGAAGATGTTTGAAGATGCTTTTACCGAAAGTGGAGAAGGTAAGGTTTCATACAGACCGGAAAGTCGTCCGAAAGTTCAGCCGTTGCTATTCATTGGCAACGAACCGCAGTAGGAAAAACAACGTCGAAAGGCAAAAAATGCCCGATTATCCGGTGTCCTGATCGCAGGAGGATACATGCTCAATCCATCTTCCAGCTCACATCAGCATGGATGTCGCATTAAGTGCGGCATGACTCTTTTCCGGTGGATGATAGGTGGCGATTGAAGGTCGAGAGGCCACCCTTTTGAGGAAGCCTCATGACTTTTCTGCGATCCAGAGATCAGTTATTGACTCTGACGGCGTTTTCGGTTGAGAAGAAGAATGAAGATTCGAGCTGTGCGTTTTCATCAGAGTCCGAACCGTGGACAATGTTCTCGCCTTTGCTGTCCGCATAGAGTTTGCGGATTGTTCCTTCCGCGGCTTCAGCAGGGTCGGTAGCACCGATCAGTGTGCGGAACTCTTCAACGGCATTTTCTTTCTCAAGGATCATGGGTACGCATGGTCCTGAAGACATGAACTCGACAAGTTCTCCGTAAAAAGGTCTTTCACGGTGTACGGCGTAAAATGCTCCGGCTGTTTCGGTCGTCAGCTTTGTTTTTTTCATGGCAACAATACGAAAGCCGGCACGTTCGATCTTGTCGATTACCGCACCGATAAGCTGCTTGCGAACACAGTCAGGTTTAAGAATGGTGAGCGTTCTGTTCATCGGAATGTCTGTTTGATTAAAGGGCACCTCTATTTATTTATTCCGCGATTCAATTACTTCGTTGAGCGGTGCTCGAAATCCTCATGTACTCTATGTACACTACGGTTTCTGTGCTCCGTTCGCCTTGTACTTGAACCGCTCATGACAATAAATAGAGGTGCCCTAAAGATTAAAACGTTGCAATACTGTATCTGCTACAGGCGAATACGTGTGCGAAAATACAGAATGTCGACTGAATATGAAAGAATGAAAATCAGGCGCCGTTTTTTTCTTCCTGATTGAATATCACCAGGATTTTACCTACCCGCTGCCCGTCCATTTTGATCACCTTGAAAAGTATCTCCTGCCACTCCAGGGTATCCATAACCGAGGGGAGTTTTTCAAGCTTGGTCATGAGGAATCCGCCCATGGTATCATAACGAGGGTCCTCCTCGTCGAGGAAATTGTCGAGATCGAATTCCGTGATAAAGTCGTCAACCGGAAGAAGCCCGTCGATAATCCAGGTTCGTTGACTTCTGCGCACTATTTTTTTTGTGCCTTCAAGGTCGTCGGCCGGGATATCCCCGACGATACTTTCAAGCACGTCGGTAAGCGTAATTGCTCCCTGTACGAAACCCTGTTCGTCGATCACCAGTGCAAGATGTGCCCTGTTTTCCTTGAACAGTTCGAGTACCTGAAAAGCGGGAACGGATTCGGGCACGAATAACGGAGGCTTCATTGCGTTGTTGATCGTCGCTTTCAGGTTGCCCGGTTCGAGCAACTGCTTGTTGACCAGATCAAGCGAGCGGACAACGCCTCTGAGATTGTCAAGGCTTCCTTCGGCAACGGGGAAACGTGAACGTCCGCTTGCCTGCATTTTTGAAATCAATGCTTCTTCAGTGGCATTGAGGTCGAGCCATTCGATTTCGCTTTTCGGGGTCATCATGGAACTGGCGCGCTTGTCGCTCAGGCGGAAAATTCTTGAAACCATTTCGTATTCCACGGATTCGAAAACACCTTTCTTTGCCCCCTGTTTTATCATGAGCATAATTTCCTCGTCGCTGACAGGAGGCTCTTCAATGTTTTTTACGCCTATGAGCTTGAGTACGATATTTGTCGAGCCGTTGATGAGGTTGACTATAGGGGCGCTTATCCGGCACATGATGTCGATAGTGCGGACGATTTTAAGCGCGATCTCCTCAGGGTGTTGCAAGGCGATTTTTTTCGGTGCGAGTTCGCCGATGATCAGGGTGAAATAGGTGACGCTTACGACAACCAGTCCAAGCGCCAGTTCTTCGCTGTAAGGTCTGAGGGGTTCGATACCTGAGATGAGTTCCGCGATACTTCCGGAAAAGCTCACGCCACTGAATGCGCCTGCAAATGTGGCGATGAGGGTGATGCCTACCTGTATGGCAGAAAGAAATTTGCCGGGGTTGTCAAGCAGTTCGAGAACAATCGACGCCCTGGTTATACCGGCATCACGTAATTCTTGTAATTTGGTTTCCCTTGAAGAGATAATTGCAAATTCGGCCATCGCAAAGAAACCATTAGCCAGGATAAGGCCGAATAAAATCAACAGTTCGAATATATCAGAATCCATATTGTTGGCACGAACGTGCCTGAGTAGATAAAGGTCTAAAAGTTTATGCCCCCGCTGCATCGAGCAATCGGTCCATGCCGCAATGTCAGGTGCTCGATACAGGTAGATGTATTAATGACTTAAGATAGGTAAAAAATCCCCAACAGAAGGAGGGCGCTGTTAATTTGTTCCGTGTCATCACGCCCGGTCGGAATTGGGCGGTTGTTGAAAAGGTTTCCAAAGCGATGAAGCAGTGTTACAAAACCGTGACTGACGAACCCTTGCGGATTCGAGGGAAAAATGAAGCGACAGGTCTGTATGTCCGGAGCATCACGCTTTTTCAGGTATTAAATTATATTATTAATTCGATTGTCATGAAGACTTAATTTTTGTAAACTACATAAATTGAGCATTTTGGAGCGGTTCGGAAGATTTAATCGATGACATAAATCACGTGCATGTCATGGCGGATGAAGTAACATTTGGTTCTGCCGGCGACCTGCTGGTACGCAAACTCGTTCAGGCCAGAAAGGAGCGAGAGCTTTCCCTTGAGGACGTCAGTGCCGAGACAAGGATCAAAAAAGACCATCTGGAAAAAATCGAGGCGGGCAATTTGACGTTTTTGCCTTCTGCGTATGTATATGCATTTTTGAAAGAATATGCACAGGCGCTCGATATCGACGATGCCGAGCTTATTGAGCGTTGCAGGGATGAACTCAGTATCCCCACCGATCTCAAAGTCAAACAGGAGCGTGAAGCAGTTGAAGACGAAGAGGCTGCAGCAAAAGGCCCGCGCCTTTCCGGTATGTTCGGTGCCGTTACTGCTGCAAGAGGACAAACGCCTGCAGCTGTTCTTCTCGGCGGAGCGGCGCTTGTCGTACTTGTTCTGCTCGCCGTCTCGTTTTTTATGTTTTCAGGGGGGCCGGGTAATGAGCAGACGGTTTCACAAAAGGAGAGCGAACCCGAATCACCGGTTGTTGACGTTCAGCCTGAGCCTGCTGCAATCGCTGTGCCTGATACGGTTGCCCGGATCGATACTCTCGCGCAGTCTTCTGAAAATAACGTTCCCGAACTTGCCGTCATGCAGGAAGAGTGGGCAAAAGATGTATCGTTTCTGCCCGAGTCTTCAACCTCTCCCTATCAGCAAATTCTTATTGTCCGAATTACCGATGATCTGAGCTGGGTAAAGATTAAAGCCGATGACGGTGATATGGTCTATCCCGGCGGTCGGTTCAAGGCCGGAGAAGTGTTGCGTTACGAGGCGAAAAAGAACTTCTGGGTAAACATTGGCCGTCCTCCCTTTGTCGAGTTGTATCTGAATGGCGAAAAAATCCCTCCATTGAGCAAAAGAACTATCGTGCTTGGTGAAGAGTAGTTCCCTTCCTCTGTCCATGTCGGTTTTTTATTCTTTCCGGGACCCGGATATGTTGTTGTATTTTCTCATTTTTCGGCGTGCCCTGAAAACAGGGAATTTATTGTCCGGTTTAGGGATTCCTTTATCCATATTTAGTCATATGGTTGGAACGACCCTCAAGCGGTTTGCGATATGAGCGATCTATCAGGAAAAGTTGTGGTGATAACCGGTGCGGCAGGTACTCTGGGAAGCGTTGTATCGACAATGTTTTTTGACAAAGGGGCAGCCATGGCGCTTGTCGACAAGCAGACCGATCCGCTTTTGAGCAGCTGGCAAAGTGCTGAAGCGGTTATGTGTCTGGAGACCGATCTGACTGTTGCATTGTCGGTTGAGGCATCCGTCAGCCGGATTACGGAGCGTTTCGGGTGTATCGACGCTCTCGTCAACATTGCCGGAGGCTTTACGATGGGGGCACCGGTACACGAGGCTGACGAAGCGACATGGGATTACATGCTTGACCTGAATGCAAAAAGTGTTTTTCTCATGAGCAGGGCAGTGATTCCGGTTATGCGCACACGGAAAAAGGGAAGTGTGGTGAATGTTTCGGCGAAAACCGCGCTGAAGGGAGGCGCCGGTATTGCTCCCTATGTGATTGCAAAATCAGCGGTGATAAAGCTTACCGAGTGTCTTGCTGAAGAAAACAGGCAGGAGGGTATAAACGTTAATTGTGTACTTCCGAGTATTATCGATACTCCTGCAAACAGGAAGGATATGCCGGATGCCGATTTTTCCCGCTGGGTTTCGCCGGAAGCGATAGCCGACGTGATTCTTTTTCTTGTTTCAGAGGAGTCAAGGGCAGTACACGGCGCCTCGATTCCGGTATACGGTTTAAGCTGAAGGGGATTAGTGGTATTGTAAACATTTGAATTGTTCCATAGAGTATGAACGTTTATGACAATCTGGCGCAGACTACAGGCGGCACGCCGCTTGTAGCAATACAACGTCTGAACGAGCCAGGCGGTGCGGATATTATTGCCAAGCTTGAATCGTTTAATCCCCTTTCCAGCGTGAAAGACCGGATAGGCGTCGCCATGATCGAAGACGCGGAACGCAAAGGCATGATTGCCTCGGATACGACGATCATCGAGCCTACGAGTGGCAATACCGGTATTGCGCTCGCGTTTGCCTGTGCGGCAAAGGGTTACAGGCTGATTCTTACCATGCCCGATACCATGAGTACGGAGCGGCGGAGGCTGCTGAAAATATTCGGGGCCGAGCTGGTATTGACGGACGGAGCGTTCGGTATGAAAGGTGCGATAGAAGAGGCCGAACGGCTGGTTGATTCGATGCCTGACAGTGTTATGCTGCAGCAATTCAGCAATCCGGCAAATCCCGATGTTCATCGCAGGACCACAGCCGAGGAGGTCTGGGAAGATACCGATGGAACCGTCGATGTTTTTGTTGCCGGAGTCGGTACCGGCGGTACGATAACCGGAGTCGGCGAGGTGCTGAAACAGCGGAAGCCCGGAATAAAGATTATCGCGGTCGAGCCTGAGGATTCCCCGGTCATTTCAGGCGGGCAGCCGGGCCCTCACAAGATACAGGGAATAGGAGCCGGTTTTATACCCGGCAATCTCAATACGGAGGTTATCGATGAAGTGGTGCAGGTGAAAAACGACGATGCCGGAGATATTGCGAGGAAACTTGCGGAGATGGAAGGCATGCTGTGCGGAATTTCATCGGGTGCGGCAATGTGGGCCGCCCTTCAGGTGGGAAAACGTCCGGATATGCAGGGAAAAAAAATTGTTGTACTTTTGCCTGATACGGGAGAACGCTATCTTTCAACCTGGTTGTTTGCCGGGGAGTGAGTTTTTGAGGCAATCCGGCCAGTTTTACAATTCTTAGAACGTGATATCGGATTATGGAAACAAGACGGGTATATCTTGATAACAATGCCACGACACCGCTTCACCCTGAAGTGAAAAAGGAGATGATCGAGGCAATGGAAATGTTCGGAAACCCATCGAGCATGCATGCTTTTGGAAGGGAAGCCCGGGCAAATGTCGAGCATTCAAGGCATGTCGTGGCAGATTTTATCGGGGCACACGAGGATGAAATTGTTTTTGTCGGGAGCGGGTCGGAGGCGAACAATACCGTGCTTTCCCTTTTTGCCTGTGCTTCAAATCTCTGTTTGCCCGGTTTCAAGGCCAGGACAACCATTATCACGACCAGCATTGAACACCCCTGTGTGCTTGAAACATCCGAGTGTCTTGCGCACAAGGGAACGAAAGTCAAGTTTCTCGATGTCGATGAATATGGACGGATCGACATGGACCAGTTGAAGGAGTATTTGACCGATGAGGTCGGTCTGGTTTCGGTGATGACGGCGAATAACGAAATCGGTACGATTCAGGATATCGGTGAAATTACCAGAATGGCACATGAAAACGGTTCATTGATGCATACCGATGCGGTTCAGGCAATAGGAAAAATGCGAATGGATGTCAATGAATCGGGTGTCGATTTTCTTACCATGAGTGCCCACAAGATATACGGACCGAAAGGTATCGGAGCGCTGTATGTGCGGAAAGGCACTCCTTATTGCCCCTTTATCCGCGGCGGCCATCAGGAGAAAGGACGAAGGGCGGGAACGGAAAACACCCTGGGAATTATCGGGTTGGCTAAAGCCATAGAAATGCGTGACGCCGAGATGGATGAAGAAGCAAAACGGCTGGCGGGAATGAAGGATATTCTGAAGAACGGTATCGGAGAGTCGATAGACAATGTGGCTTTCAACGGTCATCCAACGTTGAGCATACCCAATACGGTAAACGTATCGTTTCCCGGCGCAGAAGGCGAAGCTATTTTGCTCTACCTCGATCTTCAGGGAATTGCGGTTTCCACCGGTTCGGCCTGTGCGTCGGGATCGCTCGATCCGTCACATGTCCTGCTTGCGACAGGTTCAAGTCCCGAACGTGCACACGGCTCCATTCGTATCAGCATGGGCAGGGAGACGACTATGGAAGATATCAGGTATCTGCTCGATGTCCTGCCGGGAATCATAGCAAGAATAAGAAGTATGTCAACAGCGTATATAACAGGAGAAGAACATGTTACAGCCAAGTGACTGGGTGTATACCGATACATTGAAGGAGCACTTCATGAACCCGAAGAACATTCTTCAGGGTGAAAATACCGACGAGTTCGATGGAATAGGGATGGAAGGCAACCTTTCCTGTGGAGACCAGATGATGGTTGTCATCAAGGTTAATAAAGAGAAGGAGATTATCTCCGATTGTCAGTGGAAAACCTACGGCTGCGCAAGCGCTATCGCCAGCACGTCGATTCTTTCCGAGATGGTTAAAGGCATGACGCTGGACCAGGCTTTCGACATTTCACCAAAAGATGTTACCAAAGAGCTTGGAGGGTTGCCTGAAAACAAGATCCATTGTTCCGTGCTCGGTGACAAGGCGCTTCGGGCCGCCATCAACAACTACTTCGAGCGGAACGGCATGGACGATCGTATCCGCAAGGAAAAAACCAGGGTGATCTGCCAGTGCATGAACGTTACCGACGCGGAGATAGAAGAAGCCATCCTTGAAGGAGCACGAACCTTTTATGAATTGCAGGAGCATACCAAGCTCGGTACGGTTTGCGGGCAATGCAAGGATGAAGCCGAAGGACTGATCGAGAAATACAAACATCTCCATTTCGGCGAATAAGCGGTCACTGCGGGAAGCCGTTTCCATTCAACGATGAGCTTCTGCAGTTCGATTTTCCGGTTGATGAAGTTGAAGCGGTGTTCTTCGAGCCGGTTAACCTCATCAATGAGGTCGTCGGGTCTGTTTTGCCCAATGCATAGTTCTTCTTTTCACCTCTTACAATCGCCTGTCTGCGGTCCGGGCAGTTTCCACCCGGCTTTTTTCCTCGAGCAGGTCCAGCGCTTCGTCAGGACAAAGGTTAATGGAATACCAACAGGTATATTACCGAGAAATATGTTAATCCTTTGAAAATTATACGGCTCCTTATATCTATGTACAAGGCATAATACGGAGAACGAGCGGAGCAACGGACAATCGATGACAAAAAAGGTACATATACGAACCTTCGGCTGCCAGATGAACCAGGCGGATTCGGAAATTATTGCATCGCTGCTGCAGGATGAGGGGTATGTCATGACCGGTTCGGAAGACAACGCCGACCTTGTGCTCCTCAACACCTGCGCTGTGAGGGAAAACGCGGTTGAGAAGATCATGAACACGCTGGATAACCTGAAAGGAAAACGGCGGGTGCGACCGGGCCTGCTTGTCGGGGTTATCGGGTGTGTTCCCCAGTATTACCGGGAGAAAATGTTCGGCATGGCTGATGGTATCGACTTTCTTGCCGGACCGGACACCTACCGCCGCCTTCCCCTGTTGATAGAGAATGCCGAACAGGGGATTCGCGGAGCCAATCTTGCTTTTGTTCCGGAAGAGACCTATATCGGGGTAGAGCCGGTACGTGCCGGTTCGATAAGTGCTTTTGTTCCCGTGATGAGGGGGTGCAACAACAGATGTGCGTTTTGTGTCGTGCCGTTTACCAGGGGAAAGGAGAGAAGCAGGCCGATGACGTCCGTGGTCGACGAGGTTGAGCGTCTTGCTTCCTCGGGTTACAAAGAGATGACGTTGCTTGGGCAGAATGTCAATTCCTACTTCGACGATGATACCGGGTGCGGTTTTTCCGAACTGCTCGACAGGGTGGGCCGTGCGGCGGCAGGTGTCCGCATCAGGTTTACCACGTCGCATCCAAAGGATATTTCGGGATCGCTCGTTCGTGTAATCGCCGAAGGGGAAAATATCTGCAATACCATTCATCTTCCCGTGCAGTCCGGTTCAACCAGAATGCTGAAGCTGATGAACAGGGGGCACAGCAGGGAGGAGTATCTTGAAAAAATAGCCATGATTCGCCGCAGTATTCCCGGTGTTACGATCTCGACCGATCTGATTGCCGGTTTCTGCGGCGAAACCGAAGAGGATCACCGTGAGACGTTGCGTATGATGGAAGAAGTCCGTTTTGATTTTTCCTACATGTTTTACTATTCGGTACGTCCTGGTACCTACGCGGCGAAGCATTTGCCGGACGATGTTCCCGAAGAGGTGAAGAAGCGGAGGCTCGAGGAAATCATCGCTCTGCAGAACAGAATTTCGGGAGAGCGGCATGCCGCCGAGATAGGAAATGTTGTGGAGGTTCTTGCGGAATCGGCGAGCAAACGATCTGACGAGATGCTTATGGGCAGGACCGGGACAAACCGGGTTGTTGTCTTCGAGCGCGACGGGCACGAACCGGGTGATCTGGTTACAGTGCGTATTCTGTCATCAACTTCGGCAACACTTATCGGCAGCCCTGAATGATGATAACGGTTCTTTTTTATGTCAGGCTCTATTTGTAAATTCAAGTTCTCAAGTGAAAGAAATTCTTTATCAATATATCGCAAGAGTAATGTCTGTTACCGCCAACGCCAAGCTTACCTTTACCGACAAGATCAGGGCTCATATAGAAATTCTGGATCCCGTTACCTGGATCAGCGTTTTTCCATGTCTGGCAGGAGGGGTTATGGCTTCCGGTGCCATGCAGCCGACGTTTCATGACTATTTTCTCCTTCTTTCGGTTTTTTTAATGTTCGGGCCTCTTGGGACCGGATTCAGCCAGTCGATCAATGATCTTTTCGATCTCGAGCTTGACAGGGTCAATGAACCGACAAGGCCGATACCTTCCGGACGATTGACCGAGAAAGAGGCGTTGTGGAACAGTATTATCGTTTTTTCACTTGCTCTCGGCCTTGGGATTTTCCTTGGCTTGTACATCGGAGGGACACGAGGGGTGATTATTACATCATCGATCATGTTTTCCCTCGTGCTTGCCTACACCTATTCGGCGCCGCCGTTCAAACTCAAGAAAAATATTCTGGTATCGGCACCTGCCGTTGGTTTTGCCTACAGCTTTGTAACCTGGTTTTCTGCCAACGCCTTGTTCAGTGAGATCAGACCGGAGGTTGTATGGATGGCGGTTCTGAACTTCTTTATGGCGATTGCGCTGATTATTCTCAACGATTTCAAGTCCGCAAAGGGTGACAAGGAAGGGGGGCTGAAATCGTTGACCGTCATGATCGGTCCGAAAAATACCTTTCTGGTATCGTTTTTCATTATAGACGTTGTCTTTCTTGTTTTTGCATGGCTTGAATACACGTGGGGATTGTATCCGCTTGTATTTTTTATGCTTGGCGGACTTCTGCTCAATATTTTCTTTCAGGTGAAATTGTATCGTGATCCAAAGGGAGGCATTTCCTTTTTACAAGCCACTGTCGAAGACGGTTTCGGTAATGCTATCGGACAAAGTGATGTCGTCGAGCATAAAGCGTTCCTTCAGTTTCAGGTTGCAAGCAATATCCTGTTTCTGGTCAATAACCTCATGGCCGCTGGTGCGATTGGTATAAAGTATATGCAAGGATAATTCACCGGTCATTACATTCTCCTTTTTTATGGGTACTCTCGACACAACCTTTTTCGGGTTGCCGGTAGTATGGCACAATACTTTTGTGGCATTTCTGACATTCGTCTACGTTTTCAGTGTTCCTCCTCTTATGGATTATCTCGTGACGAACCATAATCTGTCGCGGGATATAAGCCGGAAAATCACGCATATCTGTGCCGGGTCGGTAATTATTTTTCTTCCGCTTTTCCAGGATGGTCACTGGAGCCAGTATCTGAATGTTTCCGTCTATGTGGTATGGGCGCTTCTGTTTATTCAAAAGGGTTTGTTTGCCGCTGATGATGATCAGGCGATAAAGACCATGACCCGGACCGGGGACCGGCGTGAGCTTCTGAAAGGCACGCTTTATTTTGTGATCGTGGGTATTCTCTGCGGTACGGTATACTACAAACAGCTTCCGGGCGTACTTGCAATGGCGGTTCTCGGCTGGGGCGACGGGCTTGCTCCGATTTTCGGTATGAAGCTCGGTAAAATGAAGTACAAGGCCTTCTGCGAAAAAACTGTCGAGGGGAGCCTGGCGTTTTTTGTCGGAAGTCTTTTTGCCGGAATGTTTTTTGTATGGCTGATTATCCCCGCAGCATTCAATCTTTCCACCATCCTCATCATTGCGCTGGCCGCAACGATTGTCGAGGGGCTGAGCCCGAAAGAAGTCGACAATATTCTTATTCCCCTGGTGGTTATAGCTCTTGCTTTCCTTCTTTGATCGAAGGAATCAAACACACGTTTGCATGTCGAAAAGCTTCTTTGTCAGCGATATTCACTTTGGACTGCAGTCCGGTCGGGAGGAGAATGGCAAGATGGAGCGTTTCGAGCAGCTCGTCGAAATTATCGAGAAAGAGGGGCGCTCGCTGTACATGGTTGGTGACATACTCGACTACTGGATGGAGTTTCGTCACCTCATTCCGAAATACTTCGACGGTTTTCTCTGCCTGCTGAGAAAGCTTGTGCGCCGTGGTATCGAAGTACACTACTATGCAGGCAACCATGATTTTTATCTCGGCGACTTTTTCAGCAAATCACTCGGGGTGCAGACATGGTACGGTATGCAGGAGATTCTCATCGACGGAAAACAGTTTCTCATCACCCATGGTGACGGGCTTGACAGAAGCGATATCGGGTATCGGCTTTTTGTCATGTTTATCCGCAACCGGTTTAATCTGTCACTGCTCTCAACCCTGCAACCTGATCTTGCAATTGCCATTATGCGCAGACTTTCACGTCTGAGCCGGAAGCATGGCCGCCCGGATATGGGTGGTGAAGCCGATTTTTTGATCCGGTATGCCGATGCTATAGCCGGTGAAAAAGATTTTGACTATTTTGTGTGCGGCCACAGTCATCAGCAGGGCCGGAAAATATTGTCCAATGAACAGAGCGAGTACATCAATCTCGGAACATGGATTAACGGGGTATATCCTTACGGGGTATTTGAGAAAGGGGCGTTTACCTTCCAGCAACTCTACTAAACAATCAACAACAGACACACCAATATGAGCGCAATAGAAAAGATTTTGAAATTGGGTTTGCCCAAAGGAAGCTTGCAGGATTCGACGCTGGATTTGTTTGCGAAGGCAGGATTTCATTTTTCCGTGAAAAGTCGTTCTTACTTCCCCTCTATAGATGATGATGAACTGGAAGCAATACTCATTCGTGCCCAGGAGATGGCCCACTACGTCGAGCTTGGAGCTTTTGACGTAGGGCTTACCGGGAAAGACTGGATTATCGAGACTGACGCGGATGTCGTCGAGGTTTCCGACCTGGTGTACTCCAAAGCTTCGATGCGTCCCGTTCGATGGGTGCTCGCTGTACCTGAAAGCTCGGCGATTACGTCCGTAAAGGATCTCGAAGGTAAACATATCTCTACCGAGGTCGTCAATATCGCTAAAAAATACCTCGATAAACATGGCGTTAACGCCCATGTCGAGTTCAGTTGGGGCGCGACCGAAGTAAAACCACCAGAACTTGCCGACGCGATTGTCGAGGTTACCGAAACCGGCAGCTCGCTTCGTGCCAACAAGCTTCGTATTGTCGATGTTCTCCTCGAGTCGAATACCAAGTTGATAGCCAACAGAGCGTCCTGGAACGATTCCTGGAAAAGGGAAAAAATCGAGAATATGGCGATGCTCCTGCAGGGGGCTATCAATGCCCAGGGCAAGGTCGGCCTGAAAATGAACGCGCCCAAAGCTTCACTTGAAAAAATCACCGAACTTATTCCCGCCCTTCGTCAGCCCACCGTTTCGTATCTGGCCGACGATAACTGGGTTGCCCTCGAGGTGATAGTGGAAGATATGGTGGTACGTTCGGTTATACCTGATCTGAAAAGGGCCGGGGCCGAGGGTATTTTCGAATATGATATTAGCAAGCTGATAGATTGACGTTTTGGCAAACAGGCCTTGCATCTCCAGTATGCTCAATGCAGACGAGGTTTTTAGTGTGGAAAGTCAAGAACCGACATAACAGCTCCTTTTAAGGGGTTATATTGTAGTGTATTTCAGATCTTAAAAGCTTTACCTGTGCAGAGGAGTTCTTGAAACTCTTGTCACTTGTTACTCGTCACTGTCACTACTCATATCGATGCTTTTCTATCAGCTCATAGTTCTCTTTTGTCTTCTTGCTTTTCTCGGTATTCTGCTCTGGAACATGCGGGAACTGCCCTCCCTTCCGAAGCACAAGCCGGAAGCCGGTTCACCTCTTGTTTCCGTACTCGTTCCCGCCCGGAATGAAGAAAACAATATCGAGCGCTGCGTGAGTTCGCTGCTTCATCAGGATTATGATAATTATGAACTGATTGTGCTGAATGACGGTTCGACCGACCATACCGGGGAGATCCTTGAGAGGTTGTTGCGTTCAGACAGCCGTTCCCTGCTTCGGATACTGGATGGTACACCGCTTCCACCGGGCTGGCACGGCAAAGCCTGGGCCTGTAACCAGTTGGGGGAGGTTGCCGGGGGAGAACTCCTGCTTTTTACCGATGCCGACACATACCATTCTCCTGACAGTCTTTCCCGTTCCGTTGCCGCCATGCAGGAGAGCGGAGCGGACCTGCTTTCCATGACTCCACGTCAGGAGATGCACTCGTTCTGGGAAAAGCTGATCGTGCCGTTGATCTATTTTATTCTTCTTTGCTATCTCCCCCTCAAGCTCGTGCATGCAACACCCGCTCCTTCGCTCTGTTTTGCGAACGGCCAGTTTCTGCTGTTCAGGCGCAGGATGTACAGAGAAGTTGGCGGACATGGAACAGTGAACGACGATCTTGTCGAAGATGTCGGGCTTTGTAAGGCGGTAAAAAGAAAAGCGGGTAAGGTATCGAGCTATAGCGGCATGGAGACCGTGAGCTGCCGGATGTACCGGAACTTTACCGAGGTGTGGCAGGGATTTTCGAAAAACCTTTTTGCCGGCCTGGGTTACAATGCGCTGCTGTTGTTTGCCCTGATGGTGATAACGGTTCTTGTCTATATTGCGCCGTACGGCTTCGTTATTGGCTCAACGGTGCAAGCCGACTTTTCGCCGGTTTACTTCTGGCTTCCTCTGCTGCAGATACTCATTGCCCTTACGAGCAGGTTTCTGATAGCAGGCCGGTTCAGCCAGTCCGTGTCAGGGGCGTTGCTGCATGTTTTTTCACAGATCGTGTTGCTCGGCATTGCCGCAAACTCGTTTTATCTGGTAACGTTCGGCAAGGGATCGCAATGGAAAGGGAGGAGGTATAACTTTTCGGGGAAAAAGGCATAGCACATTTCCGGTCTGTATCGTTGTCAAGTAAGAAATGTCGAAAGTCCTCCTGTCGTGCTGTTTGCCTTCATACCTGTCTTCGATATTTTTCCCGTAGGGGCGAATAACCATTCGCCCGCAATCTTTGGTCCGCAATCATTCGCCCTCATGCGTTCTTTCTCGAGGCGAATTGTATTCCGGATTTTCCCGGTCCAGCGACCAGCGCAGAGGATTCTTTTCGATGTATTCCCTTATCTCGTTCAATTCCCGTTCGTTCCGTATCACCCGTTCGAAATAGTTTCGTTGCCATAATTTACCATTGAAGGGTGTCCATCCATTTTTTCGTACACCTTGGATGTATGCATTCGTCGTCATGGATTTGAACCGGTGAACAACATCCGGTAATGATAATCCATGATCATGATTTCTGGTAGGGGCAGGCCCCTGTGCCTGCCCGTCCTCTGGTGCCTGCCGGAGCCTCTGACGTTGTTCATCATGTGGTGCCATAATGTTCGGGCAACCACGGGGGGTTGCCCCTACGGAGCTATCGGCGATTACAATGATACCGTGAAAGTGATTGGGCATCACAACGAATTCATCTGTTTCAATGCCTGGATAATGTTCAGGGATGGCATCCCAGACGCTTTTGATCATTTCCCCCGCGTCGTTCAACACCATCTTTCCGTCAACGATATTGCCGAATAAACATGCTTTGCCTTTCGTGCAAACGGTCACGAAATACACACCCTCCTGCGCATAATCGTATTCCGGCAGGCGCAGGTTCTTGCGTTTCGGTAACGGGTGTTTTGCTTCACCCTCTTCGGGTATTCTATTCCCCATGCGGTTATGAATTATCGACTTCCGTAGGGGCGGACCCGTGTGTCCGCCCGAATCTTCAATCACCAACCAAGCATCAACGCCACCCCGTAGGGGCGAATAATCATTCGCCCGTCGATGGTAGCGCAGCAACTCATAGTGTTGCCCGTCCATGTAATAACCGTAATTTCCGTAAGTTATACCATTGCAGAGCATTACCAACTCACAACTGTTTACAGGTATGGCCGGAAAGGACGGTTACAGAAAGATCAAAATTCTTATTGCTTCCCCCGCGGATGTTGATAAAGAGAGGGAAATAGCAGAGAAGGTTATTAAAGACTGGAATATTGTCAATAGCGATGAAAGAAAGCTGACGATTGAACCTGTATTGTGGGAGTCTCATTCTGCCCCGGAATCCGGCGACAGGATACAGGGAATTCTGAATAAACAGATTGTTGATGGATGTGACGCTGCAATCGGGATTTTCTGGACACGGATTGGGACCGATACCGGCGTTGCCCTAGGAGGTGCTATGGAAGAGATAGAGCGTCTCGAGGGTATGGGCAAACTGGTCATGATTTATTTTTCTTTAGACGATCTTCCTCATGACGTTGATACCGAACAACTTCAAGGAGTGAGAGCTTTCAAGGCAAAGAGACAGTGCAAGGGTGATGTATTGGGGGAATATGAAAATCCCGATTATTTTCGGAGGAAGCTGACGCATCATCTCGGAGTACAAGTGCGACGGTGGTTCTGTGGGGAAGAAATAGGCAATCCAGTAACAAGCGGTCGCGAAGATGACCAGCTTGATTTACACTAACAGATGCCGGCTATGGTTGATGAAGAGATGCTGATTTTGAAAAAGGCTTATGAGCTCTCGATGTGGCTGGATGGTCTGTAAAAAGAAATGACGCAAAGGACAAAAAAGACTCAAGGTCAGAGGGTAATATATCTTTTTTCATTTTCGTCCCTTTTGTCTTTTCAGTCCTTTCAGTAGGAGTTCATTGACTGAAGGCTTCATTCCGCTGTATAGCGGGTACAAAGAACTGCTTTCCTACAAGAAGGCACAAATTGTCTATGACGCAACGGTTCGTTTCTGCGAACGGTATATTCGGAAAGGCGATCGTACCTATGACCAGATGGTCCGGACTGCACGCTCAGGCAAGCAAAACATTATCGAGGGGAGCCAGGCCTCTGGGACTTCGAAAAAAATGGAAATCAAGCTGACCAGCGTTGCAAGGGCAAGCCTTGAAGAATTGCTGGAAGATTATCGCGACTTTTTGTGAACACGTGGACTTGAGGAGTGGGAGGAGTGGCCAGTTGAAGCAGTT
>RRYU01003956.1_pt1 | contig 22304 bp, 18 predicted proteins | sample 2162651 | NCBI WGS metagenome assembly RRYU01 (sample SAMN10267283, study PRJNA491782) | microbial mat metagenome | isolation source: biomat in the production well | place: Japan: Minami-Kanto gas field, natural gas well KTG3 | collected 2017-06 | reverse complement strand
AGTAATAAAAAAAAGATTTAAAACTTTTACGATTAGGTGCGGGGCTTCCGCCCCTTCAAGTCCCGATTTCGGCTTCAAATAAAATAGAGTTAATGTTTTTATCTAACTGTTTTGAGCGCGTGCGAGCGCAAAATACTGCAAGTGTCGAAGACGCGTAGCAGTGCAGGTTCACCCTGCCAATATCTTGGCTGGGGTCCCGATTTCGGCGAGAGTTTTGTTTTGATAAGATCCTTGTTTAGATTTTAAAATAGAGTACCCTATAGAGTACTCTATAGGGTACTCTATTTTCTAAAAAAACAAATATAGTTTTATTATTTCAACTCCTTATATCTCTTGATATAAGAAACAACCAAAGAAACTAACTCAGCGTGGCTCCATGTAAGGGGGGAGGCCGAGGTCTGTTCTCCGGTGTCTGATTTCACTTGTTCAGCCATCATGCTAGAAGGACTCGCTAGATTTATGGCCCATTTTATGGTTTCTTTTATTTCTGACAACTCCTCTATATTTTTTGCCCTTGATATCTCATATTGCGCTTTCCAAAAGGTGGTTATGTACCAAGGATTTGATGGTGCTTCGTGATTTACACGATGAAAATTATCGTTTGTATATCTAGACACACCACCCACTGGTGTCTGCATATACAATCTATTTTTTACCATTTCAAAAGCTTTCTCTAGCTTGTGATCATCTGCTTCAAGTATTTTGAAATAATATACTCCATAGAAACTGCTCATATCAACCGTATCGCATATTTCGTATTTATCTCCTACAAGATTAACTGATTTATAAAAATAGCCCTTTTCTCTATCATATAAATATTTCATCATGGTTTTTTGTACTTCCCAGGCTATGCTTGCATATTTCTCGCTAGAGCTGTCTTTGCCGAGCATATGAGCAAAACGAGAAGCGGCCATAAGACCACCATAGACAGTGGCGCAAGTAAATGAGTGGGTGGCATAATCTTGCTCCCAGAGGTCATAACTTGGCAAGGGAAGGCCATTTTTATCTCTAAAAGTGCACATGAAGTCAGCCGCTGGTTTTATGAGACTGGGGTAGATTTTCCCTATATATTCCATATCCAGGGTTTCCTCGTAGTGTTTTTCAAGTGCACAGAGTATTAGAGCGGTTTCATCTTCCTGAATGGCAAGTCTTGGTTTTCCTTCAAAAGTCCAAGGATGCCAAGAGCTTCCTACTGACCTGTCAGCTAAATATTTGTGATAAAAATATCCTTTTTCGCTTATGGTTTCAACACAAAAATCAAAAAAGCTTCTTGTAATATTTCCATATCCAGCTAGATCAAGTGCCATAGCCACAAAAGCCCCATCACGAGGCCAAACATAGGCGTAAGTGTCTTTGCCGTACTGATACATATCAGAGTCTCCAGAAGCAATGATTTCCCCAGTGTTTCCGGTGTGAGTTCTTACTACCAAAAGGGACTTTTTGTAGAAATCAATTATCTCATTATCCAGGTCTCCAAAATCCAGGTCTTTTTTATTGACCCAAGATTTCCAGTATTCGCCAGTTTTTTTGATTATTTTTTTGGGACTTATTTTTTCTATTTCTTTACTTAGGTCAATGGCCTCTTTGAAATTTCTTCCTGTAGTAATCCAATAATCCATTTCTTCCTGATCGTTTGCCTTTATATTGAAAGTATTTGCAATAACCGAGTCAACCGAACCGTGTTCAATATTGCATTTGTAAAGCTCACCATCTTCAGCATCTTTCCAAGCGCCCTCTTTGTTATCTATGCCGTAGTTTCCTATTGTATAATCATCAAAATGTTTTTTGCCTATTTTTGAGCTTACCGCAAAAACCCTTCGTCCCTTGTAGTGGATTATTAGATTGTTTTCACTGTCATAATAGCCAGTATCCCTTTTGCTGGTGGCATTTATTTTGAATTGTTGACCGAAAAATATTTTAATATTTCTTTTTTTGTTTAGAAGATTATTTATGGTAATTTTTCTAACAAAAACATCACGCTTGTTATCTACGGTATCATTCATGGTTATACTGATTCCATCTTTTTTGTTAGTGGCGACTATATTTGAAACTAAAGTGTTTCCCTTGTAGCTGACGTTAATTTTCCAGATATCATTGTTTAGCCAAGAAAAATTATTATCTATCATTACTCCAACTCTAAAAAGATTACCGTATCCAACATGATTTTCCATTCCTACTTTGTGGTAGTAGAAATCAACAATTTGGCCCTTATTATCAAGACCGATTAAAGTGTTTCCGTTTCCTAAAACGAGTTCTTTTGCCATATTATTTTGTTTTAGTTTTTTTAAATTTCTTTTCTTTTCGCAAATCAATCACATGTCCGCTTTTTTTTCTTAATTCAATAACGAAATTAGGGTTATGAAAATGGCTATCATCTTTTTCATATATGTCATCTAGGGCTTTTTTATAAATTTTCTTTTTTCTTCTCCCTTCTATTTCGGCTAGTTTTTCGTTTACTCTTATTTTTAAATCATTAAAAGCATTCATGTAATTTATAAAAGCATCATAAGGAGTTTCATAAGGACTGAAGTATTTATGAACATCACCGTCGTTAAAAAATTTTGTGCACATATAATAAAAGTGATCAGAGGTTTGGAGTCTTCTCCAGGTTTCAATCAATCTTTCATCTTCGGTTTCTAGGACTTTGTTTTCTATAGAATATATTTTTTCCATTGAGTCTTGCTGAATAGAATTAGACAGCCAAGCAGAAAGATCTCTTTCTTGATCTGCCCAGGAAACATAATGAGGGAAGTCAATCTCACCAAAATCATCATATCTATCAATAGCTTCGCTTGGAGTGACAAAATCATTATCAGGGTGCTTCAAAACTTCGTTTGGCAGATTCTCTAAAAATTTGAAAATGCCAGTATCTTCCCATTGGTGTTCTCCAAAGGTTTCAAAATCCATAAAAAGATTTATTAGATTTCCACTGCCATTATGCTTTGAAACCCAAGAAGAAAAAGTTTCAGCCAATAGTGGGTGAGACTCCCAACCTCTATCTGAAAAACGAAAAGCAATATCATCTGATAATTTATAGTTTTTCAAAAGTAGTTTAATCTTGCTTGTCCCGGGAGCACGGTAGACAAAGTTAGGGCTACGCCAATCAAGGATGTGGTCAGCACCTTCAGCGATAATCCCTTTGTATCCCATGGCCTCTGCTTCACGGGCGACTTCGTTACTATAGATAAGTTCTGTATTTCTAAATACTTGAGGCTCAACGTCAAATAATTCTTTGACTTTTTGTCGGTGCATCTCTACTTGTTTTCTGAATTCATCTTTTGAGTAAAGAAAAGATAGAGAGTGATAATAAGTTTCTGAAAGTATTTCGGCTCTTCCTGTTTTGACAAGGTCTTGGAAGGATTTCAAGACTTCTGGAAAATCATTTTCTATTTGCTCTAGGAAAATCCCAGACAGTGAAAAGCTTATTTTAAATTCGGGATGTCTGTTTAGTAGTTCAAGTAAAAGTCTATTGGTAGGGAGGTAGGACTTATTGGCCACTTTATCCATTATCATTTTGTTATTTGTTTTATTCTCGCCCATATCATTGAAATATTCTGGATCATTTCCAACATCAAATACTTTGTATTTTTTTATACGAAGCGGTTGATGAACTTGAAAATAAAAGCAAATAGAAGGCATATTTATGTGGGACTGTCGTTAATTTCTCTTTTGAGCATAAAATTTTAAATTTTGAGGAAATTTTATAAAAATATTTTGAGGAAATATGGTTATATTGCTGAAAAAAATTTTTATAAAATTTACCGAAATTTAAAATTTTAGGCCAAATACGGGAATTGACGATAGTCCCTATAAAGGATTAGTTAATAACTTATTGTATATTCCGAGGCATTTTTGAGCGGCTTTTTGCCAGTTAATTTGTTTGACTTCTTCTCGGCCGTAGTGGATTAGTTGATTACTTAAGCTATCATAAGCAATAACGGATAGTATTTTATTAGCCATTTCATCAACGTCCCAAAAATCAGCTTTGAGTACATTGGTGGTAACTTCAGCCACTCCTGATTGTTTTGAAATAAGCACCGGCGTGTTGTTTATCATCGCCTCAAGAGGAACAATACCAAAAGGTTCGGAAACCGAAGGCATAACAAAAAGGTCAGATGCTTGATAGGCGTGGGCAAGATCATCTCCTTTTAGCCAACCGACAAATAATATCCGATCGGCAATTTTTAAATCAGCGGCCATATGCATAATATATTTTTCCATATCTCCAGAGCCAACAATTAGGAAGTAGACTTTTGGTTCTTGGTCTAGGACTCTTTTGGCCATTTTTATAAAGTAATCAGGTCCTTTCTGGATAGTGACTCTTCCCAAAAATAAAACGACCTTAGAGCCGTCTCTTTTTAGTTTTATTAATTTGTTATCAAAAATTTCTTTCTGCTGGAAATAGTCTTCGTCAATACCATTATGAACAACTTCTACTTTGTGATCTTTTATGCCGTAATGCTTGGTAACAGTGTCTTTCGTTAATTGACTTACGGCCATTATTTTATCTGCCGCCTCGAGTCCTTTTCTTTCTATTTCAAATATTTTTTCATTAGCTCCTTGATGTCCTGTTCTGTCTAATTCTGTGGCGTGAATATGGGTAACTAGAGGCTTGCCCGATACTTTTTTTGCCTCCATTCCAGCAGGGTAGGATAGCCAATCATGAGCATGAATTATGTCGTGTTTTTCTTTTTTGGCTAATTCACGAGAAAGATCACCATATCTTAATACCTCAGAATAAAGATCTTTGGCATAAGGGGCATAACCTTTTTCATTTATTATTTTTAGTAATTCTTCCTTGCTTCTATAGACTTCTTCGTTTAAATAGGGATACAAAAAGACTTCCAATTCTTTGATGGTCATTTTGCTATAATCTGCTTGAGAAAAACTGGCATCAGCAAATCTCATATCAAGAAAGTCGTGAGTAGCGCCAAGATTTTTTGGGAGTACAAAACAAATATCAGCTCCTTCTTTTACTAGAGACCGAGTTAGACCGTAGCAAGCAACGCCCAGCCCTCCACTGTTGAAGGGTGGGAATTCCCAGCCGAACATTAATACTCTTGGTTTACGAGAATGCATGGGGATTGGGGATCCTTAAGTTCAAGGTAAAAACCTGTTGATTATATTTTTATTATACAATATTTTAAAAATAAAAACAAACATTTTAATTGTTAATAACTTTATTGTTTTTTAGCTTGTTTTGCTCTTATCATAAATATTAAAAATATGTTATAATATTAGAAGAAAAATTAATAGAAATATAAATGAAAAAAGAAAACAAAAAAATTGCCTATTTCTCTATGGAATTTGCTTTTAGCGATGATTTGAAAAACTATGCTGGAGGACTGGGTGTCTTGTCAGCTGACATGATATTGTCTGCAGCTGACCTTGAGTTGGATATGGTGGGTATTTCATTGATTTATCATCTTGAAGACAATCCTCAGAAAACCTTTGAACCAAGCAAAGCCATGAAAAAGCTAAAAAAGACAGTTCGGGTCGAAATTGAGGATAGAGAAGTGGAGGTAGTTATTTGGCAAATGGATATAACAGGAAGAAGCGGACACGTTGTCCCTGTTTATTTTCTAAGTACTTATTCTGAAAACAATCCAGTCTGGGATAGAGATATTACACGATATCTTTATTCCTCGGATGCCTATACTAGACTTTGCCAAGAGCTAATTTTAGGAATTGGTGGAACGAGAGTTTTGAAAGAACTTGGTGTAGAGGTTTCTTGCTACCATTTAAATGAAGGCCATGCCGCTTTGAGCGCTCTAGAGAACTTAAAAGAAAATAGCTATGATCTTGAGAAAGTCAAAAAAATGACTACTTTCACCACTCACACACCAATTGATGCTGGACATGATTATTTTGATTATGATTTGGTTTACAGAACGATAGGAAAACATCTACCTTTAAATATAAAAGAATTATCTTTAGAAGATAAACTTGGCATGACAGAACTCGCACTAAATACTAGTAAGAAGAAAAATTCCGTTTCTTTGATTCATGAACAAGTATGTGAAGAAATATTTCCCGACTACGATTTTGAAAATGTTACCAATGGTATTTATCATCCTCGTTGGGTAGGAAAGCATATGGAAGCCCTGTACGATAAAAGTATAAAAGGCTGGAGACATAATCCAGAAAAATTAAAATCAGTAATTAGTAATATCCCAGATTCAAAGATTTTGACCGCCAGAAAAAAAGAGAAAGCAGATTTGATTAAATGGATTAATTCCAATAAAATATTTTCAGCATTAACTGACCCTGAGGATGATGATCTCTTGTCATCAGATGTTCTGACAATCGGTTTTGCCAGAAGAATGGTTCCATACAAAAGAGCAGATTTGATATTTAGAGATATAAATAAACTGAGAAATATTGGATACAAAAAAGTTCAATTGGTCTTTGCTGGCAATGAATATAAGGATGATTATTATAGCAATAATTTAATTTCAAGAATTACAGAGCATGCCTATCAGCTTAGAGGTCAAGTAAAAATTGTTTTTATTCCCACTTATAATTTAGAAATAGCAAAAAAACTAGTAGCTGGATGCGATATTTGGCTAAACACTCCCATTCCAAAGCATGAAGCTAGTGGAACAAGCGGAATGAAAGCCGCTCTAAACGGTGTCCTTAATTTATCGGTAATGGACGGCTGGTGGGCAGAGGCCTATAGAGCGGACGTAAAGAGTGGTTGGGGTTTTGGAGAGTTTTTAGAGTCTCCGAGCAGAGATGATTCTGATTTTGCTCAACTTTCAAGAAATTTAGAAGACGCCATAGATTGTTATTATAATAGAAAAGAAGAGTGGGTTACCAAGGTAAAGCATTCTATTGCTCTCGTGTCTTTTTTTAATACTCATAGAGCAAATAAAGAGTATATGAGCAAAATCTGGAAGGCATAAAAAAGGCTTGAAATATTTTTAATACCGTGATATTCTATATTTATATAGAAATTATTCTCAAAGGAATTTGAGATTATTTTTTTGTTTGAATATGTTTTTTGAAAATCAAGTTTAGTCAAATATAGTAGTTTACAGAAGCTAATATCATTGGTATAATTGTATTATGTCTACAATTAGTCAAGACAAATTAGAGCATGTAAGAATTCTTTATAAAGAAGGACTTAGCGTAAGGGAAATAGCTGATAAATTAAAAGTTTCAATTGATTCTGCATATTATTTTTTTAGGAAAAACAATATCCGGAGACGCAATAGAGCTGAGGCAAAAAATAATTCTTATGAAAGGGAAAAAGCTTCTTTCAATCTGAAAAACAATTTGTCAATTTTTGATAAACAGTTGAAAATTGCTGGCGTAATGCTTTATTGGGGCGAAGGTTCTAAGTGGCAAGGAGAAAAGATTGTAGATTTTGCTAATAGTGATACTGATATGATAAAAGTTTTTCTTAGATTTTTGCGCGAGGTTTGTGGCGTTAATGAAGAAAAATTAAGAGTTTATCTATATTGTTATGCCAATCAAAATCAGGAAAGTTTGATAAGCTACTGGCCTAAGGTTACTAAAATTTCTAAAAAACAATTTAGTAAACCATATGTCAGAAAAGATCATGACAGCAATAAAAAAGGAAAAATGAAGTACGGATTGGTTCATATAAGATATGCTGACAAAAAATTATTAAATTTGATAAGAACTTGGATTAAAGAAAACATAGAAAAATTTTCATAAAAGGGTCGGTTGCAGAGCGGTCAAATGCACGAGACTGTAAATCTCGCGGTTATGCCTTCGCTGGTTCGAATCCAGCCCGGCCCACAAAAATAAAATCGCCATTACTGGCGATTTTTGTTATAATTAAAATATATGGAATGTCCAAATTGCTTTAGGCCAATATATAAATACAAAATTCAAGTTATTAAAGAAAAAGAGAAAGAGCTACAATATCTTTGTCCCGAATGTTCTTTTATTATCAAAAAAAGTGAAAAGAAAACACAAGAATGGGAGTATGTTCTTATTCTTATTATAGTTATACCATTATTTTTCTTTTCCTCGATTTTTATTACAATGAATTTCCCTTATTCATTGCCACTATATATTGCGTTTTTTTATTTAGTATTTGAAGTTGCAATTGCAAAATTAAATGCAGCTAATAAAATAATCAATAAACAGACCGAAAAAAACCAGATTATAAAACACCTTAAGTTTACTGTTATTTTTTTGTTGATTTATTATTTAATTAGCGGTACATACAATGTGATTCAGGTGAAGATGAATGGAGGTAATTTTGTTATGTCAGAACAAGAAATTTCATTAACTTATTTAATTGCATTTTTGATATTTTTAAGATTAATTTTTCAAGCAATTAGTTATGAAGAAGCTAAGAAAAAGATAAGGAATAACCATGATTAAGTTTTAAGATAAATTTCGCATCCTTTTAGACGAAATAATTTTATTTAAATAAATACAACTCCTCTAAAGATGGAGTTTTTTTGTGATTAGTTGATTAAGTGAGGACTTGTGTGTGTGACAGTAATAAAGAGAAGAGTAGATCATACCTCCAAATTTTATCTTATCTAGATGGACTTGTTGATTTCACGCTAATAAAAAAGCCGTCAGAATTGACGGCTTGTAGGAGGTGATAAAACCTGGCGAGTTAGACTCGTACAAATTTTTGCTGACTTATTTTTCTTCCTTTTCCTCGAAGTTCTTTGATTATACTATCGCCTGAATAGTCAGTGATTATGAAAATATTGTTTTCTTGTTTCCATTTTATTCTAACTCCGAAAGTATCCATGTGATCCCAATATTTGAGGCTTGATTCAAGCTTGTCAGCGCTTTCTTTATTTGGGCATTCAACTTTTATCATAGGCTCCTCCTTCGTAAAATAGTATTTTTTAGTCGATTTTTTTGTAAGAACAGCTTATAAAATATTAAAAATATCTTAAACATAATACAGCTTTTTGTCAATATGAAATAAGGCTTTTTATTGCTAAAAATAGAAAAAATTGCTAGATTATTAATGTTATGGAAGTAAAAAAACAAAACCATTTAAAAAAACTCATCCCATACATTGCTAAATATAAATGGCGAGCTATATTTAGTTTTTTGATGTTGTTTTTGTCATCTCTTTTTTCAGTGGCTGAGCCTTATGTAATGAAGATGATAATAGATACTCTTACGATTGAGGGCTCTGAAACTAGTTTTTATTTTATACTATTTTTGGTTTTTATTTATTTTACTTTTAGTTTTAGTTCCAGCCTCTTTGATGGTTTGCGCTTTCATATATTTGCCAAGGCTCAATCAAATATTAGAAGAGAAGTGTCTTTAGATGTTTTTAATCATTTGATAAATTTGCCCTCATCTTACCACTCTGAAAAAGCAACAGGCAGTCTTGCGAGGAAAATAACAAGAGGAGTAAATGGTCTTGAATCTCTCTATTTTTTTACTTTGTTTAATGTTGTTCCGACTCTTTTAGAAATTACTTTGGTTTTGATAGTTCTCTTATTTTTATTTCCTATTTCTTTTAGCTTGGTCTTTCTTTCTTTTATAGGTCTCTATATTATCTCTACTGTATTTTTGACTGAAAAGAGACAAAAGATATTACTTGAAGCAAACAAAAAAGATGATAAGGCCACAGGAGGTTCAATTGATGCTATTTTAAATTATGAAACGGTAAAATATTTTACTAACGAAAATTTTGAGCATCGTAAGTACAATAGTGCTTTGAAGGACTGGGTAGTTTCTTCAATAAGTTCTATAAAAACTGGCGCCAATTTGAATATTGCTCAGGGCTTTGTTATCTCTCTGGGATTGAGTGCTGTTTTGGTTTTGGCTTCTCGAGAATTTTTTTATGGTAACGGCACTATTGGTGATTTCGTGATGGTCACCAGTTATTTAGCAAAAATTTCTAGACCTCTTAACTTTTTAGGCTTTATTTATAGGAGAATAAAAGAAGCCTTGGCTGATATTGATGGAATGTTTGGTATACTGGATGTCAAAAACGATTTAATTGATAAGCAGGACGCGAAAGATCTAGAAAAAGTAAGAGGAGAAATAAAAATAGAAAATGTTTCTTTTTCATATGAAAAAAAGAGATCAGTAATTTCTGGTTTGAATGTAGAGATTCCTGCTAAATCCAGAGTAGCTTTTGTTGGATATTCTGGATCTGGAAAATCAACTATTTCTAAATTAATTCTTAGAATGTACGATGTGGATGAGGGGAGGGTTCTTTTGGATGGGGTTGATATTCGTGATATAAAACAAAGGTGTTTGAGAAAAAACATCGGGGTTGTTGCGCAAGACACAGTCCTTTTTAACGATACAATCTATAATAATATCCTTTATGGCAAAACAAATGCTACTAAAGAAGAAGTAGAAAATGCCGCCCAAGCTGCTAATATACACGACTTTATTTTAAAAGAACTCCCCGACGGATATAATACTGTTGTTGGCGAGAGAGGAGTTAAGCTATCCGGTGGAGAAAAACAAAGAGTAGCTATTGCTAGAATGATTATAAAAAATCCAGCTGTTTTGGTTTTTGATGAAGCGACCGCTTCGCTTGATACAAAATCTGAGAAAATAATCCAAGATGCTATAAAAAATCTTTCTCATGAAGGAAAAACAACCATAGTGATAGCACACAGACTATCAACTATAGTTGATTTTGATAAAATAATAGTAATGAGTGAAGGCAAAATATGTGAAGAAGGAAACCATGGAGAACTTTTAGAAAGGGGTGGTACTTATGCTAATCTCTGGAAAATTCAAGCTAAAAAATAAAATTAAATATTTATATTAACTTTATGAAAAAAATTTTAGGAGAATTTAAGTCTTTTGCTGTAAAAGGCAATGTTGTAGACTTGGCTATCGCCGTTGTTATTGGCGGTGCTTTTGGGAGGATTACCAACTCTTTTGTGAATGATGTTATTATGCCCCCACTTGGTTTTATTATTGGTGGTGTTGATTTTTCAAATTTGAGTTTAATGATAGGAGAGAAGGTCTTTTTGGCTTATGGAAATTTTATTCAAGCTATAGTTAATTTCCTTATAATTGCTTGGGCGGTTTTTATAGCTGTAAAATTATTAAATAGAATGAAAAAGAAAGAAGAGGAAGCACCGGCAGAACCAAAAAAACCAAGTAGAGAAGTGGAGCTTTTAACAGAAATAAGAGATGCTTTGAAGGAGAAGAATAATTAGTTTATTATATGGACTTTATCATTTTTTTATGATAGATTATTCAATCGCACTTTAAAATAAACCCAAACCAAGAAGAAAGGAGAATGCCATGAACTCAAAGGCTGTTTTTATCTATGGTTTTGCTAAAGGATTGAATCTTCCTTATACTATGCGAGCGGTCAATCTTGCTCACATTCTTCACAAGGATCAAAAAAGAAAAGACGGAGTAGATTATGTTGAGCATGTGATAGCAACTGGGCACCTATTAATTGCTCATGGTGTCAAAAATGACGCAGTTTTGGCTGCCTCCATTCTTCATGACGCAATTGAAGACACTGACTACACTTACGAGAAAATGGATGAAGAATTTAATAGTGATGTAACAAATTTAGTTAGGCTCTTAAGCAAAGAAGATGGAGTATCAATAGAACTATATTTCAAAAAGATGTCTGAAGATGTTCGAGCCTTGGCCGTAAAAGCGGCAGACAGGACACATAATATCAGCGACATGGCTAATGCTTTTTCAATCGAAAAAATGGAAGAATATGTTGAAGAAACAGAAAAATACATTTTACCCCAGATGAAAATAGCCAGAAAAATGAACATTGAATACGGCGACCTTTTCGTTGCGCTATCGGCTCATATTAATGCTGTAATATTGGTTGTTAAAAAACTCATAAAGCTCTCACGAGAGAACAATTAACTCAAAATGCACCTTGAAATAAAGGTGCATTTTTTTGTTTTTATTCGTTATCTGTTTGTTGACAATAAAGGCTAAATTTATAATAATAGAGACTATATGAAGAAAAATATTTATAGGTTAATAGCTTTGTTATTAATAGTTCAAATAGGGTATTTTGCTTACTCTTTTTTGTTTGACCAAGACAAAGAAATAATTTCAAGTGAAAGCGACATTGTTCAATTGGAAGAGGAGGTAATTCCAGAAAAAAAAGATAGAATTGAAAAAGTTGAAATAACAGAAGGTACTACTTTTGGAAAATTAATGGAAGAAAACGGTATTAGAGCGTCTTCTTATATGGATATTTATGACTCTTCTCTGGATTTGTATGATTTAGTAAAAATTAGATTAGGGAGATTTATTGAGCTGGTTTATGACAAGGATACTGATGAATTTAAGGAATTGCGATACAAGATAAACACAGAAGATGAGTTACATGTCCGAAACACCAAATATATTGAAAGTGAGAATATGGCAAGTTCTAGTGATGAACTTGTTGATCACTCTTGGGTCGCAGAAATAATTCCAATCCCATATGATATAGAGCTTGTCTCCAAGGGAGGGACTGTTGAGTCGTCTGTTTATATGGCAGCCATCAATAATGGCATAGACGAGAGAGCAATAATTGATATGGCAAATGCTTTTCAGTGGAGCATAGATTTTGCCATGGACCCTAGGGTGGGTGATACTTTTAAGCTTTTATATGAAGAGCGATCGCTTGAAGGAGAATACATAATGCCCGGTCGTATTTTTGCGGGAGTTTATGTAAATGATGGCACAGAACATTATGTTTATTATTTTGAAGAATCAGAGGACAATAAGGGGTTTTTTGATAAAGACGGAAATTCTGTACAAAAAATGTTTTTGAAAGCTCCTCTGGAGTTTAGATATATATCCTCAGGATACACTCCTGGAAACAGAGTGGTCTTGTCAATCGGCTTATCAGGACCTCACAGGGCTATAGACTATGCCGCCCCCATAGGAACGCCTATTAGAACAGTCGGAGATGGAACGGTCACTTTTGCCGGTTGGAGTTCAGTTGGTTATGGTTATTTGACATCAATCAGACATAACGGAACATATTCTACTAACTATGCTCACCAATCCAAGTTAGGAGTGAGGGTTGGGCAAAAAGTAAAACAAGGAGATGTTATCGGCTATGTTGGGTCAACTGGTTATTCTACTGGTCCCCACCTTCATTATGAGATGTTAAAAAATGGAGCCAAAATAGATCCTCTCAAAGAGGTTTTGCCTCCAGGAAAACCTATTAAAGAAGAAAACAAAGAAAGATTTTTTGAACTGGTAGAGGAATATAATAAAAAATTAAATATTTAATATGAAATCTCTTATAATTAAAGCACACCCTTCATCGCACGGTTTGACTCATAAAATTGCCGATACTTATAAAAAGGGGGCAGAGGAGAATGGACATCAAGTAGAAATAATAGATTTATACAAAGAAGAGTATAGACAAGATTATTTTGAATTTGAAAATATCAGGGAACCAAAGGCTGACCCCAAAAGAGAATTAATGCAGAAAAAAATCACAGAAGCCGATGAGCTTGTTTTTGTCTTTCCTATGTGGTGGTGGAGTGCGCCAGCCATTATGAAGAATTTTATAGACACAAATTTTTTATCAAAGTTTGCCTATAGTTTTCAAAAAAGCGGGATACCCGTTAGACATCTAAAAGGAAAAACTGGGAGACTATTTGTAACCTGTGATGGTCCTTGGTTGTTTTATTTTGTGTTTGGGATGCCATTAAAAAGAATGTGGCAAAATGGTATTTTTATGACCTGTGGAATAAAAATGAAGTCTTTTAATTTGTTTTCTAGGATGTTTAAAAGAAATGACAAGGATAAAGAAAATTTTTTGAAAAAAGTTTATAAGATTTCTAAAAAATAATGCAAGAGAAGGAGATTGAATACAAAATAAGAAGAGGGCTGAAAACGAAAAGACTCAAAATAAGCATCCATAGCGATGCGAGAGTGGTGGTGTCAGCTCCATATCTACTATCACAGAAAAGCATAGAAAGATTTTTGGAAGAGAAAAAAGGCTGGATAAAAAAATCCCTTGATTTTTATAAGAATAAAACCAGTAAAATACCAGAGCAAAAACTTGATTCCAAAAAAAGAGAGGAAATAAAAGTGTTGATTACAAGAAAGCTGGAAGAAATAAATAAAAACTACAACTTTCAATATAATAAAATATATATAAAGAACCACAAAAGCAGGTGGGGTTCTTGTTCTAGTGATAGAAATCTTAATTTCAACTATAGGATAGCGAGTCTTCCAGAGCATTTGGCAGAATATATAATAACTCACGAGCTTTGCCACTTAGGAGAGATGAATCATTCTAGTAAATTTTGGGATTTGGTCGCCAGAAGTATTCCCGATCACAAAAAAAGAAGATCGGAATTAAAGAAAATAGTATTTTGATATGCCAGAATTACCAGAGGTAGAAACAGTCAGAGCAGACTTGACAAAAAAAATAATCAATAAAAAAATTGACAAACTAGAAGTAAGAAAGCTCAAGATTGTTAAAAACGATTTAAAGGATTTTAATAAAAATCTCCTAGGAAAAAGCTTTTCTGATATTGAGAGGATAGGCAAGCTTTTAATTTTTGTTATAAAGAATCCAAAAGAAAAGAAATATTTATTGATTCATCTCAAAATGACTGGACAATTAATTTATACAGACAAAAAAAGAACTATTGCCGGTGGACATAGTAATTCTCGCGCAGAGTCAATAAAATATCGTTTGGGGGGACTGGAAGAAAATATGCCTAATAAATTCTCCCATGTTATTTTTTCTTTTAGTGACAAATCAAAGCTTTATTTTAATGATATGCGACAGTTTGGTTATTTGAAGATTGTAAACCAAGGAGAGCTGGAAGCTATAAAATTAAAATACGGCATAGAGCCCTTGCAAAAAAATTTCACATGGAAAAATTTTCAAAAATTATTTCAAGGGAAAAAAACCAATGTCAAAGCATTTTTATTAAAACAAGATGTTATAGCAGGGCTTGGGAATATCTATGTAGATGAAATACTATTTGCCTCAGGAGTCTTGCCAACAAGGACAGCTTCTTCATTGGATAGAGAAGAGTTAAAAGGGGTATTTGATAACACTAAAAAAATAATAAGAAAAGCAATAAAAAGTCGTGGAACGACATTTTCGGATTATGTTGATTCTGAAGGCAAAAAAGGAAATTTTTCATCGTTTTTGAAGGTATATGGCAGAGAAAAAGAGCTTTGTTTAGCTTGCAAACGAACCAAAATAGTAAAAATAAGAGTTGCTGGCAGAGGAACCAGAATTTGCCCTAAGTGTCAAAACTAGAGTTTTTTTAATTGTTAAAATATGTTAAAATTAATGTATAAAACATTAATTTTTTTTATGCAAAAAAAAGCCTATTTTAAGATAATTTTATCTGTTTTATTCTTTTTTATTTTAGGAATAACAAGCTCTTATTTTTTTAAACAAAACAATGCTCTTGCTCAAGAGGATCAAGAAGAATGTGAAAAAGCAAGTATACGAATTATTGCAAGAAACGATCAAGGTGACTTTTTGCCCGATATAAACTACGAGCTTTACGAAACAGCTTATGATGCTGACTATAACCCAAAACCAGGAAGGAGAATTTCCTCTGGAAAAACCAGTCCCGTCCTTGGTTATGCTGAGGCTTCTTTTGTACCGAGTCAGAATGAATACTCTTTAAAAATGTGGCAAACTAACAAAAGCGTAGGTGCTTTTTGGTTTTCTGGAGATATAAGCATATCTTGCGGAGAAGAAGTTGAGACAACTCAATATTTAAGTGGTTTCAATTTTATATTAAGGGGGATTGATGGGGAGCTCAGAAAAAATAAAGATATTTTGCTCTATACTCAAAAGTACGATGCTGATGGCATGCCCATAAAAGAAAAAAATAACTTGGTTGGAAAATTCAATACAGGAGCAAGTGGAGGAGTAAGGATTTATGTAGCAGATAATTCAAGTTCAATGTCGGTAGAAGACGGAGGGTCTTATGTTTTTAGTTCTACGGGGACTGATGGGACAGAGTTCAACCTTTATGACCTAGTTTTAAGTAAAGGAATGGTTGAAGAGTTAACCTATTATTTTAGTGAGATGTCTTTTTATGTAGAAGATGAATATGGTACACCTTTCCCTGCTAATACTAAAATTGAAATATACAAACAACTTATTGATATTGATGGAGAAAATACCCTGGGACAAAAAGTAAAAGATGTTTTTACAAATGACAGAGGGCAAGCTTCTCTTGAATATCCCGAAGGAGTTTATGCAGTTAGGATAATGGATGGCAGTGGAGAATATATTGTTTTTTGGGGCTTGGAAATGATTGATCAAGAAAAAACAGAAATAAATCTTAGTATACCTGGCGATTGGGACATGGGCGAAGGGGCTTGTGAAGCCCAGTCAAATTTAGAAGTGATAGCAAGAAATTTTGATGGTGAATATATTCCAAATATTTCTTTTGAGCTTTTTGAACAAATAAGCGACATAGATCAAAATTTGAAAGAAGGCAGGAGGGTATTAAATGGAAAAGTAAATGGACTTGGAAAGGGAGGTGCTTCTTTTAATCCTGATCCCAGAAAAACATATATTTTAAAAATGTATGACAAAAATCCCAGCGTCGGAGCTTTTTGGTTTTATGATGATATAAAATTTGTTTGTGGTGAGAACAAAAGCATTACCAAGGATTTATCTTCAATTACTTTTGTACTGAGAGATGCAGACGGCAATTTAAAAAAGAATCATGTTTTTTCTCTTCATACTCAAAAGTTTGATATAGATGGGAACCCAATTCGTGAAAAAAAGGACCTATTGAGCTCTTCTCTAAACACTGGTCCCGAAGGAGCTTTAAAAATTTATGTAGCAGGGTCTGATAATTCTTCTCGTGATGAGATAGGCCAATACATATTCTCATCTCAGGGTGTAAATAGAGTTGAGTTTACTTCCTATGATTTGGATCTAGAAGACAATGAAGATCTTTATTTTGATTATGTTTTTAGCGAAGTAACTTTTATTTTAAAAGATGCTACTGGTGCAGTTATTCCAAATATGGATATAGAACTTTATGAACAAAAAACTAGAGAAGGCACGTCTAATAGTCTTGGAAAACTTATAATGAAGAAAAGAACAGATTCAGGAGGAGTTATAAAATATGAATATCCGGGAGGTAAATATGCCATTCGTTACAAGGATGATTTGGGAAATTATTTTACTTATTGGAATATTGAGATAAAGGATAGAGAAAAAACAAATAGAGACTTAAAACGAAATTTAGCTAGGGTATCAGCAAAAAATAAAGAAGGTCAAACATTGCCCGAGGGAACAAGTATTAGTGTTTATTCATTGACCACTGACGATGATGAAAATTTTTATAAAAACAAAAGAATAAAGCAATTTAAAATAGGAACTAAGGGCTATGTAGATATTTCCCTGGTTCCAGAGGCTTATCTTTTTACATTTTCTCAAGACAGAGAAGAGTATGGTCAAGCTATCAGAACCAAACATGGCACTTTTCATAAGATTGATTTAGCTCAATCAGAAAATACTAAAGTAAATTCAAATTCAGTATTCAAATTAAGCACATCGGAAAGTGCTGGAGATGACACTTCTCTAAGCTCAAAACTAAAAGGACATATTCTGCTTCAAGTGGAAGCGAGAGGCGAGGCTTGGTATGTGGACACCGAAAGCAGGAGAAGGTACTATATGAAAGATGGAGCAACGGCCTATCAAATGATGAGACAATTCGGACTAGGAATAAGTAACGATAATCTAAAAAAAATACCCATAGGGCTTAATGACAGGTTTGAATATATGGATTATGATGGCGATGGTTTACCAGATAAGTTGGAGGAAGCAATTGGCACAGATATGTATTCAAGGGATTCGGATGGCGATGGCTATCTTGATGGAGAAGAAGTGGAGGCTGGATATGATCCTCTCGGTCCCGGGAAGATGGTTTTTGATGATAAGTTAACAGAAAAGTTAAAAGGGAAAATTCTTCTACAAGTTGAGTCAAGAGGAGAGGCTTGGTATATAAATCCTAAAGATGGTAAAAGATATTATATGCCAGATGGAGATAGTGCTTATGATATAATGAGGTTTCTGAGTCTAGGAATAACAAACGACAATCTTTCAAAAATAGAGGAAGGCGTATTAAATAATTAAATTAATAATTTATGTTTGACGTTGTGATAATAGGTGGAGGACCAGCAGCAGTTGCGGCTGGCGTATATGCTGCTCGCAAGAGGTTGAATGCTATTGTAATTACTGATAATTTTGGAGGTCAGTCCATCGTTTCAGATAGTATAGAAAACTGGATAGGAGAGACTTCAATCAGTGGTTATGACTTGGCAAGAAAGTTAGAAGCCCACTTAAGAAAACAAGAAGATATAGAGATAAATACTGGGGAATTAGTAGAGAAAGTCACTGAAAACGGCAATGGTTTTATTGTAAAAACCAATAAAGCAAAATACGAAACAAAAACAGTCTTAGTCACTTCAGGGGCGAGAAGAAAAAGATTAGGAGTTCCTGGAGAGGATAAGTTTGAGGGTAAAGGGGTAGTTTTTTGCTCAACTTGCGATGCCCCTCTTTTTAGAGGAAGAGAAGTGGCTGTTGTCGGCGGAGGAAACGCTGGACTGGAGGCCGTGGTTGACCTTATTCCTTTTGCAACAAAGATATATTTATTAAACAATACAGATAACATAAAGGGAGATTCTCAAACCTTAGAAGAAATAAAAAGAAAAGAAAAAGTAGAAATTATTTATAATGCCAAGATAAAAGAAATCAAGGGGGACACTCTCATTGATTCGTTGGTTTATGTAGATGAAAACAATGAAGAGCAAACAATAAAAGTCCAGGGAGTTTTTGTTGAGATAGGGTCTATCCCAAATTCTGAAATGGTAGCCAATTTAGTTGAGTTAAACGAGTATAAGGAAATAGTTGTAGACCACAAAACTTATGAAACAAGTCGCAAGGGTGTATATGCTGCTGGCGATGTGACCGATGAAATATACAAACAAAACAATATTTCAGCCGGAGATGCTATTACAGCTATTTTGTCTATCTATAACTATCTATTTGATTTAAAGAAAAAAAGTCCAGCAGAGAACTAAAAAAAACCTCAGTCAATTAAACTGAGGTTTTAAGACGAAGAAGAAGTGTTATCCGCTTGGTAGACAATACCAGGCCATAGAAAATAAGGCCATAACTGATACTGTTACCAATAGGGCTAATAGCAAACTTTCTTTGTCTATTTTTCCTCTCATGTATTCCTCCTTAGGATGGCAGAGAGTGATTATAATAATTAAAAAAGAACACAATTATTATATCACATTTTTATATTTATGTCAATGTATACATGATTGACAAATATTGAAATTCGTAATATTATAGCTAGAGTGAAATATTAATAAATTATTATATTACAGACGAATTGTCTGTTTATTTTTATTGAAAAGCATATGTCTCAAGACAACATGATAAAGTTTGAATGCACAGAATGCAAAAGGGTAAATTATTTTTCTAGAAAAAACAAAAAAACCCTAAAAGAAAGAATGCTTCTAAAGAAATTCTGTAAATTTTGCGCAAAACACACCGACCACAAAGAAACAAAGTAATATTTGTTTCTTTTGGTTTTGTGATATAATATAAGAAGTTATATAATCACAAAACTAGGTTCTATGAAAAATAGTCACATAATTCAAAAAGCAATAAATGATAGAATTAAGGGCTTGTCCTATAGAGAAATCAGTCATAAATATCAAGTGTCAAAAAGCACAACCTATTTATGGTTAAAAGAAATAGAGGTTAGTGATAATGGCAAAAAGAGAATAAAAGAAATTTCTAGATTAGGAATGGAGAGAGGTGCACAAAAAAATAGAGAAAAAGCAACAAAAAAGTTTTTTGAAATAGAAAAAAACTGCAAAGTATTAGAAAAAGCAAATAGCACGAAAGAAGAGCTAAAAATATATTTATCTTTATTGTATTGGGGAGAAGGTGCAAAAACAGGCAGAAGGTTAATGTTTATTAATTCAGATCCCGAGATGATTAAGTCTTATTTATTTCTTCTTAGAAAATCTTTTCCCATAGATGAAAGTAAATTTAGAGCAGTTTTGCATCTGCATGAATACCACATAGAAGAAGACTTAAAAAGATATTGGTCAAAGTTGACTGGTATCAATGAAGATTGCATTAGTATTTATAAAAAAGCTAATACAGGTAAAAAAATAAAAGAAGATTATAAAGGCTGTATTTCTGTTAGATATGGCGATAGTAAAATTTTAGATGAAATTTTTATTATAGTGGAAAGGTTTAAAAAAATATACAAATAATATGCGGGCGTCGTATAATGGTAGTACAGGGCTCTCCAAAAGCTCTAGCGTGGGTTCGATTCCTACCGCCCGTGCCATCAAAATTCTGTGTAAATAGACCCGAAGCCTAGCGTTTTCGGGTTCGAAACCCGAAGGGGTGCAAGAACCTCTCTGGGAATCGAACTATGGCACAAACATCCTATGAAGGCCAGAGAACTTGTAAATAGAATAAAAATAAAAAGAGGACAGCTTTGGGCTGTTTTTTTGTTGTTAATATTGTTAATTATGTCTATTTCATATAAAGGAGATGGCTATTTTAAGTTCTTAAATCAAGTTTTTTATCTGAATGAAAAAGTTGACTCATCGGACTCTTGGAATTTTAGAGTATTAGAAAATGGCTTTGCTCGTGATGACGTTTCTCTCTACTACAAGGGGTATAATTTTAGGAGAGGAATTCCAATTGATTTTAAGATAATTGATGATAAATATTGCGTTGATGGTTTATATGCATATATGTATTTTCCTGGAAGAAGGATTTTAAAAATACCAAATAGCGATGCTAAAACTTTTGAGGTTCTTGATCATGAAGGTTATAGTATGGACAAAAACAACCATTATTATTTTGATGGTAATGATTTTTATTTTATGGCCAACGAGGGATTTGAATTTATAGATGACAATGAAGAGTATAACGCTCGGGATGAGTTTAGATATTATAAAGACGGCAAGATGGTGAAAATGACACAAGAATGGGATGATCACCTGACAGGAATTAGCGATAAGATTAAAGAACAAGAAGCGGAGCGTCAAATGAAGTCGAACATCTCATCAAGGAAAAAAATTAATGATTTCTATATTAGGGAGCTGTTTAAAGAAAGTAATGATAGAGGACTTTTTGCAAATATCGGTACTTGGCAGTATTTTCCAATATATAATTTAAAATGTGTAAGCACTACCGAGGAGGCATTATCAGAGTTATATGATTATCAGGAAAAACCCTACACGTATATAAATGACAAAAACGTCCAAACAAATATTTCCTGTGTTGAAGGTGGTACATGTACAGATTCTGGTGGTTGGGATGTAATCAAAACTGAACTCGGAAAGAATCAATACAATATTATAAATGGATGTTTATATAAAAATGGAGATAACGTTTTTGAGTATAACCTGTTAGTTAAAAAGAATCTTGGTGAGTTTAATCCCGAAGATAATTTAGAAAACAATAACTATTCGAAAAGTATTCCTTGGGATGGTGTCAGAGAGTGGTTTCGTTTTGAAGATGGTAATTATTTGTATATATATTTAAAAGGGGCAGCTGGTTGTGGAGGGTGTATTTTTAATGGTCCATATTTGAAAATCAATAAAATAGATGGGAGTGTTTTGCTAGGAGATACTGAAATAGGGTATTTACCTTACGTGGAGTTATCAGAAGATAAAAAATTTGCAATAGTTACTGAAATAGATTATAAAAAAGATAAGGACAATAAATATAACGGAGAAAGAGATATAACTTTGTATTTGTATGATTTAGTAAACGATAAAAAGATGAAAGAATTATATAGGTTACCAGATGATAGAACATTTTTAGTTGAAGGTGATGGAACATATATATTGGGAGATTCCATTAAATGGATAAATGAAAACGAAATACAAATAACACTATATGATAGAGATGGGGAGGGGGAAACAAAAAGGGGAGGAACATTTATCAATAAAGATGGTTATAGTGAATTAGATTATTTGGGGAAAAATGAACCATTTGTAATAAATGTAAATAATTAAAGGGTCTACAGGAATCGAACTAAAAAATAAAAGCATTTTTCGGTTCGATTAGTGACAAGGGTACTTGATAAAATCTGTTCAAACAGACCCACACACCTGTGAGAATCAAAAAAGGAGCCGAAAGGCTCTTTTTTTGCTATCTTGATTATTAATACATAAAACTCTATGTTTTAAGGTTTTTCTTTAGAAAAAGGTTAAAAAATGCTAAAATAAAAGTAGAAAAATATTTCTGAGGTTTATGAAAAAATATTCAAATATTGTATTTGTAATTTACATTGCGTTAATCTTGAAATTAATTGTCTTTAAATATCCTCCAG
>RRYU01003672.1_pt1 | contig 22330 bp, 26 predicted proteins | sample 2162651 | NCBI WGS metagenome assembly RRYU01 (sample SAMN10267283, study PRJNA491782) | microbial mat metagenome | isolation source: biomat in the production well | place: Japan: Minami-Kanto gas field, natural gas well KTG3 | collected 2017-06 | reverse complement strand
GGGCTATGAGGCGTCCTGATGCGATTCATCCAAAAAACCTACCCGTGTGAGCTGGGATAAGAGGGCGTATTGCCCAACCAAACTGTACAGTACCTACGAACCTTGTCCTATGTTAAAACCCATTCTATTGATCCTACTGATTGCGCTGCTAGCAGCAGAGTTTCTTACTACCCGTCTCCCAACACGTCTGCATCTCCCGGCGCAACAGCAGGTTGAAACAATCAACCCGGTGGTTGGTGTACATACCCGCCTTACCGGGGTAGGCGATGAAGCCTACATTCAGCACACCCTGGAACAGGTACGCGAGATGGGCGCAAGCTGGATCGTCGAGCTATTTCCCTGGTCTTACGTTCAGCCTCGTTCTCGTCACGGCTTCGACTGGACCGGCGCCGATATGATTATTCAGCATGCCCGTCGCCAGGGACTCCAGGTTGTTGCCCGGCTGGATATTGTGCCTGAATGGGCACGCCCACCGCGTACAACGGATCGCTATCTTGACCCGCAACAATACGATGATTATGCCAACTATGTGGCTGCCTTTGCGCAACGCTACCGCTCTTATGGTGTACGCCACCTGATCATCTGGAACGAACCCAACTTGAGCTTCGAGTGGGGCGAACGTCCCCCTGATCCGGGTGCATATACCGCTCTGCTCAAGGTGGTCTACCCACGTGTCAAAGCAGTTGTGCCTGACGCAATCATTATTGCCGGTGGCCTCTCGCCGGGCCAGTCGCTCAACGAGGGCCGCACACGCATGGACGATATGCAGTACCTGGCGTCGCTGTATGACGGCGGCGCAGCTCCTTTCTTCGATATGTGGGCTGTGCATGCCTATGGCGCACGCGTGCCCCCCGACACGCCCCCCGCGCCGTTAGAGGTCAACTTTCGTCGCATCGAACTGGTCCGCGAGTTGATGGATCGTTTCGGCGATACAAGCAAGCCGATCATCATCACCGAGGGCGGTTGGAATGATCATCCACGCTGGGCCGCCGCCGTGACGCCTGCTGAACGCATCCGCTGGACGATTGCCGCCTATGAGCTGGCTCGCCACTACGACTGGCTAGAGGCTGTCTGCTTCTGGCAGTTTAGCACGCCCTTCTCCACGCGATCATACCCGGACAACTGGAACTTTGTCGCGCCCGATGGCACGCCACGGGTGATCTACCTGGCCGTGCAGCAGTATGCACGTGGCTGGAACGAGTAACGTCGTTTACTTCGTCAGTGCCTACGATACGCATGTTGTTTATCGTCTGATTTATCGTACTGACGGTGATACAATGCTTATCATCGACACGCCTGTGTTTGTATATACATAAAACGCCCTCTCCGGCGTGATGCGAACCAGCATGGTATAATCAATAATCCTGACGGATAGTGACGTTTTTGATCGAGTAGATACCATTCCAGGATAGTCGTTCCCGCTATACCTGATATTCTCTTATTTACAGGAGGTACGCGGTCGCTCTGCCACAGGCTGTGATTCGCCTCCGGCAGGGTGGAAAAAAACCATCTTTTTCCAAAATGGTTCGCCTACGGCGAACCATTTTGGAAAAAAATATAAAATTCCACGCTGCCGCAGGCGAAACAGACTTTTCATCCGATCAAACGTTTGGTTTGATACGACCACCGCGTAAGTCCTATTATTTAATGCTGCTCGCTAGTATTCTGTTAGATATGGTTCGTAGGTACGTTACAGTTGGATCATTCATTCATGCCGTCCTGTAGGGGCGAACGGTCGCTCACCCCTACGCCAACTGTCAACCTGGAATGGTCGATCTGAAATCTTGTCTAAATCATACAGCACACGAAGGTTGCAAAGTGTTTTTGTTTGCAGCATCTTCGTGTGCTTCGTAGTTCAAATAATATGTATAAATCCTGTCTATACCATGAGGTTAATCTATGACTGTTACAACCAGTGCCACCGGTGTCACCTGGAATCTGAATGACCTGTATGTCGGCTTTGACGACCCCGCCCTGACTGCCACGCTGGATCAGGCCGACTCTGAAGCCGCTGCCTTCGCCGATATCTACCGTGGCACGATCAATGTGCCTGGTGGCCCAGATGCTATGCACCTGCTCGAAGGCCTGCAACGCCTGGAGGCACTGCAAGACATGGCTTCCCGCCCGGCCGTCTATGCCAGTCTGCTCTTTTCTGCCGATACCAGCCGGCCTGAATATCGTGACTTGCAACAGCGTGTCGAGGAACGTCTCACCGCCGTGCAAAATCAACTGCTCTTTTTTGATCTGGAATGGTTAGCTCTGAATGATGATGAAGCGCAGGCATTGATCGAGCATCCCATCCTGGCTACCTACCGCCATTATCTGGAAAATGGTCGTCGTTATAAACCTCATACCCTCAGTGAGCCAGAAGAGCGCATCATTAACGATAAGGACATAACCGGTAGCCAGGCCTGGCGTCGCCTCTTTACTGAGACGATATCGTCGCTCAACTTTCGGCTTGAACTCGATGGTCAGTCCCAGGAATTGCCTCTGGATGCCATTCTAACCTTGCTGCGTCATGAAAATCGTGCTGTGCGCCAGCAAGCTTTCACGCAACTCTACACGGTGCTAGGGACGCAGAGCCAGCCACTGGCGTTTATCTACAATACGCTATTGCAGGATCACCTGATTATGGATCGCCTGCGGCATTATACTGACCCGATGCAGCGGCGGCATCTGGCCAACGAGATCGAGCCATCGATGGTGGCAACCATGATGGATGTGGTTGAACAGAACTATGATATTGCCCAGACCTACTTCAATTTGAAGGCGCGCCTGCTCAAGTTACCGCGCCTGCAGATCTATGACCAGTATGCGCCGCTAGGCGAAGTAAAAGCGCATCAGAGCTATGCCGAGGCACGCGAGATAATCCTGGAAGCCTTTGGTGCATTTGACCCGCATTTCCGCACAACCGCGCTGCGTTTCTTCGAGGATAACTGGATCGATGCCGAAGTGCGTCCGGGCAAACGAGGGGGTGCTTTCTGTATGGGCTATCCACCTTCGCATCATCCCTATGTTCTGTGCAACTATACCGACGACCTGCGCGATGTTATGACTGTTGCCCACGAACTTGGCCATGGCATTCACTTCTGGCTGGCCCGCAAACAGACCCTCTTCAACTACTCGCCCTCGCTGCCCCTGGCCGAAACAGCATCGGTCTTTGGCGAAATGCTGGTATTCGAGCATCTGCTGGCGCGCCAGCAGAACCAGGCTGACAGACTGGCACTAGTATGCAGCAAGATTGAGGATATCTTTGCCACCGTCTTTCGTCAGAATGTGTTAACCCGTTTTGAGCAAGCTGCTTTTGCCGGGCGTACCCGCGGCCGTCTGACACCCGAACAACTCAGCCAGCACTGGCTCGAAGCCAATGGCCACTACTATGGCGATGCAATCGAACAGACGGAAGGCTATGAACTGGGCTGGTCGTACATTCCCCATTTTATCAACACGCCCTTCTACTGCTACAGTTATGTCTTTGGCGAACTGCTTGTGCTGGCACTCTATGGCATGTACCGTGAACAAGGCCAGGCCTTTGTACCACGCTATATCGCCCTGCTCGAATCCGGCGGCAGTCAGTCTCCTGCCACCATTCTGGCTGGCCTGGGCATTGATGCCAATGATCCGGCCTTCTGGCAACTCGGCTTCAACGAACTACGCCGCCTGGTTACCTGGGCTGAGGAAGCGTAAAGCGCACAGCGCAGCAAGATATTCGCGCTAAGACATGTTTCAGAATCGGCCAATTCTGCGTGACAGTTGGCGTAGGGGCGACCGGCCGGTCGCCCCTACCAGAGGCCCTACGTGTCGCCCAAACGGTCAAGCTGGTTTGAACCATGCCTAAGACATGGTTTCAGGATGACCAAGTTTACTTTACATATCACAGACAGATTGGTGGCTTGAATCACCCCACCCCCTGGGATCCCGCCCCTGCACGGGGCGGGGAACCAGACGGGGCGTCCTGGCGGCACACGCTGCGCGTGTGCCGCCAGGACGCCCCGTTTCCCCCCTCTCCCTGAGGGAGAGGGGGCAGGGGGAGAGGGCGTATCATCCAAACCAAAGTGTAAAGTAACCGTGAACCATGTCTAACAAAATGCTTTGCACTTTGCACAGAAACGCTTTGCGCTTATAATATAAGTACCCGGCTTCACATATATTGATGGTAGTATTGATTGTAGGAGGAACCAGACCATGTTTGAAGCATTCAAGCAGCGTTATGATCGCACCCCTGCTGGCCAGGAAGATCGCGTTCCTCCCGGTCAGTATGTCACCGAGAAGTTCCCAGTTCTACACTACGGCGCGGTTCCGCAGTACGAAGATCTGGAAAACACATGGGATCTGCGTGTATGGGGCACAATCGAACAACCGGCCCGCTTCTCTTTTGCCGAATTTCGCGCCCTGCCCACGATCAGCGTCACCATGGATATTCACTGTGTCACGCGCTGGAGCAAACTCGACACGATCTGGCAAGGTGTACAGTTCAAAGAATTCCTGAACCATATTCCCGCGCTTAACCCGGCCACAGCCCATGTTCTGGCCCACTGTGAACAGGGCTTCAGCGCCAATGTTCCCCTGGAAATATTGTTAGACGACCAGGCCATGCTGGCCTACAAATATGACGGCCAGGAGCTTGATCCAGATCATGGCTATCCCCTACGCCTGCTGGTGCCGAAAAAGTATTTTTGGAAAAGTGCCAAGTGGCTACGCGGTCTGGAATTCCTGGATGACGATAAAGCCGGTTTCTGGGAACGGTATGGCTACAACAACAACGCCGATCCCTGGAAAGAAGAACGCTACGCAGAGTAAGGGCGAATAATTATTCGCCCCTACCGATCAATATATGTCTATGCCATGGCCAACTACCCAATCTGAAGCTATTGAGCTACAACAGCGTCTGCGCAATCAAGTTGTCCTATCCGACGACTTTGACCCGATTCAGACCGTGGCCGGGGTCGATGTTGGCTTTGAGCAGAACAATACGATTGCCCGTGCAGCCGTGGTGATACTTCGCTATCCAGACCTGCAGCCCTACGACTATGCCGTGGCACGCCGCCCGGTCACTTTTCCTTACATTCCCGGCCTGCTCTCCTTTCGTGAAATCCCGGTGATCCTGGATGCCCTGGCTCTATTGCACACTCCCCCTGATCTGGTCATCTGTGATGGGCAGGGCATTGCCCACCCGCGCCGCTTTGGCATCGCCTGCCATCTAGGACTGGAGACCGACATACCAGCAATCGGGTGCGCCAAGTCGCTGCTCACTGGTCGCCACGATCTTTTAAGCGAGACACGCGGCGCCGCTGTGCCCCTGCGCGACAAAGGTGAGCAGATCGGCTATGTTGTGCGTACACGTACCGGCACAAAACCTGTGTATGTCTCTCCTGGGCATCGTGTTAGTATGCAAAGCGCACTCACCTATGTCATGACCTGCGTCACAAAATATCGCCTGCCTGAAACCACGCGTGCCGCCCACAAACTGGCCTCGCACGGCATTCCGCCTACGGGACTAGACTGAAAATAGGTTTGACACGACTTACAGGCTCTGCTATAATCCATCAGTCAAGGGTGGTGCGCCACTCTTTTTTCGTGTGGATAATGCTTTCCACAGGATAATTTGCCCCCTGGCAAACGAACTGCGCGAAAGCAACAGCATACAGTAAGGAGCCCCGGTGTGTACGCAATCGTCCGTGACCGTGGTATGCAATACCGTGTAGAACAAGGGGATACGCTACAGGTCGACCTGCTCGACGCTGAGCCGGGCAGCGCAATCGAACTGACCGAAGTGCTGCTGGTGGGCGACAACGGTGAAACCCGGGTTGGTACACCCTTGGTTGAGGGTGCCGTTGTGCGAGCCGAAGTTGTTGGCGATATCAAAGGCAAGAAAATTATCGTTTTCAAATACCGCAACAAGAAGCGTTATCGTCGTCGCACCGGTCATCGTCAGAAGTATACCCATCTTAAAATTAACGAAATTGTTGTGGAGTAACACAAAGGTAAAAAGTTATGGCCCATAAAAAAGGAGTCGGTAGCACACGTAACGGGCGTGATAGCAAGCCCAAGATGCGCGGAGTCAAGCGTTTTGGCGGCGAGTATGTCATTCCCGGTAATATTATTGTACGCCAGTGCGGTACAAAGATCAAGCCGGGGGCCAATGTTGGTATGGGGCGCGACTATACCCTCTTTGCGTTGATCGAGGGAAGGGTGCATTTCCAGCCATATTCCCGCAACCAGAAGATGGTCAGTGTCCTGCCGGTTGAAACGCCCGCAGCCGCAGCCGATTAAGTATGTACCTGTTCATAGTGCACATGGTCGGGATGAAAAGGCATCCGTAGGGGCGACCGGCCGGTCGCCCCTACTAGAAACACTGGAAAGAAGTAGAAATAATGAAAAAAGGTATTCACCCCGAATATGTCGAAACCGATATCGTATGTGGTACGTGTGGAACGGCCTGGCCGACCCGCTCAACCCGTCCCAACCTGCGCGTCGATATCTGTGCGAAGTGCCACCCCTTCTATACTGGTGAGCAGCGTATTGTGGATACCGCTGGTCAGGTTGACCGCTTCATGAAGCGCCTGGCTACCTCGCAGCGCAAGCAGGCCGATGCAGAAATTCGCCGCGAACGCAAAGAGCAAGTGCCTGCAAAGAAAAGCCTGCTTAAAGAGATCTATGGCGACGACGAAGAGGCATAAGAGCCTCGTTTGCCCCAATGCAGAGAGCCGCCCCCGGGGGCGGCTCTCTTTTCATGCCTTGGCATAGTTCAGGAGTACTTTACAATCTGGCTGGCCTGCACAATGGCTTTCTGGTAGGCGATACGCCCGCCCGTCTATATGCCCCCGCCCCGTGCAGGGGCGGGGGCCAGGGGGTCTTTCAGGGGTAGGTTTTTCGATGGATGGTGTTCCAACGCCATCCGTAGGGACAGGCGTCTGCCTGTCCGTGGGAACGTGTTCCGCATCAGGACGCCCTGCGGACGCGCAAAAGCGCGTCCCTACGGAAAAAACCTACCCGTGAGAGGGGATAGGGGGTGGGGTGACTCACGCGACCAATCTGTCTGTTAATTGTAAAGTAAAATTGGCCTATCTGAAACCATGCCGTAGACATCGAAGCAGAGTTCACCCAGCATACATGCGGGCCATCTGCGTCGCATGCGCTGCCACTTCCTTGCGTAACTCTGCCGGGGCCAGTACCTCTACATCCGCGCCCCAGCCTAAAACCCACGAGCGAATTTCGCGAATGCCGCCAACCGTCATGGTCAATTCACACCCACCCTCTGCCAGGTCACGCAGACGCTGACTGTGATGCCAGACACTCTCGCGCACACGCGGTGCAGCATGCTCGTTAAACCGCAGACATACCTCCACCGCTGCGTCATCGATTACGCCCCACGAGGTGGCGAGATATGCGTATGGATCAAAGTCAGACGGAATATCATAGTGCGCATCTAATAAACTGGCCTGCTCGATCCGTTCCATTTTGAATGTGCGCAATGCCGCACGTAACTGATCAAACCCGATCACATACGCTGCCGGTTCACTACGCGATACTTCCAGGAAATAGGGCGCCACTACCCGCTCTGTCACGGTACGATTGGCAGCATGGTAACGCAAACGCACCAGTCGCCGATCCGCCCATGCACGTGTCACGGTCTCAAGAGCCTGAATATATGATTTACGTAACGGTCGTGTGCGGATGAGATCGGCAACTTGCGCCAGATGACCGGAAATAGTTTGATCTGGCAAACCAGCTGCAAGTTTGTCCAGCACAGAAACAACATGGGGGTTATGTTCATCGCTGTGGTGTGCCAGTAAGCGTGCTGCAAAGAACAGGGCAATTGCCTCGTTCAAAGTCAGTCTGACTGTTGATACGTACGCGGCCCGGTCGATGCCAAAGCGGCCACGATCTTCCCAGACCGGTACCCCAATCTCGTGCAGGGCTTCCAGGTCGCGGTAGATTGTGCGCCGATCGACACCACAATGGTGTGCCAGTTCCGTTGCACGCATACCGTTGGGGGTATTATAAAGATAGTGTTCAATGCGGCGCAAGCGTGCGGCTTTGCTCTTAATGCGGTCATCACTGATGATGCTTATGCCATCCACCGCATCGCCTCAGATAAAAAAGGTCATAGCGAACATGCCCGCAAAGAGGAGTATCCCCCACAGGGCGATGCGCTTCAGATCATAGCGCACATACGCATAATCTAGCGAGTAATCTACCGGTTCGGCCTGGGGAACGACAACGCGCCCTGGCCGGCGCTGCTGCTGTGATCGCGCCGATTGACGGCGCCGTTGACTACGACTCTGGTGTGTTGACATATCAACTCTACCTCTTTGCTGGATCTAATACCTAAGACACGGTTCACGTTTACTTTACAGTTTGGTTGGACGATTCGCCCTGCTGCCGCAGGCGATACAGGTCTTTCGCTCGGTCAAACGTCCGGGTTATTCCACCACCGCGCACATTCTGTTAATTATACCATGGCCGCTTGCACATGCAGCGATCTACGGCTATCATAGCATTATTATGCGACTAGGAATTCTTGGGGGCGGCCAGCTCGCCCAGATGCTAACCCAGGCAGCCATATCATTTGGCGTCGAAACTGTGATCTTCGAGCGCAGCGCCGATAGCCCGGCTGGGCGTCTCACGCAGCATGAGATTGTGGGCAATTGGACCGACGAAGCGCTCCTGAAGCATTTTGCTGCTCTGTGTGATACGATCACGCTGGAAAACGAATTTGTCGATGCTGCTGTACTACGTCAGTTGGAAATACTCGGCCTGCCAGTTTATCCCACTGCCGCAACGCTGTCGGCTATCCAGGATAAACTGTTCCAGAAACAACGCTGTGAAGCTGTTGGTCTGCCTGTGCCAATCTATCAGGTGGCTACGTCACCTGCCGATGTTCTGCACTTAGCTACGCAATATGGCTGGCCGCTCCTGCTCAAGGCTCGCCGCGATGGCTATGATGGGTATGGCAATGCTACCATCCATGGGCCAGACAAACTGGCTTCGGCCTGGGAACACCTGACGCGCACTGGTCAGGCGCTGCTGGTCGAGACGTTTGTGCCCTTTCGCCGCGAACTGGCTGTGATGGTTGTGCGCGATCGCAATGGAATCAGTCGCACATATCCGGTGGTCGAGACCATCCAGCGCAACCATATCTGCCATATTGTGCGTGCCCCCGCAGCAGTGTCTCCCCAGGTAGCCGGGCGTGCCGTGATGCTGGCCCAACAGGCTGTCGAGGCTGTCGCTGGCGTGGGTATTTTTGGAGTCGAACTGTTTGAACTGGAAGACGGTACGGTGCTGCTGAATGAAATCGCTCCACGTCCCCATAACTCTGGACATTATACAATTGAAGCCTGTGCCACATCCCAGTTTGAGAATCATATACGGGCCGTGCTGGGCTGGCCGCTCGGTCTGACCGAGATGCGTACCCCGGCTGCAGTGATGGTGAATCTATTGGGCCAGCGCCATGGCCTGACGTCGCTAGACGGCATAGCGGATGCGTTGAAAGAACCCGGCGTCTATTTTCATCTGTATGGTAAACGCGAAACCCGACCGGGACGCAAGATGGGACATATAACTGTGCTAGACGATACGCTTGCAGCCGCCGAAGCGCGCGCACTCCATGCGGCTGCTATGGTTACATTATAGGTACGCAAAACTATGACACCATTGGTTGGCATTATTATGGGCAGTGACAGCGATCTACCTACCATGCAGGGGGCTATCGATATCTGTCGCGAGTTCGGCGTTGGGTATGAAGTGCGCGTTGTCTCCGCCCATCGGACACCTCATGATATGGCTGAGTATGGCGATATGGCGCATGCACGTGGCCTGCGCGTGATTATTGCTGGCGCTGGCGGTGCTGCGCATCTGCCTGGCATGATTGCCGCTCACACACCGCTGCCTGTTATTGGGGTGCCAGTGCAAAGTAAAACATTACAGGGGTTAGACTCGCTTCTGTCGATTGTGCAAATGCCTGCCGGTGTGCCCGTGGCTACAGTAGCAATTGGCGCATCCCACAACGCGGGCTTGCTGGCTATCCAGATCCTGGCAACCAGCGATCAGGCTCTCCAGCAGCGTATGCTTGACTACAAAGCCGGGCTGGCCGAACAGTCCCGCGCCAAAAATAGCCGCATAAATCCCCCACCTCTATCGGGTGAATGAATGGTCAACTAACCGATCCCCTGAGGGCTTACCAGAAAATGGAGCTAGAACTGTATGCGTAATTTGCTTGTAACTGGTGGGGCCGGCTTTATCGGCTCAAACTTTGTGGCATATATGCTGGAACGCTATGCCGATTATCGTATCGTGGTTTTTGATAAGCTCACCTATGCCGGGCGCATGCAAAATCTTGAACCTGTGCAGGATCATCCCCACTACCAGTTTGTTCACGGCGATATTTGTGATGCCGAACTGGTGCATGCAACGCTGCGAACCTATGATATTGACACGATTGTAAACTTTGCCGCCGAGTCGCATGTCGATCAGTCTATTATGCAACCCTATGTGTTTACCGAAACAAACACCCTGGGGACACACGTGCTGCTCGAAACAGCGCGCGAGTTGCAGATAGAGCGCTTCCATCAGGTGAGCACAGACGAGGTGTATGGCCATATTCCTGCGGGCAAGCGTAGCCGCGAGGGCGACCCCCTGGAGCCGCGTAGCCCATATGCCGCCAGTAAGGCCGGGGCTGAACATCTGGTGTATGCCTACTATATCACCTATGGTGTGCCGATCACCATTACCCGTGGATCAAACAATATCGGGCCATTTCAATATCCCGAAAAAGCCGTATCGCTCTTTACCACCAATGCGATTGATGATCAGCCATTGCCGATCTATGGCGATGGCCTCCAGGTGCGCGATTATCAGTTTGTGCTTGACCACTGTGAGGGCATAGATGTCGTTCTGCACCGGGGCAGCATCGGCGAAGCTTACAATGTCGGCACTGAGGTCGAAACCCGCAATATCGATATGGCGCATAAACTACTCGATATTCTTGGCAAACCGCATAGCCTGATCCAGCACGTGGTTGATCGCGCCGGACATGACCGACGCTATGCCCTCGAATGCAGCAAACTACGTGCTCTGGGGTGGAACAGCCGTCATTCATTTGATCAAGCGTTGCAAGCAACCGTGCATTGGTATCTTGAGAACGAAGACTGGTGGCGACCGATTAAGTCTGGAGAGTACCTGGCATACTATCAACGTCAGTATGTTGAGCGTACATAAGAAGGAGCAAAGAAGACGTATGACCCGCCCATGTTCCGGTGGACGTATCGAAGTGATCAGTGGCTGCATGTTTAGTGGCAAAACCGAAGAGTTGATACGCCGTATCCGCCAGGTGAGTATTGCCCGGCAGCCTTTTCGCATCTTTACGCCGTTGCTTGACGTGCGCTATGGCCTCAACCAGGTGGCCAGCCACGCCGGGGCGCGAATTGAGGCGCAGCCAGTCCACTGTATGACCGAAGTTATGGCCCACATCGCGGATGCCCATGTTGTGGCTATCGATGAATTGCACTTTCTGGAAGATACGCCCGATCAAATTGTTGATATCTGTCAGGAACTGGCCGGACGAGGCTTACGCGTTATTATATCCGGGCTAGACCAGAGCTATCGCGCCGAGCCATTCCCGGCAATGGCCAACCTGATGGCCGTAGCTGAACAGGTAGACAAACTCTATGCGATCTGTGTACGCTGTGGGGCCTATGCTACCCGTTCCCAACGCCTGATCAACGGTCATCCAGCCCCTGCCAATGCTCCCACTATTGTTGTCGGCGGCCAGGAATTGTATGAAGCACGCTGTCGGGCATGTTATCAGATTGCTGTTGCATAACCCAAGATATACAGTGGTTTACAAACCACATGTTTGTCTGACCGAAAGACGTATGTCGCCTGCGGCAGCGTGATACATGATCTTTATTTGTTTCCGATGGTTTCGCCTCCGGCAAAACCATCGGAAACAAAAATTGATTGTTAGCACGAATACTTCCTGGGTTAACTAGACGTCTTCACCCCCCTGGCCCCCTCTCCCTGAGGGCTATGCATGACCCACACGTGGGAGCTTGTGGGGGGCCTCCGGTTCCCGCAAAAAAAGTGTTGTCGGTTTGGTGTGGCGGCAAAGCCGCCACACCAAACCGACAACACTAGAATCTCAGCGGGGCGCAGCCGCGCCGGTACCCGTGGAAGGCGGGAAGCTACCCGCTCTACCGCATTCTGATAGCGTAAACACAGGCCTGCATATGCGTGCCCTTCATGCCCTTCGTGGTGCAGAACACACCGATGTCAATATTCTAGGTATCGCTCATACCCATTTTACGTTTCAACTCGGCCAGCTCTGAGTCAACCTCGGTATCTTTTTCCAGATCGCGGAAGCGTGCCTCAAGCGAACCACCTTCAAGCTGCGCCATCGCATCAGCTTTTGCCAGCCGATCATCAACCTTGTCTTCCAGGCCATCCAGCTTATCCATCACACTGGAGCCACCCATGCTACGCACCGTATTCTGAATGGTTTCCTGGGTCTGGGCGCGATTCTTCTTGGCAATGATCAACTCTTTCTTGGCCTTGGTTTCACCGATACGCGTTTCCAGGGTTGCGAGCGCCTCTTGAAGCTGGTCGACCTGCTCAGACTGAGCCTCGTACTGGGCACGATACTGGTCAGCCAGTTTCTGGGCCTGTACTTTACGCGCCAGGGCAGCTTTGGCAAGTTCCTCATCATTGGCACGCAGAGCCGCTTCAGCCTTGCTCTGCCACTGATCGGTCTCTCCTTGATGCTGGATCATCTTCTGCTGCAACTTGGTTTCATCGGCCATGGCCGCAGCGACGCTGGTTTTGGCTGCATAATACTCGTCATTAAGCTGGCGCAGATACTCGTTGGCCATTTTCTCAGGATCTTCAGCCTTATCGAGAGCTGTGTTCACGTTGGCGCTGATGAGGTCTCGGATACGTCCAATGATTGACATGCTCGGTTTCTCCTTATGGCTACATGCTAGATGCTTATGCTCCAGGAACCCGATGCATCAGGCAGAATGCCTTTTGCTGCTACTATATTCTAACAAATGATCGCAGGTTCCACAAATGATGTACGCTCTTTACTGGCGAAAGGTTTCAGCAGGTGGATAGACGTGTTAGACGTGTTGCAATTGGCATAGCGAGAAGCAGAAGGCGATATGTTCATCTGGTACGTATCTGAGGGGAGCGCATGGGATAGGTTGCGTTCAGGATAATCCTAACTGGACTTTGATCGCTCGCTCCAGCGCGTGTAGGTCTGATTGCAAGAGCGTCCCCATTCGATTGGTGATACGCTTTTTACTGACCGTGGTTATCTGGTCGGTCATCGCTTTATGTTGGATGCCATTCAGCATAACATAGGCTTCACTGGCTTCTTTCGACTTGCTCCAGCCATTTAACCTTTTGTCCATAGTATAGCACGAGATGGCTGCAAGACCACTATGAGTTCTTGCTACGTCCAAAAGGGTTGCTGGAACGACATGGTGTGCAGCCTGCTATCTGCATTCCCCCTACCGTTCCTGTTGGGGTGGAGCGTGCAACTCTACAAACGTCCTTATCTCTGATCTGATTTCTTCAATGTGTTCTACCGGTATATGGCCACCGGTTTCCAATGAGATCAAGCGTGCCCCCGGAATGTGGTCGGCAGCATACTTACCCTGCATGAAGGGTTGCAGGCTATCGAGTTTGCCGTGGATGTTGTTGGCGCGCCAGGTGCATTTCAGAATGGTAGCGAGGATATGTCAACCCCAGATAGCCCATGATAAGGGTTACGATAAGGAGTGGCACGAGATAACGGGGCCGCAGCCAGCGTCTGCTTTTCGTGTGTGGATCAGGCTTGCCTGGTATAATGGTTGCCATGGAACGCTTCCTTTGCTGTTCTCTGTGACGAAATGTCATAGATACGCAACAGACGAACTGAAAATTACCAGGGGAAACGAAGGATTAAGCCGCAACTCTGGCAGCCATCTGAGTGTACGAAATGTGCGTGTATCAGTCTATGCTGCCGAAAGCAGTTCCGGGGTAAAGAGGCTATCACCCATGGTGCCAATATCTTAACCCGGTATTCCCAGTTAGTATGCGCAACATGGCGTCTTGATAGCACATCATCGATTCTCAAGATCCTCGATAAGCTCCTTCATTTCGGCAATCTCTGCCCGCTGAGTCTCGATAATAGTGTCGGCAAGCTCTCGGGCGCGCGGATCGGAAATATTCGCACGCTCGCTGGTCAGGATGGCAATCGAATGATGCGGAATCATGGCCTTCATCCAGGATACATCCTCAATAGTTGCCTGACTGCGTACGAGCGAGAGTGCAAGCGCAAATACAACGATGCTACCGACGAAAATACTGATATTTGCACGCCGGTTCTTGTACATATGAAGCATAAATCCCAGCATAATAATGGCCATTGTCGCGCCCATCATGAGTGCCATGTACGCACGCGTCTCACTAAAAATGACATGATCTAATTGATACGTGTTCAAATACATCAGCCCGAACATAACAAGGGTTGAAGTCGCGATCATGGCTCCAAATCTTGCATACATCTTCATAGAACGTTCTCCTTGCACATACAGTAGTAGACACTGTCTCTTTCTCTGGAAAGGGATTACGCTGTATATCTAACAAGAATCATGCCATGATGAGTAGCTTCAGTTCTATGAATCGTCTATGCTAAAGTGGCCGGTGTGCCGGTATACCAACGGCACGAGGATACTGTGGTGGCGTCGGAGCGATTTTCTGCACAACCACCAGTGTACGAGGTTCAAGGCCAGGCAGGTCAACCGGTTCAATTGATCGAACATGCCCACCAAGGGTGATCAGGGCAGACTGCGCTCGGTCGATTTCCGCTTGCACATCAGCGCCTTTGGGGGCCAGCAGATAACCACCGCAACGCAACAGTGGCAGGCCATACTCAAGTAGCACGCGCACCTCTGCCACCGCTCGTGCTGTCACCACATCATACTGTTCACGCCGGGCCGGATTATGACCAACCAGTTCAACCCGCTGCGGTAGAATCGTCACATTATCCAGGTCAAGCCGGGTGACCATATGTTCCAGAAATGTTGCCTTTTTGCCCACCGACTCAACCAGGGTCAAAGCGAGCGCTGGATAGACCAGTTTCAAGGGAATACCCGGAAAGCCAGCGCCACTGCCGATGTCAATCAGGCTATCGGGCACACTGCCCCAGGCAAGCGCACAGCGCAACGCATCCAGGAAGTGCCGGATATAGATTCCTGGTATATCTCGCACAGCCGTCAGATTCATGCGGCTATTCCATTGCTGCAGTTCCTGGGCATACATGGCGAACTGGTCAAGCATGGTGTGTGACAATGGCATGCCCCATGCGGCCGCTGTTTCGGCAAAAAGCTGTTGTGCGGATAGGGTCATAGTGCCAATATCTTTCGAGTAACAGGAGTGACGCAATTATCCATTCTCTAGGTAGAAAAAGATTATCTTTTTCAAAAATTTTTGGCTACGCCAAAAATTTTTGAAAAAAAGAGCGAAAGCACCACGCTGCCGCAGGCGAAACAGGTCTTTCGGTCGATCAAACGTCTGATTTGAACATCGACCGCATATCTCCTGTCACATAGCAGGAACTACACAGAATAATTTACTCATCCTGATACAAACGCCAGGTAAAGATATAATCTAGCACCGTGTCTGGCAAGCGATAGCGTACCGGTTGCCCGGCGGCAATACGATGTCGCAGCAGGCTACTCGAAATATCCAACTCCGGGCCATCGATCAGCCGCACCTGGGCTGCTATACCAGGCAGTATCGCATCAAGCGCATCAAGGTTAACCTGGCTCTGGGGGCGTGACACAACCGCCAGCCGTGCCAGTGTCAGAATATCAGCGGCGGCATGCCAGTCTGGCAAAGACATCAGCGCATCGCTTCCCAGGATAAACCACAATTCAACCGTATTGCCAAGCAGGGTACGGAACAGGCGCAAGGTATCGACCGTATATGAAGGCGGTGGACGATGAATTTCGATTTCAGAGGGAATAAGGGCAGGATTATCAGCACATGCCAATTGCACCATATCAAGGCGCTGTTGGGGACTGGCAGTGTGCCCGTGGTGCTTGAGCGGTTGCTGTGCACCGGGGATCATATACACCTGACTCAAACCCAGGCACCAGCGTGACTCTTCGGCAATAGCCAGATGCCCATAATGGATCGGGTCAAATGAGCCACCCAGGATACCCACACGTTGCATAGAACTGGCCTATGCTTCCATCTCCAGTTCCAGCGCATCCTGAAACAGGTGCCAGACCATCCACGACACAGCGCGACGATCCTCGGCGATCAGATCATCGACAAAGGGCGCTATCAACTCGCGCACATCGCTGCGCTGCAGCATATATACCCGTGCGCCCAACCGTTCATGAAGCTGGATTGCCAGTATATCGGCCAGTGCCAGCAAATCGCATCCAGCAAGACTATCCCGATTCTTGGTATGATATCCAGGCATAGGCATTACCTATCTCTCGTTCGGCGGCTACTGCGACCTGGTTCCAGTTGAGGCCGTGGCTCTGGCGCATGCATTGTACGACGGGAAGAGCGTCGATCACGCATCTCACTCAATTCTTCCTGATCATACTGGCCCAGTGCTGGCATTTCTTCGGCTTGTTGATCTGCAGCAATAAAGGGCATATCGTCAGACAGAACATCATCGTCTGTCAGCGTCTCATATACATAATCGAGATAGCGCTGGATATCCTCGTTATCGTCCAGGCTCTCAAACGGAATTGTTGCCCCACTCACCGTCTTGACACTCTGACCCATTTCCTCGAGGGTGCGATTAATACCTGTGACCAACCCTTGCATCACCGCCGCCAGTTCAGCGCGTTCTTGCACCGTCAGTTTGGCAAAGCCCACCAGGGCTTTCTCCTGGGCGCGCAGCAGTGTACTACGCAGAATAGCAATATCGGCCTGGGTTTGCAACTCATAGCGCTTGACCAGATGCGCCTGACGCACCTGTTCAACCAGTTCATCGGTCGTGACGGGTGCCCAGAGCAATGCCGGGATGATAATAAAGCCGATAATCCCGATTAACACCTGTTGCAAGATCAGGCCTGTATCGGCCACGGCCGGTTGGGCCGCCCACCAGCTATACTGGATCTCGAACGAGTAGTAAATCAGAAAGAGCGATGCCCCGATGATCACGCCATAGCCCCAGGTTTTGGCGGTAATCTTTTGCAATAGCATCCCCCCGGGCGACCAGGGGATGAGGAACGAGGTCAGACTGGGCGGAGCCAACACCAGGATCGCCGTAAACGCCCCGGCCACCACCAGATTGCCGGTGAGTTGACTTTGCACGCCCCACCAGTACACGGCTGACCCGAGCATCGCTATGAATGCCAGGAACCCTAGTAGCGTTTTGGCGGTAAACTGAAAGCCCCCGCTACGCCGACGTTGCCCGCGAACCATGTCAAGATAGCGACTACTCACGGAACGTCACCTTTCATGCCAGTTCATCGCCACTTCACCAACTTTAACCGCATGTTAACATTTTTGCAAGAGCGATGATAGTATTATGGTCCTGTACTACAATAGGACATAGATATATCTTACGATCGACCCTGGCGCTGCTGCACCGCGGGGCCAATAATCACATACGTTTCAACCCACTGGGTATACCCGGCTGCCTCTAAGCGTTGTACCAGCGCTGGCGATAGAGCCGTTAACCCGAAGCTCTGGTTGATCGCATAAGGAACTTCTAGCGCCTCTACCCCCTGACCGACCAGTTCAAAGCGTGCCTGAGCATCAAATTTCCCGGTGATATTGCCCAGAATGACATGTTGCTGGTTAATGGGATCATACCACCAGAGCTGGCTACCAGACGTTGTATAGGGCTGCGGTTCATCGAATACCTGGCGATTCTGCTGCTGAGTACGCCACTTTTGCTCGGAACTTAGCGCTGGCAAGGTTGGTGGGACAATCGTGATGACGGTAGTTGGCTCGGACACAATCGGTATGTCTGTTGGCATAGGTATAACATCTGGTGGTGAAAACTGGGCTTCCTGAGCTGGTGTGGCCGTTGGTGTGGCTTCTGCAGATATTGGTACACTACTCGCTGCCTCGGCCAGGGGCGTACCCCTATCTGCCGAAGGTACACTGGCAAGCGATGGTGAAGGTTGTAAGATCACTGGCGCACCTGTGCGTAGAGCTTCGGCACAACCGTACAGGATCATGCTTATCCCTAACCAGATTGCCAGAATACGAGTTATACGCATAGCTTTCATTTTGAACAATACCTCTAATATTTCTAATATCTCTACTACTTCTACTACCTTCTTTACATTGTACATCCAGGTTATTACATCTCGTCCTAAAAAAGAACTTATGTTTCATTTTATCACTTTCATAGCGACAAATCAAGCACATCCTGATACACAACCAGGCAGTATCTAAAAAAAGAGACGAAACCCTGACCGGATGCCATTCTATACATCCGTTTGAGTTTCGTCTCTGTGTCGTACGATTCGTAACTCTGGGCATTGAAACATAGCCTTGCCATGGTAACATATGTATCGAGAGGGTGCAATTATTCTAAATTAGTGCATATTTTACCACAATTTGATGGGGTAATGATATTTTTAGATTGTTTTTCAATGACAGGGTGGGTCTAGCACCGCGTAAGTCCTGTTACTGACACGAGTTACGCGGTTGTCCTTACTCTGGGCAGATATCGCCTCCCGTTCGACACGCTCACGGCAGGCGGCAGGGCGGAAGAAAATCATCTTTTTCCAAAATGTTTCGCCTACGGCGAAACATTTTGGAAAAAGATATAAAATTCCACGCTGCCGCAGGCGAAACAGATCTTTTGTCCCGACAAACGTGGGTTTTATATGCCCACCGCGTAACTCGTGTTACTGATAGCAATAAGAAAGACCTGACAGGTTCACAAAACCTGTCAGGTCTTTTTTTAACGGGGCAGCCGGGTTAGATTATCGCAACATGTTCTTCTACCTCATTCCCCGCCGGCGTACAATCAAAGCGCCACTGCCAATCAGTACCAGAGCTGCGGTCATCAACCAGACCCACGGCGTGGCACTACCGTCGGCAGTTTCCGGCAATGTTCCGGGGGCACTGCCAGCAGGTGCGGATGTAGCGGCAGGGGCGGGTGTAGCCGTTGCAGCCTGAGCAGCCTCACCTGCTGGAGTATAGACCTGCAGCTCTGGCGTCAATGAAGCGACTTCGTTGGTGGCAAAGACACTGTAGATGTTACCGGCCTCCAGTGTTGTTCCGGCCAGATCAAGCACTACATCATCTGCACCGGCCGGTGTCACCTGCAAATCATACGTACCGGCATCGACAGCCAGATAATCGCTGGCATCCGGAAAAGCCAGGCTTTCAATCAGTGCCGTACCATCGGCCAGTTTTACATCCACGGCTGGTGCATCAGGCGAAAAATGATAGACGCGAACCTTGACCTGACCCCGGGCTGGTGCGCTCAGGTCGTCGACAATAATTGACGCCGCAATATCCTCTACCATGCCAGTGGCTGCAACCGTATATGCCTGACCAGCCTCTACGGTCGCACGTGCATCAATGACAGCAGATTCAGCCGGTTCACCGGCTGGTGTCACCTGAAAGCGGTATTCTCCGGGTGCAAGCTCCAGATAATCACTGGCGGTGAAAAACGGCACATCCGACAATACTTCATTTCCATCGACATAGACATCAACGGCGGGTGCATCGGGTGAAGCATGAACAACCCGAACCATGGCCATGTCCGACTGAGCAAACGTTGCTGGTACCAGGATGAATCCCAACACCAGGGTTAGAACGCCGAAAAGAACAGACTTTATAGACATTGTTTCCTCCTGAATAACGTGATCTGTACGTAAGCCCTTCTTATTAACTTACCTACATATCTACACTTTGTCAACCTTATGCACATAGAATGCACCGAATTACCCCATCACTGAGGCAATACGTAAGAAGAGCCAGAGTGGATGTATCACACAGGAGGTAGCAGACAGAAGAAATACCAGAGAGGAAAAAACGGCAGGAACAGAGCAATAAACTGCTCTGCCTGTCGTTTGTGGAGGCTAAGACAAGTTTCAGGTTTACTGTACAGTTTAGTTAGACGATACGCCCTCTCCCCCGTTTCCCCCCTCTCCCTCAGGGCTATACATGACCCGCAATTCTACCGCATCCTAATGCGGTAGAACCGGCAGCTGTCCTACTCTCCACGGGTATCGGCGGGGTTGCGCCCCGCCGAGATCAAGACGGTTCGGTTTGGTGTGGCGGCTTTGCCGCCACACCAAACCGAACCGTATTCTTTTTGCGGGAGCCTCCGGCTCCCGCCCCGTGCAGGGGCTAGGGGGTGGGGTGATTCACGTAATCTCATCTGTCTGTGAATGGTAAAGTAAAATTGGCCTATCTGAAACCAAGTCTTAGACATGATTTCAGATAGGCCATTCCAGCCTCACAGATGGCGTCGGGGCGACCGGTTGGTCGCCCCGACGGAACACCATAAGGGGTTGTTCCAATGGTACAGTAAACCTGAACCATGGCTAAAGCGATCAGGCAGTATGGTCGTGCATAAACAGCGGAGGCCGTACACGCAGCATCAAGGCAAAATCGATAATGATATGGAAAAAAATCACTGTCCAGATATCGCGGGTCAACCAGAAGCACAAACTCCAGCTTATAACCAGCGACAACTCGGCCAGTGGCCGGATGCGCCGAATCGAACGGGAACGGGGCGAATCATCCAGATGAGGCGGCAATAGCTTGATCCAGAAAAGAGCGTGAATAAAACCGCCATAGATTGAAAAGAGCACCACACCCAGTACAAAGCCAGCAATACTGGCTCCGGACGGTAGTACCGCCCCGACCAATGTGTGCCCCAGCATTTCGCCAGCACGATAGACCACCGCAAACGCCAGGATCTCACACACACCATTACCCAGTGCAAACAGGACGGTTGGCCCCCAATGAATAGGACGACCATTATGGCGTGCTACTAGAATGTAGAGTATCTGCGAAAAAATCCAGGCAGCAACGAGGAATGCAATCAGCCAGGGACGTGCCAGGGTTGCGGCGACATTCCAGGTGATAATCCAATCGGATAGGAACACGATGCCCAGCACTGTGGCAATGCCCCAGTAGGCTAGAACTGCCCATTCTGATCGCCCGAAACTCCACTGCGGTCGCGTAATCGACGGCGAGAGATTGGAATTGAGCCGTACATCCATACTGTCACTCCATTAACGATAGTAGTTTTGTTTGCCGTATCTGCTATAACATATATGTAAATACACGCTGAACCGAACGATCAGGGTGAAATCAAGACCAGGTACACTGGTTACGATTCAGACGCAGCGTACATCTGAAGACCGAAGCAACGTTTGTGTCTCTCACATGCGGCTAACAGGCTTTGATTGGCATGGCTTGTAAGAGGGAAGCGTGTTGCATAGTACGTGCTAATTTTTCATATAATAACATACCATGTCAAATGAAGAAAGACAAGTTATATTTCGACCAGTTGCATGAAACATATGCGAACTAAGGCATGTTTCAGAATCGGCCAATTCAGCGTAACAGTTCGGTAGGGGCGGTTCGCGAACCGCCCCTACGACCCCTATTTTCATCCTAAGGCATGGTTTCAGATTGACCAATTTTACTGTACATATCACTGACAGATTGGTGGCTTGAATCACCCCACCCCCCGGCCCCCGCCTCTGCAAGGGTTCAAGGGCGGACAGAACATGTGAACGATACGCAACCGGGCGCATTCAGATGCCCACCAGCATCGGGCGTGACGGGGTGAGGGGGTGATACGGTGAAAACGATCTGGCGCATCACGATGCGCGAGATCTCTATTCAAACAAAAGTTCTGTCCTCCCCTGAACCTGCAAGGGGCGGGGGAGTCGGATCTCCTCACAGGGGTAGGTTTTTCGACGGATGGCGTTCCGACGCGATCCGTAGGGACAGGCTTCTGCCTGTCCGTGGGGATGTTTTCCGCATCAGGACGCCCTGCGGACGCGCAGAAGCGCGTCCCTACGGAAAAAACCTACCCGTGAGAGTCTCCCCCCTCTCCCCTAAGGGGCTATGCATGACCCAAATGTGGGGGATTGTGGGCGGCCTCCGGCCCCCGCAAAAAAGTTGTCGGTGTGGTGTGGCGGCAAAGCCGCCACACCACACCGACAACACGAGAATCTCGGCGGGGCTGCGCCCCGCTGGTAGTAGACTGTGCAACCGCCATGTTTTCTAAAGCGGGTTGCCGCACGGCTTGCTTTCTGCTACACTATGGATATTCCTGATCCCACTCGACGCTATCAATCCTTCCTTGCCGACCGCTGTATCCAGACAG
>RRYU01005554.1_pt1 | contig 22331 bp, 19 predicted proteins | sample 2162651 | NCBI WGS metagenome assembly RRYU01 (sample SAMN10267283, study PRJNA491782) | microbial mat metagenome | isolation source: biomat in the production well | place: Japan: Minami-Kanto gas field, natural gas well KTG3 | collected 2017-06 | reverse complement strand
ATACGTCCACCGACGCGGATACTGGCCCGGTAACGTTCGGACAGGCCGACTTCGTCGCGGGCCTGATCAGCGGTCAGCACCAGGCGCTTGGCAAAATCGAGAAAGCGGCGACCGGCGGTCGTCAGGCTCGCACCGCTGCGGTTGCGTTTGAACAGACAAACACCCAACTCGTCTTCCAGCCGCCGGATTCGTGCGCTGACAGTTGACTGGGTCACGTGCAGTTGCCGGGCTGCTTCCAGGAAACTGCCGTGAGCGGTGATTGCAAGAAAGGTACGGGCTTGATCAATGTCCATCGAGACGGCCTTTTAATATCGAATAAATCGATATTATATAGATATTAATATCGCTTGACTGCCGTCTACATGCCTTCATATCCTACCCATGTCAGAGTAATTTAGTAGGAGATACATCATGAACATCCAGGCACAGGTGACTTACGACGAAGAGGGTTATCTGGTGGACCCGGAACAATGGGACGAATCGGTGGCCCGTACACTCGCCGCTGAAGAGGGTATCGAACTCGAGGCAGCCTATTGGCCGGTGCTCAATTTCATGCACGATTACTGGTCCAGACGCCGGGTGGCTCCGGATGTACGCCACGTGGTGGATTTCCTGGTCAGGGAACAGGGCTTCGAAAAAAAGACCGCGAAGCGGCACCTGTTCAGGCTGTTTCCGTACGGCTACGTGAAACAGGCTTGCAAGATCTCCGGCATGCAGCGCCCGCGGGCCTGGAGTACCGGCTGACAGTGGGAAACTGATAGCGCTTCCGGTTGTCTTGGCATCGAATCCAATGGCCGCGCAGGCCTCGACTTTGTTTGAGGCATCTGTTTCGAACCACCGCGATGCCCTCGGCTCGATCCCGAGTAGGTGAAGCCATGAACGGGTACGCCATTGCGAAGCCGGTGATTCGACAAGCAGTTGGTTGATGCTGGCCATCGGATCTTCAATGTAGCACTGTGCTTGATGCAGTGCGCTTGTATTGTGCCGAAAGTTGGCTGGATTGGCGACGGTATCCGCCAGTTCCTGTTCGTTGCGGAGAATCATGTAGTCTTCTCCGCCGCACGGTTCCTGGTGGAGGAGAGCGGCGCCATGGTGGTCGGTGCGGACAACCTGAGCTTCGCAGCGTTCCCGTCCGAAGTGGAAGGCAACTATGTGCCGTTGCACACTTATCTGCTCGCCCAGACGGGAACGCCCATTTCGGATATCGTCACGATCACGCTGCTGGTCAAAGGCCACAATGAGGAGAAGATATGCTACCTGCTCGGGGAAGGCCACTACCCCTGCTCGGTACGCACCATATACCGAATCCTGGCCGAAGAGGGCGAGGTGCGCGAACGTCGCAACGTGCTGCGCCATCCCCAGTATGCCAAACCGGAACTACTGGCCACCGGCCCCAACCAATTGTGGTCCCGGGATATCACGAAACTGAAAGCCCCGGTGTGACCAAGACCCACAGCAGTCTCCACGTGAGCTACGACAACTCGTTCTCAGAGGCCCAGTTCAAGACCCTGAAGTATCTTCCGGAATTTCCTCCACGCTTCGGCTCTTTGCCAGTTCATAGGCCACAGGACCACCACCGGCTCCGCTGCCGATGACACAGACATCGAAATCCTTGCTTATAGCCTGTACCACTCCTTGCCTTTGGGGGGGCGCGGAAATCCCGGGGTATGTGCCAGCCAGCGCCAGCCGATGCTGCCAGGATTACCACCGTAGAGTGGATCGCTCAGCAGGGATTCCAGCAGAAAGTTCAGCACTTCGGCAATCCAGTGCTGGCCGTCCTTGTCCTGTTCCAAACGCCTCAAGGCGGTTTCCCGGGAGGTCTCGTCCAGTGTGGAGAAGTCCGCCATACCCAATTCATGCAGCACCTTGTCCAGCCGCAACAGACCATCACGGATAAACTCCCGGTCCGCCTGTTTCGTGCCTGGCGCAGTGAGACGGTAGTAAAGATAGGCACTGGCGTTCACTTCACGGGCTCCGGGTGCCTGGGGTTCGGAAGGCAGCAGGTGATCCTGCAGCACCGCCAGGGTCTGCCACTGTGCGTGGGACAGACCAGCGGCATAATCGGGCAGATTCGGCAACAGATCCGCCCAGGCCTTCGCCCCCGGCAGTACCGGAAATGTAGTCCCGCGCGATGGCATCCAGTACCGCCGGATCCCGATAGGTCGTCGCGTCCATCTTCCCGCAAAAGCCGCACCACTCCGCCACCAGGTCCAGCAGCACCAGTTTTTCGTGCTGGCGGGCCTGCTCGAAGGCCTCCGGGGACCAGCGATTCCATTGCGGTCCGGAGTCAATCACGGATGATCCCGCCGCCAGTACGCTGGAGACAGGAAGAAAGCCAAGTAAAAGGATAGTCAATTGTCGCATTGGAGTTCAGGGCCAGCTCGGTCGTCCGTACAGCTATGAGACCCTGAGAGGCGGGTTTTTCTGACAATATCAGATTAGTGGCAGACGACAACGGGTGATAATGGCTTTGGGCGTGCGCATCGGTATCAGACAATTGAGGCGCAGCCGCCAGTACTCGTTATGCCTGAAAATTTAGGATGGGAAAGACCAGCCCGGTGGAATCTGCACTTTGCACGCATTCTGCCCTAGGGGCAATGGGTACATAGGCCAGTGCCGACATCTCAGTGGCCGGGCCTTGTGCAGCCAGGCGCCTGCCTGGTCTGCCTGCACAAGGCCCAGCCGATTGCTCTATTCCTGCTTTTCCTTGATCAGGCGCAGGGCATACCGCAAGGCATCGATACGTTCCGGAACCATATGATCCCTTTCTACCTTCTCCGTGACACCTTGTTTTCTCATCATCTCGCAAACTTGTTTATGGCAACCCACCAGGAACACCTGGCGCCCCATGGATTGGGCATCGTGCACCATGTCATACAGGGCTCGGGTAGCGGTGAAATCGATCTGCGGCACATCGGTGAGTTCCAGGACCAGTGCATCGTATTGGTCAAAACTCGCCAGACGCCGCGCCATGCCCTTGGCGGCGCCGAAACTCATGGGCCCACCCAGATGGAACAAGATGATGCGGCCATCCGCTTCCTTGATGATCTTCGCCTCTTCCTCGTTCAACGGCGAATCTTCATCCACGTCGCGGATGGCGCTAATACTCTCCAACTGCAGATCCACCATGCGCTTCATGAACACCATGCCGGCCATCGCCATGCCAATGGCCACTGCAATAATCAGATCGACGAACACGGTCAAAGACAGTACCACCACCATCATCGCAACACCCGCCTTGGGGGCGGTACGTATACGCTTCAGATAATCCCAGTCGATGATGTCGGTTCCCACCTTGATCAGGATGCCGGCCAGCACCGCATGGGGAATACTGCTGGCCAGGGCACCCGCCCCCAGAACAATGGCCAGCAGAACAGCGGCGTGAAGTGCCCCGGAGATTGGCGTCTGTCCTCCGGCCTTGACATTGACCACGGTCCGCATGGTGGCGCCCGCGCCGGGCAGGCCGCCGAAGAAACCGGCGATGGTGTTGCCGATACCCTGGCCGATCAGCTCCCGGTCCGACTTGTGGTAGGTACGGGTAACATTATCCGCCACCAGAGAGGTGAGCAGTGAGTCGATGGCACCGAGGGCGGCGAGGGTCAGGGCCGACTGGATCATATCCGGCAGCAGGGCCAGCTCAAAGGTGGGCGTCTGGGGATCGGGCAGGCCGGTGGGGATATCGCCCAGAATAGAGGCGTCGCCGCCACTCATGAACAGGACATAGGCCAGGGTACCCACGATCAGCGCCACCAGGGGCGAGGGGACGAGTTTATTGATCTTCTTGGGTAGAAAATACACGATGACCAGGGCGATCAGGCCGAGAATGACCGCATCTGCTACCAGGTTATTGAACGCCCCAGGCACCGCACTGACCGAGGCCATGGGACCCGGCTGAGCGGCGAACCCCAGCAAAGGCGGCAACTGCAGCAGGATGATAATGACTCCTATGCCGCTCATGAATCCCGACACCACCGGGTGGGGAACCAGCTCGATGAATTTGCCGATCTTGAGAAAGCCAAACAGGATTTGAAACAGACCGCCCATGATCACCACGGTAAAGGCGAGGGCGGCACCATGGGCCGGGTCCTCCGGAAACATGGCGGTGTACTGGGTGAAGATGGCCGCCATGACCACGGTCATGGGTCCGGTGGGACCTGACACCTGGGCTGGCGTACCACCGAATACAGCGGCAAAAAAGCCCACCAGGATGGCGCCGTACATGCCCGCGACGGGGCCTGCGCCTGAGGAGACGCCCATGGCCAGGGCAAGTGGAAGCGCCACTACGCCGGCCGTGATGCCTCCATAGATATCACCACGGATATTGTTAAAGTGCAGTCCGTTTATGAAATTCATCTATCCAACTCCACCCAGTGCAGTAAAACCAAATATTCTAACATGATTCTTTATCTGCCTCGTGGAATTCACTGTATTGAATAAGGTTAATTACGCAGTAGTGAAGTATATTCCCGACACATTAAAACCGGGGTTGTTGTGGAAATAATGATCGAAAAAAGTAGCAAATCAGGATACGCTAATCGACCGCATTGCCTTCGAGAAACAGCGTGGGTGTGACTGATTGACAGATGCAGGGGGGGCCATGGCCTGGTTGACACAGATTCTAATGAGTATTCCGGGACGCTTCGTCCCATTCTTCGCCTGGATAGGTGAGCTGCGCGACAAGGACACGCTGAAGGCCGACATCATGGCCGGTATTACCGTGGCCCTGGTGCTGGTCCCCCAATCCATGGCCTATGCACAGCTGGCAGGGCTACCTCCCTACGTCGGCCTCTACGCCTCCTTTCTCCCGCCCCTGGTGGCCTCCTTTTTCGGCTCCTCCCGCCAACTGGCGACCGGACCGGTGGCGGTGGTCTCACTGATGACCGCTGCAGCGCTCGGTCCGCTGGCCTCGGCCAACCCCGAGGGCTATCTCGCCTATGCCATGATACTGGCCATCATGGTTGGTCTGTTCCAGGTGTCGCTCGGCCTGCTGCGCCTGGGCGTGGTCGTTGACCTGCTGTCCCATCCCGTTGTGGTGGGCTTCACCAATGCGGGCGCCCTGATTATCGCCACCTCACAGCTCGGCAAGCTGTTCGGCGTCAGCGTACCCAAGGCCGAACACCATTACGAGACCGTCTATAACACCATATTAGCGGCGTTGGAGCATACCCATATGCCGACGCTCGTCATGGGCATCGTGGCAATTGTCATCATGCTCGGGCTCAAGCGGTTTTTCCCGAAGGTTCCCAATGTACTGGTGGCCGTGGTGGTGACCACCGTTGCCTCCTGGATTCTCAACTTCGAGGCCGGTGGCGGCGCGGTAGTCGGAGCCATTCCACAGGGCCTGCCGAGCATCACCATCCCCATATTCGACTTCGAGATAATCAAACAGCTCATGACCACCGCGGTAGTGGTCGCCCTGATCGGTTTCATGGAGGCCATCGCCATTGCCAAGGCGATGGCGGCGCAAACCCGCCAGCGCCTCGACACCAACCAGGAACTGGTGGGACAGGGCATCAGCAATATAGTCTCCGGCATGTTCTCCGGTTACCCGGTATCCGGCTCCTTCTCCCGGTCCGCGGTCAACATCAATGCCGGGGCCAGGACCGGGTTTTCCTCCGTGGTGACCGGTGCGGTAGTCGGTATCACACTGCTGTTCCTCACCCCGCTGCTCTATCACCTGCCCACCGCCACCCTGGGTGCGGTCATCATCCTGGCGGTGGTCAATCTGATCAAGGCCGCACCGGTGATCCACGCCTGGAAGGCCCAGCCCCAGGATGCCGTGGTGTCGGTAGTCACCTTCGTGTTGACCCTCTACCTCGCCCCGCATCTGGAAGGCGGCATTCTGATCGGTGTCCTGCTCTCCCTGCTGCTGTTCGTGATCCGTACCATGCGGCCGCGCGTTGCCGTGCTCTCACGCTATTCGGACGGTTCCATGCGCGATGTCTCTGTGCACAATCTTCCCACAAGCGATGAGATCTCCCTGATCCGGTTTGACGGATCCCTCTACTTCGCCAATGCAGGGTATTTCGAGGACAAGATATTGGAGGAAGTGGCATCCAAGCCGAAGCTGCGTTACATCATCGTGGACGCCTCGGGCATCAATCAGCTGGACGCCACCGGTGAAGAAGTTTTGCGTCACCTCTCCGAACGGCTGAATTCCAATGGAATTGAAATAGTCGTTGCCGGCATGAAAAAGCAGTTCATGGACGTCATCCGCCGCACCGGCCTGCTCGAAGCCATGAAAGCGAACCACTTCTTCGCGCGAGTCGATTTCGCCTTGGTATATGTCTGGGATTCTCTCGGCGGCGCCTACGATCAGAGCAATTGTCCGCTGCGCAGACAAACATAAGACAGACATACTTCCTCAGACACTGTACGGGAGCTGCCGAGAGGCAGTTCCCGTTTTTTTTGCGTGGCCAGGTGCCGGAAATGGCGGATTTAATCCCGTTTTGCCGTGGATCAACTATGGTCAATGGATCGAGAAACAAGCGTGCTCCTGGTATATGATCAGTTTCTCCATGGGAGATTGGGAGCATCCAAGGGATGGGAAGCTGCAGAACAAATGAGGCGCAATGAACTTTCGGTTTGCTATGCCCTTGACAATACGCCCCGATATTGTTCACGACACCCAATCCGAAATTCGCTTGCCGCCTGTAAATCAAGCAGTCTTCAGCGAATCTGTCCTGCGTGTGAATTTTGCCGCCCTTCCATCGCAGCGATCGGAGAACAGGATCGGTCCTGCCCGGCTGACTGCACGGGCTGGGTTACTCAACCCGTGCAGAGCTGAATTGCCTGGCCCAATTCCTGTCACCCGGGAAGAGCAGCATGACCGACTACCATAAACTTTCCAAAGAGCAGCTCATAGAACGCCTGAAACTCACGGAATCGAAGGAAGCCATATACAAGACCCGGGACTACTTCCGCAATGGCCTTGAGCTGGTCAGTACCGCTGTAACCAGCACCTTCGACCCCGACGAAATGCTGCAACAGACGGTCTCTGTCGTCAGGACCCTGTTTGGATCAGACAGGGTCTGGCTCCTGTATCCCGGCGATCCGGACGCCAACTTCGTCAACGTCAAAGTGGAATCGACATCGCCGACCTATCCCGGCGCCCTCGACAAGGGAGAAAATGTGCCCATGGGTCCGGTGGAGAAACGTTTCATACAGAGGGCGCTGTCGACACACGAACCGGTGACGGGTTTACCCATCCGGGAAGGCATGCACTCAGCTGAACACTTTCAAATCCATTCCCAGATAGCAATGGCGATACATCCCGAGTCCGGCGATCCCTGGTTGTTCGGGATGCATCAATGCGACCGGGAGCGGACCTGGAGCGCGGAGGAACAGGGTCTGTTCAAGGCCATAGGCAAGCGTCTCACAGAGGCGCTGAACGTGACCCATCTGCGGCGGGAACTGCAACGCAGCGAGCGCCGGCTGACCCTGGCCCTGGAGGGCGCGAATGATGCAATCTGGGACTGGGATGTGGAAGCGGGAAGCTGTTATCTGAGCCCTCGCTGGGCAACCATGATAAGGTCGGACAAGTCGCATACGGATGTTGCTGCCACCCCCTGCCCTGAAACCATACATCCCGATGACAAAGCCGGATTCGAGCAGGCTTTACAGCACTACCTGACTGAGGGTAGCGGCCAGTTCGAATCCGAGTGCCGGGTTTGGGACTACGGACAGCAGGAATACTGGATTCTCACGCGGGGCAAAGCGGTGGAACGCACGTCCTCAGGCAAAGTGTTGCGCATGGTGGGAACCTATTCCGACATCACCACACGTAAAAGCGTTGAAAATGCCTTGAAGGATAGCCAGGCGAGGTTGCGCAAGGCCCAGGAGATTGCCCAGCTGGGCAGTTGGGAATACAACCTGATCACCCAATCCGGCTACTGGTCTGAGGAATTGCGTCGAATACTCGATATCGATCAAGCCGCGGAAGCCCGACCTGAAAGTGTGATGGACAGGCTGCATCCGGATGACCGGGAGCATTTTCTCCAGGGTATAGAAGATGCAAGGCTCGATATTAAACCCTATGAAATGACCTGCAGAATTCTCATGCCGGATGGAGGGGTTCGATATCTACACTCAAAAGCCGAGACTTTTCGGGACGGCAACGGGCGGCCCACGCGCTTGGTAGGGGTCGCACAGAACATCAGCCTGTATAAACAACAGGAGCAAAGACTTTCTCATTTGTTGGAAGATAAGCGCCGACTGACCCGGAAAAGCCTGCAGATTCAGGAACAGGAGCGACGCGAACTGGCACGCGACCTTCACGATGAGCTGGGCCAGTACCTTACTGCTATTGAATTGAGCGCAAACTATGTCACTGACAGAAACATTGACCTGGATCCGCGTACCGCAGGGGCGGTAGAAAACATCATGCGGGCTTCACGAGGGGCGATCGACTCCATTCGATCCATCACACGGCGCATCAGACCGGGGATGCTGGATTACCTGGAACTCGAAGACACCGTCCGGGAAACCTTGCACAACTGGCATTACTGTTATCCGAACATCGACTACACATTCAAAACCTCTGGAGAGATCAAGGGTCTTCCCGAAGACATTCGAGTAACTCTGTATCGCATACTCCAGGAGAGTCTGACGAACGCTGCCAAACATGCACGGGCAAAATCGGTGGAAGTCAGTCTGGAGCGGGCAGGAAACAGCATAGTCTTGGTAGTCAGCGACGATGGCGAGGGCATGGATAAATTAGTTCCAAGCGATGGTGTCGGAATACTCGGCATGGAAGAGCGTGCCGCGACTCTCCATGGTGAATTCAATATCCACAGCAACCCGGCCCAGGGGACCTGTATCTCTGTAAAATTACCATTGGAGATCCCAAGCCGACAGGATACATGCGGGAAGGAGGTATGTTAGTAGTCACGCCTGATGACATGCTCGCCTGGAAAAAAACAATGAGTGTCTGCCGCCCGGAAATGTCGGCCGGTTTCACTTATCCAGCAGCGGCTTGCAGGCAGCGGGCACCTTAGCCAGTTTGATCGCCAGTTTCTGTTCCGCGGTCAGTTTGGTTCCCGTCTTTGGCTGTTTGCGTGCATCGGCCATTTTCTTGAACCACCAGTCCAGTTCCTTGCCGCAGCCCGCTGCCTTGGGTGGCGGATTCTGCGCCTTGCATGCCTTTTGACCATTGGGGCAGCCCAGGCGTACATGAAAATGGTAGTGATGACCCCACCAGGGACGCACCTTGTTCAACCAGGCCGCCTGCTTCGTCTGTTCGCACAAGGCCTGCTTGATATACGGATGGACAAAAATGCGCTCCACCCCGGGCTGGGTGGCGGCATAATTCAGCAGTTCGCCATGCTTGGGTTTGAAGCGGGCCGGATCAATCCCGTTGCCTGACTTGTTCAGCATGGAAATGGCGCTCAGGTTCTCCTCGTCCTTGCGGGTCAGGCTGCGCTGCACGGCAGGTGAATCCAGCCAGAACCAGAAATCCCCGTCCAGACCGGTCTGATGGCTGGCGTGCCCGGTGGTACTCGGACCGCCCCGGGCATGGGACTGATCACCCACCAGCAGTTTGCCATAGCCCTGCTTTTCCACCTGTGCCGCCATGCCCTTGATAAAGGTACGCATCTGCGGGTGAACGAAGTAACGCCGCCGGGACTTGCGCATCAGATGAAAAGCCCCCTCCTCCGGCAACAGGGACACGGCACCGCGGATACAGCCTGCGGTATAGCCGCCGATAACCTCAGGCGCACCGCCGAGAGGCGTAACGGCGTCCGCCCACGGGTTCGTAAGCCCCATCGCGTCCCGGGCCGGCATGGCGAGGATCCCGAGAAGCAGCAGGACTGTGCACGCAGGGTTGATCCGGTCGTTTATTGTACCTGTGCTCGAACCAGTCATCGTTGCTCCTTCCATCTCGGGTTTACTCATTACCCTACAAGCCATGATCGAACTTGTCATAGGCATGCACGATACGTTGCACCAGCTCATGGCGCACTACATCGCGGGCGCTGAAAAAAGTGAAGCTGATGCCCTGCTCCTTGCGCAGCACCTCGATGGCCTGGCGCAGTCCGGACTGTTGGCCACGGGGCAGGTCCACCTGGGTGACGTCGCCGGTGATGACGGCGGTGGAGCCAAAACCGATGCGGGTGAGGAACATCTTCATCTGCTCGGGGGTGGTGTTCTGGGCCTCGTCCAGGATGATGAAGGCCTCGTTCAGGGTGCGTCCGCGCATATAGGCCAGTGGCGCCAGTTCGATGACGTTGCGTTCGATCAGTTTGTTGACCTTCTCGAAACCGAACATCTCGTACAGAGCGTCATACAGGGGCCGCAGATAAGGGTCTATCTTCTGCGCCAGGTCGCCGGGCAGGAATCCCAGCCGTTCCCCTGCCTCCACTGCGGGGCGCACCAGCACCAGGCGGCGTACGCTGTCACGCTCCAGGGCATCCACGGCACAGGCCACGGCCAGGTAGGTCTTGCCGGTGCCGGCGGGTCCCACGCCGAAGTTGATGTCGTGGGTCAGCACCTTGTGCAGGTATTCCTGCTGATTCGGACCACGCGGGCGTACCAGACCACGCCTGGTCTTGATTACGGATTCCGGCGCCCGGGGTTCCTGCTCCCGCAGCAAGGTATCGATACCGGACTCCTGCAACATGAGGTGCAGGCGCTCCGGCGTCATCAACTCCCGTTCAGTATCCGTGTACAGGGACTGAAGCAGTTGCTCGCCGGCATGCACCGCCTCGCCAGAGCCGATCAGGCGGAAGCTGTTGCCCCGGTTGTTGATCTCTATGCCGAGCCGGCTCTCGATCTGGCGCAAGTGACGGTCCAGTTGACCGCACAGGTTGGCCAGGCGTTCATTGTCCTCCGGCAGGAGGTCCATATCGAGGGTTTCGAGTTGGGTGGTCACGTCAGTCCGTCATCAATTCTGAATCAACTATGTGGCGTTGAGCCGTGCCATCGGCGTGATCGACCTGTCTGCGCCCCGCAACACTCCGGCAGGCTCATCCAGGCATGGGCGCAGCGGCGTCTCAAGCCCCCATGGCCATCGAGATCCTGGTGGAATCCAGCATCTCGCCGCGCAGGGAGTTGGGCAGGGCCTCGGTGATGCGCAGATCAACGAACTGACCGATCAGGCTCGCAGGGCCGTCGAAATTCACCACCCGGTTGTTCTCGCTGCGCCCGGCCAGTTGGCCAGGATCCTTGCGTGAAGGGCGCTCAACCAGAATGCGCTGTACGCTGCCCACCATCCGGCGGCTGATATGCATGGCCTGATTACTGATCGTGTTCTGCAATCGGGCCAGTCGCGCCTGTTTGACCTCATGACTCACATCGTCCGGCAGGTCCGCCGCCGGAGTGCCGGGACGGCGGCTGTAAATGAAGCTAAACGAATGATCGAAGCCAATCTCCTCGATCAGGGCCATGCTGGCCTCGAAATCCGTTTCGGTCTCGCCCGGAAAACCGACAATGAAATCGGAGGACAGGCTGATGCCCGGACGCACCCTGCGCAAACGGCGGATCCTGGATTTATACTCCAGGGCGGTGTGCCCGCGCTTCATCTGTGCCAGAATGCGGTCGCTGCCGCTTTGCACCGGCAGGTGCAGATGGTCGACCAGTTCCGGCACTTCGGCATAGACGTCGATCAGGCTGTCGGAAAATTCCACCGGGTGGGAGGTGGTATAGCGGATGCGGTCGATGCCGTCGATGGCCGCCACGTAGCGGATCAACAGGGCAAGATCGGCGATATGGCCATCGTGCATGCGTCCGCGGAAGGCGTTCACGTTCTGGCCCAGCAGGTTGACCTCGCGCACGCCCTGTTCCGCCAGCTTCGCCACCTCGGCGATCACGTCATCGAACGGACGGCTGATCTCCTCACCCCGGGTATAGGGCACCACGCAATAGGTGCAGTACTTGGAGCAACCCTCCATGATGGAGACGAATGCGGTGGGACCCTCGGCCCGGGGCTCCGGCAGACTGTCGAACTTCTCGATTTCCGGAAAGGACACATCCACCACCGCGCCGCGCCGCGCCCGCGCCTCGTTCAACATCTGGGGCAGGCGATGCAGGGTCTGGGGGCCAAACACCAGGTCTACGTATGGCGCCCTTTGGCGGATGGCCTCGCCCTCCTGACTGGCCACACAGCCGCCGACGCCGATCACCAGTTCCGGCCGCTCCAGCTTCCAGGGGCGCCAGCGCCCGAGTTGGGAGAACACCTTCTCCTGGGCCTTTTCGCGGATGGAACAGGTGTTGAGCAACAGCACATCCGCCTCTTCCGCCACGTCGGTGGGCTCCAGGCCATGGGACTCCCGCAGCACAGCCAGCATTTTGCCGGAATCGTACTCGTTCATCTGACAGCCGAAGGTCTTGATGTAAAGTTTGCCTGACATTGCTCTGGGCCATTCATACAGGGACAGGGGGACGGAAGTTTACTGAAATGCATGGTTTTTTTCCAGTACAGGCGAATGACCCACGACTCCATGCGCCGCTGCGCCGCCCGCTCCCGGGGAAAACACCAAGCATCCATTTTGACGTGGCCGTCCCGGGGCACTAATATCGCTGCCTGATTATATGCCTACTCAACAGGAAACAGACCATGCTGCTCAAAGCCCTGCGCGAAGGACTCGGCCGTCTCATCGTCTTCATCGACTTCATCTCCCGCCCGAAACAGGTCCAGCGCAGCGCGGCGCAGCAACAGGAAGTGGATGCGGCCACCGCCGGTATGTCCCTGTACCAGTTCTATGCCTGCCCGTTCTGCATCCGCACCCGCCGCGCCATCCACCGGCTGAATCTGCCCATCGAAACCCGCGATGCGCAAAAAGACCTGGTGCAGCGCGAGACCCTGCTGCGGGAAGGCGGCAAGATACAGGTCCCCTGTCTGCGCATCGAGGAAAACGGCCAGACTACCTGGCTGTATGATACCACTGTCGTCATCTCCTACCTGGAGCAACGCTTCGACCCCGAGCATGCCGGCGGCGACAGCCCCGTCAAACAGGCATCCTGATGATGACTTGAAACGAAGCGGACCGATTCCCGCTTTTCATTATCATTTGAGCTATCGGGACAATCCGGGATCAGCAGATTCAATTTTATTCTCAAGCCATTGCGGCGGCTGGGTTTCCTGCTGCTGAAGATGTGCGCCGCATGCATGCTTGGCAGCCTGATCGCGGTCGCCTCCCTGCGCTGGCTGGATCCTCCCGCCAGCGCCTTCATGCTGCGCCAGCTGGCCCTAAACTGGATGGCCAACAGCAGCTCGGTCTATGTCTATCACCACTGGGTGGACTGGCATGCACTGCCTGGCCACGTCCCCCTGGCCGTGGTAGCGGCGGAGGATCAGCGGTTTCCCCTCCACCACGGTTTCGATCTGGTGGAGATCCGCAATGCACTGGAAGATTTCGCCCAGGGCGAACGCCTGCGCGGTGCCAGCACCATCAGCCAGCAGTTGGCCAAAAACCTGTTCCTGTGGCCCGGCCGCGATCTGGTGCGCAAGGCGATGGAGTTGTGGTTCACCCTGTTGCTGGAAACCATGCTGCCGAAACGACGCATTCTGGAACTGTACCTGAATTTTGCCGAATTCGGCCCCAGGCTCTATGGTGTCGGGGCGGCCAGCCGACAGGTGTTCGGCAAACCAGCCACCCGCTTGACCCCCAGGGAGGCAAGCCTGTTGGCGGCGGTCCTGCCCAATCCCATACGCTACCGCCTGGCCGCCCCCTCCGCCCATGTGCGCGAGCGCGCGTCTTGGATACGCGGCCAGATGCGCAATCTGGGCAAAGGCTACCTGAATGCCTTATGAAACGGCCCGCCATTCTCCTCGCCCGTGGCAACGCCCAAGCACTTATTGGCACACCCCGTCCCACTACCTCTGATGCGTTCGCATCGGCTTGCGTGGCACGGCAGAGTCCGGCCTGATCGATACGGCTTGTTGTCATTCGGCGACCGAGTCCGTGCATTCCACATAGGTAATGGCGGAGATCACCGCACCCTGGGGATCGCGAATAACGCAGAACCGCCCGACCTTGGGGATGTCCATCGGCCCCATCAGGATTTCGCCGCCCAGCTGCACGGCATGGGCGGCCACCGCGTCCACGTCATCCACCGTTACATAACTGCCCCAGGCCGGCGGCATGCCAGCGGCCTCCGGCGGCAAGCTCATCATGCCGCCGATGGGGGTCTTCTCGGCGACCTCGATCACCGTGTACTCCCCCTCCCCGCCCGGCATGGGCATCGGCTCCAACTTCCAGCCGAACAGTTGGCTGTAGAAGGCCTTGGCCCCTTCGACATCGGTGGTCATCAACTCGGTCCAACTGACCGCGCCATTTTGTTTGAATACGTCCCCCACTATGCACCTCCTAAACCTGTTTGAGTGATTTCACAATGCCGTCCGCCTGTCGGTGACAGGGCTTGGGCATGGCCTATGGCGATCCGGCATGACCGGGTTCGTTTCCGATGACCATCAGCAACTGGACACTGAACAGCCGGTCCGCGTCCATCCACAAGGCCTGACGCCGGAAACCGGCGCGTTCCGCCAGGGTGGAAAATTCATCCACGGTGTATTTGTAGGAGTTCTCCGTATGAATGCTCTCACCCGCATGGAAATGAAATACCCGCTCACCCATACGCAGCTCACGTTCCTCCTTACTCACCAGATGCATCTCGATGCGCCCGGCAATGGGATTGTAGAAGGCGTAATGGCTGAAATCGTCCGGGTCCAGGTCACAGTCCAATTCATGCCGGATGCGCCACAGCAGGTTGCGGTTGAAATCCTCGGTAATGCCCGCCGCATCATTGTAGGCGGCATTGAGAGTGGGGATGTCCTTCTTCAGGTCCACCCCGATCAACAGGTGTCCTCCCGGCCCCACCAGAGCTGCCACATCCGCCATCAGCCGCACGGCGTCGTCCGGCTCGAAATTGCCGATGCTGGAGCCGGGAAAGAAGGCCAGCTTGCTGCCATGCACCTCGCAGTGCGGGATGTCCAGGGCATGGCTGAAATCAACGCAGGCGGCATGCACCTCCAGCCAGGGGTAGTCCGTGGCCAGGCGCCGGGTGGAACTGAGCAGGAATTCCCGGGATATGTCCACTCCGACGTAGCCGGAAGGACGCAGTTGTTCCAACAGCAGGCGTACCTTTCTGCTGGCCCCGCTGCCCAGTTCGACCAACAGACACTCGGATCCGATCAGTCCGACCAGCTCCGGCACACAAAGGCGCAGTATGTCCATCTCGGTGCGGGTCTGGTAATACTCCGGCTGTTCGCAAATGGCATCGAACAACTCTGAGCCACGCCGGTCGTAAAAAAACTTGGGCGGAATGGACTTGGGCGACTTATCCAGACCCCGCAGAACTTCCCGCTGCAGATCGGCGTTGCCAGGATGGGCATCGTAGATGTTGACTGCGGCCTCATTCATAGCTTGTCTGCCAGACGGATTCCTGAAAATTGCCAGCGGTCCCCGGGATAGAAAAAGTTACGGTAGCTGGCGCGTATGTGGTTGGCCGGAGTAACACAGGAGCCCCCACGCAATACCATCTGACCTGACATGAATTTACCGTTGTATTCCCCCACCGGACCGTCCGGGGCGCGAAACCCCGGATAGGGACTGTAGGCACTCGCCGTCCATTCCCATACATCGCCATAGACCTGCTGCAGGCCGTCACTGCCCATGCCGGGCATGGGCTGCAGGAAACCCGCATTTCGCAGATTATCCGTATCCGGCGAAGGGCTCAGGGCGGATGCTGCCAGTTCCCATTCCGGCTCGCTGGGCAGGCGTTTCCCCGCCCAGGACGCATAGGCGTCCGCCTCGTACTGGCTTACATGGCAAACCGGAGCGCCCAGGTCCACCGGACGCATGCCGCCCAAGGTCATGTACCACCATTGCCCGTCCCGCTGTTCCCAGTACAAGGGGGCCTGCCATCCGCCGGACTGTACCGCGTTCCAGCCCTCAGACAACCACAGGCGCGACTGGCGGTAACCTCCGTCGGCCATGAAATCCAGATACTCCGCATTGCTCACCGGGCGCGAGGCCAGGCGATATTCCTCCAGCCAGACCTTGTGCCGGGGCGATTCGTTATCGTAGGCGAAGCCCCCGCCCACATGACCGACTTGTTGCAGCCCGCCGCTGAAGGGCAGCCATTGCAGCTTGGGTTCATGCCTATCGGCGCAGGGCAACTCACGGTAGGCGGGGCGCAGCGGATTGCAGGCAAAGATATGTTTCAGATCAGTCAGCAGCAGTTCCTGATGCTGCTGTTCATGGTTCAGGCCAAGCACCACGAGGCACTCCAGCCGGGACCAGTCGGACTCCGCCGCCTGCCCGATCAACTCGACCATGGCCGCATCCACCGCCTCCCGGTAGCGGTAGACCTGGGCCACCGTTGGACGTGACAGGTGTCCGCGTTGCGGCCGGGAAAAGGGCTGGCCGTGGGTCAGGTAGTAGGAGTTGAACAAATGATCATAGGCCGGGTGATGCGGCCGGTAGCCGGGATGCAGTTGCAGCAGCAGAAATGTCTCGAAAAACCAGCTGGTGTGGGCCAGGTGCCACTTGGCGGGACTGACGTCCGGCATGGTCTGAATGCAATAGTCTTCCACTTCCAGCGATCGGCACAGGCCCTCGCTGTCCTCCCGCACGCGCCGGTAGTCGTTCAGCAGGGCGACGCGCGCATCCCCACCGGCAGTTCGTACTGCCGCCCTCGAATGAGGCATATGTTTCCCCCCGCCTGCCTGCTGAAATCCGGCTCCACCAGCCGGGACCGATTATGCGAATTCCGTCTTCATATCATCGAACGGGCTCGAACTCGTACGTTCCTTGCCGGCCCGGCGCAGGCGCTCCAGGTACAGCTCCCATAGCTCACTACTGTTGCGGCCCAGCCGGTACAGGTAATCCCAGTCGTACAGACCCGTCTTGTGGCCATCGTCGAAATAGATCTTCACCGCGTAGCCACCTACCTGTTCAAGATCGATGATAGCAACCTTTTCTTTCCCGGTTTCGAGTTTCCAGGAATTTTGAGTATGGCCGCGCACCTCGGCGGATGGCGAGTAGATGCGCAGGTACTCACAGGGCAGTAGAAAGCGCGCCCCGTCGTCGAACAGGATATCCAGTACCCGGGACTTCTGGTGCAGTTTGATTTCAACCGGACGTTTTTTCTCGGACATGAGGGCAGGCTCCGCTGATTTTAGTCCAAGATGGGGGCCGTGCCCAAGATATCAAAGCTGCGCCCCCAGGGCCTGTGCCCGCTGCAGGCGCAGCGCGCCATCCTGCCCCTCCAGGGTCTGACGCCAGCCAGTGGTGTGCTCCTGCACCAGGTCCGCCAGGGCCTGGATATGATCCGGGGAATCGTTCAGCGCCGGGATATAGGAATAGTCCGTACCGCCCGCGCCGAGAAAGTAGTCCCGGTTTTCCACCGCGATCTCCTCCAGGGTCTCCAGGCAATCGGCGGAGAAACCGGGACACACCACCTGCACCTTGCCCATTCCGGCCGCCCCCCATTCCTTCAGGGTATGGTCGGTATAGGGCTTGAGCCATTCCTTGGTACCGACCCTGGATTGAAAACAGAGCTGCCACTGACGTTCGGCCAGGTCCAGTTGCTGTACTACCAGGCGGGCGGTCTTCTGGCACTGGCAATAGTAGGGGTCGCCATTGAGGAAATAATCCTTGGGGATGCCATGGAACGAGAACATCAGCTTATCCGGTATACCGTGGCTGTCCCAATGGCCACGGATGGAGGCGGCCAGCGCCTGGATATATTGTGGGTGGTCATGGTACTGGTTGACGAAGCGCAGTTCCGGCACCCAGCGCCAGGTGCGCAATTCCGCACTGACCGCGTCGAACACCGAGGCGGTGGTGGTGGCCGAGTACTGGGGGTACATGGGCAGCACCAGAATTCGCCGGGCATTGGCCGCCTGCAGCTCGCGCAGACCGTCGGCCACTGAAGGCGACCCATAGCGCATGGCCAGCACCAGCTTGAGTGGAACGGTGGAACGCCCCTGCAGCGTCTGCTGCAGCGCCTGCGCCTGGCGTTGCGAATAGTCCATCAGCGGCGAGCCGCGTTCGGTCCAGACCTGCTGATAGGCATGGGCGGAACGACGCGGTCGGATGCGCAGGATGACTCCGTGCAGAATCAGCATCCACAACAGCCGCGGCATCTCGATGACCCGGGAATCGCTGAGAAACTCCGCCAGGTAGCGGCGCACATCGGCGGTGCCGGATGAGTCCGGCGTGCCCAGATTCACCATCAGCACGCCGATGGACTCGGGTGCATCGTGTCTGAAAATTTGCTCGTTCCGATATTTCAACGGCTAGATACCTTCTGCATGGATCAGGACTGATTCTCGCTTCCCGCGGATCTGTGTTCAAGCCAGGGTATTGCAATCGCTTGAAATGGCGTATGACTTGCTCATGCTTCGGGGTCCGGTCTTCATGCCACTGGTTGACCGAATATTTGCACCAAAATGGAGAGTGATATACCAATCCGGCACAAAAAACGGGCTATATCAAATAATTTCGGACTGGTTGAGCGGTTGTTTTCATTGTTATAGTCCAGGCCCCTTGCCGCTGGCAACAGCCCCGTACCCACCAAAATCGATAGATGGAGAACAATAAGATGCGCGAGACAGGTATCAAGCACAGCGACCATGGACTGGAGAACCATGGGCTCTACAATCTAGGCGGTATTTACTGGAACCTGCCTACACCGGAAATGTACGAACAGGCGATATTGCGCCATGAGGGATCCATGTCACACCTGGGTCCGCTGGTGGTTCGCACCGGACACCACACCGGCCGCTCGGCCAACGACAAATTCATCGTGGACAATGCGGACTCCCACGACAAGGTCTGGTGGGGTGACATCAACAAGCCCATACCGGAAGAAAACTTCGACACCCTGCATCAGCGCATGGCCTCTTATCTGCAGATGAAGGAGGTGTACGTGCAGGACTGCTTCGCCGGCGCGGATCCGGAATACCGCCTGCCCATCCGCATCATCACCGAGTACGCCTGGCACAATCTGTTCGCCCGCAACCTGTTCATCCAGGGCAGCCAGGCTGACCTGGAAGGCCATGTGCCCGAATTCACCGTCATCAACTCGCCGCGCTTCCACGCCATACCGAGCCTGGATCAGACCCGCAGTGAAACCTTCATTCTGGTGAACTACAGCAAGCGGCTGGTACTGATCGGCGGCACCAGCTATGCCGGCGAGATCAAGAAGTCCATTTTCTCGGTGATGAATTACCTGCTGCCGGGCAGGGGCGTGCTGCCCATGCACTGCTCCGCCAACATCAGCCCGGACGGGAAAACGGCCCTTTTCTTCGGACTCAGCGGCACCGGCAAGACCACCCTGTCGGCGGATGCCTCCCGCACCCTGATCGGCGATGACGAGCACGGCTGGAGCGACAACGGCATCTTCAACTTCGAAGGCGGCTGTTACGCCAAGATGATCAAATTATCGAAGGAAAACGAACCGGAGATCTACGCCACCACCGAGCGTTTCGGCACCGTCCTGGAAAACGTCACCATGGACGCTGGCACCCGCCGCCTGGACCTGGACGACAGCTCCCTCACCGAGAACACCCGCGGTGCCTACCACATCAGCGCCATCCCCAATGCGGCCCCGGACGGCCGCGGCGGCCAACCGGAAAACATCATCTTCCTCACCGCCGACGCCTTCGGCGTGTTGCCGCCGATCTCCCGCCTGACCCCGGAACAGGCCATGTACCACTTCATTTCCGGCTACACCGCACGGGTTGCGGGCACGGAAAAAGGCGTCACCGAGCCCTCGCCGGTGTTCAGCGCCTGTTATGGAGCCCCTTTCATGCCCCTGCATCCGCGCCGCTACGCCGAACTGCTGGGTGAACGCATCCAGAAATCCGGCGCCAAGGCCTGGCTGATCAACACCGGCTGGAGCGGCGGCCCCTATGGCGTGGGCGATCGCATCGCCATCCCGCACACCCGCGCCATGGTCAATGCCGCCCTGGACGGCAAGCTGGATGATGTGCCCACCTGGCACGATCCGGTATTCGGCGTGGAAGTGCCCGAGAGCTGCCCGGGCGTACCGGACAAGGTCCTGCGTCCACGCGACACCTGGAGCGATGGGGCGGCCTACGATGCCCAGGCACACAAGCTGGCAGGCATGTTCCACGAGAATTTCACCAAGTTCGCGGACGAGATGAGCGAGGCAGTGCGCAATGCGGGGCCGGAGGCACGCTAGGCAGGGCTGATACCCATCCCTTGCGGGTTCCCACATGGAAACGGGGATCCCGCGGGACGCTACGTCGGAATTCAATCGGTAACCTTGCCGCGCAGGGCCTTGATGCGCCCGCGCCGGGTCTTGCCGTCCATGCGCCTTTTCTGCGACCCCCGGGTGGGCCGTGTGGCCTTGCGGGCCTTTTGCACCTGGGTTGCGCCTCGGATGAGATCCAACAGGCGCTGTATGGCGGCCTGACGGTTTTTCTCCAGGCTGCGGTACTCATTGGACTTGATGACAACCACGCCGTCGCGGGTGATGCGCCGGTCGTTAAGGGCCAGCAGGCGCTGCTTGTGAAAATCCGGCAGACTGGAGGCGCGGACATCGAAACGCAGATGCACGGCGGTGGCCAGCTTGTTGACATTCTGCCCGCCGGGGCCGGGGGAGCGGATGGCGCTGATTTCCAACTCCGACTCCGGGATCTCGACCCTGCCTGACAAGCGCAGCGCATCCATCAGCCTGACTCCAGGACATCCTGCATCACCGCTTCATCCACTGGTTGCACGAGTACCTCATGCAGGGGAAAGCGCTCGCTCAAACGATCCAGGTATTGCCGTTCGGACTTGTCCGCCAGCACGATGACACGGCAGTCCGGCGCGTATTTTTGCAAACTGGCCAGAAAAACGTCCAGGTTGCTGATGTGGGCACCGGCGTAATTGCTGCCATAACCGTAGAAGAACTCTGCCACCACCCAGTCCGGACGGGTCTTTTTCAACTGGGCGAGAGCCTTGCGCATGGACTGAACCAGGACCTCCTCCAGCCCCATGCGTCGATACAGACCATGAAAAGCCGGATGGGTGGGTGATTCAATGATAGACAGAAGTATTGGACGGCTCATGGGCGTGTGTATGGGTTTCCTGCTCCGGTGCGCATTGACGAGAATAGGATGCCCGCCGGCGTCTGTCCATCTCTCAGGATACCTGGCCCCAATACGGCACGGGGCATGCCTAGGAAGAATGCAACAATACGCGGTATAATATTCTGTTTGCATCGAATCAATGCGCCCTGGAGCTCTTCCCATGTCCCAATCCGACGTCAAGAAAGTGGTGCTCGCCTATTCCGGCGGGCTGGACACCTCGGTCATCCTCAAATGGCTGAAGGAAACCTATGACTGCGAGGTGGTCACATTCACCGCAGACATCGGCCAGGGCGAGGAGGTCGAGCCGGCCCGGGCCAAGGCCGAGGCCGCGGGCATCAAGGAAATCTACATCGACAACCTGCAGGAAGAGTTCGTGCGGGATTTCGTTTATCCCATGTTCCGCGCCAATGCCATTTACGAGGGCGAATACCTGCTCGGCACCTCCATAGCCCGGCCGCTGATCTCCAAACGACTGATTGAAATAGTGGAACAGACCGGTGCCGACGCCATCTGCCACGGCGCCACCGGCAAAGGCAATGACCAGGTGCGCTTTGAACTGGCGGCCTACGCCCTGAAGCCGGACATCAAGGTCATCGCACCCTGGCGCGAGTGGGACCTGCTGTCGCGCGAGAAACTGCTCAACTACGCCGAGCAGCACGGCATCCCGGTGGAGATGAAGCGCGACGGCACCAAATCGCCCTACTCCATGGATGCCAATCTGCTGCACATTTCCTACGAGGGCTACGACCTGGAAGACCCCTGGGCCGAACCCGGCGCGGACATGTGGCGCTGGACCGTCTCCCCGGAGCAGGCGCCGGACCAGCCCACCTACATCGAACTGAGCTTCGAGAACGGCGATCCGGTGGCCCTGAACGGCGAGACCCTGAGCCCGGCCAGCATGCTGGCCACCTTGAACAAAATCGGTGGCGCCAACGGCATAGGCCGGGCCGACATCGTGGAGAACCGCTACGTGGGAATGAAATCCCGCGGCTGCTACGAGACCCCCGGGGGCACCATACTGCTGCGTGCCCACCGCGCCATGGAATCCCTCACCCTGGACCGGGAAGCGGCCCACATGAAGGACGAGTTGATGCCGCGCTACGCCAAACTGGTGTACAACGGCTATTGGTTCGCCCCGGAGCGGGAGATGCTGCAGGCGGCCATCGACCAGACCCAGCAGGTGGTCAACGGCACGGTGCGCCTGAAACTCTACAAGGGCAATGTGCTGGTGGTGGGGCGCAAATCCGACAGCAACAGTCTGTTCGACGAGTCCATCGCCACCTTT
>RRYU01022083.1_pt1 | contig 22354 bp, 17 predicted proteins | sample 2162651 | NCBI WGS metagenome assembly RRYU01 (sample SAMN10267283, study PRJNA491782) | microbial mat metagenome | isolation source: biomat in the production well | place: Japan: Minami-Kanto gas field, natural gas well KTG3 | collected 2017-06 | reverse complement strand
GGGGGGGCGCCACCTTCTCGAGTGCGCTCGACATGCAGGACGGACAATTTCCGCGTCTGTACGTCAACATGGTCCGCGCCGGTGAGGCGAGCGGCGCGCTCGATCAGGTCCTGGACCGGCTCGCCGACTATCTGGAGCGTCTAGCCGAGTTACGCCAGACGGTCACCTCTGCCCTGGTCTATCCCTCGATCCTGCTGGTGGTGGCCGGACTGTCCGTGATCATGTTGCTGGTTTTCGTAGTACCCCAGTTTACGGTGCTCTTCGAGGACATGGGCGAGGCCCTCCCGCTGCCGACACAGATCGTGGTCGCCACCGGTGACTTTTTCCGCAACTATTGGTGGGCGATGTTGACCGGCATCGCACTCATTGCGGTGGTCCTGGAGCGTTGGCTACAGGATCCAATCGTGCGGGACCGTTTCGACCATCGGGTGCTCGATCTACCACTCTTCGGAGATCTGATCTGGAAGATGGAGACCGCACGGCTCTGCCATACACTGGCCACACTCTTGAAGAACGGCCTGCCGTTGCTGAGCGCATTGACCCTCGCCAAGGAGGTGGTCTCCAATCGCAAGATATCCGGGCTTCTGAACGAGGCAGGCGACGACCTGAAGCACGGCCGAGGTCTGGCGGGACCGCTGGTTCGCCTCCAGGTTCTGCCCGATCTGGCACTGCAGATGATCCGTGTCGGTGAGGAATCCGGCAGTCTGGACGCCATGCTCGCGAAGGTGGCCAGCATTTACGATCGAGAGACGCGAACCAGTGTGCAGAGTATGCTCACACTGCTGGAGCCCATCCTCATCATCGGGCTCGGGGTGATCGTCGCCGGCATCATCATCTCCATCCTGATGGCGATCCTCGGTGCGAACGAATTGGTCTTTTGAACGGATTCCGGCCCGAACCCAGGGGCCAATTGTCGCCTGGGCAGTGCCGAATGACCGTCGGGTGCCACGCGGTCTTGGTCTCTCGGCGTCGGCCTCTTACAATATCGATCGTCTGATACAGGTTTTTAATTGAAGGCTATGCACGTCATCAAACCAAAACGCGCTCGCGGTTTCACGCTCGTCGAGCTCCTCGTGGTCCTGGCCATCCTCGGCCTGCTGGCTGGGCTGGTCGGACCACAGGTCATGAACTTTCTCGGCTCCTCCAAGACCAAGACGGCGAAGCTGCAGATCGACAATCTCGCGGCGACTCTGGATATGTATCGACTGGAGGTTGGCCGCTATCCGACCCAATCCGAAGGTCTCCAGGCGCTCGTTGAACGTCCGGCGAATGTCCAGAATTGGAATGGCCCCTACCTGAGGAAAGGTGATGTGCCGAAGGATCCTTGGGGGTTCGACTATAACTACCGGTTCCCGGGCGAGCACGGACCTTTCGATATCTGGTCACTCGGCGCCGACAACCGTGAGGGCGGGGACGGGGAGAACGCCGACGTCCGCAGTTGGGACTGACGTCCTCGCCACCCTGATTGGAACACCCATCGCCCCGACCCGGCGTTGTGGCTTTACGCTGGTGGAGCTGCTGGTCGTGTTGGCCATTGCCGCCCTTGCCATGTCGGCCGTGCCCCCGCTCTTCTCTGCGGCCATGCCGGGCGTAGAGATGAAGGCAGCCGCCCGCAAGACGCTGACCAGCCTTCGCTTCGCCCGCGAGCTGGCCATCCGCCAGGGTGCCGATCAGGCATTGATCATCGATGTCGAAGAACGTCGTCTCGAGCTTCCGGGCCACCGGAGTCAGAGTCTGCCTAAACGCCTGAGTCTCAAACTGGAGGCCGCCGATCGCGAAATGATCGATGACCAGCGCGGGGCGATCCGGTTTTTTCCGGACGGCAGCTCGACCGGAGGGCGGATCATGCTGGGGTACGGCGACTCGGGTTATCAGGTTGGGGTCAACTGGCTCACCGGGCGAGTGCGCATGGCGCCTTGGGATCCTGAATGAAGTCCCGTCGAGATTCCCCCCGTCGACATTTCAGGGGAGAATCCGGTTTCTCCCTTCTCGAGGTGCTGGTCGCTTTTGCGATCCTCGCCGCCTCACTCGGCGTGCTGATGCAGATCTTCTCGCAAGCCGCAAAGACTACGGTCGTCTCGTCGCAATATAGTCGAGCCGCTTCCCTCGCCGAGGCCAAACTGAACGCCGTCGGCAGCGACGAGATTCCCCTGGAGGAAGGCGCCTTCTCGGGAGACCCGGAGGGCGGCATGGCCTGGGAGGTCACGATCATCCCCATCTCGCTGGGCGAGGAATTCGGCGCCGATCCACCCGTGACTCCCTATCGCGTGAACGCCACGGCACTTTGGCGGGACGAGGGGCAGGAGGCGGGTCAGGTGCGAAGCCTCACCCTATCCACACTGCGTCTGGGTGAGCGTTTTTAAACCCTGCCGCTGGCGCGTACCGACGTTCGATCGGAGACCAATGAATGACGACATCAGGGGCCGTATCGGTGCCCGGGTGAACAATGATGTATCAATACAAAAACTTGACTGGCATCTCCCCGCACGACACTGGAGGCGGGCGAGAGCCAGGCCACACGACAAGGATGCATGCGGTCACAGGCGCTTTTGGGGCTTGAGCAGCGTGCCCGCCCATGGTGATGCGATATTGAGGGCGCGAGGCTTCACCCTTGTCGAGCTCTTGATCGCGCTGGCGATGGTGAGCCTCATCACGCTGATGTTGTTCTCAGGACTGCGTCTCGGCTCCCGTGCCTGGGAGGGCGTCGATGCGGTCTCGGAGCGAATCTCGGAGGTGCGTGTCGCAAGGGACTTTCTCATGACGACCCTGAGCCAGACACGCTCGACGAACCTGACGATCGATGGGCAGCTCGTCTCGGTGTTTGCCGGGGATCACGAGCGCCTGGAGCTCGCCGCACCCCTATCGGAGCGCGTGGGCGTGCCCGGCCTCTATATCCTGCGCCTCGGGCTTGAAGCCAACGGCGACGACGAGTCGCTCGTTCTGACCCGCTGGCTCATCCATCCGGAAGTGCTCGAAGGCTCGGGCGACATACCAGCCTGGGAACCTCTGGAATCGGACTCGGCAGTCCCTCAATGGGCTGCCATCGAGGATATGGACACCGCGGCCGGGGCCTTCGGCCGAACCCTGCTACTCGACCGAGTCGCCGACTTCGAGATCGCTTACTACGGGACTCTGGATGGTGAGGTCGATCCAAGTTGGAGCGATCAATGGCTTGGCCAGTCCACGATGCCGAGGCTGCTGCGAGTGCGTTTGGGAACGCCGGCTCAGGCCTGGCCTGATCTCATCGTCACCATCCCGGCGCGACTCTTTTGATGGAAAAGCGGCAGCATGGAATTGCGCTCGTCCTGGTCCTCTGGGTCTTGACGCTCTTGACCGTCATGGCAGTGGGCTTGACCGCTGCGCAACGCACCGAAACGGCCTTGAGCGAGAATCATGTCTCGGCCGCCCGGTTTCGCGCTGCCGCCGATGCTGCGATCGTCTATACGGTTCTGATCTTTGGCATGCCGCCGCCCGACGCGGCCGATCCGGATGTCTCCACCTGGCTGCCGAACGGTACCCCCTATCCCTGGCGGTTCGGCGGATTGGATCTGAGCATCCGTATCTTCAATGAGGCATCGAGGATCGATCTGAACGAGGCATCGCCGGAGCTTCTTTCTGCCCTGATGAGTCTGCTTGGCGCGGATGACGACACCGCGGTATCGGTTGCGTCGGCCATCGTGGATTGGCGCGACGACAATGACCTCAAGCTGCTCAATGGCGCCGAGGATCGCGACTACATCGATGCCGGCCGCCCGATCGGCGCCAAAGACATGCCCTTCATCACCGTCGAGGAGCTGCTTCAGGTCCTTGGAATGACATCAGAGCTCTACCGAGCTGTGGCCCAAGAGGTGAGTGTCGACCTCAATGGTGCGGGATTCGACGAGCGGTTCGCCACCCCCATCGCCTTGGCTGCCGTGCAAGGGATCCCGCTGGAAGATGCGGAAGCCCGTGTCACTGAGCGCGATTTGCCACTTTTTGAAGATGGCGGCGGGCCTGGGTTCGTGGATCGGGGAGGACCACTCTATCGCATTCAGGTCAGCGAATCCGGCGCGGGTGGACGCGGCGGACGGCGAATGGAGGCACTGGTGGAAACGATTCCCGGTCAGCAGCCACCCTACCAGATCCGATGGCGTCGCTTCGGTTTGAGCAGCATCGACCTGTTCCCGGTCAATCCGGACGCCGGGTGACTGGCATATCGGCCAGCGCTGGACTTAAACTGCGCCATGCCAGCGTCCGCAAGGCCCGGTCACGCCGACCGTCCGCGGCCTCCTCCGGTCTCCTTCAACGTCACTGCGACTATCCCCAATGGCCCTGATCGATCGTGACAAATTCTTCGGAATGCTCTCTTCCGGGGCTGCGACGACCCTCGACGAGATATACGTTTCCGTCCGTCGGTCACTCGTTGCCTGCCTCCCCGGCCGAGTGCGCCGAATCCTGGCGGGGCGTGACCGTAGACTCGTCATCGAGCCCGAGACGTCGAAGGCTCGCCTCTCCATGCTGGCGGGCCAGGAGCTTGAGCCGGTCGGCGAGATCGATCTCGACGGCAAGATCCCACTGCCCGACATCGCACGCCAGGGACATGACCGAGCCCCGACACGGGTCTTGATGATACCGCAAGGGTCAATCCTGACCCGCAGTGTCTCCCTACCGGCCCAGGTTCGAGCCAATCTCTCCCAGGTGATCCGCTATGAGCTGGATCGACTGTCGCCATTTCAGGCCAGCGATGTCTTATACGACTTCACGCCGAGACCGAGCCCCAAGGGAGCCACTCGTCTGAACGTCGACTTGGCCTTGTGCCGACGCGACCTCGCCGATGCCTGGGTCAAGCGTTTACGTGACGCCGGCGCGCCGATCGACCGGATCACATGGGAGGGCGCCTGGCCATCGGCCAACCTGTTGCCACCCGCAGAACGGCCGAAGCGCCAGCTTTCCCTCTTCAGTCTCGACAAACTGCTATGGGCATCCGTGGCCCTGCTGATCGCGGCGACCTTGATGGGTCCGCTCTGGCAGAAACAGCGGATCGCCGAGGCGCTCGATGTCGAGGTGGGGCGTGCTCGTATCGAGGCGGTGGCCGTTGACGATCTGCGCCAAGAGCTCGAGCGGGCGCGTCTTGGCAGCACGGCGGTACTTCAACAGAAATGGGATGAGCCGAATATCCTTGTGATGCTGCGTGAATTGAGCGACCGGATCCCGGATGACACCTGGATCCAGACACTCGACTACAACGGCGGTCAGGTCGAGCTACGGGGGGAATCTGGACAAGCCACCGCCTTGATCGCCGTCCTGGAGCAGGCTCCCGGGATGGATGAGGTCGCCTTTCGGTCGCCCGTCACTCAGGTCCCACAGACCGGCAAAGAGCGCTTCAATATCTCACTGCGATTCTCGCGGACGGAGGAGGAATGAGTCCTGAATCTCCGTCAAAGGTCGTTTGCGCCCTGGCGTGGGCCCTGGTCGTCGCGGTCCCGCTGCTCGCCATCGGCAGCCTGGCCGTCTATTGGGCGGGGCAGATGGGCCATCTCTCGGCCAGGATCGAGCAGAGCGAGGATCAGCTCGTCCGCTATCGGCGCATGATTCAGACTCTACCGGATCTGCGGGCCGAGCTTGAGGAGGTGCGTGCCAACGAAACCTTCAAGGCATTCTATTTCAATGCTCCCACGCCCGCCCTGGCGGGCGCCGAGCTGCAGCGCAAGGTCCAGGACATCGTGACCGCGGCCAACGGGCGCCTGATCAGCACTCAGATCCTCCCCGGGCCCCCTGACGAGAGTCCTCCGCGGGTCAGGGTTCGGACGCAGATCCAGGGGTCGACCGAGACATTGCTCGATGTCCTCTATGATATCGAGCAGGCGCGTCCCTTCCTGTTCGTTGACCAGGTTTCGGTGCGCTCCTCGGCGCGCCCCCAACAGCCTGCGCGAGACCCGCGAGGCCGTGCGATCCGGCGCCCGCCCGTCAACCCGGCTGGCGACCTCACCGTGAGACTCGACATCTTCGGCTTTACGCTCGGGGGTGGCACTTGATCAAGTGGCTTCCCGGACTGGTTCCGCTTCTGCTTGTCGCGGTCTTGTTCAGCCAGTGGAAAGACTGGCCCCCAGGGCCATCGACCGTGGGATTAGACCAGCCGCTCGTCCCGGATCCGGGTAGCCCGGGCCCGGGTGTTCGCGACGACACTGCGCGCTTGCTGCCACCAGTCTCGAAGGACAGCTTCGCGAGCGTGATCGAACGCCCCTTGTTTCTGCCCGAGCGGCGACCTGAAGAGCCGGGGGCGCAGGAACCCGATGCGATGCCGGATCCGGATGTTTCGGTCGCACTGGATAGCCTGGATCTCAGTGCCGTGATCATCACTCCGACGCTCGTCTCGGCCTGGGTGAAGGACCCCAGTCAGCCGAGACTGCGGCGCCTTCGCATCGGTGATGATCTCGAAGGCTGGTCTGTTCAGGAGATCCTCCCGGATCGGGTCTTGCTCGAGCGACAGGGCGAGGTCAATACGTTAATATTGCGCGACTACGGAAAAACACCCACCACGGCCTCCCAGATGCCGATTCCGCGGCGCCCCCCTCGAGTCCTTCAGCGTGCGGATCCACAGGATAATGATATTCAAGATCAATAGAATGACCGGACTCCCCAGCCGAAGCCAGCCCGGCCGCGCACGGATCCCCGCAACGCTCGGTCGTTTTGAGCGGATTCGGTCGAATCACATTTTCCGACTTCTTCTCCTCATCAGCCTCGCCATCGCGCTGAGCGCCTGCGAGCGCGCCTATTGGGATCCCACGGTCCGTATCGACGATGTCCAGAGCGATGGGACCAGGCGCGACCCGCGCACTCGGGTCGAGTCCCTCGATACCAGGGACGCAACCGCCATTGCACTCCGCGGGGATGGCGACGCGGCTCCGAGACCGGTCGACTCATTACAGCGCGGCACCGGGACCTTCGTTCGCGAGATCGCGCCACCGAGCGTCGACACCTCGCCCGGCGATGTGACCCTGAATTTCGATGGAACGGATATCCGTGAGGTCGTCAAGGTCATCCTCGGCGATCTGCTGCAAGTGAACTATGTCCTTCACCCTGCCGTGCAGGGTGTGACCTCGCTACAGACCGGGCGTCCGTTGCGCAGAGATCATTTGATCCCGACGCTGGAAACGCTGCTGCGAATGAACAACGCGGCGATCGTGTACACGGGCGGCACCTACGAGGTCGTTCCGCTCTCCAACGCCGTTCGCGGTGCCGTGGTTCCGCAACTCGGTCAGTCGAGTCGAGCATTGCCCGAAGGATACAGCGTTCAGGTCGTGCCTCTGCAATACATCGGCGCGGAGGAGATGAGCAATATCCTCCAACCGCTGGCGCCGGAGGGGAGCATCATCCGGGTCGACACGCTCCGCAACCTCGTGGTGATCGCAGGCACGAGTCCCGAGATGGGCAATCTCATCGACACCATCCGGGTCTTCGACGTGGACTGGATGGCCGGACTGTCGGTCGGTTTTTTCGTGCTGGAGTACGCCAAAGCCAACGAGGTCGTGACCCAGCTCCAGAGCCTGCTCGCCGACGAGACTGGCAATCCATTCAAGGGCCTCTTCCGCTTCGTTCCGGTCGAAAGCGCCAACGCCTTGCTCGTAGTCTCGCCGCAGGCCAGTTATCTGCAGCAGGCTCGCAATTGGATCGAGCGACTCGACATGGCCGAAGCTACCGGTGATGCCGCAGAACGCCTCTTCGTCTACCGGGTCCGTCATGGGGACGCCGAAAACCTGGCGGATACCCTCTCCCAGCTCTTCGGCGCAGGGACGGAACGGCGCACCGCACCAGCTGTCGGCGGCGTCGCGCCGGGTCTGGGCGGCTCGGCCATCGGCTCAATGGGCGAGGGGGCCGACGGCGGGGGGGTGAGTGGGCGGCCGACGCCCGCCCGTGCGACCTCGCGCGAGATCGAGTTGTCTTCGAGTGTCAGCATTGTCTCCGATGCCACCAACAACTCGCTCCTGATCAGGTCGAGCCCTAGAGATTACAAGAAGATCCTCGATGCCCTCAAACAACTGGACATCGTCCCGCTTCAGGTTCTCGTCGAGGCAACTATCGTCGAAATCACACTGACCGGAAACCTGAGGTATGGTGTTCAATGGAACCTCTTCGGACTCAGGACGGAAGGAGGAGGACAAAGTTTCACGCTCGGCTCGGGCGACTCTCTCGCAAACAGCGTGGGTCTGACATTTCCCGGGTTCAACTGGGCGGTCATCACCCGACCCGATACCATCCGCGCGACCCTGAGCGCTCTGGCCTCCGACAATCTCGTGAACGTCCTTTCGTCACCTTCAGTCATGGTGCGGGACAACCAAACCGCGAAGATCCAGGTCGGGAAGGAGGTTCCCATCGCAACCAGCCAGCAACAGGCTCTGACGGATGACGCTCGCGTGCTCAACACGATCTCTTACAGGTCGACCGGGGTCATGTTGTCGGTCAAGCCTCGTGTCACACCGGGGGGGCTGGTTCAGATGGAGATCGAGCAGGAGGTCAGTACGGTCGACGACTCAGCAACCTCGAAACTCGATTCCCCGACCTTCTCGACACGAAACATCACCAGCTCGGTGGCGGTCCGCTCCAATCAGGCGGTGGTCCTCGGCGGCTTGATCCAGAACGAGCGAAACGAAGGCAAGCAAGGCGTCCCTGGACTCTACGACCTTCCCTTTGCCGGTCCCCTATTCGGGCAAAGGCGCAAGGGCGCCACGCGCACCGAGCTCGTAGTCGTCTTGACGCCGAAGGTCATCTCCAACGATCAGGATATCGAAAACGTGACGGATGACTTCCGCAGCAAGGTCCGCGGCCTTCAGATGAAGTTCTGACCGGGCGTGCCCGTCTGAATCGCCATACGGCGGGATCAACCAAAATTGATCTTCGCCTCGAGGTTCGGCGCGGAGTCCGTATTGGACAGCGCCTCTTCGAGTGCGATGTTCCCATTTGCTGGCTTCGGGGCGCGGGCGGCAGCGCACTGCGCCCCGACGACGAGAGCCCTATCGCGCCAGGTCCGATCGTCCCATCAACCACTCATCTACGGCGCGGGCACATTGACGCCCCTCGCGGATGGCCCAAACCACCAATGACTGCCCCCTGCGCATGTCTCCGGCGCAGAAGACTCCGTCGACGGAGGTGTGATAGGCGCGGCCCCCATCGGTGGTGCCCTTCACGTTGCCACGAGGATCCAGCTCGAGCCCAGCGGCCTCTCGTAATTCTGCGATCATGCCCTCGTGTACTGGATGCACGAAGCCCATGGCCAAGAGCACCAGATCTGCTTTGAGCTCACCGCCGCTCTCCGGGACAGGCTGCATCTGCCAGCGTCCGCCGGCGACGCGCTCCCAGCGGACCAATTCATACTGGAGTGCCCGCACCCGACCGGCGTCGTCCCCGAGAAAAGCCTTGGTTGCGACGTTCCAAAGACGCTCGCAGCCCTCTTCCTGAGAGCTGGATGTCCTTAGACGGTTCGGCCAGTCCGGCCAGGTCAGTCCTTTGTCCTCTCTCTCCGGAGGCTTATCCAAGATCTCGATCTGGGTGACGGACTTTGCACCATGTCGATTCGAGGTCCCGATACAGTCCGACCCGGTGTCGCCACCGCCGATGACGACCACATGCTTGCCGTGGGCGCTGATGAAGTCGTCGTCGGGCACATGTGAGCCTTGCACGCGCCGACTGTTCCGGGTCAGGAAATCCATCGCGAAGTGAACACCCGACAAGCTCCGTCCCGGAACCTCGAGATCACGCGGCTTTTCCGACCCGCCGGCCAAGACCACTGCATCATAGTCTCTGCGCAGCTGGTCGACCGGGATGTCGATCCCAATATGCGCATTGGTGTGGAACTCCACGCCCTCGGTACGCATCTGAGCCATCCTCCGGTCGATCAGCGTCTTGCTCAGCTTGAAGTCCGGGATGCCGTAGCGAAGCAGGCCGCCGATCCGGTCGGCCTTTTCGAACAGGTGCACCTGGTGGCCGGCCCGTGCAAGCTGTTGGGCGGCGGCCAGGCCGGCCGGGCCCGAGCCGACCACTGCGACCCGCTTGCCGGTGCGTCGTTCAGGGACCTGGGGTTTGATCCAGCCCTCCTGCCAGGCCTTATCGACGATGGCGCACTCGATGGTCTTGATCGCGACCGGCTTGTCGTCGAGATTCAGGGTGCAGGCGGCCTCGCAGGGTGCTGGGCAGATGCGGCCGGTGAACTCGGGAAAGTTGTTGGTCGAGTGCAGCACCTCGATGGCGGATTCCCAATCGCTTCGATAGACCAGGTCATTCCAGTCCGGAATGATGTTGTTCACCGGGCAGCCCTGGTGACAGTATGGAATGCCGCAATCCATGCAACGAGCCCCCTGCTCGCTGACCTCTTGATCCGACATCGGGATCACGAACTCCTTGTAGTGTACGACACGATCGGCGGCCGGTTGATAACGTCGGTCGCGTCGGTCGATCTCCATGAATCCGGTTGGCTTACCCATGATCCAAAATCCCCTTCGACTGCTTGATCGGCTGTGGTGGGCGGCTCTGACGATTCTGCATCGTCTCGAGTGCCCGCCGATAATCGATCGGCATCACCTTGACGAACCTCGAGCGATAGCGCTCCCAGTCATCGAGGATGCGCCGCGCCACATCCGAATTGGTGTAGTGCAGGTGCTGCAATATGAGCTGCCTGAGACGTCTGGCGTCATGTCGGCTCATGTCATAGCTCAGATCCACGAGTCCGTGCGTCTCCAGGTCGCCGCCTTGGTGATCAAGCGCCTCGAGCGCATCGTCCTCGATCGCGATCGGCTCGAGCTCGACCATGGATAGGTTGCAACGATCTGCAAACCCACCGTCCACGTCCAGCACGTACGCGACGCCGCCCGACATCCCTGCCGCGAAATTTCGCCCGGTGGGCCCCAGTACGACCGCGATTCCACCCGTCATGTATTCGCAACCATGATCGCCGACGCCTTCCACCACTGCGGTCGCTCCTGAGTTGCGAACACAGAAACGCTCCCCGGCGACGCCGCGGAAATAGCACTCACCGCTGATGGCGCCGTAGAGCACGGTATTGCCGACGATGATGTTGTCTTCGGCCCTGTCGATCGCCGACTCCGCAGGTGGATAGATGATCAGGCGCCCTCCGGAGAGGCCCTTCCCGACATAGTCGTTGGCCTCCCCTTCAAGCTCGATGGTCACCCCCTGTGCGACCCAGGCACCGAAGGACTGACCGCCGGTTCCTTTGGCCTTGACGTAGATGGTGTCGTCGGGCAAGCCCGCATGGCCATAGCGTTCGGCGACTCGGCCGGACAGCATGGCCCCGAAACAGCGGTTGTAGTTCCTGATCGCGGTCTCGATCCGTACCGGCTCGCCCCGCATGAGCGCCGGCTCGGCCTGACGAATGAGCTGATGGTCGAGCGCCTTCTCGAGGCCGTGATTCTGGGTCTCGCAATTGTAAACCGCGACATCCGGACCGCTTTCGGGTCGTGCGAGCAAGCGGGAGAAATCCAGTCCCCTCGCCTTCCAGTGATCAATCGCATGGCGCATCTCCAACCGCTCCGAGTGACCGATCATCTCGTTCATGGTGCGGAAGCCAAGCCTGGCCATCAACTGGCGGGCCTCTTCGGCGACGAAGAAGAAAAAGTTGATCACGTGCTCGGGTTGACCGGTGAAACGCTTGCGCAGCTCCGGGTCCTGTGTGGCGACACCGACCGGACAGGTGTTGAGGTGACATTTGCGCATCATGATGCAGCCCTCGACGATCAGGGGCGCGGTCGCGAACCCGAACTCGTCTGCACCGAGCAGGGCGCCGACGACCACGTCGCGTCCGGTGCGCACCCCCCCATCCACCTGGACCGCGATTCGACCACGCAGCCGGTTGAGCACCAGGGTCTGATGGGTCTCGGCCAAGCCGATCTCCCAGGGGGATCCGGCATGCTTGATGGACGTCAAGGGGCTCGCGCCGGTACCGCCGTCATAGCCGGCGATGGTCACATGATCGGCGTGCGCCTTGGAGACGCCCGCCGCCACCGTCCCCACGCCCACCTCCGAAACCAGCTTGACCGAGATGCGTGCTCCCGGATTGACGTTCTTCAGATCATGGATCAGCTGCGCCAAGTCCTCGATCGAGTAGATGTCGTGGTGCGGCGGGGGTGAGATGAGTCCAACGCCGGGAGTCGAATGCCGAACCCGTGCGATCTGAGCACTCACCTTGTGTCCAGGTAACTGGCCTCCTTCGCCCGGCTTTGCCCCCTGCGCGATCTTGATCTGGATGTCGTCTGCGCTCACCAGGTACTCGGTGGTGACACCGAAGCGCCCGGAGGCGACCTGTTTGATCGCCGAACGCTCGGGGTTCGGAGAACCGTCCGGCAAGGGCCGGAAGCGCTCTGGTTCTTCGCCGCCCTCACCGGTGTTGGACTTGCCGCCGATGGCGTTCATCGCCTTCGCGAGCGTCGAATGCGCCTCGGGCGAGATGGAGCCGAACGACATTGCACCCGTCGCGAAACGCTTTACGATCGCGCTGGCCGGCTCGACCTCCTCGATCGGGATCGGCTCGGGAGCAAACCTGAGCTCCATGAGGCCACGCAGAGTCAAGAGCCGCTCGGACTGGTCATTGATCATCCGCGAGTATTCGCCGAAGGTCTCGAAGTTGTTGGCACGAGTGGCATGCTGAAGCTTCGAGATGGTCTCCGGAGTCCAGACGTGATCCTCCCCTCGGAGCCGGTATGCGTAGTCCCCGCCCACGTCCAGATGCTTCCGGTAGATCTGCTCCCGACCATAGGCCTGTGAGTGACAGCGTACCGCTTCCTCGGCGACCTCCGGCAGACCGATCCCTTCGACCTTGGATTGGGTCCCCGCGAAATACTGCTGGATGAAGCGACTGTTGAGGCCGACCGCATCGAAGATCTGGGCGCCGCAATAAGACTCGAGCATCGAAATGCCCATCTTCGACATGACCTTGAGCAATCCCTTACCAATCGCCTTGATGTAGCGCTTCTGAGCCTCCTCGAAGGTCAGGGGCTCGGGCAGTCGCGGCAGCAGAGACTGAATGGTATCGAATGCGAGATAGGGGTTGATCGCTTCGGCGCCGTAGCCCTCGAGGGTCGCAAAGTGATGCACCTCGAGGGCCGCACCTGTCTCGACCACGATCCCGGAGCTGGTGCGCAACCCGCGACGGATCAGGTGATGGTGCACCGCCGAGGTCGCGAGCAGGGCCGGGATCGGGATATGGTCGAGGTTGGTGTTGCGGTCCGAGAGGATCAGGATGTTGTATCCCGCAAGCACCGCATGCTCTGCCTGCTCGCAGAGCCGATCCAGCGCGGGGCCCATGCCTTCGGCGCCTTCGGTCGCCGGATAGACCATATCGAGTGTCCGGGTCCGGAAGGCTGCGCCGGCGCTATATTCGATGTGCCGGATTCGCTCCAGATCCTGGTTGGTCAGAACGGGCTGTGGGGTCTCGAGTCGCCAATGCTTGCCGGCCTCGTTGATCCCCAGCAGGTTCGGTCGCGGCCCGATCATGCAGACCAGCGACATCACCAGCTCCTCGCGGATCGGATCGATCGGCGGGTTCGTGACCTGCGCGAAGTTCTGCTTGAAATAGGTGGAGAAATGCTTGGGCCTGCTCGAGAGCACCGACGGCGGGTTGTCGGCACCCATCGAGCCCACTGCCTCCTGACCCGTAAGGATCATGGGGGTCAGCAGGAACTTGATGTCCTCCTGCGTGTAGCCGAACGCCTGCTGGGCGTCCAGCAGCGTTGCGTCATCCGGTGACATCGGGCCGACGCTTGTCGGCAGCTCGTCGAGCCTGATCTGTGTCTTCTTCAGCCATTCGCCATAGGGCTTGGCCTCTGCGAGCTGGGTCTTGATCTCGGCATCGTCGATGATTCGACCCTGTTCCAGATCGATCAGGAGCATCTTGCCGGGCTGGAGACGCCATTTCTTGACGATCCGCTCTTCGGGGATGTCGAGCACACCCATCTCCGAGGCCATGACGACCATGTCGTCCTTGGTCACCAGATAGCGCGCCGGCCTCAGGCCGTTGCGGTCGAGCGTTGCACCGATCTGGCGCCCGTCCGTGAAAGCCACCGCGGCCGGTCCATCCCAGGGCTCCATCAGGGCGGTGTGATACTCGTAGAAGGCACGTCGCTTCTCGTCCATCAGCCGATTGCCGGTCCAGGCCTCCGGGATCAGGACCATCATGGCGTGCGCCAGCGAATAGCCACCCATGACCAGCAATTCCAGCGCATTGTCGAAGCAGGCAGAATCGGACTGGCCTTCCGGGATCAGTGGCCAGATGGTGTCCAGATCCTCTCCCAGGATGTCGGACCGCATGGTATGACGCCGCGCGGCCATCCAGTTGACGTTGCCGCGCAGGGTATTGATCTCGCCGTTGTGGCAGATCATGCGGAAGGGTTGCGCCAGGTCCCAGGTCGGAAACGTGTTGGTCGAGAAACGTTGGTGGACCAGCGCGAGGGCGGACTCGAATCGATCGTCGCCCAAGTCGAGATAGTAGTTGCCGACCTGACCAGCCAGCAGCATCCCTTTGTAATTGAGCGTGCGAGAGGAGAGTGACGCGGTGTAGTAGCTGGTCTGGTCATAGCCGGATCCGCGGATCTCGTTGTCCATGCGCTTGCGGATCACGAACAGCTTGCGCTCGAAGGCATCCTGATCGGCGAGCTGGCCGCGACCGATGAACACCTGGCGGATGACCGGCTCGGTCGGAAGCACGCTCTCGCCCAGATCCTGATTGTCGACAGGAACGTCGCGCCATCCAAGGATCTCGAGTCCGCCTTCCGTCACATGACGATTAACGATGTCCTGCATCAGGCCGCGCGCGTCCGCGTCCCGCGGCAGAAACACCATGCCGACGCCATATTCTCCAACCGGCGGCAGATCGAACCCAACCTCTGCACGTAGGAAGGTATCCGGGATCTGAACCAGGATGCCGGCGCCGTCACCAGCCTTGGGGTCGGCCCCGACCGCGCCGCGGTGGTTGAGACGCTCGAGGATCTCCAATCCTTGCCTGACGATCGCATGACTCTTCTTGTTCTTGATGTTGCAGACGAAGCCGACGCCGCAGGCATCGCGCTCGTTGACCGGGTCATAGAGACCCTGTGCGGGCGGAAAGGCACGAAGGCTCATCATTGACCTCGCTGATACCGATAGAGATACCGAAACATGGTTAGTGGGGATTGTGCAGCCGCGAACGATGCGCTTACACCTTTGAAGCTGTGTGTGATTGTGACAAGCGACGCTCGACGCCACCGGATTCTCGTCGCGTCACCGAGGCGTCACGGAGACCTTGACACAGTGCAGCAGTTCGGTCCAAGCAGCCGACAACCCACCATTGAGCACCGGAAAGCCCGCAAGCATAACGGGTCAGCAGACCGCGTGCCACAAATAGGGGTCCTAACAAACCTGAATCCGTATCGGCACAACGCCGCCCCGCCGCTTTTTGCATAACGTCGAGATGCGCGTAAAGACAATACATTACAGATGATTGCCATGGTCCATCGCTTGCCGTTTCAGCCGATGGCCCGCCCGAGCACGTCTCACACACGGCCGCTTGGCTCACAGGCCGTGTGCCATGATGGGTCGCTTCGCATTACTTTGGTGCACAAGGAGGCGGACCCGGTGCCGACCAATCGCCTCAAGATCGTTCCGAGACGCGTCAGCGACGGCACCCATAGGTCATGATCTCGCGCAGAGCGTCGTGTGCAGGAGGCCCGGGTCGATATCACCAGTGACCAGGGCATCACCCAGGTGCTGCAGAAGGACCAGGCGCATGCGCCCGTCCAGAACCTTTTTATCGACCGACATGAGCTCGAGAAGCCTGTCGGCGGACAGGTCCGGAGGCGGCTCGACAGGCAGACCGGCGCTCGCCACGAGCCGGCGGATCCGCTCGACATCCCCTTCGGTCAGCCATCCCATCCGGGCGGAGAGGTCCGCGGCCATACAGATCCCGACTCCTACAGCCTCGCCATGGAGCCAGGTGCCATAACCGGTGCCGGTCTCGATGGCGTGCCCGAAGGTGTGCCCGAGGTTGAGTAAGGCACGCTGCCCGGACTCGAGCTCATCGGCCGCCACGATCTCGGCCTTGATCTCACAGGAGCGGCGGATGACATGGGCCAAGGCATCCGCATCTCGAGCGAGCAGCTCGGCCATGTGCGTCTCGAGCCAGCTCAACAAGCCGGCGTCCCGGATGAGACCATATTTGATGACCTCGGCCAGCCCGGCCGAGAGCTCGCGTTGGGGCAAGGTCGCGAGGGTCGTGGTGTCGGCGATCACCGCACGGGGCTGGTAGAAGGCCCCGATCATGTTTTTACCGGCTGGGTGATTGATGCCGGTCTTGCCGCCGACCGAGGAGTCCACTTGGGCGAGAAGCGTGGTCGGCACCTGGATAAAGGCCACCCCGCGCTGATAACAGGCGGCGGCGAAACCCGTCATGTCGCCGATCACCCCACCACCGAGCGCGATCAAGGTACAATCCCGCGCGAAATGTTCCGCCAGAAGGGCGTCGAAAATCCGACTCCAGATCTCCAGCGTCTTATACTGCTCACCATCGGGAAGCACGACCTCGCGGGGACCATGATCCGCCAAAGCCATCCGCACGGCCTCGAGGTAGAGTGGCGCGACCGTTTCATTCGTCACGACCATCACCTGAGCACCGGCAAGGTGCGGGCGATAGAGGTCGGGGTCCGACAACAGGTCAGCCCCGATGTGGATGGGATAGGCGCGCGCCCCAAGGGCGACGGTTACACTCCAGCTCATGGCGTTTCTCCGGTCAGTCTGCCTTATCGAGTGCGGTTGTCCCGGGGACCGACCGCGACATCGCGGACAGGGTTGGCGCGGTGTTTGCCTGCATGAGACTCAGGGGCCTCGGCGGCCTGGCCTCAGTGCCGCCGGACGCCTCGTAAGGCCCCGTCATGATCGGGTGGACGAGGGCTGCCGAGGTCCTGAACCGCGTCCCGCGTGAAGAGGTGTTTCCTCGGATATCGGGCCGAAGGCGGTTTAAATCTCTTCGGACTCGAGGCGCCTGCAAATCTCTTTGACGACGGAGCTGGTGCCTCGCTTCTCGGTGGATACGACCATGTCGGCGACCTGGCGATAGAGAGGCTCGCGCTCTTCCATCAACTCACGCAGACGTGCCAGCGGGTCCTCCGTATCCAGCAGGGGACGATTCCGATCTCGAGCGGTGCGCGAGTACTGCTGCTCCGGACTGCAGTGCAGGTAGATGACCACGCCCCGCGCGGCCAGATCCTGGCGGTTCTCGGCGGACAGGATCACCCCACCACCGGTCGCGAGGACAATCCGCTCTTCGCTGACCAGAGCCTCGATGACCTGTCGTTCACGGGCGCGAAAGCCCGCCTCCCCCTCGTATTCGAAGATGGTGGGGATATCGACACCGGTCCGGCGCTGAATCTCCTGATCACTATCCTTGAAGGTATAGGACAGCGTTTCGGCGAGCTGACGTCCGACCGTGCTTTTGCCGGCCCCCATAGGGCCGACGATAAAAATGTTCTGTGCGCGCATCATATCGAAAGGTATGCCAGATTTTCGGCGCGCGAGCAAGGGAAACGAGCCTCGACTCGCGCCTGGTGAGAGAAGGAAAGCGGCCTTTTGCCGGCGGAGACCTGGGGCAATCGCCACCATGCGACCGTCCAAAAAATGTCCGCCGGACCGATCTCGCCCGCCCGATGTCAAGGGGCGAGCGAAATGATCGGAAAACAGCCTTCGTGGTGTTCTGCCGCGATTCTCCAATGCTCGTGTGCAGACTAACGGACAGCGACGTCACCTTTCAGAATCTTCGGCGTCACGAAGATCAGAAGCTCCGAATTGATGTCCTTGCGAAGCTCCTGTTTGAAGAGGCGCCCCAACACAGGCACGTCTCCGAGCCAAGGGACCTGCTCTTTTGAAAACACCTTTGTTCGCTCATAGACGCCGCCGAGGACGACCGTCTCCCCATTGTCGACCAAGACCCGGGTGTCGATCTCACGTTTATTGATGGTGGGCGTCCCCTGGACTGGGTTCGAGAAATCAGGGTCGTCCTTCGTGACCACCAGATCCATCAGGATCCGATCATCCGGAGTGATACCGGGCGTCACCTTCAGCTTGAGGACCGCATCCTCGAACTCAGTCTGCGTGCCATCCTGCGAAACCGTTGCATAAGGGATTTTCCGGCCGACGCTGATCGTCGCCTCTTTCTGGTCCGAGGTGATCACGCGCGGACTCGAGACCACCTCTCCGCGCCCCTCACGCTGCATGGCCGAGAGCTCCAGTTGAAGCAGGTGGGAGCCGACCTTCCCGATCAGAAGGTTCACGGCCCCGGACGGCTTTGGCGCGGGAAGATTCACGAGTAGCGACGGCGTGTCGGTGACCAAGGGGTTCGCAATAATGGAGTTGATCGGCACTCCCTCGGTGTTGAGTCCAAAGGGTCCGGCATTATAGCTGGCCCCGCCATTCAGATTGCCCGGCAGTCCGCCGCCGATGAGCATCTCATTGTTGTAGAGCGCTCCCATGGAGGTCCCGAGCCCGAAACGTACCCCTAGATCGCGCGCGAAATCGTTGTTCGCGATGACCACCCGTGATTCGATCATCACCTGGCGGACCGGTATATCCAGTCGAACGACGATCTTACGGATTTCGTCAAGTCGCGCTGATGTGTCCATCACGAGCAGGGTGTTGGTACGTTCGTCAAAGGTGACGCTACCGCGCCCCGGCGTCAGGATCGAGTCCTTACCCATGCTGGTCACGACCCGCTCCGCAGTCGATCCCCCTCCCCGTCGCCCCATACCGGTCTCGGATTCGGCCGTGTCGGTTCGCGTCAAGCTCGCGGCGCCTCGTATGAAGGCCGCGATCTCCGCCGCCTTTGCGAACTTGATCGGGATGAACTCCGAGCGGATGGGCGCCAGCTCTTCGATTCTCTGATCGGCCACCAGATCCCGTTGTTCGCGTCCCACGATCTCATCGAAGGGTCCGACCATGATCACATTGCCTTCCTGGCGCTTGATCAGATTCTTGGTCTTGAGGATGATATCGAGCGCCTGATCCCATGGAACATTCTTGAGCCGCAGGGTGATGTTGCCACCGACCGAGTCGCTTGCCACCAGATTCAGATCGGTGAAGTCCGCGAGCAACTGAAGGACTGCTCGAACCTCGATGTCCTGAAAATTCAGCGAAAGACGCTCGCCGTCAAACACCACCTTCTCGCGGGCGAGTCGCTCCTTTTCCGCCGGCGTCAATGGCCGAAACTCAAGAGTCAGAAGGTCGTCCGTCTGGTAGGCCATATAGTCGAAGTCGCTGCCGGTCTGAACCTCGATCTCGACGTTCCGCCCCTTCGGCCTGGACTCGATCGCGACGACGGGCGTGGCGAAATCGACCACATCGAGCCGACGGAAAAGACGCTGCGGTAAGGACGTGTCGATGATATCCAACAGGACCCGGCTGCCCTGCTCACGTATGGTGACTCGGGTGCTCGTGCTCGGAAGCCGGATCAAGACACGCCCTTCGCCCTCCGGACCTCGACGAAAATCGATATCCCGAACGCTCGGTCCAGCAGAGGCAGAGCGACCGGAGGTCCCGACTGAGACATGAGGAACCGCCGGCACCGATGCCTCCGCTGCAGGCGGACGACTTGGCGCTGTCCTTGTGGGAGGAGTCGCCGCGACGCTGTCCTGGGTGTCGATATCGATCCGGACTCGATGACCTTCAGTCGCGACGCGATAAGGGACCGGATCGTTCAGGTTGATGACGACGCGCGAACGGTCACTTGCCTCGACCGCGACCAGGCTATGGACCGAGCCGACGCCGATCGCCACGGCCTTGCGGTCGAGCCGGTTACCCACCCCTTCGAAGTCCAGGGCAATCCGCGCCGGTGAGACGGTCTCGAAGGTCCGCGGTGCGCTCACAGGTCCCGAAAAGAGAAGCTGGATCTCGACGCGGTTACCGGGTTGAGCCGCAAACTGCACGTCCGTCAGGTCGGCTGAGCCGACATGCGCCGAATATACGAACAACCCGATGAGCGCATTACTGGCCCAAGCGCGGATGGAGATCTTGCGGCCGATCCTCAACGTCGTCTGATTCGAGCTGTTCATCGCGGCATGCCTCTACCTGTTACTGGGTGAGCGCGATCGTGGCGGGGCGCTCGCGCCATTCACCGGGCGCATCGGAGACGATCTCCGTGAGCCGAATGGCGTTGTCCGTGATATCGACGATCTGTCCGTTGTTCGTTCCCAGGTAGTTCCCGACGCGTACCCGATGGACGAGCCCCTCGCGTGTGCGCACCAGCGCCCAACGAGTCTCTTGCTGCTGGAGTGTCCCCACCATTCGCAACGAATCCAACGGATACTCCTCAAGCTCCTGCTTGGGCCGCGAGGGGTCGGGGGCGAGGCTATCGTCCGCCTTGACCACCGCCTTGCTTTGGATGTCCATGACGAAGGGGTCGCGCCGCCCCGCAGGATCAAAGACGAAGGACTCGATCGGTTGGATCTCCGGCAATGGCTCGATCTGTGCGGGAGCGCGGCTTCCGACCTCTTGGATGTAAGACCGAAGCTCACTCATGCCGCTGTTCCCGCAACCGACCAGCGTGAGCAGGATCGGCATGACACACCAGCGTGCGCCGGTCTCGAGACACCGCAAGCTCATCATTGCGAGTCCCCGTCGAGATAACGGTAGGTCTTCACAGTGGCTTGGAGGGATAGTCTCGCAGCGTCTGATCCACCGGTTACCGCAGGACCGGCGATCTTGGTGTTGTGCACGGTCACGATCCGCGGGAGGGCGGCGAGTCCGCTGATGAAGCGCCCAAAGTCGTGATAGGCGCCATGCACGCGGATCTGGATCGGAAGCTCTGCGTAGAAGTCTCTAAGCTGCTCCGTGCCCGGCTGGAAGAGCTCGAACTTCAGCCCGGACGCAAGTCCGGTCTTCGAGACGTCGACTAAGAGAGAAGCAACTTCTGTGCTGTCAGGCAACGGTCGCAGCATCGCGCCGAAGGATTCCTTCATCTCCTCGATCTGCTGACGATATGCATCCAGGCTGGCCGCCTTGCGCTGCCTCGCCTCGAACGAGGCGCGAAGGTCGCGCTCGATCGCTTTGGCCCGATCCAGGCGCTCCAGTTGGTCCTGGGTATGGAAGTAATAGACCCCGCCGGCCAGGGCGAGACAAGTCACAAGGATTGTCACTGCCTTGACCGAGACCGGCCATTCCCCGGCGTTTTTGAGGTCGAGCTCGTTGAGCTCGCTGAGATTCATCAAGAGATCCCTTATCGCCGTGCCATCCCGATCCGTTTGCCCTTGCTCGTCACGCGTCGGCGTCTCCGGCGACTCCTGGCTGACTCGAGTCCCCGTTCGAAGTCTTGCTGATCTGATCGAACGCCAGCCGAAAATGGCTCAGTCCTGTCCCTGTCCTGTCCATGCTCTCGATCAAGAGCAGACGTGGACTGCCGATCCATTCCGACGCCTCGATCGAGCGCATGAAGGCGGAGACACGGGCATTCGACTGGGCTCGACCTTCGACGACGACAGCACGGCCCTCTTGATCCAGTTTGGTCAGATAGACACCGTCAGGGATGGCAACCACCAGCTCATCGAACAACCGGACGATCTCCGGACGGCTCGACTGGAGTTGCTGAATGATGTCCATCCGTGCCAGCAGATCCGCCTTGATCTTCTCCAGATCATTGATTTCTTGTATCTGTCTGTTCAGTCGCGCGATCGTAGCCTCAAGGAGTTGGTTACGGGCCTGCTGATGCCCGATCTGACCCTCGATCTGCATGTGGGCCAGAACCGCGGCAAGAAGCGTCACACCCAAGGCTGCACCGGCGGCGATGCCGAATTCGACTCGCCGCCGCGTGCGCGCCGCTTCCCGCCATGGCAAAAGATTGATGCGAGTCATCTAGTCGAACCCTCGCAGCGCAAGACCAAGCGCGACCATCATGCCGGGCGCCTCGCGCATCAACTCCTGTGCTCGAATGTTGGGCGACAGGGACATGTGCCGAAAAGGGTTCGCGACCCGCGTCGGCAACTCGAGCCGCTCAGCAATCAACTGATCGATTCTCGGGATCCCGGCCGGACGGCCCGCAAGCAGGACCTGATCGACGCGATTGAAGGAGGTGCCCGAATAGAAAAACTGAAGCGCACGCCCGATCTGCTGAGCGAGAGCCTCTTTGAAGGGACCCAGGACATCGGCCTGATAGCCTTCGGCGACGTTACCTTCGAGGACCTTACGCGCGGCCGCATCAGGAGCGAAGCCGTAGCGGCGCTGGACCTCATCGATGAGCTGGTGACCACCGAAATTCTGCTCGCGGCTATTGACGATCTGGCCGTCGTGCAGCACATGCAGGGTTGTCGTCGCAGCCCCGATGTCTACGATTGCGACCGTGCGGTTCGCCTGGCCCCCC
>RRYU01009119.1_pt1 | contig 22359 bp, 24 predicted proteins | sample 2162651 | NCBI WGS metagenome assembly RRYU01 (sample SAMN10267283, study PRJNA491782) | microbial mat metagenome | isolation source: biomat in the production well | place: Japan: Minami-Kanto gas field, natural gas well KTG3 | collected 2017-06 | reverse complement strand
TTTAGTCGTGGGCAGAGTAACTAGTATTAAAAATGAGAGTAACGAAGTTTGGCAAAGTGCTACTATTGAGCCTTTGCTTAATTTTAGTAACTTAACTATTGTTTCGGTAATTATTCCTTAGTTTATGTTAAAGCGTGCTAGCCATTTTAGTATTTTAACTTTATTCTTTTTATTTTTAGCCGTGCTTCAATTTTTTTTCATTAGCGCTTTGCCGGGAGCTTGGCAATATTTTAATTTAGGAATAATAACAATTGCTTTCTCTCTTTTTTTATTCGATCTTAAACCTACTCTTTATTTTATTTTAATTTTTGGATTTTTTTTAGATTTTTTCTCTTTTCAATTTTTCTCTTTTCATATTTTAATTCTATTAGCTACTACCATGGTAGCTTATTTTTTTCTAAACAGCTTGTTAACTAACAAGTCATTGTATTCTTTTTGGGCCATTATTTTAATTAATGTTTTTATATACAATATTTTATCAGCTTTAATACTTTTTTTTGCCTCTAGTTTTCAGGATCGGTTTTTAATATTGCAAGTTTCTTTTTGGGAAGGTATGTTCTATCAAGCTTTATGGGGCCTCTTGATAGCGGCTTTATTTTTTAATTTTTTAGTTACTTTAATTAAAAAATTTAAACCATTTTTTCTGGAAAAAACTGGCAAAATATGATATGCTAAAATCAATGAAACAAAAATGTTCATTGTTTTAATATTTTTTATTTTATGACTTACGATTTTATAGCCATTGGTGGCGCTACTCGTGATATTAGTTTTTTTACCGATCAAGGTTTATTAATTGATAATCCTCATGATATTTTGCGTCAAAAATTACTCGCCTTTGAATATGGCGCCAAAATAAAAGTAGATCGTTTCTATTATAATTATGGCGGTGGCGCGGCTAACGCTTCGGTTAATTTTGCTAATTTTGGTCTGAAATCAGCCTGTTTAGCCGCTATTGGTCAAGACGAGAATGGTCGTGCTATTTTAAAAAATTTACATCATCGCGGAGTTAGCACCGCTTTAATTAAAAAGTTGCCCAAAGAAGATAGCGGTTTTTCCTTTATTTTAATTTCTGAAGGCGAAAGAATAATTTTCACCGAAAGGGGCGCCAATAATCATTTATCATTAGATAATCACGATTTAAAAATTTTAAAAAAAACTAGAAATATCTATTTGTCTTCTTTATCTGGTAATTGGCTAGCAATTTTAAAAAAAGTATTTCCTATCGTTCGTCGTTATGGTATTAAGGTAAGCTGGAATCCTAGTGAGTCGCAATATGCTTCTGGTCTAGGGAAGTTAGCTCCTTTTTTAGAAGATACTTATGTTTTTTCTGTTAATAAAGACGAAGCTATTGAGTTAGCTTTAATTTCTTTTGGTGATAAAAAATTAAATCATCGGTTTTTAAACAATGAAAAGAATTTATTGAAAATTATTAAAGGTTTTGGTCCTAAAATAGCTGTCGTTACTTCTGGTGGTCATGGCGCCTATGCTTATGATGGACACAAATTTTATTATCAACCGATTTTAAAAGAGAAAAAAAGATTAGATACTACTGGCGTGGGGGATCTATTTAATTCAACTTTTGCTGCTGGTCTAGAAATCTATCAAGGTGATATTCAAAAAGCCCTTTATTTAGGCGCTAAAAATACCGCCTCTAAGATTGCTCACTTGGGCGCACAAAATGGTTTAATAAAAGTTCAGGGATTTAAATCTCTTGCTAAGTAAATATTAATTGTATGATAAAAGATGTAATAATTAAGGAGCTTAAAAAAAATCACGATGATAGGGGCTACTTAACGGAATTATTTAGAAATGACGAGTTAGATTATCAACCAATGATGTCTTATGCTAGTTTTACTAATCCGGGTGTAATCAGAGGGCCTCATGAACATGTTAAACAAAGTGACTGTTTTGTTTTTTTTGGTCCTGGTTCTTTTAGTTTACATCTTTGGGACAGACGAGAAAATTCAGAAACTAAAGATGAGAAAATGGAATTAACGGTTGGTGCCGACAATCCTTGTTTGGTGATAGTCCCTCCGGGTGTAGTGCATGGTTATAAATGTATTTCTTCTGAGCCAGCTTTAAGTCTTAATTTTCCCGACAAATTATATCGTGGTGTTAATAAGCAAGAAGAGGTAGACGAAATTCGCTGGGAGCTAGACCCTAATAGTCCCTATCAAATAAAATAATTAAGTTTTTAGTATGTGTATTTTTTGTCAAATTATTGCTAAAGAAATTCCTTGTTACCAGGTATATGAGGATGAAAAAACGTTAGCTTTTTTAGATATTAAACCGGTTAATCCTGGGCACACGTTGGTTATTCCCAAGATACACTTCGCCAACCTAGAGGAAATACCGGAAAGAGAATTGCAAGCTTTAATTTTAATTGTTAAAAAAATTGGCCAAATGTTAAAAACAAAGCTAAATATCCCTGGTTATAATATAGTATTGAATAATGATTCTGTGGCTGGTCAAGAAATTCCTCACCTTCATTTTCATATTATTCCTCGTCATGAAAACGACAATCTGAAGTTATTTCCTCAAGCCAAACAAACAATGCTGGCCGCTGAAGATATTTTAAAAAAATTATTAAATTAACTTATGACTCTACTTGTAACTGGCGGGGCTGGTTTTATCGGCTCTAACTTTATTCGTTACTGGTTAGAAAAATATCCGCTTGATAAAGTTAAAAATTTAGATCTTTTAACCTATGCTGGCAATTTAGATAATTTGTTAACGGTTTCTCAAAATCCCAATTATGAATTTATTAAAGGAGATATTTGTGATGCTAAGCTAGTGTCTGAAATTATCAGTGGGGTTGATATTATTGTGCATTTTGCCGCTGAAAGTCACGTTGATAGATCAATTTTAGATAGTGGCGCTTTTGTTAAAACTAATGTTGAGGGTACTCGCACTTTACTGGAAGCAGCGCGCTTGGCTAAGCCAGAAGGGATACGCTTTCATCATGTTTCTACTGATGAGGTATTTGGCGCTTTAGATTTTAATGATCACAAATTTAATGAGAAAACACCTTACGATCCACGTTCTCCTTATAGCGCCTCTAAGGCCGCCAGCGACCATTTAGTTAGAGCTTATTTTCATACTTATAATTTACCAGTTACTATTTCTAATTGTTCTAATAATTATGGCCCCTATCAACATCCAGAAAAATTAATTCCTTTGTTTGTCACTAATTTATTAGACAATAAATCAGTGCCGGTATATGGCACTGGTCAAAATATTCGTGATTGGATTCATGTTGATGATCATAATTTGGGAGTTGATTTAATTATTAAAAAAGGTAAAATTGGCGAAACTTATTGCTTGGGCGGAGATAGCGAAAAAAGTAATTTAGAAATTACTCATCAGATTTTAGAAATAATGGGGTTTGACGAAGGCATGATTAATTATGTTACTGATAGGCCGGGTCATGATTTGCGTTATGCCATCGATTTTTCTAAAGCTAAAAAAGATTTAGGTTTTATGCCCAATCATTCTTTTATTGATGGTTTAAATAAAACCATTGCTTGGTATAAAAACAATAAAAGTTGGTGGCAAAAATTAAAAATTAATTTATAAACACATGGCACAAAAAAAGATTTTTGTTATTGAAGATGACGCTAATTTACTTTACGGGCTAGAGGCCCAGTTTACTGGCGCTGACTTTATAGTAGAAGTTAGCGAGGGCGATGAAGACGAAGATGAATTACTAGAAAACATGCGTGATTTTCAACCAGACTATATCGTACTTGATTTAATTTTACCAAAAATAGAGGGCTTTGATCTTCTTAAAAAAATAAAAACCGACCCCGAACTAGGAGAAAAAGAAATATTTATTTTTACAGACTTAAGTAAAGAGGATAGCAAAGAACGCAGTTTAGAAATGGGAGCTGATTATGTCTTTTTTAAGGAAGAATTTGACACCTTTTCTTTTGCCGAAAAAGTTATTAAGATTATTCAAAATCAAGAAAAAATTACTGATGTTGATGACGATGAAGAAGAATATTTAGAATAAATCATAGATTTGACGAAAGTCTAAAAAGTAGTTAGAATAAAGAGTTGTTATTATTTTATGTTTATTAAACAAATCGGTATTGACCTGGGTACAACTTATACTCTTGTTTATCTGCCTCGTCGCGGTATTGTTGTTAATGAGCCCAGTGTAGTAGCTGTTTCTATTAATGATAAGAAAATTTTGGCAGTTGGCAATGAGGCCAAAGATATGTTAGGTCGTACACCAGATACTATTACCGCTGTTAAGCCTTTAAAAGATGGGGTAATTGCTGATTATCGAGCTACCGAAGCCATGATACGGTATTTTATTAATAAAACTTTAGGCGGTATTCGTCTTTTTCGACCAGAAGTAATGGTGGCAGTGCCAGCTGGAATTTCTTCTACTGAAAGAAGGGCTGTGATAGAGGCTACTATTGCCGCTGGTGCTAAAGCTGCTTATATCATTAAAGAGCCGGTAGCTGCAGCGATTGGAGCCGATATCCCCATTGGTTCAGCCACTGGTCATATGGTCATTGATGTGGGCGGTGGCACCGCTGAAATGGCGGTTATTTCTTTAGGGGGGGTAGTTGCTTCTACCTCAGTTCGTGTGGGTGGCAACAAATTAGACGCTTCTATTTTGGAATACGTAAGAAAAAAATATAATTTAGCTATTGGCGAAAGAACTTCTGAGGAAATAAAAATAAATATTGGTTCAGCCTTGTACATGGAAGATAAATTATATATGGAGGTTCGAGGAAGAGATATTGTTACCGGTTTACCCAGAAGCATTACTGTTTCCAGTGATGATGTCACCGAAGCTATCCAACATGAACTAGAAGCCATCATTGCATCTGCTAAAAAGGTTTTACATAAAACCCCGCCTGAGTTATCAGCCGACATTATGGACAAGGGTATAGTTTTGACTGGTGGTACCGCCTTGTTGCGTAACATGGATCAACTTATTTCTCGCACCACGGGGGTTCCAGCTTATGTGGCAGATGACGCCATGCTCTGTGTGGCTAAAGGCACAGGCATTGCTTTGGATAATTTAGATTCTTATAAACGCAGTATTTTGGCTACTAAATAATAAACCAGTCTTTTTAGGCTTGTTTTTATTTTATGGTTATAGGTATAGACGCTTCACGCGCCAACTTAAAACGTAAAACTGGTACCGAATGGTATTCATTTTATCTTATCAAAAATTTAGCCAAAATAGACAAGGAAAATAAATATATTTTGTACTTAAATGATAATCCCTCTTTAGAATTGCAAGCAGCGGTTCAAGATAATAGCAATTTTTCTTTTAAAGTTTTAACTTGGCCTCTTTATTCTTTTTGGACACTTGGTCGCTTAACTTGGGAAATGATATGGTGTTCTCCTAAAGCATTATTTATTCCTGCCCATACCATGCCCCTGGTTTATCCTAAAAAAACTATCAATACCATTCATGATATTGCTTTTTTTCGTGATCGCAATTTGTATCGTTCTGATAAAGTAAAAACCAATAAACCTTTTTTTAAAAAAATTATAGAGCTCATCGTTAGAATTATTACTCGCGGCAAATATCGTTCGGAGTCTTTGGATTATTTATACTGGTCAACAGAATTTGCTCTTAGAAAGGCTAAAAAAATTATAACCGTTTCTCATTTTACAAAAGAAGAGATTTTACAAGCTTATCCTCAGACTACAGCAGATAAGGTAAAGGTTGTTCATAATGGTTATAACAATGAGCTTTATAAAATTATAGAAGATGAGAATAAAATAAGAAATATTTTAGAAAAATATGGTTTAGAAAAACCGTATTTTTTATATGTTGGTCGTATTGAGAAGAAAAAAAACATTCCTTTATTAATAGAATCTCTTTCTATTCTTAAAGATAATTACCCAAATATAAAAGAAAAAATGGTTTTAATTGGAGATGCTAGTTTTGGTTATGATGAAGTTAAATATGTGATTGAAGAATTTAATCTAAATAAAGAAGTAATTATGCCGGGCTGGGTAGATGAGGCTGATATGCCCTATATTTTTAATGCTGCGACTGCTTTTGTTTTTCCTTCTAAACATGAGGGCTTTGGTATTCCTATTTTACAAGCTATGGCCTGTGGCTTACCAGTAGCTGCTTCTGATATTTCTGTTTTTCATGAAGTAGCTGGTGATGGTATTTTATATTTTGATCAAAATAATCGCTTATCAATCGCCAATACTTTGGCTAAGTTAGTTAAAGATGAAAATTTAAGAAAAGAATTAAGGGCTAAAGGTTTGTTAATTAGTCGTAATTTCAGCTGGGAAAAATGTGCTCGTGAGACTTTAAGGGAGATTTTAAGTACTTAAGCATTATTATCTTTTTAGTCTCTTTTTCGTTTGTAAAATTACTATTTTGTGCTATTATATAGATGTTATATGAAAAAAATAATAACATCTTTTTTTGTAGTATTCACTTTTTTTGTCGGGTCATCCCAGGCTGCTATTGTGCCTAATGACCCCTTTTTTAGCAATCAATGGTATTTATCTAAAATTAGAGCAGATAGTGCTTGGGAAAAAATTACAGACAGTCCCCATACAGTTATTGCCGTGATAGACTCTGGTATCCAAATTGATCATCCTGATCTGAAAAATAATATTTGGATCAACACAAAAGAAATTGCTGGTGATGATTTGGATAATGATAATAATGGTTTTATTGACGATATTTTTGGTTGGGACTTTGTTAATAATGTGCCTGATCCTTCGCCTAAATTTACCGAAGGCTGGACTGAGGCCGGAGTTTCTCATGGCACTATGGTAGCTGGCATTATAGCTGCTCATGGTAATAACAATACAGGTGTCACCGGTGTTACTTGGCGCGCTAAAATTATGGCGTTAAAAGCTTTAAATGATAAAGGCGAGGGTAGAGTTAGTGATGTTATTCGGGCTATTGATTACGCCATTAATAATGGAGCTGATATTATTAATTTAAGTTTTTCTAGTTTAAATTATAGCGAGGGTCTGCAAGAAGCAATCTATCGAGCTCATGCGGCTGGTATTATGATAGTCGCTGCGGCTGGTAATGAACAAGCTAATGGGACAGGTTACAACACCGATCAAACTAAAATATATCCCGCTTGTTATGATGGTCGCTTAATTGGTGAAAATATGGTTATTGGCGTAGCTGCCACCGATGCTCTTGATCAAAAAACCAGATTTTCTAGTTATGGCTTTAGCTGTATTGATATCGCTGCTCCTGGTATTAGTTTTTTTAATACCGTGACCAATGGTTATGTACCTGGTGCTGATAAATATTATGATGGTTATTGGTCGGGAACATCTATGGCCGCTCCCTTAGTATCAGCCACTTTAGCTCTGATTCAACAAGCCAATCCCGAGTTAAGTCGTCGCGAAACTGTTAATATTTTGTTTGCTTCCGCTGATAATATTAGTCGTTTAAATCCCGAATACTTAGGTCAGCTTGGTAATGGCCGCTTAAATACTAATAGAGCCGTGGAAATGGCGCAAAATGCTTTAAATAGTCGTTTAGGGCGTATTTTTGTTACCCCTTTATCAGTCGGCCAAGAACCCAAGATAGTAACAGCTAATGGCAACTTAGTTAGTTCTTGGAAAGATAGTGTTTTTAATTCTAACACCCCTTTTGCCACTGGTGATGTTGATGGCGATGGTGTAGAAGAAATAGTAATGGGAGCTGCTATTGGAGAATCTCCTAAAGTTGTTATTTTTGATCAAAACGGAAATAAAAAATTTGATTTTTTGACTCATGAGGCTAGTTTTTTAGGCGGAGTTAATGTGGCTGTTTCTGATTTGAATAATGATGGTCGTCAAGAAATAATTGTTGCTCCCGCTAGCGCTGGTCCGGCCGAGATTAAGATTTTTGATTATCAGGGTAGTTTAAAAAATAGTTTTTTTATTGCTGATAGAAATTGGCGAGGGGGTCTCAATATTGCTGCCGGAGATTTAGATGGCAAGGGTAAAGCTCAAATCGTAGCAGGTTTTGGCCCAGGGCACGAACCTCAAGTGAGATTGATGAGTTCTGAGGGTAAAATAATTGGAATTTTTTTAGCTTATGAAAAAACTTTTAGAGGCGGAGTTAATGTGTCAGTGGCTAATTTAGATGGTCGCGTTAATCGTAGTAAAGCGGAAATTATAGTTGCGCCTGGACCAGGTCGTGCTCCTCAAATTAAAATCTTTGATCACCGCGCTAAATTAAAAAATAGTTTCTTGGGATATGATAATAGTTGGCAAGCGGGAGTTAATGTTTCCGCTGGAGATATCAATAATGATGGCATTGCAGAGATAATTTTAAGCGCCTATCCAGGGGGAGCGCCTCATGTTAGAATTTTTAACTTAGCCGGTAATCTATTAGAATCTTTTTATACTTTTGCAGAAAATTTTACGGGCGGAGTTAAGGCTGGTATAATAATGATAAAGAATTAAATAAAATTTATATGCCTAAGCAAATTATATTTGATAAAAAAAATGTGTTAGTAGCGGGTGGAGCTGGTTTTATCGGTTCTCATTTATGCGATCAACTAATTAAAGACTGCAAAGTTATTTGTGTTGATAATTTTATTTCTGGCAACGAAAGAAATATCGACCATTTATTAGCTAATTCAGATTTTGTTTTTATTAATCATGACTTATCTCAGCCGATGGATTTTTCCGCTTGGCCAGAATTAAAAAAATTTAAATTAGAATTTCAGGGGATTCAAGAAATTTATAATTTAGCCTGTCCCATGTCTCCTAAAAATTTTTTAGATAATCGTTTGCCCACGATTGAAGCTAATTCTTATATTGTGAGAAATTTATTAGACTTAGCAGTTACTTATAATTCTAAATTTTTGCATTTTTCCTCTTCGGTAGTTTATGGTCCGCGTCATTTAGATGATAGAGGGTTTAAAGTAAAAGAATCTGATTTAGGAGCAGTTAATAATTTATCCGAAAGAGCCTCTTACGATGAAGGTAAGCGTTTTGCCGAAACCATTGTCTCTACTTATCGCTCTATTTTTAAAATAGATGCCAAAATTATTAGATTATTTCGAGTTTATGGCCCCAGAATGCGCTCCGAAGATGGTCAAATGATTCCAGATTTTATTAATAATGCTTTAGAAAATAAAGACATCACTATTTATGGTGATGAGCATTTTTCTTCCTCTTTTTGTTATATCGAAGATGTGATGGATGCTGTTTTAAAAATGATGAAATCAGAATTAGCTGGACCAATTAATATTGGCTCTGATGTTGATGTTCGCTTGTCCGACTTAGTTAAAATGATTATTCAGCAAACCGAATCTAGCTCACAGATAATTTATGCTGATAATTTATTATTTTTTACCGAGCTTCTTTTGCCAGACATCCATGTAGCACGCAATGATTTAGGTTGGATGTCAGTAGTTACTTTAGAAAATGGTTTAAAGAAAACAATTTTTGATATTCAAGCGCATAAAAAACTTCAAGGCTTCAGAAGTTAATCGGGTTTCTTAGTTGTTTAAACAAATCATCAGCGTCGCCAGGATTAAATAATTTATCATTTGGTCCAATAATTTCTGGTATGCCACCTAAGCGAGCAGCAATCACTGGCAAGCCTACGGCCTGAGCCTCTAAGATAATTGTTGGAGAATTTTCATAACATAAAGAAGGCATAATCAAAACATCAGAATACTCCATTCTTTGTTTTAATTCTTTTTTATCAAGCTTTCCTAGTAGTTTAATATTTGATTTTGTGCCACTTAGTTTAATAAGGTGTTTTTTTAATTGTCCGTCTCCAGCAATATTTAATTCCATATCTGGCTCAGCTAAATCAATAAAAGCCTTTAATAAAAAAAGAATGCCTTTGTGATGTTCTAATTGACCAGCAAAAAGAAGTTTTTTAGGTCTAACAGATTTTTTTTCAGTTTTTGTTTTTAAGGTTGGCTTGATATTGAAAATATCAGCCAAGGGTTTTATTTCTGTTTCAGATTTTGCAAAAAAGCCTCTTTTTAGATGTTCTTTTAATAACCAATTAGATGGCGAAATAATTTTTTGTGGAGAACCCAAAATAATTTTAGTTATTTTTTGATATATTTTTGCTAATTGAGAATTAATATTTTTTTCTTTACCAAAAAACATTAAACCCGAAGGATGCAAAAGTTGTATGTCATGCAAAAAATGGTAATGTTTACAACTAGCTTGTTTAATCGCTTGTACAGTCATAAATCCCAGTCCCATCAAATTATGACTAATAATCAAATCTGGTTTTTCTGTTTGGAGAATTTTAGAAATTTCGTGATATTTTTTAAAAGATAAAATATTATTAAAATGCCAAAACAATCTTAATATTGCAGGAATTTTATGGAGATTATAAAAATTAGAAGCAATATAAAATATTTTAGTATTAGTTGGCGATGCTAGATTTGAGTCTTTAGGTTTAGTGGTAATTATAAAAACATCATGACCTGCTTGATAAAATTTTTCTAGCGATGCCTCTACTACTTTTTCGGCACCACCGCGGTCATAAGGTTTATATAAATTATTTAATAAACAAATTTTCATAAGATTGTTTCATTTTTATCAAATCATACTTTCTTTCCGCTAATTTTCTAGCTGCCTTAGCCATTTCTTTTCTCTTTTTTTCATTTTGTGCCAAAAAGTCTAATTTTATATTAAGGTCCACTGGATTTTTTGGTTCAAATAAAAGACCCTCTTTTTTATCTTCAAAAACTTTTCTAACACCTGGCAAATCAGAAGCAATAACTGGTACGCCACAAGCCAAGGCTTCTATTAAAACAATACCAAAAGCTTCGTTATTGTTAATAGACGGTAAAATAAGAGCGTCTGCACTCTGTAGGTTTTTTATTAATTCATCGCCTGATAGTTTTCCTGAAAATTCCACCTGCTTTTCTATCTTTAATTGTTTTACTTGGTTTTGATAATCAGGCAATAAATCTCCTTCGCCCACTATTTTTAAATGCCAATTTTTATGTCGTAAAAGGGAAGTGGCTGTTAGTAGAACATCTACCCCCTTAAAGTAATGAGCTCTGTCTAAACCACCAACAAAAATTAAATCCAAGCGATTACGTTTAATAAATAAATTAGTTACTTGTTTTATTAAATTTTTTGTTTTTTCTAAGATCTTATTATTACTAGGTAAATTAATATCTTTTGGTTTGAATTTATTTAAATCGACCGCAAAGGGGATCTCTTTAAATTTTTCGGGATTCGCTGTATAAAATTTTTTTATTTGGCTATTTTTTATATAGTCTAAACTGGCTGTTATAATAAAATCTGCCTTTTTTAATAAAGATGTTCTGATAAGCTTGCTAGGTCCAGCTAAAATTTTATTTGTTAAAGATAGGTTTTGTACATCCATGTGGTAATGAATAATTAATTTTGGTTTAATATAAAAACTTTTAAACAACCAAACTATTTCCGCTGTGCCAAAGAAAGGATAGTGCAGATAAATATAATCAAATTTTCTTAAGCGCCATAATAATTGCAATAAAATAGCGCCATGACCTTTGCGCCATAGAGGCTTGGTATTATCTGGCGTAAAATTTATCACTTCGTGTTTATTTTTTAGTATTTCAAAAATTTGTTTCGCGCTATTGCCAATGCCGCCAGCATAAGGAGGGTAGGCACAGACTATTTGAGCAATTTTCATAAGCAGTTTAATTATTAAGCAGTTTAATTATTGTTTAGGTTTATCGACATTATCTAGGGCAATTTGTCTGGTGATTTTAGTGAGATTAGCATCTAATTTAGCGATTGTTAAGCGCATTTTAAAAACTAGATAAAACAAGCCCATCACAGTTAGATAGAGCAGAAAATTAATACCGCCGCTAGAAAATCCCAACCAGTCTACCAGATTATCAATTTGCTTGATGAAAATAATAGCGATTACTCCTAATAACCAAAAGATTAACCATAAATAAAATTCATTACGGCTAAGTTTATTTTTATTTTTTTGCGCTGCTAGTCGCCAGATAAAAATAGCGATAATTATGATGGCGATAATTTGTTGTATCATATTTTTAAAAAATTGACATTTTTTTTGTCTAATGTTAAATTATTATAATTCATTTTCACTGATTTTTTAACGGCGACAATGAATTAAAAGTTCTTTATAAATCATAAATCAATTAATACTTCAGTCATGAAAAATTACTGGAAATTTACTTGGGAGCTAATCGTCTTTTTACTGATCTATACAGTGGTACGATTAGGTTTTTATTTTTTTCCTGAAGGTGGTCCCATTGCGATTGAAGTCATTGCTGTGATGGTGGCGACTTTGGCGGTTGTTTCACTCTTTCTCTTTCACATCTCCAGTGTAACTGAAGATAATCGTGTTTTGCTGGCCAGTCTCAAAATGCTAATTATTAGCTTATTTGGGATTGTTTTATGGAAAATAACTATTGATGATGGTCTGAGCTATAAGGCTATTGTTTTTGCAGGGGTTTTGCTTGTTATTTTTTCCACTACTTTGTTGGCTAACTTTTTTGGCACCAGAACTAATCGCTCTATGTGGCGCCAAACATTATTAGCTATCCTCATTCAAACCGGAGTTATTGTTTTATTTATGTGGCAACTTGAATATTTTTTGCCTCGCATTTTTTAACAGTAACTGTCAAAATTTTTTCTAGGGTTGTTTACTTATAACAACCCTTTTTATTTTATTATTCTTTTAATAACAGTATCTTTAATAATTCTGATACCTCCAGAAAATCTTTGTCCAAATTCATGGTAAATAACAGTAATAGGGACTTCAACTGTTTTTATTTTTTTGGCAAAAAGTTGATGCATAATTTCGCTACAATGAGCCATGCCATCATTTTCTATTTTTATTTTAGCCGCTGCCGATCGATTTAAAGCTCTAAAGCCACTTTGCGGATCACTCAGTTTTATATTAAAAAATAGCCTATTTATTAATCGTGCTAGCGGCATGATAATATTTTTTTTAAATTTTGGTAGCTTTGATTTTTTTTCTAAAAATCTGGAACCTAGCACTGCCTCTGCCTGGCCCCTGGTTAGCGGTTTTATCATTTCAGGAATTTCTTCGGCCTGGAATTGATTATCAGCATCAAAATGCACAATAATATCAGCTGCATTTTTAAGAGCATATTCATTGCCAGTTTGCAGAGCTGCTCCTTGTCCGCGGTTAATTGGATGTGAAATAACAGTCGCGCCAGCTGCTAAGGCTAATTTAGCTGTTTGATCATGAGAGCAGTCATTTACCACCACTATTTCCTGTACAAAAGGCCGCACCCGTTCAATAACTTTAGTGATATGTTGAGCTTCATTATAAGCAGGTATTACACAAATTATTTTCATTTTTTTAAATTAAACCATCAGTTTTCTTTTTTTTCTCATCTATAATAAATGGTTGATAATTATCTTTTAAACTCAGACGAGTTAGTTCTTGCCAAAATTTTTGGGATTTGATTGTGGCCTGATTGTTAATTATAAATTTTTTTATATTGTTATCTATTTTTAAAGTCTCAAATATTCCAATTTTTTGTCTTTTATTTTTAGTTTTATTAGCCTGATTTGCTCTTTTTAAAGTTGCTAATTTTTGCACTATTACTATTTTTAAATTTTCAATAATTAAAGAAATTGGCAGAGAAAGATTTAAAAGACGAAACAAAGCCTCAAAGGAGTTAATTGCTTTTAAGCTTACTATTACTAAACGCCCAGTATTAGCCGCGATAACCGCTTGTTCTAAGATTTTTATATCAGCATCAGCTTCTACGGCAATAATATCAGTGTCGTATTTTAATAATCTTTCCCAATTTTCAGGTTGATTTTTGATTTGAATAATATCCTCCAGGCCCTCTCCTGGGATATTGTTTAGCAAATAAATATTTTTTTCTGTTTTATTTAATAGATTTAAAAAAGAGTAGAAAGTTGTACTTTTTCCTTGCTGTTCTTCAGAGGCAATAATAATTAATCCACTTTTTTTGGATAGAATAGTTTTTATTTCATTTTTGGTTTTAGCTTGTAGGCCTAATTGATTAAAATTAATTTTTTCTTTTTTAGGTTTAACTAAACTCATTATTATTTTTTCGCCATTTTTACCAGATAAAATACTTAAGTAGAAATTTAGATTATAGTCTTTATCCTCTAATTTAAAGTATTGCCCCTTAGTTAGTTCTTCGGGAGCAATTTTTAATAAATTTCTAAAGCTAGCCAACAATTCAGTGGATATTTTTTTAGGTAATTTAAAATTAGCCTCTTCTCCGAGCGGTAGTTGCATAAAACAGGATAAATCATTATCATTATTAGAAATTATCATTTTTTCTGCCTTTTCTTGAGAAGCAAATTTTAATAAATTATTTAATGTTTTTATAGCCATAATATAATTATTTTAGCATATTTTATATTATTTTTAAAATATGATAAACTATAATCAAGATGGCAGTGCTAGCTAATGTTTTTTTATTATGGCTTATTCTCATTTTTACGCTAAATTTTATACCGGTTTAACACGATTTAGCCGTAATTTTTCACAATTTATCAAATTTCCGCCAGCTATTATATATTTAGCGATTATTGTCACTTTACAAATTTTAAATTGGTGGCAAGCCTGGACGATTTTTAAACGTTTAACTGGTGATTTTTTAATTTTGCATTACAATGTAGATTTTGGCATTGATTTATTGGGGCAGTCTAAAGATATTTTTTATTTTCCGATTTTAGGGCTAATTATTGTTTTAATGAATATTTTGTTAGCCTTTGTTTTCTTTCGTCGCCCTAAGGGTAGGCTCCTAATGCATTTATTATTAAGTGCCACTGTCATTTTTTCCGTTTTTGTAAACGCGGCTTTATTTGTACTTTTTTTAATTAATTTTCGTTAATTTATATGGAGTTTCAAATTATTAGAATTTTATTTTTTTCCGCCCTTTCTTTTATTTTTGCTATTTTATCAGCGCCGCTGTTAACCCATTTTCTTTATAAGTATAAGTTAGGCAAAAAAATTAGAAATAGTGGTGCCACTCCTATTTTTAGTAAATTACATGCTCATAAAGCTGGCACTCCTACTATGGGAGGAGTTTTGGTCTGGGGCACAGTTCTGATTTTAATTCTATTTTTTTATTTTTTAATGCAACTTTTTCCTGGTGATGTTTTTTATTATTTTAATTTTTTATCACGTGCAGAAACTTTACTGCCCTTAGGGGCTCTTATCGCTACTGCTATTATTGGTTTATTTGATGATTGGTTAGACGTAACTGGTCGCGGAATGTTTGGTGGTGGCGGTCTTAAATTAAGACATCGTTTGTTAATTTATACATTGATTGCTATTTTTGGCGCTCTTTGGTTTTATTTTAAATTAGACTGGAGCATTATTCATGTTCCTTTTTTAGGTAATTTTGAAATTGGAGCTTGGTATATTCCGATTTTTATTTTTATTATCGTAGCCACATCTTTTTCTGTTAATGAAACCGACGGTTTAGATGGTTTGGCGGGTGGCACATTATTAATTGCTTTTGCTGCCTATGGTGTTATCTCTTTTGTTATGGGGCGTTATGATTTAGCAGCTTTTTGCGCAGTTATTATCGGTGCTTTATTAGCTTTTTTGTGGTTTAATATTCCTCCTGCTCGTTTTTATATGGGAGATACCGGCGCTATGAGTTTAGGAGTAACCCTCGGTATTATTGCTATGCTTACCAATAACGCTTTTTTGTTAGTTTTTATTGGTTTTATTTTCTTAGTTGAATCATTATCAGTTATTATCCAAACTTTATCTAAAAAAATAAGAGGCAAAAAGATTTTTTTATCCAGTCCTATTCATCATCATTTTCAGGCGCTTGGCTGGCCTGAGGCTAAGGTAGTGATGCGTTTTTGGGTAATTGCTGGCATGGCTGCCACTATTGGTTTGATTATTTTTTTACTAGATAAGAAAATATGAACCTAGGTTTATTTTTCAAAAAATTATTTGGTATCAACAAAGAAGAACATGAGCCGGATCGTCATTTAATAAAAGCCATGTTTTTTTTAATCGCTATTGGTTTGGTTTTTTTATTTAGCGCTTCCTCAGTTATCTCTTATGCTCGTTTTGGCAATACCTATCATTTTTTTCAAAGTCAAATAATTGGTTTAGCGATTGGTCTGGTTGCTTTTTTTATAGTATCTAAAATAGATTATCGTGTTTGGAAGAAATATGCTTTTTTATTTTTAGTTTTTTCTATTGTTTTACTTGTTTTAGTTTTTATTCCTGGATTAAGAGCGGGTTATGGCACGTCTCAAAGTTGGATTAATATTTTTGGTTTTTCTTTTCAGCCGGCCGAACTAGTAAAGTTATCTTTTTTAATTTATCTAGCAACTTGGCTGGAGGCTAAAAAAGGAGATCTCAGCAGTTGGTCTGGAGGAATAATTCCTTTTTTAGTGGTTTTAGGGGTAATTAGCGTCTTGATGATGGCTCAACCAGATTTAGGGACGCTTTTTATCATTGTTTTTACGGCTATGGTAGTATTTTTTGTAGGCGGGGGTAAAATGAAACATATATTTTTAATTGTGCTCATGGCTGGCTTAGCTTTGTTTGTTTTATTATCAATGAAATCAAATTATCAAAGTGATCGCTTCCTTTGTTTAAAGGACCCTAGTTACAGCTCTCAAGATAAATGTTATCAGATTAATCAATCTTTGATTGCTGCTGGTTCTGGTGGCTGGTTTGGTCGGGGTCTAGGTCAAAGTCGTCAAAAATTTATGTATTTACCAGAGGTTTGGGGCGATTCCATTTTTCCTATTATTGCCGAAGAAATAGGTTTTGTTTTTAGTTCTTTGTTATTACTTCTTTATTTGTTTATTTTTTATCGTGGCTTAATGGTGGCTAGATTTGCCCCGGATATTTATGGTAGCGCCCTAGCTACAGGCATTGTCGCTTGGCTAGCTGTGCAAACTTTTTTAAATATTGGTGGTATGATTAATTTAATTCCCATGACAGGCGTGCCCCTACCTTTTATTTCCGCCGGTGGCTCAGCTGTGCTGTCAGCTTTAATTGGCATGGGTTTGATTGTTAATATTAGTCGTTATTCCAAGTCTAATTTAAATAGACGTTAATATGTCAGATTTATTAAACAAAAAAAATAAAAAAACGATTATTTTTAGTGGCGGCGGTACCGGTGGTTCCGTGACTCCACTTTTAGCTATTGCTAAAGACTTGGCCAAACAAGATACGGCCCTAATCTTTGATTTTTTATTTATTGGCACTAAAAAGGGAATAGAAAAATCTTTAGTAGATAATTGCTTAGTTGAAAATAGAGTTTTTCGTTTTCAGGGCATACCAGCTGGTAAATTTCGTCGTTATTTTTCTTGGAAAAATTTTACTGATATTTTTCAAATTTTTTATGCTTTTTTGATTTCTTATCGTATTTTAATTAAAGAGAAGCCAAGACTGATTGTTAGCGCCGGCGGTTTTGTTAGTGTCCCCTTAGTGTGGGCAGCTTATCTAAAAAAAATTCCCATAATTATTCACCAGCAAGACGTTAGGCCGGGTTTAGCTAATCGTTTAATGGCTCCATTTGCTCGCTTAATTACTGTTACTTTTGAAAAATCTTTACATGACTATGGCGCTAAGGCAGCCTGGATAGGAAATCCAGTTGTTAAAATAGATAAAACTAATTTTGAAGTAGAAGAAATTAGAAAGCGTTATCAATTATTACCGAATAAACCCTTGATTTTAATTACTGGCGGTGGCACAGGCTCTTTAGCTATTAATCGTTTAGCTTTTGCCTCTAATTTGCAGTTAACCTCTCAGGCTCAAGTCATCCATTTAACAGGTTACAATAAATTACCCTCATCAGCTGAAAAGAGTCAATTAGAAAAAAATAGTAATTATAAAATTTTAGAATTTGTTGATAATTTTGAATTATTATCACTATTGTTTTTAGCTGATGTTGTCGTTACTCGTTGTGGTTTGGCTACTTTAACAGAACTCTGCGCTTTATCAAAAGCAGCCATTTTAATTCCTATGCCCAATTCTCACCAAGAAGATAATGCTGCTATTTTTGCCAAACAAAAAGCAGCTCTAGTCTTAAATCAATTAGAATTAAATGCCGATGTTTTCAGTCAGGAGATTCTTAAATTGTTAAATAACCAAGAACAACAAAAAGATTTTAAAAATAATATCAAAAAAATCATGAAAACTGATGCGAATGAGCGCTTACTTAACTTTATTTTAGAAATTTTAGGTTAAGAAAAAAATTGATATGCTAAAAAAGAAACAACAAGTTTATATGGTCGGTATTAAAGGGGTTGGCATGACCATGTTAGCTCAATTTTTAGCATCCCAGGGCAATATTGTTAGTGGCTCTGATGTCAAAGATACTTTTTTAACTGACAAAGTATTAGCTAGCTTAAAAATTAAAGTTTTTACTCCTTTTTCTCAAAATAATTTACCGAAAAATCCTGATCTAATTATTTATTCTAGCGCTTTTAATTCTAAAAATAATCCTGAGCTCAATTTTATTGAAAATAATCCAGCTTACAAAAGTGTAAAGATTTTATCTTACGCTGAAGCTTTGGGGAAGATTTTTAATCAGCAAAAGGGAATTGCTGTCTGTGGCAGTCATGGCAAAACCACTGTTTCCGCTTGGCTTGGTTATGTTTTGTGGAAAGCAGATAAAAACCCCAGTGTTTTAGTGGGCTCAAGCGTCCCTCAGTTTAAAAGTAGTGGCATTAGTGGTGATTCTAAGTTACTAATCGCAGAAGTAGATGAGTATCAAAATAAATTGCGTTATTTTCAGCCACAAGGAGTTGTTTTAAATAATATTGAATATGATCATCCAAGACTTTTTTAAAACTGAATCAGATTACATTAAAGTTTTTGCCGATTTTATAAAAAAGATTCCAGCTAGTGGTTTTTTAATTATCAATAATAGAGATAAAAATAGTCGAAAACTAGCACTTAATAAATCCTTTAGGTTAGCTAGCTATGATCTTAAAGATGATGATTATCAGGGACAAACAGTTAATTATTTAGCTTATAATGTGAGATTAAAAAATGGCACACAAATATTTCAGGTTAATAATTTTGGTGATTTTAAAATTAAATTATGGGGTAAGCATAATATTTATAATGCTTTAGCAGTTATTGCCGCCGCTCGTGAATTAAAAGTGCCTTTAAGTAAAATTAAAAAATATTTATATGATTTTAACGGCACAGCTAGGCGCGCTGAGACTTTGGGAGTTTATAAGAAGTCTTTAATAATTGATGATTATGCGCATCATCCGACTGAAATAAAAACTACTATTTCAGGGATTAAAGCTCGTTATCCTAATAAAAAATTAACGGTTGTGTTTCATCCTCATACTTTTACCAGAACTAAAGCTTTATTTGCTGATTTTGTGAGTAGCTTCAAATTAGTTGATCAGTTATTAGTTTTAGATATTTATGGCTCAGCTAGAGAAAAGCAAGGTGGCACTTCTAGCTTAAAATTGGTTCAAGCTATTAAAACCCATAATAAAAAAAATAAAATAAACCAAATAGTTTTAAATGTTCAAAACATTAAAGAGGCCACAGTCTATTTACGACGTCAAAATAAATTAGAGGGCATCGTGTTATTAATGGGAGCAGGTGATGTTTTTAGGGTGGGAGAACAATTGTTAAAGTCTGTAGTCAAAAAATAAAAAAGATATGATCAAAATAGAAAAAAATAAATCTTTAGCGGCTTATACAACTTTAAGGCTTGGTGGCCAAGCTCAATATTTTACTATTGTGAAAAATAAGGAAGATTTATTAGCTGCTATTAATCAAGCTAATAAAAATAAATTAAAGATTACTATTTTAGGCGGCGGCTCCAATTTATTGATTACTGGCGATGTTTCTGGATTAGTGATTAAAAATGAAATTAAGGGCATGAGATTAATTAAAAAAAACAAAACTACAGCCCTAGTTGAATCTTTGTCTGGTGAGGTTTGGTCTAAATTTGTTAGTTTTGCCGTTAATCAAAAACTATATGGTCTAGAAAATTTATTCTTAATTTATGGCACAGTTGGGGCGGCTCCGGTGCAAAATATTGGCGCCTATGGCGTTGAATTAAAAGACGTTTTTGATCATTTAATAGCCATAAATTTAAGAACTGGCAAAGAAAAAAAATTTTTGTTAGCCGATTGTAATTTTTCTTATCGTGATAGCGTTTTTAAAAGAAAATTGAAGGGTAAATATTTTATCTATTCTGTGGCTGTTAAATTATCTTATCACGCAAGCTTTAAATTAGATTATGGCTCTATTAGAGAGAATTTGTTAGCTAAAGGAATAAAAAAGCCTAGCCTAAAAGAAGTGGTGAGAATTATTGAGGAAATTAGAAATAGTAAATTGCCCAATCCTAATATTTTGCCCAATGCGGGATCTTTTTTCAAAAATCCAGAAATTACTGTTTCAGCCTTTAAATTATTACATAAAAAATATCCCAATATGCCATATTTTCCTAGTGGCCAGAAAATCAAAATTCCCGCTGGCTGGTTAATAGAACAGGCTGGTTTTAAGGGAAAAAAGTTTGGCCAAGTAAGAATGTATGAAAAACAAGCTTTAATTTTAGTTAATGAAGGCGCTAATGCTAAACAAGCTTTAGGTCTAATTACTTTAATCAAAAAAACAATTAAAAATAAATTTGCTATTGATTTACAAGCTGAAGTTAATATAATATAAAACAGTAAAAAATAAATTTTTAGATTAAATATATGTTAGCTAGTGAACTAAGACAAAAATATTTAGATTTTTTTAAACAAAAAAACCATACCATTATTAGTAGCGCTTCTTTGATTCCAGAAAATGATCCCACAGTTTTATTTACTACCGCCGGCATGCATCCCTTGGTACCTTTTTTATTAGGAGAAAAACATCCTGGTGGTGAACGTTTAGTTAATGCTCAAAAGTGTATTAGAACGGGTGATATTGATGAAGTAGGAGATAAAACTCATCATACTTTTTTTGAAATGTTAGGCAATTGGTCCCTGGGAGATTATTTTAAACAAGAATCAATTGCTTATAGTTGGGAATTTTTAACCTCGCCTGACTGGTTATCTTTAGATAAAAATCGTTTGGCGGTATCTGTTTTTGCTGGTGATAATGACGCCCCTTTTGATGAAGAGGCTTATCTAGCTTGGCAAAAAATATTTATGGCCAATGATTTGCCACTTACTAGAATTGCTAAATTGCCTAAAAAAAATAATTGGTGGGGGCCAGTAAGTAATACCGGTCCCTGTGGTCCAGATACCGAAATATTTTATTGGACAGATAATTATGAATTAGCGCCTTTAAGTTTTAATGATGATCACGAATCTTGGGTGGAAATTTGGAATAATGTTTTTATGCAATATAATAAAGACGTAGCAGGTAATTATAATCCTTTAGAGCAGAAAAATATAGACACGGGTTTTGGCTTGGAACGTGTGCTGGCCATCATGAATCAAGTCGATGATAATTATCAAACTGAGTTATTTATTGATTTGATTAAAAAAATAGAAGAATTAAGTAATTTAAAATATAAGCAAGATTTAAATACCACAAGAGCAATGCGTATTATCGCTGATCATATCAAAGCGGCTACTTTTATTATTGGTGATGAAAAAGGAATAACGCCTTCTAACACCGATCAAGGTTATGTTTTGCGTCGCCTGATTAGACGCGCTATTCGTTATGGTCGTCAAATAGGCATTCAGGCTGATTTATGGACCACTAATTTAGCCGAACAAACAATTTTTAATTATCAGTCAACTTATAATGAACTTGAAAAAAATAAAAATTTTATTTTAGAAAATTTACGCCAAGAAGAAGAAAAATTTAATCGGACTTTAGAGAAGGGGATTTTAGAATTTAATAAAGTTAAACATAAAGATATCACTGGACAAGAGGCTTTTAATTTATATCAAAGTTTTGGTTTTCCTTTGGAAATAACCGAAGAATTAGCTAAAGAGCAGGGAATAAAAGTGGACAAAGAGGAATTTAAAAAAGAACTAGAAAAACATCAAGCGCTTTCTCGAACAGCCGCGGCGGGCAGGTTTAAGGGTGGCTTAGCTGATGCTAGTGAAGAAACCACCAAATTACATTCGGCCGCTCACTTATTATTAGCTGCTTTGCGCCAGGTCTTGGGTCATCATGTGCAACAAAAAGGTAGTAACATTACACCAGAGCGTTTGCGTTTTGATTTTTCTCATAGTGAAAAAATGACTCCAGACCAATTAAATAAAGTAGAAATTTTGGTAAATCAGGCGATAAATGATGACCTACCTATCTCTTTTCAAGAAATGACCCTAGAAGAGGCTTAAACACGTGGCGCAACTGGTGTTTTTGAATCAAAATATGGAGAAAAAGTTAAAGTTTATACAGCAGCGCCCTTACAAGAGAATGGCCAGCCAGATTTAACCAAAGCCTTTTCTCAAGAAATTTGTGGCGGCCCTCATGTTTTA
>RRYU01000134.1_pt1 | contig 22370 bp, 16 predicted proteins | sample 2162651 | NCBI WGS metagenome assembly RRYU01 (sample SAMN10267283, study PRJNA491782) | microbial mat metagenome | isolation source: biomat in the production well | place: Japan: Minami-Kanto gas field, natural gas well KTG3 | collected 2017-06 | reverse complement strand
GTCGCGCTCTGGGCTTGGCCACTCTGGAAGCTGCACGTGCCCCCATTGGGCAACACTGTCCAGCGTACCCGTGCCGCAATCTGATCAATCGGCTCGGCTAACCCGCGCACTCCGATCAGATTGGTGCGCAAAAAACGATCCGCAATCTGCACTACTTCCGCACACGCCCCCGCCTCGGCCAGCGTTACCGCGACACAATCCGCCTGGGCACGGAGGGTCTGATTGTTCGCGGCTAACGCGGCATAGTCGAGGCTCTGCACCGCTGAACGGGTGGTATGGTGCAGGGCATCCTCGATCATCGCCACCTCCAAGCGCCGTTCGGCCACTTCTACTACCACCAACACAAAGACCACCAACACGGGCAGCATGAGTGCTACCAGGATGAGCGATTGACCCCGTTGCCTCATTGGCTGTCCCTTTCTGCGGCGCGGGTGGCTACTGCTTGAACATGGAACTGCTCCAACAAGCCCGGTAGGGGTACCCACAACATCCCACGGTAGTCCACCTGTACGGTGACGGGGTCGTAGCGCCGACATGGGGTACGGCTGCACTGCACCGCAATCTGGGCATTGTCGGTACTGGTTCCTACACCGGTGGCGATCACCTGCTGAGCCGCACTGATGGCGGTGCTGCTCATACCACCGCTCAACGCCCCCTGGTGCGCCGCTACCCGCGCCGCCTGGTTGATGGTGTAGTTGGCCAACAGGATCTGGCCGACACCGATCAGGCCGAGGAGCAGTAACAGCATGATCGGCAGCACCAGCATGAACTCGATCAGTGCCTGCCCGCGCCGTCGGGCGTGGGGTACACGCCGGGGCGGGAGTGGTCGGTAGCCCGAAAAGGTACGGTAGTTCATCGGGGTTCTCCTTCGTTACGGCGTTCCCGGCCCAACCACACTGCGCGGCACGAGCAGATTAATCGTGAAGGTGCGGTCTAAGCGTTGGCGCTGCGGGTTGGGTAAGGGGTAGACCGGGATCTCTGGCAGCGTGATACCACCGATGCTGCCGGGGTAGGCATTGACGATCCACACCTCCACCTCCACCGCAACCTCCACCTGGACGGGCGCGAGTGGATCGAGGGTGTAGAGGTAGACATCGGGGCGCATGGGTGGGGCGGGCGGTTGTGTCCAGTAGAAGTGAGCCTGGGTTGCCATCTCAGACTCGCGGACTGCCCGTGCGAGGTTGCTCAGATCCTGGCCACCCAGGTAGGCGTAGCGGCAGCCTCCCAACAACTGCAACACGCTACTTGGCATTGCTCCGACACGGCAGCCAGCAATTCCCCGGCTATCCACCATAGATGGCGCACGGCTGGTGCCATTGACCCGCACCCCCTCGATGCTCCACCCCACCACCCGCGCCCGGTACTCATACGGGAAGGGCACCGGCTCGGTGGGGAAGGTGAGGTTGAGCAGGCGCGGCGTCATGTCCAACACCTCACCCGATGGCCAGGTAATCGTGTCTCCATCGGAGACATACACCCCATTCTGGGAGTCTCCATCCTCACTCTTGGGGTCAAGATCGGAATGAATAGCAAGGCGCATATCGGTGGCACTCTGACCGATAGTGGTGGGGGGCAGCACCACATCCGTCACCAGATCCACCCGGTTATCACGGGGATCATCACCGGGGGTGGAGGTGCTGATATTGGCACTGAAAGCCAGCGTCGCCCCCGCCGGTACTGCCGTCTGCACCACAATCTGGATCTGCCCGTTACTGTTCGCGGCCAACGTCCCCAGATCCCAGCGCAACGTCTGGCCACTCACACTACTCGGTGGCAGATCGGCCTGCATAAATGTGACATCCGGAGGCAGGATCGCCTCCAACACCACATCCTGCGCCGCCCGCGTGCGCGACGGATTAGCGCGGTACTGGTTGCCATACTCCAGGGTGTACCAGAAGACACTCCCCTGGCCAACGATACTCCCCGGCCCAGTTGCGGTGACAAAGACATTCGGACGGATCACCTCGACCTGAGCGTGAGCCACATTATCGGCCAGATCCTCCGGGCGTTCCGGGGTTGCGCTGGAGATCGTCGCTGTCAGTGCCAGGGTATCCGCACTGAAGGTTGGTGGCAGCGATAGCGGGATACTCGCTGTGCCACTAGCTGCGGGTGCAAGATCACCGAGGAGTGCCGTGAGGGTACGCGAGGCAGCATCAAAACTCCATCCAGCAGGCAGCATCCCCAATGCAACCCCGTGGGGAACGGGCAGATCGATCTGCGCATCATGGGCCACGCCATCGCCATGGTTGGCGTAACGCACCATAACGTGGCCACTTGTCCCCACCGCAAAAGGATCGGGGGAGATCTGCAACTCCACCGCCAGGTTGGGAGCTTGCACGGTAGTGGTGGTGCTGGATGTGTTATCCGCTGGCTCATCACCACTCGTGCTGGTCTGGATCGTGGCTGTATTGACCAGACTCCCCGCCGCAGCAAGATCGGCCTGCGCGGTGAACTGGATCGTGCCACTACTGCCCTTGGGCAGATTCAGGAAGATGCAGCTAATTGTACGACTCGTCTCCTCATAGCTACACGCCGCACCCGGATTCTGGAGCCACGCAACCAGACTGACGCCATCGGGCAGGGTGTCCTGCACGATCACATCGGTAGCATCCACACTCCCCAGGTTGGCATAATCAATCTGGTAGGTGAAGGTCTCTCCCACCAATGCCGTCGCCGGGGCGCTCTTGGTAATCTGGAGTTCGGGGCGCACCAGCAGAGTGCTACTACTGCTCGTGTTGTTCTCCACAGGATCACTCACCTCACTGGTGCTGATCGACACCTGATTGGTGAGCATCTGGCTAGTAGCATCGCCCAGGCTCACAGGAGACTGCACATCAAGGACGATCTGACCCGTAACGCCCGGTGCGAGGGTATCGAGATGCCATTCGAGGCGCTGTCCATCCACCAGAGATGGGGGCGGATCGGCATTCAGCACGGTCAAACCATCTGGCAATGCGTCTACCAATAGAACATCCGGTGCAGGTTGCGAGCCAAGATTCCCATAGATGAGAATATAGCGTACCTGCCCACCCACCAGAGTCTCGGCTGGGCCGTTCTTCTGCACCCAAGGATCGGCAAACCCGGCCAAACCCAGATCAATGCTGCGATTCTCACTCGTAGGTGGCAGACTGCCCACACTGATCGGCGCACTGGTTAGGTTGGTACTCGCATCCACATCACTATCACGAGCATCATTGCTACCGCGATCCAGCAACGTCGCCTGCACATTGGGCGGCAATGGCCCAAAACGTACCCGGTAGTGGCCGGGGTATAGCTTTGAGAAGAGGTAGTACCCGTGGGCATCGCTCGTCGTCTGGCGGGGGAAACTCCCCGGCACAAGTGCAGCATTCGTGGGGTCAAGGAGCAGCGTGACGGGAATATCGGGACGCCCCAACTCGCCGCTATCTTGCACACCATTAACGTTACTATCCGTCCAGACCCAATCGCCAATCTGCCCCGCTGGTTCCACACGGGTCAAGCCGAGATCAACCGTGCGCAGATCGCTACGATGTACTGGCATAGGGAGCGCCATGCCCGTCACACCCCCACCCACCGTACTGTAGGTTGGAGCAGCAATCTCGATCACCCCAAAGGTGTCACTCGCATCGCTATCTGTCGCATCATTCCCGCCCTGATTGGGTTTGGTGATATACCATCCGGCTGTAGCCAAACTAGTGCGGCTACTCGCCCCAATCCGAATACTGAGTGGCGTATTGGGCGGCACTGCGAAGAGGTAGCGCCCATGCGCATCGGTGGTCAAGGTCGCCAGGGGTACATCGGTCGCATTGGGCAAGCGGGTCAATTCAAGTGTGATCCCCGGCAACGCGGGTTCACCTTCATTCTGCACCCCATCGCCATTCGTATCCTGCCACACCCGCCCACCGAGCAGCGCATAGGTACAGAGTGTCTCTACATCACCCAGGCTCGCTGCTTTACCACCAGCGGGAGTAAAGTATTGATGAAGCACCTGTTGGTTTATGAATGCCCCCCCAGTAGTGGCGTATGTCCGTAGACCAGATTGGAACGAACCCGTTAGCGAAGTCGCGACGATCTGCTCACTCAGTCCTGTTGGTGCCGTTCCTCTCAGATTGAGTGCCGCTGCGCCCATAAAATTTTCGATATGGGCATTGCCTCCACCAGTAATGGTGTTATCATCAAAGAAATCACCATATGTAGAACCCCCTTGTAGCACCCATGTTGCCCCAGAACGTCGGTAGGTAAGGGTATCCCCCTGAGCTGTAACCGAGACATGTCCTGTCGGAGGATCACGGTGGAAGAACTGATCACCACTACGATCTCGGTAACTCACAAAGATCATCTGGCCATCACGGGAGACATTTATATCGCTCAGGATCGGTTCAGCAAAGCGTACATAGCGCACACCAGCCACAATACCTATCGAAATTTGGGCAATAGAAGTTGGACCCCATGGATTCCAACTCCCCGTCTGTGGCGGGTCATTCGAGGAAAATCCTGAACCCCAGTGTCGCCCCTGAATGGGAGCAGCACGAAGATCCTGGCTAATCATCACACTCCACACCCCACTACCAGCATTCGTAGAAGCCAACACATAGCCCATCGGGGTTGGCCACGGGTTATCCCAATTGGCCCCCGCTACCCGAGTCGCAGCATCTACCACCCCTACCAACAGAGTTGGAGCCATACCCGGTGCTGCATTGGAGTCAGGTGGCATAAAACCCAACCCAAAAGGGCGCAGATCGGCACGCACAGCCGGATTACTGGTAATCACTCCCCAGTTGATGCCTAGTGGTGTCTGTGCAGTAAGGCTGCCATCTGCATTCAGGCTGTAACGATTGATATGACGAGCACCCAGGTTCATGGCATAGAGCGTGCGCCCATCAGGTGAAATCTCCAAATCACCTAGGCCAATCGTAGCCACCTGATCAGCCATGTGCAGGTCTAGCCCATCACTAATCGGGCGATTCTCCGCACCAACCCCCGGCACAGTCACCATATGCCGCCACGAACCATCGGCAAAGTGGTACGCATAGATCGCACCCAGACCAGCACTCGCCAGGCCAACACTGCGCTTGAGGTAGGCAGCGACAAAGAGGCGGCGCACCCCACTCACGCTCCCATCGTCATAGGCGAGTCCATAGGTGGCACCTATGCCCCCCGTGAGGCGCCGATTCTCCCCAGCTACTGCACTCGCTCCAATCGGAGCCAGAGTCGTCTGTCCCCCATTGGCTACTAACAACAATGCTGGATCACTCATAACTGCACGCGGGTTGGTTCCAACCAGCGTGTTGGGCAGGCTCGTTACCGCTACCGCCGGAGGGGCAGTAATGCAGGGTACCGCTGTTGCAAATCCCGCCCCAGCAATCACTTGGGCATGAGCCATAGGAAGTTGAGGCATCATCACAATACCCAACAATACAAATAGCAGCATTAACGTGCGGTAGTGGATACGCATAGATCCTCCACATCAACATGCATGCGTTACGATGCAATATCTTGGGTCACGACAGCAGCCAACAACCGCCCGGTCATCACCGCCGGACTACTCGATCTACCCTGCCATACCTCCACCCACACCGCTGTCTCTGCCGCCTCGCGGGCCGTATCGGCGCGGAGTGGGTGGGAATGGGCAATCATGCGCCAGGCGATCTCTGCTATCAGTGCCGAATCCGCAACGCTGTAGCCCTGCGCACGTGCTTGCTCCGCTATCCCCAAGCCCTCCTGCCACGCTGCATCTAACGCCGCTAGCTCGTTCTCTATGGCCTCCGGTGTTGCCCCATCTAGGCGCGCCGCTTGCTCCGCTAACGCTCGCCAACGCGCCTGTGGCTCCGCCCACGCCGCGAGAATGGCCGGATCTGCCGGAACCGGGGGAATGACGATTGCCTCTACAGGCAATTGCGCAGGTAGCACTGCGATGAGGGGGTGGGGGGCTTCATGTACGCTCGGTGTGCGACACGCGGTTAAGAACAGCACGAGTAGGAATACGAACCAGCGTGAGTAACCCATCATGAGCCTCTGTTCCTCATAGGGGCGCGTCGTAACGCGCCCTAGGCTACGTGCCGGAAGGTAGCACCGGCTTCCAGCCGGTCGGTGGTGCATCGTGACCGGCTGGAAGCCGGTGCTACCCTGTGCGGATGTGGCGCGTCGCAACGCGCCCCAAACGACTCCCCCTTATGCACACGGCGGGCGTTGCACTTCCTCGATTCTGGCCGGTGGCGGTGGCGGTGGGGGCAATGGGCAATCGTAGTCCGTGTGTCGCTCACGCAAGGTCTCTATTGATGAAGAGAGCAACGTTGGCCCCCACAGACGCTCCAGATCTTCTAAACTAATGGATGGCTGTAGGGGACGATATGCGATCATGCCCTCACTCATAGAGCACTCCTTTCTCTCGCTTATGCTTTGTTTTGCTTTGGTGGATTGCGCTACTAGACCGTGTGGCACTGGGGAATAGTTCATAAAATGCAAGGGTTATTGGTGGGATGTTGTGACAACCAATAGTACTATCCCCATGGGGGAGATATGGCGTTCTAGTCAGGCGTAACTTTTTGGCTTTGTGTGGCGGTATACTCCTTCAACTCGGTTGCATGCTACAATGCTCGTGATGTCTGCCTAATTGAGGATCACTAGAGCTATGCACAGTGATGACACCCCCCTGATCGAGGCGCGGGGTATCAGTAAGCGTTTTGGTGCCATTACCGCGCTTGATGGGGTCAACCTGCGACTCTTTCCTGGTGAGGTCTTGGGGGTGGTTGGAGATAATGGCGCCGGGAAGAGTACCCTCATGAAGGTGCTCTCAGGGATGCACGCCCCTAGTCGTGGCCAGATTTTGGTCGCTGGTCAGTCTGTCCAGTTCCGTAGCCCCCGCGATGCCCGCGCCCTCGGTATCGAGATGGTCTATCAGGATCTCGCTCTGGCTGGGAATATGCGTATTGATGAGAATATCTTCCTCGGACGTGAACAGACCCGCCGCATCTTTGGTCTCTTTCCCGTTATTGATCACCGCGCTAGTACCCAACAGGCCCAAGCCCACCTCGATAGACTCAAAATCCACGTTAAGAGTGTCGCTCAACGGGTTGAAGAACTCTCCGGCGGCCAACGCCAAGCTGTTGCTATCGCCCGCGCTACCGCCTTTCAGGCTCGCGTTGTTATCATGGACGAACCAACTGCTGCGTTGGCTATCAAGGAAGTACGTAAGGTGCTCGATCTGATCCGCGATCTGAAGACGATGGGGATTGGGGTTATTCTGATTAGCCACCGTATGGACGACATCTTCTATACCTGCGACCGAGTCATGGCGCTCTTCCACGGACGTAACTTTGCCGAATCTCGTCTGATTGAGACGGATCGCAATGAGGTGATTGGCTGGATCATGGGTAATCGTAAGGCATAATCAGCGAAAGGATCAGTACTGTTGAGTGAGAGTGACCAGTCTGTAGGCGCGGAGCGTATCTATGATGCCGAAGCGGGTGATCTCGCTGCCTTCAAAGCGCGCCTCGCTTCTATTACGCATCTCCTCGACCGCTATGGTGTCTTGTTGCTCGTGGTGGGGATGGCCGCGGTTTCGTTCTTCCTCGAACCCGAAGTCTTCCTTACCTGGCGCAATATGAGTAATGTCTTTCGCCAGATCTCCTTTAATGCGATCTTGGCCCTCGGTGTCTTTTTGGTTATCGTCACCGCCGGGATCGATCTCTCGGTCGGCTCAACGCTCGCCCTCGCGATGATGACCGCTGCGGTGCTTGCCCGCGATGGCTACCCCTGGCCACTCGTTATCCTCGCCCCGCTCCTCACCGGTGCTCTTGTCGGTGCCGTTAATGGCCTCGGTCTGACATGGCTCCGCTTGCCCCATCCTTTCATTATGACCCTCGGTACGCTCAATATTGCCCGTGGCTTCACGAATCTGATCTCCGGCGGTGTGCCAATCAGTGGCCTCCCTGAACCTGTCCGCTGGCTCGGTGCCGGTAATCTGCGCCTCGCTAATCTCGATTTCCCGGTTAGTTTTGCGGTGGTGCTGCTCGCTTATGGCGGCGTGAGCCTCTTCTTGACCTACACCCGTACTGGTCGCCATATCTATGCGATTGGTGGTAATCCTCAGGCTGCCCGTGTTAGTGGAATCAATGTAGATCGTACCCTCGTATTCGTCTACACGATCTGTGGAATGTTCGCTGGCCTCTCCGGGTTGCTCCTGGCTGGACGTACCAACTCCGGCTTTCCTAATGCTGGGGTAGGGCAAGAACTCGATGCTATCTCGGCGGTCATCATTGGTGGTGCTAGTTTCTTTGGTGGGCGCGGTACTGTCCTCGGTGTCTTTGCTGGGGCACTGGTCATTGGGATGCTGCGGAATATCCTCAATCTGCGCAATGTGCCCGTCTTTTGGCAACAGGTACTCATTGGGGTGGTGATTATTGTCGTTGTGGCGCTCGATGTCCTTCGCCGACGTGGTAGCAACACCATGCACTAACGTGTCGTATCATGCAGCGTTCGTTGTTCCAATGTGTGAGAGGAGAACTCCATGAAGCCCACCAAGTACGTTCCGTTGTTGATGCTCCTGCTGCTCGTGCTGGCTGCCTGTGGTGCGCCCGCAGCTAGTAGCCCCACGCCTGCCCCTGAGTCCCCAACGCTCGCCGCAACCGACGCGCCCGCAACCACCCCAACGATCAAGATCCTTGTCTCGATGAAGGGTCCCGGTGGCGGTAATCCCTTCTGGGCAGCCGTTGAGCAGGGTGCCATGGATGCCGGTGCCGAACTGGGCGTCGAGGTGCTCGTGCAGGCTCCGCCTACCGAGAGCGACGTGGCCGCCCAGATCGCCCAGATTGAGGACGCTATCACCCAGGGGGTGAACGGTATCGCTATTGCGCCCACCGACCCCGCCGCACTTGAGCCGGTCATTCAGCAGGCACGTGATGCCGGTATCCCGGTGGTCTTTGTTGATACGAATGGCCAGAATGAGGGTGTCACCTTTATTGGTACCGACAATGAGGCCGGAGCTGCCTTGGCTGGTGAGTATATCTGTCAGCAGCTCCAACCCGGCGATAAGGTCGCGATCCTCCAGGGGATTATCACCACCTCCACCGGGAAGGCTCGCGCTGATGGTGCTAAGGCCGCCTTTACCGCCTGTGGCCTCGATGTCGTTGCTGAAGTGCCCGCTGAATGGGATCGTGCGAAGGGTCTGGCCGCTATGGAGGACATCCTGACCAAGAATCCCGATCTTAAGGCGGTCTTTGGGAGCAACGATAACATGGCGCTCGGTGCCGTCGAGGCGATCAAGAATGCTGGTCTCACCGGCCAGATCCTCGTGGTCGGTTTTGATGCTAACCCCGATGCCGCCGCCGCCATCCTCGCCGGTGATATGGCCGCTTCGGTCGCCCAGGCTCCTGCTAATATGGGGCGCTTTGGTGTCGAAAGCCTGATCAAGCTGATCAATGGTGAGACCATCGCCCCCGTGATTGATACCGGCACCGAGTTGGTGACCAAGGACAACGCCGCCGATTACGAGTAGGAACGCAGAATCTTGTTAGCGTTGTGGTGCGGTGGCTTCGACAAGCTCAGCCACCGCGCCGCTGGCTGAGCTTGTCGAAGCCATGCGGCGCATTTTCCCAAGACTAATAAGATCTTGCGTCCCTACTAACACAAACACCACTATGTCTTACCGCCTACGCATCGGCCTCTTAGGAGCCGGACGGATCGGTACCGTACACGCCACCACCATCGCCCAGCGCATCCCCGCTGCCGAGTTGGTCGCTATTGCCGATCCCCAACTTCAATCCGCCCAGCGCCTCGCCGAGCATCTGCGGGTTCCCCATGTCACTCCCGATGCCCACGCCATCCTGCACGATCCCAACATTGATGCAATACTCATCTGTACGCCCACCGCCAGCCACCCCGCCCTGATCGCCGAGGCCGCTGCTGCGGGTAAGCATATCTTCTGTGAGAAGCCGGTGGCGCTCGATCTTGCAGCCCACGATGCAGCGGTGGCCGCCGCCGAAGCTGCCGGGGTCAAACTCCAGATCGGCTTCAACCGCCGCTTCGATGCCAACTTTGCCCGTATGCGCCAAGCTGTGGTGGCGGGTGAGATCGGCCAAGTGGAGATGCTGCATATCATTAGCCGCGACCCCGCCCCACCTAGCCTTGATTACCTGCGCACGTCGGGGGGGATCTTCCTCGACATGACCATCCACGATTTCGATATGGCACGCTTCCTCACCGGCAGCGAGATCGTGCAGGTCTATGCCCAAGGCGCGGTGTTGGTTGATCCAGCGATTGCGAGCGTGAGCGACATTGACACCCATGTGACCATGCTGCGCTTCGCCAATGGAGCCATCGGCACGATAGACAACAGCCGCCGGGCTGGCTTTGGCTACGACCAACGCGCCGAACTGTTGGGCAGCCACGGAGCCATTCAGACCAGCAACAACTACCCCAACAACGTCGTTATCAGCAGCCACCACATGGTCTACCGCGATCTCCCGCTCAACTTCTTCATGCAACGCTATGTTGATGCCTTCGCCAACGAGATAAGTGCCTTTGTGCATAGCGTGCGCGAAGATCGCCCCATCGTAGTAACCGCCGCCGACGCCCGCGCCGCGCTCGTCGTCGCACTCGCCGCCCAGCAGAGCCACACCGAACAGTGCCCGATTAGCATCACCTGATTGCAGCATCCGAAAAGTCACGTATAATAGGCATACCCATCGGAATCGTTCTTATATACGTGCCCCGGCCCAAGGAAGAGCCATAGGAGCAAGGATAATGGCAGATCGCAATGGTGCGTCCATGCCCGAAGCACAAATGCAGATCGAGGGAATCGGTCTGAGCTTCGGTGGTGTGCGTGCCCTCTCCGGAATCACCTTCAACATCTACCCCAGTACCATCCAGGCGATCATCGGCCCCAACGGTGCAGGCAAGACGAGTATGCTCAACTGCATCAGCGGCCTCTACAAGCCGCAACAGGGTCAAATTCGGTTTGAAGGTCGTAACCTCATCGGCCTCGCCCCGCACGAAATCGCCCGGCTGGGAGTCGCTCGCTCGTTCCAGAACATCGAACTCTTTCGCCACATGACCGTCGTAGACAACCTCATGCTGGGTCGCCATGTCCATATGCGTGGCGGTGTCCTCACCGGGGGCATCTATTGGGGGCCTGGTCAGCGTGAGGAGATCGCCCATCGTGAGGCGGTGGAACAGGTGATTGACCTGCTAGAGATCCAGTCCATTCGGAAGAAGACGGTCGGTTCGCTCTCCTACGGCCTTCAGAAGCGCGTAGAGTTGGGACGCGCTCTGGCAATGGACCCACGCCTGCTGCTGCTCGATGAGCCAATGGCTGGTATGAATACCGAAGAGAAAGAGGACATGGCCCGCTTCATCCTCGATATTAGCGAAGAGAAGCGTACCACCATTGTGCTGATCGAGCACGATATGGGTGTCGTCATGGACATCAGCGATAACGTTGCTGTGCTCGAATTTGGCCAACTCATCGCCTATGGTACCCCCGCTGAGGTTAAGGCGAATCCGGCCGTGATCGCAGCCTACCTGGGGCAAGAGCATAGCTAATGAGGCTCCACGAGTACGCCTCGTGACAAATAGAGCCTTTTCGGTTATTATTTGCAATAACCTTTCGTTACTGAAACAATATCCGGCGTCTATCAAATCAGAGAGGACGAGAGGCGTATGGCCAACGAGACCCTACCCAGCCTGCTCATGCAGAATGGTGAGCGCCTGGGTGAGAAGGTTGCGTTACGCGAAAAGGAATTCGGCATCTGGCAGACCGTGACCTGGCGTCAGTTTGCCGAGCATGTCCGTGCCTTTGCCATGGGATTGGCATCCCTTGGCGTGCGCCGCAACGATGTGGTGGCGATCATTGGTGATAATCGCCCCGAGTGGCTATATGCCGAGTTGGGAACCCAGGCTATCGGTGCTATGAGTGTCGGTATCTATCAGGATTCGGCCGCTGAAGAGGTCAAGTACATCCTTCAGTCTACCGAAGCCCGGGTGGTTGTCGCCGAAGATCAGGAACAGGTTGATAAGATCCTTGAACTGTGGCCCGATCTGACGGGTGTACTCAAGGTCGTCTACTACGAACCCAAGGGGCTGCGGAACTATCAGGAACCGTTCCTCGCACCATTTCCTGAGTTTGAGGAGATGGGTCGAGCGTTCGACAAGCAGAACCCCGACTACTTTGAGCGTGAATTGAAACTCGGCCGCTCCGAAGATGTAGCCGTGCTCTCGACCACCTCAGGAACCACGGGTAAGCCCAAGTTGGCCATGCTAACTCACCATAACCTGATCAATCAGGGACGGGGCTTGCTCGATGTTGACCCGCTCAGTCCCAAGGACGAGTTTGTCAGTTTCCTGCCCTTAGCGTGGGTCGGTGAGCAGATGCTGACGGTGGCGGCTGGTATTCAGGCTGGCTTCACCATCAATTTCCCTGAATCCTCTGCAACCGTGCAAGAGAATATCCGCGAGATCGGGCCACATGTCATGTTCTCGCCGCCCCGTATTTGGGAGAATATGCTCTCGCAGGTGCAGGTGAAGATCCAGGATACCGGGCCGATCAAGCGCGCCTTCTACGAGTGGGCCATGAAGCAGGGCTACGCGATGGCCGATGCGCGCTTTAGTGGTAAGCCCGCGAGTTTTGGCCAGAGCCTCGGCTACAATCTGGCTCGCGTCTTCGTCTTGGAGATGCTCAAGGATCATTTGGGCCTGCGCTTCCTCAAGCGTGCCTATACCGGCGGCGCCGCCCTTGGCCCCGATGTCTTCCGCTTCTACCACGCCCTCGGCGTCAACCTGAAGCAGGTCTATGGCCAGACCGAGAGCTCTGGCTTGAGTGTCATCCATCGCGATGGCGCGATCAAGTTCCAGACTGTCGGTTCGCCGCTGCCCGGTACCGAGATCAAGATCGCCGAGAGTGGCGAGATTATGGTCAAGAGTCCCTCGGTCTTTATCGGCTACTACAAGAGCCCCGATGCAACCGCCGAATCCCTCGACGATGGCTGGCTGCATACCGGTGATGCGGGCTACTTCGATGACGATGGCCAACTGATCGTCATTGATCGTGCTAAGGACGTGATGACCCTGCACGATGGCACCAAGTTCTCGCCCCAGTTCATCGAGAATAAGCTCAAGTTTAGCCCCTTCGTCAAGGAGGCGGTGGTCTTTGGTGGTGATTGGCCCTTCGTCACATCCATGATCAATATTGATTTTGGGAATGTGGGTAAGTGGGCCGAGAGTCGTCAGATCTCCTACACAACCTATACCGACCTCGCCCAGAAGCCGGAGGTGTATGCGCTTATCCGTAAGGATGTCGAACGCGCTAATGCCGATATGCCCGATGCAGCCCGTATCAAACGCTTCCTGCTCCTGCATAAGGAGTTGGACGCTGATGATGGCGAACTGACCCGTACTCGTAAGGTGCGTCGCCGCCTCGTGGCTAAGCGATACCAGGAGATCGTTGATGCGCTCTATGGCGATCAGGCCGATCTAGAGATCGAAACGACGATCACCTATCAGGATGGACGCACGGCGCTGCTTAAGACGAAGCTGCACGTTGAGGATATGACCACACCGGCACCAACAACGGATGGCCGTCGCCCACTAAAGGCTGCGATGGCACGCTAACTGGTTGCTCCGGTCGTTCCTCGTGTGTCGAGTGCTCACCCTATGCACTGCATAGGGTGAAGCCCAAGGCACGCTTGGTTCATGTGCGAACGCTTCGTGTCGTTCAGAAGATGTATTGGCCTAACTTCACCCTTCCAAACACTTATGGAAAAACTGATTCAGCTCTCCCTGTCGGGTATCGCCAACGGTGCGATCTACGCCCTCGTGGCGCTAGGCTTCGTACTGATCTTCAAGAGTAGCGACGTGATCAACTTCGCCCAGGGCGAATTGCTCATGATCGGTGCCTACTTGACCTACATGACGGTACAGCAGATTGGCCTCTTCTGGCCAATCGGCGTGGTGATCGCAGTCATCCTGGCCGCAGGCGTGGGGGTGCTGATCGAACAGTTGGTGCTGCGCCCACTGATCGGTGAACCCGCCATCTCGGTGATTATGGTCACTATCGGTCTCTCATCTGTCTTGCGGGCTATTGTCGGTGCGATCTGGGGCATTACTCCCCTCCCCGCACCCCAGTTCCTCCCGCGTGACCCCATCAATATTATGGGGGCGACGGTGGGTGTGGATAAGTTGCTGGCGATTGGGCTGGCACTGCTGCTCTTCGGTATCCTGACGGTCTTCTTCCGCACCAGCAGCGAGGGTATCGCCATGCGCGCCGTCGCCGATGACCAGCAGGCCGCGCTGAGCATGGGTATCAGCATCAAGCGCGTCTGGGCTGTGGCGTGGGCGATTGCCGCCGTCACTGCCGCCGCTGGTGGCATCCTGCTGATGAGCATCTTCGGTGGGGTCAGCGGTACGATTGCCCACGTCGGTCTGCTCGTCTTCCCCGTCGTGATCCTGGGTGGTCTCGACAGCATCCCTGGAGCCGTGGTCGGTGGGATCATCATTGGCTTGATCGAAGCCTTCGCCGGTGGGTATCTGCCACCAGAGTTGGGTATGGGCCATGTGACACCCTTCATCTTGCTGGTCTTCATCCTCCTCGTTCGACCCTACGGGCTCTTCGGCCAGAAGCTCATCGAGCGCGTATAGACGCCTGGGAGATATATGCAAAGCGGAACCTTCCACTCAACCTACGCTGGCGATATGGGGCTACGGCCCTACTGGCCGATGCGCATTCGTATCATCCTGATTATCGCCATCTTGTTGCTTTTTCCCTGGTTTGGCAATCGTTACTGGCTGAACCTGGCCAATACGATTGGCATTGCCGCAATTGGCGCGATTGGACTGAATGTCTTGGTCGGTTTTACTGGCCAGATTAGTATCGGTCATGCCGGATTTATGGCGGTGGGTGCCTATACCACCGGCCTGCTGGCGGCGCACGCCGGGCTGCCGATGTGGATCAGCATCCCGATTGCCTGTATCGTTGCCGCCGGGGTGGGCGCACTCTTCGGCATGCCCTCGGTGCGCCTCAAGGGGCTTTACCTCGCCATTGCGACCCTGGCCGCCCAGGAGATTATCATCTGGTTCCTTACTAAGGGTGATAAGATCGTCCAAATGGCTACCGGGGATCGCCGCGCCGTCTTCTTCGGTGAGTCGCTTAGTATTCCGCCTGCGGCTAACAATGTGTTCGGCCTCGCCCTTAAGGGCAACAACGATTTCAACTTCTACTGGGTCATCATGACCTGTCTGGTGCTGACGGTCATCTTCGTCAGTAATCTCTTCCGCTCACGCGCCGGGCGTGCTATGGTCGCCATCCGTGACCAGGACATCGCCGCGCAGGTGATCGGGGTGGATCTCTTCAAGTATAAGTTGCTCGCCTTCGCCACCTCATCCTTCATTGCGGGGTTGGCCGGGGCGCTCATGGCCCATTACCGGGGGATCATCTCCTGGGAGCGATTCACGATTGACATTAGCATCCTCTACCTCTCGATGATTATCATTGGTGGGCTGGGTAGTGTCTCTGGCTCGATCTATGGAGCCGCGTTCATGACCATCCTGCCTGCGCTGCTCTCCAACATTAGCCGCGCTGCCAGTGGGATTATGCCCGATTTCGCCAGCTATTTGCCCTACATCCAACAGGGTGCCTTCGGTCTCGCGATCATCCTCTTCCTCATCTTTGAGCCGGAGGGCATTGTGAAGATGTGGCGCAATCTGAAGGACTACTTCAGGCTCTGGCCATTTAGTTACTGACCGGGAGGGTCGGCCTCCCTTCGTTTTGTCCTTGGTGTGGTCGCATTCGAATGGGGTGTACGGGTGTCACCCCGGCGTAGGCACGGCAGACAGTGCCATGTGGAGGAAGCAACGATGCTCAAGCGTTGGATTGGACCAGGTGCAGTAACGGCTGCGTTGTCGGTACTGCTTGCGGCGTGTGGTGGTGCTCCGGCAACGACGGCTCCCACCACCCCGCCCGCAGCAGGCGAGACGGCAGCCCCCGCTGGTGGTGGTGAGGCTGCGAGTGGTGAGCCGGTGCGGATCGGTGCCATCTTCGACCTGACCGGAGCTACGGCAGACGTGAGTACGCCCTACTCCCAGGGTCAGAAGGCGTTTGTGGAGTGGAAGAATGCCAATGGCGGCATTGGTGGCCGTCCGATTGAACTGCTCCACCAGGATTATGCCTACGATGTCGCCAAGGCTGAGGAACTCTACACCCAGTTTGTGGGTGAGAATGTCGTCGCCTTCTCTGGCTGGGGTACGGGTGATACCGAAGCCCTGCGTCCCAAGGTAACCAATGATCAGATGCCTTTCATTTCGGCATCCTACTCGGCTGAGTTGGCCGATCCTGCAAATACTCCCTACAACTTCCTGACAGCTCCTACCTATTCGGATCAGCTGATCATCGCTATGAAGTGGGCACTGGAGGACTGGAAGGCCAAGGGTAACACCGAGGCTCCTAAGTTCGCCTACCTGATCAACGATAGCCCCTTCGGTCGCTCGCCGCTGCTGGATGGCACTGAGTTTGCTGAGGCCAATGGCGTCGCTACTCCGTTGGAGGTTCCTTCTCCGCGTGGTGCTACCGACCTCACCCCGCAGTTGACCCAGATCAAGGATTCGGGTGCTAACTACGTCTTCATCCAGAATGTCTCTAGCCCCGCCGCCCTGGCGATCAAGAACGCCCGCAGCCTGGGTCTGGATGTCCAGTTCGTGTGTCTCAACTGGTGTGCCAATGAGCTGCTCGTCAAGCTCGCCGGTGCCGATGCCGAGGGTGTTGTGGGTACCATCCCCTTCAGCCCGACTGGCCCCGGTGCTGAGGTTGCCCTCAACTATGCCAAGGAGAAGGGCATTGACTTCGGTGGTGCCGATAGCAACTTCGTCCAGGGCTGGACGGCTATGCAAATCCTGGTTGCTGGTATCGAGAAGACTGTGGCCGACGGCAAGGAGCTGAACGGCGAGAATATCAAGGCCAGCCTGGAGAGCTTGGCTGACTATGACACCGGTGGTGTCACCCAGCCGATCACCTTCACCGCGACTGACCATGCCGGATCGAAGGCGCTGCGCGTCTTCCAGATCAAGGATGGCAAGTGGGAAAGCATCACCGACTTCATGACGGCTGAGTAAAGATGTCCTGTTGGGCTGATGGTGGGGTGCAGGGGTGCATCCCACCATCAACTCAGGAAAGAAGATTCTATAATGCTTGAACTTAACAACATTGAAGTTATCTATAACGACGTAGTGCTGGTGCTCAAGGGTCTCTCGCTCAAGGTTGATGAGGGCCAAATTGTGGCTCTGCTTGGCTCGAATGGTGCGGGCAAGAGTACTACCCTCAAGGCTATCTCTGGGCTGCTCAAGCCAGAGAATGGTGCGGTAACCGATGGGGAAGTGCGCTTCCTTGGACAGCCCATCCATAAGAAAGATGCGCCCACGATTGTGAAGACCGGTATCTTCCAGGTCATGGAGGGGCGACGGGTCTTTGAGCACCTTACCATCGCCGAGAACCTGCAAGCCGGGGCCTACACCCAGAAAGATCCCGCGCTGACCCTCTACCACGACATGGAGATGGTCTTTAACTATTTCCCGCGTCTGCGCGAGCGACGCACCCAGAAGGCCGGGTTCCTCAGTGGTGGTGAGCAGCAGATGTTGGCTATCGGGCGTGCTCTGATGGCGCACCCCAAGTTGATTATGCTCGATGAACCATCGCTCGGCCTCGCTCCGCTGATGGTCGAGGAGATCTTCCGTATTATCAAGCGTATCAATAAGGAGCATGGCACCACCATTTTGCTGGTGGAGCAGAATGCCCGCCTCGCCCTAGAAGCGGCCGATCACGCCTACATTATGGAGAATGGGCGTATCGTGCTCGATGGTAAACCCGCCGATCTCAAGGATAACGCCGATGTGCGTGAGTTCTACCTGGGGATGAATGAGGTGGGTGGCCGTAAGAGTTACCGCGAGGTGAAGCACTATAAGCGCCGTAAGCGTTGGCTTTCGTAGTATTGCGCCGCATTGGTGTTCGGTTACGCGCAAAGGTAGCACCGGCTTCCAGCCGGTCGGCGGTGCATCGTGACCGGCTGGAAGCCGGTGCTACCTTATGCGGTCGTAGGGGCGTGTCGCGACGCGCCCCCCGGCGTGGAGATGCCCTGGGGCGCGTCACGACGCGCCCCTACGCAACATTCCTTAACCGAACGCCTATGCGGCTTTGCCGCCAAAACATGCCAAAAATTGGGATCTGGGGCATAGCCCCAAGAATAAGGAGCCTTTACTATGGATATTGAAACCTACTACGCTTCCTTCGATCAGCCAGTACGCGAGGTGGTCGCCTATGGCTACGAGCACTCACCCGCCTTCCGCGCCCGCATGGAGGCAGCCGGCCTGACTCCCTCCGACATCAATGGCGTGGCGGATCTGGCACGTTTGCCGATCCAGCGCAAAGAGGATCTGATCACGATTCAGGCCCAAGGCCCCAACCTAGGCGGCATGCTCACCATTCCTGCCAGCCACTTGCGCCACATCTTCCAGTCACCTGGCCCGATCTATGACCCCGAACCCGATCAGCCCGACTCGTGGCGTTGGGGGCCAGCCTTCCGCGCCGCTGGCTTCGGCCCTGATGATATTGTCCTCAACTGCTTCGGCTACCACCTCACCCCCGCCGGGGTGATGTTCGAGGAGGGTGCGCGCGCCGCCGGGAGTGCGGTCATTCCCGGTGGGATCGGTGCTCAGGCGCAGCAGATCGAGGCTATGGCGGCGCTGGGGGTGACGGCCTATGCCGGGTTGCCCAGTTACCTCAAGGCGCTGCTGGAGAAGGCTAAGGAGCAGGGCCACGATCCCAAGAATTGGCCGATCAGTAAGGCGTTTGTGGCCGCTGAACCGCTGCCACCCTCCCTGCGGGCACTCTTCGAGGAGGAGTATGGTATCCGTGTCTATGATGGCTATGGCACGGCTGAGACCGGCAACCTGGGCTATAACGGGCCAGAACGCCACGGCTGGCACCTGCCTGATGATGCGCTGGTGCAGATCTGCGACATCAACACGGGCGCACCGGTGGCTGCTGGCCAAACCGGCGAGGTGGTGGTGACGCTCTTCCGCCGCGATTATATCCTGGTGCGTCTGGGTGTTGGCGACCTCTCGGCGATCATGGTTGATGCACCACCCACTAGCCTGCCCACCCCGCGCTTGGTCGGTTGGCTGGGGCGCAGCGGCGATAGTGTCAAGGTACGCGGCCTCTTTGTCCACCCGCGCCACGCCGACGAGGCGCTACGGGGGCTACCCGGCCTCGCCGCCTACCAGATCGTTATCACCCGCCACGATCACCGCGATGATCTGACCTGCCGCTTTGTCCCCGCTACGGATGTGGATGCGCAGGAGTTGGGCACAAAGATCGCAGGTGTGCTGCACGAGGCACTGAAGCTGCGCTGCAATGCCGAGCCGGTGGCCGAAATTGCTGCCGATGCCAAGCGTTTTGTGGATGATCGCACCTGGGAGTAGAAACGAGCGAGGGGGTGTGGGCAATTGCCCACACCCCCTCGTTTTTTTTTGTTTACTTGCTAAATGCCCCCACGACGGTAAACTCCGTCCAGTGACCATAGAAGACCATTGAGTAGTTCCCGGCGGGCAGGTCGTTGCTGTTGAAGTCCACGGCCAGCGATCCGTCCTCCTCGGCATAGTAGGTTGGCCCAGCCACGACCCCACCATCAGGCGTGTTGTACCATACCCCCACCGGCTCATGGGGGGCAAAGACGCCGCTGCTGAAGAGGATGTGACCATCCGTGCCTGGCTCGACCAGCATGGTGTGGGTCTCGCGCTCATCGTTGGCCTGCGCCACCTGAACAATGGGCTGGTTACTCCATGCCTCCCCGTCATCCGCCCAGTCCGTCCACGTCAGGAAGGCCCGCTCGGTCAGCAACGTCCAGAGCGGCGCACCGTCCTTGACCCGCATGCGGATGGTGGCGACAACAGTGCCATCCTTGCTGGATAGCGGCCCGGTCTGGAAGGTGAGGCTATCGTCTGCGAGGTCGGAGACCCAGCCATCGGCGTCATCGAAGGTGGCATCGAGCACCTCGACCACATCCGGGTTGAACGGCAGGGTGACGGTCGCATTCTTGGCACCGCCCTCCCCATTGTTGAAGACCGTGACAGTGTAGGTGACGACATCCCCGGCTGCGGCCGCGTGGGTGGGGTCGGTGGTGATGACAACGTAGACATCAGCAGGTTTGGCAGTGGACAGCTTGCTGAAGAGTTGTAGGTTGTCTACCGCAGTTTCAGCAATGAGCCAATTCCCGATATCAAGGGGGTTGTAGGCACCATTGATGAAAACAAACTCCAGGTTGCAGGAGCCTGTAGGGCAGACCTGCGAACTGATCTCGCCACTAAAGGTATTCCAGGGCTGTTCTAGGGAACCCGATAAATAATCTTCTAGATCTATGCCTGGGAGATAGGTATGGAAGAGTTGCTGGATATCCCCAGTATCGGTATTCACTACCAAGGCGAAGATGTCGCCATAGGCCAAGATATCATCTCCATATATTTCATATTCTGTAATAACACTCACCGCAAAAGAAATCCAATCAAAAGAGAGCAGATCTCCCGCCTTGGCATTGAAGGCGTAGGCAACACTAGGGCAGTGGCTCGTGCCATACGGAGAGAGGATTGACATGACACCAGTAACAAGTGAATATTGACCATGTTCCTCTCCCCATTCAAGCAACAATTCTTCACTATCAAGATCGAAGACCTCAGCGATACAGTCCATATTCGTCAGCTTAGCATCACCAGGAAAGCCCTGCATGTTGGGTATGGGCATACCATTAAGTGGTTCTTCTCCCTCGTAGATATCATCAAACAAGGGATCTTCATCGGCTATGAAGCCCTGGGCATCGGGGCCTTCGGCCCAGGCTTGGCCCTGCATCTGGCTCATCGTATTATCAAAACTCCAACCCGTCCCATCACCCAACTCGAAATCACTATTGGGAAGCGGAACCTCAACATAGCCTGCTGGAGCAGCGGCAAAGACCTGACCGACCATGGCGACAAAGAGACCTAGGGTGAAGACGAGGGCTACCAACGAGCGTGCGGGATGGGAAAGCATGCGTTGCATCGGATCGTACTCCTTGTGGGGTGAACCAACGTTGGTTCGTTATATAACTGCATCTAGGGATGGGCGTAGTATACCCGATATTAGTTTCCAGGAAAAGGTAGCGACACCCCATGGCAGGGCATGTGCAAAGTCCTTGGGGCTGCGCCCCAAACCCCAATTTTTGTTGTTTTTTGGCGGCTTCGCCGCCAAAAAACAACAAAAAAACCTTCGGAGGTGGATTCGCCACCCCCGAACCCCCACCAGAGGTGATTTTGCACATGCCCTGCACCCCATGGGATGTGGCGTACAGTTTTGCACGGTAAGGATTGAGGGTAGCACCGGCTTCCAGCCGGTCGGTGGTGCATCGTGACCGGCGAGAAGCCGGTGCTACCTTCGGCATGTGTAGGGGCGCGTCGTGACGCGCCCACGGGATGCGCCGCTACGGTGGGACACCACGGGAGCAGTTGGGGCACACGTGCTGGGCGCATCGCGATGCGCCCCTACACGGTATTTCTTCACCGCATGCCAATGGGGCGTAGCCGTCTCCATGCCCTCCTCGTGCTGACTTCGACAGGCTCAGCTTCGACAGGCTCAGCTACCGCCAACAGCGGGTAGTTGGTGCAAGACTTTGATACCGCTGGCGAATCCGGGAGCGAGGGCATCTTGCCCTCGTATCCACGGTGAGGGCGGGACGCCCTCGCTCCCAGGAAGGGCATAGAGCCAATTCGCCAGCGGTATTAGACTTTACGTCACACCCCGTCGCCTTTCAGTCACTTGCCCATATGCTATACTAGCCGTGCTATGTGCTGCGTCATTCTAAGGAGGCCAGTTATGACAGTCCTTGGAAAGTCTACTACCATTACATGGGTTGGGCATGGAACCTTCCACCTGACAACCCCCGAAGGTCGTGGAGTCTTGCTTGATGCCTGGGTTGATGGCAATCCGGCTTGTCCTGATGCGCTCAAGAGCAGTGTGCGCCAGAATCTGGCCGCGATTCTGGTGACGCATGGCCACTTTGATCATATCAATGATCTGGTCGAGTTGGCTCAAGAGACCGGCGCGATGGTGGCATGTCAGTTCGATCTGGTCTCTTATTTGGTAGACAAGGGTATCCCCAACCAGCAACTGCTAGGCTTCAACAAGGGTGGTACGGTGCAGTTGGCCGATATGCGGGTGACGATGACCAATGCCATCCACTCGAGTTCGATTACCGAGAATGGGCAGTTGATCGGCTTGGGTACGGCCGCTGGCTTTGTGATCCGCATGAGTAACGGCTTTACGCTCTACTACACCGGCGACACGGCTGTCACCATGGACATGCAGATCGTGGGGGATCTCTATGCCC
>RRYU01022413.1_pt1 | contig 22377 bp, 20 predicted proteins | sample 2162651 | NCBI WGS metagenome assembly RRYU01 (sample SAMN10267283, study PRJNA491782) | microbial mat metagenome | isolation source: biomat in the production well | place: Japan: Minami-Kanto gas field, natural gas well KTG3 | collected 2017-06 | reverse complement strand
GGGGGGCGCAGTCGGCCGGTGAGCGATTGAGCCAGGCGCGCGAGTTGCTGGAGATCCTGGCCAAGGGCTTGAGCGGCGACACGCGACCTGAGGCTCAAACACTCGGGCGTGAGGTCGAGTACCTGCGCACCGCCCGCGCGAGCTATCTCTATCACGAATATCTCGAAGAGACGAACTCACCCGAGCTCTTCAGCGACTTCATGGCTCGCGCCAGACGGCAGGGTCTCGAGTACCTCGCGGAGGCCAAGCTTCACACCATGTTCGCCTCGACGCTTGGGCCCTCCGCCGAGGCCGCGCTCGACGGGCTCGACACGCAGGTGGCACAGGAGCAGTACATGGATTTTCTGCGTCTGCGTGCCTTTCGCCAGACCCTTCTGGTTCTTGCCCAGGCCCGGCCCTGTCTGGAGATCGACCTGGAGCGTCTCTACGAGTTTTCGATCTATGCCGACCTGGTCCCTCTGCAGCGAGTGCAGTTGAACCGGATCAAGGCCCAAAGCTATGGCGCGCCGGATGGCGGTCGTCTCCAGGTCGAGCATCCCCTGACCAAGGCCGTGCTGGAAGGTCTGGCGCTGGTCTATCCGAACGCGCTGCCTTTGGATCCCCTGTTGCAGGCGGCAGCAAAAGAGGTCGCGGAGGCCGGCGGTCGGCGCTACGCGGCCGACAGGGACGCCTGTCTCAGCGAGCTTTTCAACCTCTATGTCTCGCAGGGTGTCGGATTGACTCAGCGCATGGCCCGCTGGCCGAATAGGATCGGCGCGCGACCCAGGGCCACCCCGCTCGCTCGTGTGCAGGCCGCATCCGGGGAAGGGCACGTCGCCAGCGTTCGACACCGCAGTCTCGGGCTCGACGCCCTGGCCGCCCGCGTCTTGATGCTGCTCGACGGCACGCGCGATCAAGACGGCTTGTTGGCCGATCTCACTGCCGAGATTCGTGCGGATTCCGCTTTGGCTGCGGCATTGGGGCAGTCGGGCGGCGAAGGTGGGTTGGATCAGGTGGCCCCCGCCAGTCTGGATCGCCTCGTGAGCGTCTTTGCGCGTGCCGGACTGCTCGTCGCCGACGAGCAGGGGGGCGATTCCGAACCCGGATCGCAGAGGCCGTGACCGAACGCCGGTTCCGGTGGGTGCGTGACCTACTGGTTAGGGTGCTTCTGCCTATCGGCCTGACCCTGCTGATTCTGGTGGTCGCTCGGTCGGCGCTGGAATCGCTGATCGAAGCCACCCCGTCTCCGGACACCCAGGTCCGCACCTCGACGCTCATGTTGGATCGCCACGGGCACCTGTTACGGGCATTCACCGTTGCGGATGGGCGCTGGCGGCTGCCGGTGACCCTGGATGCAGTCGACCCGGTCTATCTCGAGATGCTCCTTGCGTACGAGGATCGCCGATTCGAGTCGCATCCGGGCGTGGATGCGGCAGCCCTGGTGCGTGCCGGCTGGCAGCTTCTGACCCAGGGGCGCATTCGCTCCGGTGGCTCGACCCTGACCATGCAGCTGGCGCGGCTCCTGGAGGGCGCCTCGACGCGCGATGCAGGCGGCAAGCTTCGGCAGATGCGCACCGCACTCTGGTTGGAGCGGCGGCTGGACAAGCGCGCCATCCTGGAGACCTATCTGACCCTCGCCCCCTACGGCGGGAATCTCGAAGGGGTGCGCGCCGCCGCCCTGACCTGGTTCGGCAAGGAGCCGCTACGCCTCACGCACGCGGAGGCCGCGCTGCTGGTCGCCCTGCCTCAGTCTCCGGAGACGCGGCGACCGGATCGTGATCCGGAAGCGGCCCGCCAGGCGCGCGATCGGGTGCTGGAGCATGTGCGCCTGGCGGGCGTCATCGATGCCCATGAGGCCGCCGCAGCCCGGACCGAGCCGGTCCCGACCACAAGGCGCGACGCACCCCTGCTCGCTGCTCACCTCACCGATCGGCTGAGGCGTGCAGAACCCGATCGCGCGGTCCATCGTCTGACCCTGGATGCCGGTCTGCAAGGACGGCTGGAGCGGCTCGCGGCCGAGCGTGCCGCGGCGCTCGGTCCTCGTGTCTCGACGGCGATCCTGGTCGCTGACCATCAGCGAGGGGAGCTTCTCGCCAGCGTGGGCTCGGCAGGTCTCTTCGAGACCGCCCGACAGGGTCACGTCGACATGTCCCGTGCGGTGCGCTCGCCGGGCTCGGCACTCAAACCGCTCATTTACGGCCTGGCTTTCGAGGATGGCCGTGCCCATCCGGAGAGCCTGATCGAAGATCGTCCCAGCGCCTTCGGTGGCTATGTCCCGGCGAATTTCGACCGCGGCTTCCAGGGGACGGTGACTGTCCGTCAGGCCCTTCAGCTTTCGCTCAATATCCCGGCGGTCAAGTTGCTGGATGCAGTCGGTCCGGCGCGTTTGGTCGCGAGGATGCGCCGCGCAGGTGCGCAGCCCGTCCTGTCCGGCTTGACCCCGCCTGGACTCGCGGTTGGCCTCGGTGGGGTGGGTGTGTCCTTGACCGATCTTCTTCTCATTCATGCCGCCATTGCCCGCGGCGGTCGTCCGATGGTCCTGCGCGAGATCCTGGATCCGATCGAGGCTCGGGGCCAGGCGGGGCACGGCGGCATGTCAGGGGGCGCGCCGGTGCTCGATCCGCGTGCGGCCTGGTATGTCGCCTCTATCCTGTCCGGTGCCCCGGTACCGGCCAACAGCTCGCCCGGGGCCTTCGCCTTCAAGACCGGCACCTCCTACGGCTATCGGGACGCCTGGGCGATCGGGTTCGACGGGCGCCACGTGGCCGGTGTCTGGGTCGGTCGTCCAGACGGGGCGCCGGTCCCCGGACTCGTCGGGATCGATGCCGCGGCCCCCATCCTGGTCGAGGTCTTCGCACGCCTCGGCCCGAGAACACCACTGCCTCCGGCACCTGCGGGAATCCTGAGCAGCACGTCCGCCGAGCTGCCGCCCCCGCTCAGACGGGTCCTGGATCCGCGCGCTGCCTCGCTCGGCGGTCCCGATGCGCCCGAGATCGCCTATCCCCCGCAGGGCGCACGTGTCGAGCTCGGTTTCGACCGCGGTCATGGCGGAGATCTGGCCCTGAAGGTGCGTCACGGCGTTCCTCCCTTCACCTGGTTCATCAACGGCGCACCCGTGATCCGTGAGCCTTTCGCCCGAGCCACGCAGTGGACGCCCGATGGTCCGGGCTATGTCACCATCTCCGTCGTCGACGCCCGTGGTGGGGCCGCGCGAGTCCGTGTGTTTTTGGAGTAATCTGTGGGGGTCGAGCATCACACACCCGTGCGCGTGCCACTGACGATGCCGGAGACGCTTTGCGCGCATGCTGACTGAACAGGCGTCGTTCGCTGCCCATCGAGACATAGATGACCAGGATCCCTCCCGACCTTCCCGACCTTCCCGACACATCGGCTCCCCGACGCACGACGGTCGTGCTCTGGGCCGCGGCTGGCCTCTTGCTCGCTGCGATCGTCGCGGTGGCGCTCTACAAGGCATGGCCGTTACTGCACCCGACACTGATCGAGATCGCGGAGTCCGATCCGAGCTGCGATCTGCGCGCGGGTCCCTGTGATGCGGCTTTCCCCTCGGGGGCAACCGTCCGCTTCGCGATCGAGCCTCGGACGATCCCGGTCGTGACACCGCTTCGCCTGGCCGTCGAGATCAAGGGACTCGACGCCAGGGCGGTCGAGGTGGATTTCGCCGGTGTCGATATGAACATGGGTTACAACCGCTCCGCACTCGAGCAGAAGGGCCCCGCTGATTTCGAAGGGCAGGGCACCCTGCCGGTGTGCGTGCGTGCACAAATGGACTGGGAGGCGAGGGTGCTGGTGCACACGCCGGAAGGCATCCTGGCCGCGCCGTTTCGGTTTGCGACCTATCGGGATTGAATCGCGTTCGGGGTGACCTGCTTCCTCAGTCCCGATATCGGCGCGTCAGGTCGTCGTAGGCATCGATGCGTCGGTCGCGCAGGAAGGGCCAGAGTCGACGGACCTGCTCGGTGCGGAGCGGGTCGATCCGGGCGAAGAGGATCTGCGGAGCTCGATCCTGGGCCTGTGCGAGGATCTCGCCCTGTGGACCACAGACGAACGAGTGGCCCCAGAATTGGGCGCCGGCCGTCGAACCGCTCGGGTCCGGCTCGAACCCGACTCGATTGCAGGCCGCGACAGGCAGGGCGTTGGCGATCGCATGACTGCGCTGAATACCCACCCATGCCTCGCGCTGACGCCTCTGCTCCTCCGGTGGGTCGGTGGGATCCCAACCGATCGCCGTCGGATAGAGCAGGATCTCCGCCCCTGACAGCGCCATGAGTCGCGCCGCCTCCGGATACCATTGATCCCAGCACACCAGCACACCAAGACGCCCGACTGCCGTATCGATCGGCACGAAGCCGAGGTCTCCAGGTGTGAAGTAGAACTTCTCGTAGTATCCGGGATCGTCCGGGATATGCATCTTCCGATACGTCCCGGCGAGTCGACCGTCGCTGTCCAGGACCACGGCCGTGTTGTGATAGAGCCCGGGCGCACGACGTTCGAACAGCGACCCCACGATCACGACGCCCAGCTCGCCCGCCAGCGCGCCGAATCGCTTCGTGCTCGGACCCGGTATGGGCTCGGCGAGATCGAAATAGGCCGGGTCCTCGATCTGGCAGAAATAGGCGCTGTTGTGCAGCTCTTGGAGCAGGACGAGGCGCGCACCTCCGGCAGCGGCCTCGCGGATCGCCATCTCGCGGGCGTCGAGGTTCGATGCGATACCCCCCCGGTCGGTGTCCTGTACGAGCGCGATGGTCAAAGGGGATCGAGACATGAGGCGACTCCTCCGAATGGCATGGGTCCGGGTATCAGCTGCTGCACCGATCGGCCGAGTTGAGCCGGACGGGCAGGCAGCGAACAGATGATTGCAGATCCTTCGCCGGGACCGGTAGGTGCCGGCATGTGAAGCCGTTGGAGGCGTTGGTGTAAGGGAAGGGTTTCCACTGATGGATCCTGTCGAACAACGCCATCGGGCATCGCGGTCGAACATCGACGGCGGAGGCTCATCGTTTGAGCCTCTGCCCTGTTAGGCTCGTGGGATGCCGGGCCGGCACTCGGCCCCCACTGTTCCTGGATCCAAGATCGCACATGGCCAACTTCCAGACCCATCTCAACGGCGGTATCTTCGTGAGCGGTTCGATGGTGCTCGGGTTGCACGGCGCAGGAATGGTCGAGCCCGGTGCGACGCTCGGCTATTTTGCACTGGGCGTTGCGGGGAGTCTCCTGCCGGATATCGACGCCGATGCCTCCAAACCGGTTCGTGCCTTTTTCAACGTCCTTGGTGTGATCCTGGCCTTCGCGATGACCATGCCGCTCATCGGGCAATTTTTGCCGCTGGAGCTCGCACTCATCTGGGGCGGTGTATTCCTCTGCGTGCGTTATCTCTTCTTCGAGATCTTTGCCCGTCTGACGGTGCACCGCGGTATCTGGCATTCGTGGCTGGGGATCGCCGTCGCGACCCTTGCGACAGCCAACATCGCCCATTGGCTCATGGGTCTGTCAGCGGAGTCGGCCTGGACCTCGGGCCTGATGGTCGGGGTCGGGTATCTGACCCATCTCTGCCTGGACGAGCTCTCCGGCGTCGACATCATGAACAGTCGGGTCAAGCGATCATTCGGGACGGCCCTCAAACCCTTCAGTCTCGCCGATCCGCTGAGCAGCCTCGGTATGTTGTCAGCGGTGCTCGTTTTGGCCTGGCTTGCGCCGAGCTTCGATTGGCGACTGGTTCCGGCCGGCGCCGTGGCGGATGCGTGGGCGGTTGCTGGCGATCGGGTCCTCTCGGCGCTCAGCCAGATCACGGATTGGAGCCAACCCTTTCTTCAGGGCCTGATCGGTTTGTTCCAGGCAGGTGCCGCTCGTCTGTGATCAGTGCGATTGCTTGTCGAGTCCGGTGGGGACGCGTAGCATCAGTTTCGGCTTGGCTGAGTGCCGGGCCGACCGTCCTTGACCTGGTCATCGGGGTAACCAAACGATGAAATATTATCTCGGAATAGTCTGTATCCTGCTTGGCGCCTGGCTGGTCTATAAGGCCCTCGCCCATCGGCGGGCGGTCATGAGTGCGCGTGAACGTGCGGCAGCCGAAAACCGCGAGCAGAAGATCCACCAGCATCTGGAAGGCATGCGGCTCGGCCTTGCGCCCATCTATGTCTTGACGATCCTCGTCACGGGCCTCGTGCTGGCCGCCATTTGGGTCGTGGTCGACCAGGAGCGTGTCTTCTCGATCCTGGACATCGCCGGGTTCCTCATGGTTCTCCTGGCCTATGCCTTCTGGATGTCCGTCCGGATCCAGTACAGCCCGATTGGGTTGGAGTCGAAGCAAACCGAGTGAGCCCTGCGCAATCCGGGGCAAAGGCAGATAGAGACCGACCTTGTCCTCGGCCTGGAACGGGGCTCATCTCCGGCTCAGGTGCAGGTTCGGCCGCCTGAGCGATTGAACCGGGAGTGACTCGGAAGCCGCGTTTTCATATCCCGTGCTGATCTTAGCCAGGGACGGCAAATCATCTCCTCCTCGAAAATCGTGAATTCCGCACACTTTCGACCGGTCGTTCGCACGTGTTGACGCGGGGCTCGGGTCTTAATCTCTCCTCAGGGCCAAGAGCCTTGAAGACCCCCGGAACCGGGGCCACGACCCAACCACCTTGCGGAGATCACCATCATGCTCAAGCCTCTCGTCGCCGTTTTCGCTGTCGCAGGTATGATCACCACCCTTGCCGCAGCCAGCGATCCCATTGAATCTGGCGATGCCGTGTCGGCGCGAGCCGTGGCCGGGCTCTCCGCGGATGCCTCGCCGCGACGTGGCACCCGACCGGGCGGTGGCGAGAGCACGCAGGGCGAAGCGATGCGGACCTCGTTGAACCTGCCGAGACGCGGCACGCGTACCCACCCGGAGAGCATCGAACGGGCACCGAGCCTGTCGAGCGCGGGCAATTGGTCGAGGCGCGGTACGAGAGGTGCGCAGGCGAGCCAATCCTCCCTCGGCTATCAGAGTGCGAGCCGGATCTGGCCTGTCGAGACGATTCGATAAGCGCGCGGATACGCCATTCCAAAGCCGCGGATGACTCTGTGAAAGACCGCCATGCCAACGGGTCGCGTTTCCCCGGTCTCTTCCGGGCAGCATTCGCAGCGCCCGCTGGGATGACTCCTGCGAAGGTTGCAGATCAGATCGTCGCCTGCTTTCGGGCCGTTGCCAGACTCGATCGACCCACCTCGTCGGTTCTCGCGGCGGCGATGGCCTGTATCGGGGTCAACCCGCGCGACCCCTTGGCCGTGGCAGGATCCCGCATCGCCGCTGAGATCGACCGGGGGATGGCGGGGCATGACGGCAACGCCTATCACAATCGTCAGCATACCTGCGAAGTTGCCTTGTGCAGCCTGTTTCTCGCCCGGCATGCGGGTCTGCGCCCTTCTGATCAGGCGAGGGTGATCGTCGCCGCACTGATCCACGACTTTCAACACGACGGCACCACCAATGCCGGTCAACCCTTCCGGCTGGAGCGGCTGGCTGTCGCGGCTGCCCGCTCGCATCTCATGGGCGCCGGGGTCGGGGCCGAGGAGATCGAGCGCATCGCGGCGATCGTGCTCGCCACCGAGCTGAGCATTGGGGCACCCTACGCGCGGCATTGCTTCCGGTTCTTCCATCACGGCGGGTCCGCGCCGGACATGCCTGCAGAGGCCATGGATGACTTGAGCCCTCTGTGTCTGCTTGCCGCAGACGCGGATCTCGCGTTCCAGGCGGTCCTGCTTGCCGAAGCCGATCTTCTCCCGTCGGCAGCCCTTACCGACGACCACGGAATGCTATGCCAGGAGCGGCTGTCCCGAGAGGATCGCCGCGTCTCAACTGGTGTGACTGAGAAATTGGCGTTTCTCGACGCTCAGGTCCCGGGGTTATTGGTCGCGCGGTTTTTCGAACCCAATTTGGAACAACAGCGATGCGCTCTTGTTGCAGCAGTTGCGGGAGGAGCTGGAAAGACGAATGACGACACACCAGGACGCACTTGAGCTCTTGATGCAGGTTCCCCTACTGGCCAGTCTCTCGCGGGACGAGGTCCAGGATCTGATCGGCCAGGCAAGTCTGCGGACCTACCGGGCCGGCACCCTGATCATGGAAAAGGGCGATGAGGCCAGTGCTCTTTACGTTCTGCTCTCCGGGCGTGTGAAGGTCTTTTCCGCTGACGACAACGGCAAAGAGATCGTTCTGAATGAGTTGGGTCCCGGAGACTATCTCGGCGACCTGGCCCTGATCGAAGCGTCCACACGTTCTGCCTCCGTCATGACCGTGGCGCCATCGCGATGCCTCGTGATTCCGAAGGCATCGTTCCGGGCATTCCTGATGTCGCGCCCCGACGTTGCGCTGCATCTCCTCAATGTCCTCGCAGGACGGGTTCGCAAGCTTACCGACGAGGTCGAGAGACTCGCGCTGCGCGACGTCTACAGCCGGCTCGCCGAGACACTCACCTCACGTGCGATCGAAGAGGACGGTCGGCTGGTCACGGATGCCCTGACCCAACGCGATCTCGCCGCCCTGGTCGGCGCATCCCGCGAGATGGTCAGTCGGATCTTCAAGGATCTTAAAGCCGGCGGCTATATCTCCCTCGACGGCAAGCGTGTCGTGATCCACCGTAAGCTGCCGGAACGCTGGTAAGCGGGTTTGACTGGAACGCGGTTCGGGCTGCCGGCGTCTGCGGCCTGACGAGCGATCAGACCGCCTGTCGCTCGGCCTCGACCAGGGTCTCCCGAGCTGGCCGCAAAGGATCCGCGCCGAGGGTGCCGACCAGAGCATCCAGGTAGGCCAGCTCCTGCACCCTTGCCAGATGAGCCTTGGCCCGGTCCAGCCGGGGGGCGCCATCGAGCCGGTCCGCCTCGTCGGCATAATGACGCAGCTCCAGGAACTGTTGGAGGTTCAGCACCATCCGCCGAGCCAGGTGGATATCCCGCTGCTGCTTGACCTCGAGTCGTTCCTGGTACCAGTCCGATTCCAGGAGGGCATGGCGTGAGAAACGACCGCGGATCGCGGGATCCTGAATCCTGCGACCTTGATAGTGGCCTTCGGCCATGATGTGGATCAGGGCCTTGAGCGGCGGGCAGGCGTCCTCGATGCTTCCGTCCTCCAAGTAGCGCCGGGCGACGCGCTCCTGGGCCTCGCAGATATTCTCGATTCCGTCTACGAAGACCTCCAGGTTTTGGGATTCCGGACGCAGGATGGCCGAGGTGAAGACTGCCCGCGGGTTGTCGAAGATCTTGCCGAGAAAGTGGGCGAGGAAACGTTCGGTGATCCGATAACCGAGCCGGCTCGCCAGGATGGTGCGGCCCCGATACTCGAAGTCCTCGAGTGGCTCCAGGTAGCCGTTTGAGATCAGGTAGCCGGGCTCGCGCTCATGCTCCGTCAGTCGTGCCCAGATCTCGGGGAGCTCTTGGTAGTGAATCGGGTTGTAGACGGCCAGCGGTCGGATGCCGGGCTCCGGTGGGTTGTTGCGCCGTCCGGTCAGGACTGCATCCACGGGGTTGCAGACCCGGGTATCCAGCGGCAGTTTGCGATGGAATCGGGCACCCATCATGAAGGACTGGAAAGGCAGTGTTGGAATCCGATCCGGATCCTCAACGTAGCGGCCGAGGAAATCCTGGATGCGTCGGTCGACTGGGCAGTGGTATGACGACAGCAGCCGGTTCTTCTCCCGGTAGATCAGAAGCAGGTCATGGGCGATCTCGATGAGCTCAGCCGTTGCGCCGGTGCCGCAGGAGGGCTGGCCGGAGGAGATCAGCTTGAAATTGATGTAGAGGTGTAGCTTCTGACGATCCTCGGCTGTCATTGGTAGGACGGGTCCGCCGGAAATCCCTTTGGAAAATCGCTGCGCCGTGATGCGTTTTGCGTGGCCCGCCAACCGATCACGGTAGTCTGAACCCTTCTAAGAAATCCAGTCATCTTATGTCCAGAGAGCAGGTATGGGTCGTTCTCCGGAGGACCGAGACGGATGGATCCGAATGAGCCGGTCGCCTCGAGGTCCCGCATCGATTGCGGGCCCTGACGCACTTTATCGGTGCGGATGGTATCTTCCTAGCCACTGATCGGCGGATGACCGACGCTTGCTCCGTCTTGAGAATGGTGCGTTGTTTCGCAACGGGATGACAGCCCCATTCATGCGGACATACTTGATGCGGTGTTTGATGAGCGGGCCGTCGTTTGGACCACGAGGTATGAATCAAGGAGACGTGCGATGCGTGTTCTGGTGACGGGCGGGGCGGGGTACATCGGCAGCCATACCTGCGTGGAGATGCTGGCCGCGGGCATGGAGGTCGTTGTGGTGGACAATCTCTGCAACAGCAAGGAGGAGTCGCTGCGGCGGGTGCGCGAGATCACGGGTCGGCCCTTGACATTCGTCAAGGCGGATCTGCGCGATCGCACTGCGCTGGATGGCATTTTTCAGGAGGGGGGCTTCGACGCCGTGGTCCACCTCGCTGGGCTCAAGGCAGTCGGGGAGTCGGTGCAGATCCCGCTCGCCTACTACGAGAACAATGTCGCCGGGACCCTGAGCCTCTGCCAGGCGATGGCCGCCGCCGGGGTCAAGAATCTGGTCTTCAGCTCTTCGGCCACGGTCTACGGGGACCCGACGAGGGTGCCGATCCAGGAAGATTTTCCATTGTCGGCGACCAATCCATACGGTCGCTCCAAGCTCTTCATCGAGGAGATCCTGCGCGATCTGTACATCTCGGATGAGAACTGGAACATCGCGTTGCTGCGCTATTTCAACCCGGTCGGCGCGCATCCGAGCGGGCGGATCGGCGAAGACCCCAACGGGATCCCGAACAACCTGATGCCCTATGTCGCTCAGGTCGCGGTGGGCAGGTTGCCAAGGCTGAGGGTCTTCGGTAACGACTATCCAACGCCGGACGGGACAGGCGTGCGTGACTACATCCATGTCGTCGATCTGGCACGCGGCCATCTCGCGGCCCTCCATCGGCTGGAGCATAGACCCGGGGTGGTGACCTACAACCTTGGCACAGGTCATGGCTACAGCGTGTTGGACATGGTTGCTGCCTTCGAGCGGTCCAGCGGTCGGCCTGTCCCCTACGAGGTGGTCGCGCGGCGTGCAGGCGACATCGCGGTGTGCTACGCGGATCCAACCCTTGCGAAGGCGGAGTTGGGGTGGCAAGCGGACTTCGGGATCGACGAGATGGTGAGCGACGCTTGGCGTTGGCAGTCAGAGAACCCGCAGGGGTTTGACGTCTGAAACGGCTTCTTCATCACTGTTGCGGGGGGAGCGGGGCCTGATCCTCCGCGACCGGAGCCTGAGATCGAGTCTGGACCGACCGGCCGTGCCGCGAACGTCGTCCGACATTCCCCTGGCAAGGATCTCAAACAGGAATGTCGAGACGGATTCGGGCACCACCGAGTGCAGAGCTTTCGACGGTGAGTCGGCCCCCGTATGCCTCGCAGATCTCCCGGGCGACCGCGAGACCAATGCCGTGCCCTGGCACGCTCTCGTCGGCACGGGCTCCACGGGCCAGGAGGCGAGTGGCGTCCCGAGGAGGAATGCCGGGTCCGTCGTCCTCGATTGCAAGGATCAGCATGCCTTTCTCGACATGACCTTGGATCTGCACCTTGCTCCGGCACCATTTGAAGGCATTGTCCAGCAGGTTGCCGAGCATCTCCATGAGGTCGCCTTCGACCCCGCTGATCTGGCTCGCCTCCTCGACAGCGAGGGTCACCTCGACATCCTTGTCGCGGTAGACCTTGCTTAGCGAGCTGATGAGGCGTTCCGCGACCCGTTTGACATCAAGGGGCGGGGCGAGCGTGGCGCCCCGCAGGCCGCTGGTCCGCGCGCGCTGCAGTTGATGCGCGACGATCTTGTCCATGCGACCCAATTGCTCCTCGATGAGCGGGGTCGCCGGGTGCTCTGTCGCTGTATCGCCGATGGCCCCTTTGATCACGGCCAAGGGTGTCTTGAGGCTATGGGCGAGGTCACCGAGTGCGTTGTCGAGCCGCCTCTGACGGGCTTGCTCATGGGCGAGGAGCGCGTTGAGATTGTCGGTCAGGGCGCGGATCTCTGCCGGATAGTGACCGAGGATCTTGGCCTGCGCGCCTGACTCGATCGCGGAGACCTCCGTCGCGACTCGACGCAAGGGCGTGAGTCCCCAGGCGAGGATCAGCACCAGGGCGGTCAACATGAGGATGGCCATTGCACCCAGCCAGACGGTAAGGCTGCCTCGAAAACGTCCGACCTCCTCGTTGAAGGCCGCCATGTCCTCGGCGACCACGAAGACGTAGTTGCGCGGTACCTCTCCGGTTTCCCATGAGACACCGAATCCTTCGACCAGGTAGCCTGCTCCATCGCCGTCCGTTCTGAACTCAAGGCGGCGCTCGCCGGGTACCAGTGGCATCGGTCCAGGCTCGGCGGCGCCAATGGCGGATATGGATTGCCAGACGAGGCGGTTGGACCCGTCGAAGACACGGGCATAGAGTCCGGATCCGGGCAGGCTGAATCTGGCCTCGGCGAGCGTGTCCGGGAAGACCAATCCATCATTCTCGGCTTCGGCCGCTGCCATGAGGAGGAAGATCTGGGCGAGGAGCCGTTCTTCGCGCGCGGACTGGGCGGTATCCCGGAAGGCGCGCTCCAGTGCGAGGCTGGTGAGAACGATGAAGACCGCGAGGACGGCGGCGGCGGAGGCGACGACGCGCGCGCGAAGCGACATCATCCGCTGCCTTGCTGCGCGTCCCCGCTCACGAGTGCCAGGCGGTAGCCGCGACCACGCAATGTCTCGATGGGTGCGAGTGAGCCATCAGGGTCGAGCTTGCGTCGCAGACGGCCCAAGAGGACCTCGATGACATTGCTGTCGCGGTCCTGGTCGTGCGGATAGAGCCGGTCTGCCAATGCCTGCTTGGAGAGCACGCCGCCACGGGCGCTCGCCAGTTGCTCCAGGAGCCGGTACTCGTAAGCGGTCAGGTCGGCCGGACGCTCGTCGACCCAGACCGACTGGGCGACCAGATCCATGCGCAATGGACCGATCCGCAACTCTCGGGATGCCGTTCCATTGGCCCTTCGGACCAAGGCGCGCAGTCGCGCCAGAAGCTCTTCGGCGTGGAATGGTTTGACCAGATAGTCGTCGGCGCCGGCTTCCAGACCCTCCACCTTGTCCTGCCAGCGGTCGCGGGCGGTGAGGATCAGGATCGGGAGCAGGCTGTGCTGCGCGCGAAGTCGCCGGATGATCTCCAGCCCGCTCATCCCGGGCAGGCCGAGGTCAACGATCGCGGCATCGAACGGATACTCAGTCGCCAGATAGAGACCCTCGGGACCGTCGCCTGATCCCTCGGCGAGGGCACCCTCGCGGCAGAGGCGCTCGATGATCTGCCTGCGCAGATCTGCTTCATCCTCGATGACGAGTACATGCATGGTGCGGATGTCAGCGCCCGGAGACGAAGACGTATCGGACCTCGCCTGAAGGCGTCAGGACCTTGACCTGATAGCCGCCATCGGCGGATTTGACCGACAAGACCCGTCCGCCACCCGTCTGGCGGCGGGCCGCCTCCTCGGCCTGCGCAGGGGTCATCGACTGGCCCTGTCGTTTGTCATTTCCGAGACCGGGCGCGGCCCAGGTCGCCGGGATGGCGAAGGCGAGGATCAGGAAGGCGCGTCGCGTCAGGTGCATCTTGGTCAGGGCTCCGGGATCCGTTTCACCATTGCGCAATCTAGCATAGCCGATGCTGAACCGGGGCTGAATGGTCGGGACCCTCTCGTGGTTTCGGCCACTCGATACTGTCACTGAGCGCCATCTCGTGGATTTTGAAAACACCCCGTCGCGGGCTCCGCCCGGGCCAGGATCGCCTCGGCCAGGGCGAGCAGGCTCAGTGGGGCGGAGCCCTCGGCCTTGTTGTTGACGATCACGAAGACCGGTTGCCCTGCGCCGAGCGTCTGGGTTGTCAGCTCTGCGATCCACCGGCGGTTTTCGGGGTCCGCCTCGCACAGGCGATTGAACGGTCTGTAGAGTGATCTCGCCTCGGCGTAACCCCGATTGGTGCGCAGCATCCAACGCACGATCAGAGGTCCTGGCGGTCGGTCTTGAAAGAGCCGGCGTTGCTCCTCGAGTCCGGGTAGCCGCGGATGGACGCTAAAGGCCGGTTGGGCACCGCCGTGGCGCAGCGCCTCGACGAGGTCGCGGGTCAGCAGATCGGCATCCCGGAGCTCGACCGCATAGGTCGGTCCAGTGGGCAGCCGACGCAGGAATCGGTACAGGTCTTCGGCGAAGCGGCGCGGCCCCTCCCTGATCTGCCTGCCTGCGGGTGGAACCTGGAAGAGTATGACACCCGCACGATGACCCAGCCCTTCCAGTACGGGTGCGATGACCTGGTCGACCGCAAGGCCAGGATCCAGAAAGGACGGATTGGGGCCGGCCGGGCGCCCGCCCGGCCCGCGTACGAGGGGGTCGGTCAGCACCGCCGGTGCCTTCACCAGAAAGCGAAAATCGCCGGGAACCTGCGCCGCATAGTGCCCAAGACGCGTCACATTCGGGAGGGCGTAGAAGGTGCTGTCGATCCCTACGGTGCGCAGCCAGGGGTGCGCTGAATAGGGACCCAAACCGAACCTTGACAAGGTTTCCTGGTCCGGATCACCGGCGTAAAGGATCCCGCTCCACCCCGGAAAAGACCAGGACGAGGTGCCAAGCCTCAGACCCTGCGGCAATTGGCTGGCCAAAACGAGGGTCGACGGTGCGTCGGCGCAGGGTAGGACCCGCTCGACCGGACTTTCGTCCGGCCCGAACCCGAAGAGGTCGAGTTGGTGGCTCATGGTATTGCGGGGCATGGGCAGCGCGCCGGGGGCCGCAATCGCGCGCTCAGCGACGCGAGAGGATCAGCAGGTCACCGCCGCGTTGGATACGGACGCTCACGAGTCCCCGTGATTGTTGCAGCACCTGCGCGACATCACGCAGGCTGACCACACGCTGGCCGTTGACCTGGACGATGCGGTCGCCTTCGCGGAGGCATGCGTTCCATGCGGCGCTGCCGGGTTCCACGGTCCCGACGGGGAGCGCCGGGATACCGCCCCGACGGTCGAGCTCGCCCAGCAAGGCTCCCTCAAGGCTGGCGCCGACGCGGCGCCCTTCCACGAAGCTCTTATAGGGATCGGCGATGGTGCCTGTGATGCGACGGGTCTTGCCACCGCGCATGATCTCGAGCTCGACCGGCGTACCCACTCTCAGCAGGCCGAATCGGTTCCTCACGTCTTCCGCTCCTTTGACGGCCCCCCCATTGATGGTCAGGATGACGTCGCCTTCGCGCAGCCCGGCGGAGGCTGCGGCCGAATCCGGCTCGACGCCATTGACGACTGCTCCGTCGCGGCGCTTGATGCCGAGCGCGGCGGCCAGATCCGGCGTGAGATCTTGGATGGTGACACCGAAGAGGCCCCGTCGAACCGCGCCATGATCGACGATCTGATCCATGACTGCCCGGGCCATGTTGGCCGGGATGGCAAAACCGATCCCGATGTTGCCGCCTCCGGGAGCGAGGATCGCAGTGTTGACGCCGACGAGCTCGCCTCGCAGGTTCACCAAGGGCCCGCCCGAGTTGCCCGGATTGATGGAGGCGTCGGTCTGGATGAAGCTCTCATAGCCCTCGATCCCCAATCCTGAGCGGCCGAGTCCACTGACGATGCCCGAGGTGACCGTCTGGCTGAGACCGAAGGGATTGCCGACAGCGACCACGAAGTCGCCGACTCGCAGAGCGTCCGAGTTCGCCATGGGCAGTGAGATCAGGTCTTCGGCGGGGATTCGCAGGACCGCGATGTCGGTCTCGGGATCCGCTCCGACAAGGTCGGCGATGAGCGTGCGTCCGTCATTCAGAGTGACGCGGATTTCGGTCGCCTTGGCGATCAGGTGTTGGTTGGTCAGGACCAGCCCACGCTCGGCGTCCACGATGATCCCGGAGCCCAGGCTGTTGCCTTCACGACGGGGGTCTGCGGGCGGTATCTCAAAGAATCGGCGAAAGAAGGGATCGCGCATCAACGGATGCTCGGCCGCCTCGATGCGTGTCACCGTGGAGATGTTGACCACGGCCGGAACGGTGCGCTCCAGCATGGGGGCGAGGCTTGGCAGCGGTTGATCCTCGACCGTCAGCGGCAGGGCGGCTTGAGCGCCGTTGACGAGCAAGGAGACAAGGGCGAGGCAGATGCCGATCGAGCTGGTTGAACGCATGAGTTTGACTTGGCGCTGTCGGGTTCGACCTAAATCGCGTCCGGCACGCCATGCACCCTCTTCATGTCGGCCGGGTCTTGAATGAATCCAGGATCTTCGCAGCAGACGCGATTTAAAAACAGAAAAAAAGATGTTGGAGCGAGTGGGGCGCTGAGATTTCAAGCCCGATGGCTGACTGTATGCAGGGCATATCACTCCTAAAGCGGCTCAAGACCTGTATTTGAAGCGCAAAAGGTTAAGTATCTGAATCGAAGAAGGTTAAGGGTTCAAAGATTTCAAGCTCTTGGACCAGGCGAGACCGATGATGCCTGCTTGACAACGAGAAAAGCAAGCCGGGCGATCGCCCGGCTTGATTCCTGTTGGATCCTCGCGTCACGCGGGAGACCCGCGCGACGCATCTACCGACTCATCAGGCAGCGGCTTGCGTTTTGTTGGTCTCGCCCTCGATGAACCGGCCGGTTTCGCCGCGGATCTCGATCTTCCGGGGCTTCATGGCCTCCGGGATCTCTCGACGGAGGTCGACATGCAGAAGACCGTTCTCGAGACGCGCATCCAGGACCCGGACATAGTCGGCGAGCTGGAACTTGCGCTCGAAGCTGCGGTTGGCGATCCCGCGATAGAGGTACTTTGCCTGACCCTGGGCCTCGTCATCGGCCCGAGCACCCGAGATCGTCAGGATGTTTTCCTTGACCTCCATGGTGAGATCCTTGTCTGTGAAACCGGCAACCGCCATCGTGATGCGGTAGTCATTGTCTCCGCTGACCTCAATGTTGTAAGGAGGGTAGCCGCCGGGGTCTGACCGATAGGCAGTCTCGAGGGCGGACGACATCCGATCGAAGCCGATCATGGAGCGGAAGAGTGGTGAAAAGTCGATATTTGTCATTGACATATCCTCGGTTGAGCAATATGAAAGTCGCGTTCTTAACGAACCGCGGTTTACGTAGGCCTCTGACGAGCGCCTACGTTATGTAAAGTAGAATCGCGTCCAGCCCATGTCAAGGGGGTCTGGAAAGATTTTATGTCAAGTCAGATGGCCGGGCATCAGATCCTGAAAACCGTTTGGCGGGGCTCCCGGGAAGCCCCGGGCGCAATGTCTCTGCGACGTCCTATACTTGAATGGCGTCCAGCATCACAGCTGCCGCTTCAGGTTTGACTCGGCTCGGCATCTTCCGGGTCGCCGTGGCAGACGCAATCCAAGTCTTTGTTTCACGTTTTTCTAAACCGCGTCTCGCCATCGCCATTGTGTGGGGGCGAGTCCGATCTCACCTCGATCCAGGCATGGACCCCGGACGCGGTTTAGAAGGGGGCGCCGATGAAGAGCTCCGCAGTCGTCGCGGTTCGGGATTTCGTGGAGGAGGCGCTCGCGACCCATGGTCGGGATCCGCAGCACCTGCTTCAGCATCTGATACGGGTCCAGCACCATTTCTCCTATGTCCCTGACGAGGCAGTCGAGACCCTGTCTGAGGTCCTGGATGTCACCCGTACCCAGGTGCGCGCGGCCATCGCCTTCTACGCCTTCCTGCACAACCGCCCACGCGGCACGTTCGAGATCCGCTTCAGCGACAACATCACCGATCGGATGCTGGGTAATCAGCGCCTGATCCGCCTCTTGGCCGAGCGTCTTTCTTTGAAGGGTCTTCCGGCCTGGGGCCATGATCTGATTCGAGAGGATGGGCGTGTGAGCATCGGTCTCGCCTCATGCACCGGGATGTGTGACCAAGGCCCCGCGCTTCTGGTCAACGGCTACGCCGTGACCAATCTGGATGCTCAACGGGTTGATCGGATCGCGGATTTGGTGGAGGAAGCGATCCCGCTCGAGCGTTGGCCGGGCGAGTTTTTCCGGGTCACAGACAACATCCGCCGTCGTGGACTCCTTCTCAGCAATAGAGCGACCAACGGCTCTGCGCTGCGCCGGCTGGTGGATCAGGGGCCTGCCGCAGCCCTTGGGGAGGTGGAGCGCTCGGGCCTGCGCGGACGCGGGGGAGCTGGTTTTACCACGGCCCTCAAGTGGCGGTTCTGTCGAGAGGCGCCGGGGACTGATCGCTATGTCGTCTGCAACGCGGACGAGGGCGAGCCCGGGACCTTCAAGGACCGCGTTCTGCTCACCGATTATGCCGATTTGGTGCTCGAGGGCATGACGATCTGTGCCGGGGTGATCGAGGCCCGCCGGGGCTTCATCTATCTGCGCGGCGAATACCGCTACCTGCTGCCGCATCTGGAGGCGGTCCTGCAACGGCGTCGTGCCGAAGGGCTTTTGGGTCATGGGATCCTGGGCAAGGCTGGGTTCGACTTCGACATCGAGATTCACCTGGGTGCGGGTGCTTACATCTGTGGTGAGGAGTCGGCCCTGATCGAGTCACTCGAGGGCAAGCGCGGCGTCACGCGAAAGCGCCCGCCCTTCCCGGTCACCAGCGGCTTCGATGATCAGCCGACCGTCGTCAACAATGTCGAGACCTTCCTGGCCGCAGCTCGGGTCGTGCAATGGGGCGGCTACTGGTTTCGAGGGGAAGGCACGGACCAGTCGGCTGGCAGCAAGATCCTTTCGGTCAGTGGCGACTGCGCACGGCGCGGCATCTATGAGTATGCCTTCGGCACCCCCGTCCACCAGGTTCTGACGGATTGCGGGGCCGAGAATACCCAAGCGGTCCAGATCTCGGGCGCCGCGGGTGCGACCCTGTCGCCGGCCGACTTCGATCGCATCATCGCCTTCGAGGATCTTCCGACCGCCGGATCCTTCATGGTCTTCGATCACAGCCGCGACCTGCTCGACATGGTCCGCAACTTCGCGGCCTTCTTCGCACACGAGAGCTGCGGTTTTTGCACCCCATGCCGTGTCGGGGGGGCCCTGTTGCGAAATCTGGTCGAGAAGGTTGCTGCGGCTCAGGGTTCGGAATACGACCTGAACGAGATGCGCCACATCAGCGGGGTGATGCGTCAGGCGAGCTACTGCGGACTCGGCCATACGGCACCGAACCACATCATGAACACCCTGGACAAGTTCCCGCAGATCTATCGTCGACGTCTCGCGCGTCAGGCCCACACCCCCTCGTTCGACTTGGACGCGTCGCTGTCCGATGCGCGCGCCATGACGGGTCGAGACGATGCGGAGGCGCACATCGCCGAGCTGGCGCCGCGAGAGTCGCTGGAGGCATCGGCATGAGCAAGACCTTCAAGCTCGACGGCCGGGAGATCCCGTTCGAGGCCGGTCAGACCATCATGGATGCGGCCCTCGCTGCCGGGATCTATATCCCGCATCTCTGTCACAACCCGGAGTTTGCGCCGCACGGGAGTTGCCGGGTTTGCGTCGTCGACATCGGCGGTCGGCAGGTTTCGGCCTGCACCGCGGCGGCCAGTGAGGGTCTGGATGTCGAGAGTGCTTCCGAGGCCATCCAGGCCACGCGCCGCGCCATCCTGCAGATGCTCTTCGTGGAAGGCAATCATGTCTGTCCGGCCTGCGAGAAGAGCGGGGCCTGCCAGCTTCAGGCAGTGGCCTACTATACCGGGATGCTCGCGCCGCATTTCACGCATTTCTTCCCGCGCCGGCCGGTGGATGCCTCGCACCCCGATTTCATCATCGACTTCAATCGCTGCATCCTCTGTGAGCTGTGTGTGCGCGCGAGCCGGGACGCCGATGGAAAACGCGTCTTCGCCATCAGCGGACGCGGGTTGGAGAGTCACCTGGTGATCGACTCGCCGAGCGGGCGGCTCGGAGACTCCAGTTTCGCAAAGGGCGACAAGGCCGCGCATGTCTGCCCAACCGGCGCCATCCTGCCCAAGCACCGGGGCTACGAGACCCCGATCGGCGAGCGTCTCTATGATCGCGAGCCCATCAGTATCGTCGGCGACGTTCGTGCCCGTGATGAGGAGGTGGTCTGATGGCCGAGAAGCCCCGTGTTGCCACGGCCTCCCTCTGCGGCTGCTTCGGCTGCCACATGTCCCTGCTGGACATCGACGGGCGGATCTTCGATCTGGTTGAGCTGGTGAGCTTCGATCGCACCCCCCTGACCGATATCAAGACTCTCGGCGACTGCGATTTGGGCCTGATCGAGGGTGGGGTCGCCAATGCCGAGAATGTCGAGGTGCTTCGCGAGTTTCGCAGTCGCTGCAAGGTCCTGGTCGCTGTCGGTGCCTGTGCCGTCAATGGCGGGATCCCGGCGATGCGAAACCAGTTCAGCCTCGCGGACTGCCTCAGGGAGTCCTATTGCGACGGCATCGGTGTGCACAACCCGGGCATCCCGAACGACCACGAGATCCCGCTGCTGCTCAATCAGGTCCATCCCATTCACGAGGTGGTCGCGGTCGATTATTTCCTGCCCGGCTGCCCGCCGTCGGCAGACGCGATCTGGACCTTCTTGACCAAGTTTCTGGAGGGCCGCCCGATCCAGCTGCCCTACGCCGAGATCCACTACGATTGATCGCCGGATGCGCCGCTCTCGGCGTTTCCGCAGTCTCCGAGCCCGGTGCGGGGGATCCAGTGATGACTTTGTTCGATGTTCCTTGGCTCTTTTCCGCAGGTGCATCCAGCGGATGCCTGCGAATCCGACCATCGAGGTCTGCGCCATGACCAGACATTTAGAGACCGCTCGTCACCCCGAGACCTTGAGACGGGTCTGCATCGAGCCGCTGACCCGCGTCGAGGGTCATGGGAAGGTGACCCTGCTGCTCGATGAAGACAACCACGTCAAGCAGGCGCGGCTGCACATCGTCGAGTTTCGCGGCTTCGAGAAATTCGTCCAGGGTCGTCCCTATTGGGAGCTGCCAGTGCTGGTTCAGCGCCTCTGCGGGATCTGTCCGGTCAGTCATCACCTGGCTGCGGCCAAGGCATGCGATCGACTGATCGGAGTCGATCGGCTCACGCCGACGGCGGAGAAGGTCCGCCGGCTGATGCATCTGGGGCAGGTGCTCCAGTCGCATGCGCTGCATTTCTTCCATCTTTCCTCGCCCGATCTGTTGTTCGGGTTCGATGATAGGGTCGCCCACCGCAATATCGTTGGCGTCATCCAGGATCATCCAGAGATCGCGATGCAGGGTGTCATGCTGCGCAAGTACGGTCAGGAGGTGATCCGCGTCACCTCAGGCAAGCGGGTCCATGGTACGGGTGCGCTCCCCGGCGGCGTCAATAAGGACGTGAGCCTGGAAGAGCGCGACCTCCTGCTTTCCGATATCGATCAAATCGTCGAGTGGGCAGAGCAGGGGGTCCAGCTCATCAAGCGCATCATCCTGACGAACCCCGAGTATCACTATCGGTTCGCGTATGTGGATGCCAACACGCTCAGTCTCGTGGCGCCGGATGGGAGTTTCGAGCTCTATGACGGCGGATTGAGAGCGCGCCATGCTCAGGGCGACACCATCTTTGACCATGCGGATGACCAAGGCTATGACGAGCTGCTGAGCGAGGAGATCAAACCCTGGAGCTACATGAAATTTCCCTTCATCGCCGCTCTGGGACCGGAGCACGGATGGTATCGTGTCGGCCCGCTGGCGCGCGTCAACAACTGCGACTGCTTCCACACCCCGCTGGCCGAGCAAGAGCGTCAGGACTTCGCTGCGGCTGGCGAGGGTCGCCCCCTGCAAGCGGCGCTCACCACCCATTGGGCACGGATGATCGAGCTGCTGCACTGTGCGGAGGCGATCCGTGAGCTGCTCGGGGATCCACATCTGCAGGGCACGGATCTGCGTCGCGGCTGCGGCCTGCAAACCACCGGCATCGGCGTCCTGGAGGCACCACGCGGGACACTCTTCCATCACTATGAGATCGACCCGGATGGCTTGGTCACCCGCGCCAACCTGATCGTCTCGACGACCAACAACAACCAGGCGATGAACGAGTCGATCCGTCGGGTTGCCGCCGACGATCTGGACGGAAACGAGTTGACCGAGCCTCTGCTCAATCGAATCGAAGTCGCGATCCGGGCCTACGACCCCTGCTTGTCCTGCGCCACCCACGCACTCGGTAAGATGCCCTTGGAGCTCGAGCTCCTCGATGCCGAAGGTCGGCGTGTCGCCGTCATCCAGCGCCATGCCGACGGCTCCGTGGCCTAATGTGTCTTTCGAGTCCTGTTTGGCGGGAGGCCGAGCCATGATGCCGCTCGCCGTCCAGCGCGAAGGTTCGCTGCGGGAGTGCACTCCCGCAGCGATGCAGCGCCGAGTATGCCGTCTTCCGAACCCCGTCCTCGGCCGCCCCGTATCGCTTGCACGACGGCCGCCCCC
>RRYU01009941.1_pt1 | contig 22381 bp, 22 predicted proteins | sample 2162651 | NCBI WGS metagenome assembly RRYU01 (sample SAMN10267283, study PRJNA491782) | microbial mat metagenome | isolation source: biomat in the production well | place: Japan: Minami-Kanto gas field, natural gas well KTG3 | collected 2017-06 | reverse complement strand
AACTCCTGAATATTTCCGTTCTGGATGGCATTGACGAAATCTATGGCGAATTTCTCGCTCGAAACATAGAGGACATACTCGGAAATGCAATTTTCCCGAACATGGTTGCCGATAGCCTGTGTCATGTGTGTTTTTCCGAGTCCTACCCCGCCATAGATGACGAGAGGATTGAATGCATTCTGTCCGGGAGTTTGCGAAACCGATTTCGACGCGGCAAACGCCAGCGAGTTACAGTCACCCCGGATCAGTGTATCGAAGGTGTATTTGGGATTGAGATGACTTTCAAATTTTGTGCGATAGCGCTCCAGAAAATCTCTGTCGGAAGAGACATCGGCCGTCGTTGAGCTGCCGTTTTCATGAGGCGCGTTCTTTGCAATACTCTGATGAGGAAGTTCAATCGTGACAGGATTGCTCTGCGATTTATCCATAACGATCGAGTACATCAGTTTTCCCTCGGAACCCAGGATGTCTTTCAGTGCCTGCTTCAGTTGTGTCGAGTAGTTTTCCTCAATCCATTCATAAAAAAACTGGCTTGGAACTTCTATAGTCAGCTCATTTTCTGAAAAGTGTACAGGCGTGATAGGGGTAAACCATGTTTTGAACGCCTGGCTGTTCAACTTGTCTTTCAGAACGTCAAGACAGGCGTCCCATACTTTCTGTGCAGGGCCGTTTTCGGCTACATTGTCGGAGGAGTGCTTATCAGGCAATACTTTCGTGTGTTGAGGAAGCATGAAATCGTAACATTTGAGATGTGGATAAGCTCGTTCAGAGATAAATCATCAACATTTGCTGTTCATAAATTACATTTTTCAGTGGATAAAAAACAATCGGCGAAACGAAAAGTTCTCTCTTGGGCCGCCGGATATTCGACTCATGTTGTCAACATGGTAAATCATTTTTTAATAAAGAGTTATTTTGTTTTCGTCTCTTGGTTGTCAACATGTGTTGATGGGTTTTGTTGTCAGGTTTTTGCGGCCCTGCGGTCTGCAGATTTATTTTGTCCACAAGTTGTCAACACTGTGGGCTTCTCGGATTTGAGGGGTGTTGATATCGTTTGTGTATTGTATGAAAAGCTGCGCAGTACGGTTGGATTTAAAAGATGATTATGCTAAATTCAATGCCCTGAATTTTTTGAAAGATCTATGAGAACATTGAGGATTGTTTTACCATGAAAAGAACATTTCAGCCGCATAACAGAAAGAGAAGGAACAAGCATGGGTTCCGTCAGCGCATGGCAACGAAAACCGGGCGCAGGATTATAGCTTCCCGCAGGGCGAAAGGACGCCATTCGCTCAGTGTCAGCAGTGACATGGGACCCCGCCGAAAATAGGGTAGATGATAAACCGTCCAGTGATATTGTGGAAAGTGCCCGTGTGCATTCATTGAAAAAGTATGAGATACTCAGAGGCAGTACATCGGTATCGAAGCTTTTCAGTTCCGCTCGTAGTTTCAGGGGAAATGCTCTCAAAGTGTTGTTTGCCCCGCTTGAGATGGAATCCGGAAGGGACAGGTCTCTTCCGAAGGTTTTGTTTGTTGTCGGTAAGAAAACCAGACCTGATGCGGTTGGCCGCAACCGGATAAAACGATTGATGAAGGAAGCGTACAGACATGCGAAACCGGTTGCTGTCGAGTGCGCAGAAAAATATTCCGGAAACGGAAACAGGATACTCTGTATAGCATTTATGTATATCGGCCGTCATAACAGGCTGCCGTCGTCGGAAAGTTTCAGAAAAGAAGTCAGGGAGCTGCTTGAAGGCATAAAAAGTACGGCTCCCGGTTGAGCTGTGTATCGTAATAGCAAAAAAGCATCATGGAACGCAATGCTTTCTGGAAAATTATAAACCAGGTGCCGATTCTTCTGATCAAGTTTTACCGGTCATATATCTCTCCTCTGCTTGGCCCGTCCTGCCGTTTTTATCCCACCTGTTCAAGTTATGCTCTTGAAGCGTTCAGGGTGCATAATTTCTTTTATGCGACGTGGCTGACTCTGTGGCGTGTGCTTCGCTGCAATCCTTTTTCCAAGGGAGGATATGATCCGGTGCCACTGGCCGGCGAAAAACTAAACTCTAAAGAAGGGAGATAATGGATAAAAATTCTGTCATAGGACTTGTGCTGATAGGTCTGATCATGATTGTGTGGATGCAGTTTATGGCTCCGGAGAAAAATCCTGTGCAGGACATGACGGCGGAAGATGTTACGGCGGTCGAGGAGAGACGTAATGAGAGTAACGGAACGGTATCGGTTATGCAGGAGGTCGGTAGTACAGACAATTTCGGCGAGTTTGCCGCAGCAGCCGAAGGTGAGGAGAAACTGATTACGATTGACAATGAACTGTTTACGGCTGTTCTCTCTTCCCGCGGGGCTACCCTGAAGTCGATGGTATTGAAGGAGCATCTCAACTCGGACAGGGAGCGGTTCGATCTGGTTACAAGCAGCGACAGCGGCGCATTGTCGCTGTTTTTTCAGACCCGTGACGGCAAGAAGATCGATACAAGGGATCTGTATTTTACAGTCTCTGATCAACAGAGCGAGGTATCCCTTACAGGAGAGCAGTCCTACTCGTTAACCTATCGGCTCGATGTCGCTCCCGGCAGGAATATTGTTGTTGTCTATACCTTCACCGGTGACAACTACGCAATAGATTATGATGTGCAAATGACCGGCTTTGACGGTTTGCTGCCCGGCAATGAATACCAGCTTGAGTGGGATGGCGGGTTGTTGCATTCCGAGAAAAACGCAGATGACGAAATGCAGAACTCATGGGCATCGGCATATATGGGGGGCAGCCTTCTCAAGCTCGATGCAAGCGACCCCTCGAAAGACTACCGTGAAGAACAATCGGGGGTAGCCACATGGATTGCCGTCAGGACAAAATATTTTGTGGCATCGCTCATACCTGACTCGCCGACAGAAGGGGTGTATCTGAGCGGAAGCCACAAGGCGGGAGAAAAGTTTGAAAACTATACCGCAGCGCTGAAGTTTACGCTTCCGCCCGGTGAAAAGACCCACAAGGAGTCTCTTGTGCTCTATGTCGGGCCTGTTGATTACAATGTGCTGCATTCGCTTGGCGTGAACCTCGAAAAGATTATGGATTTCGGCTGGGACTGGTTAACCAGGCCTTTTGCGGAATACATCATCCTGCCGATGTTCAATCTGCTCAACAAGTTCATGGACAATTACGGTCTGATTATCATCATATTTGCCCTGTTGATCAAGCTGGTAACCTATCCGCTGACCATGGCCTCGACGAAATCAATGAAAAAAATGGCTGCTCTCCAGCCGATGATGAAAGAACTGCAGGAGAAATACAAGGATAATCCTACGAAAATGCAGAGCGAACTCGGGCGCATTTATAAGGAAGCAGGTGTCAATCCGCTTGGCGGGTGTCTTCCTGTCCTGCTGCAGATGCCGCTTCTTTTTGCAATGTTCTATGTGTTCCGCTCGTCGATAGAGTTGCGGCAGCAATCGTTCCTCTGGGCAAAAGACCTTTCCCTTCCGGATTCTATTCTTGATTTGGGTTTCAGCATTCCTCTGTACGGAGATCATATTGCCTTGTTTCCGATTCTCATGGGCGGAGCGGTCTATTTGCAGCAAAAGATTACGCCGACGGTACAGACCAATGACCAGATGAAGATGATGATGTATATTTTTCCGGTCATGATGCTGCTCTTTTTCAACAATCTTCCTGCAGGTCTCGGACTCTACTACCTGATGTTCAACGTGTTCAGCATAGCCCAGACCTACTATATCAATAAAACATCCTCTACAGAAGATTTGCCGGCAATAACTCCTGCAAAGCCGGCACAGATCCCTCAGAAAAAGAAAAAAGGTGGAAAAAAACGTTGACTTTCGATTGAACCGCCGCCGGGGTTCCCGGCGGCGGCAAGATGCACGGTTAAGCGGTTCTATACAGGTTTGAGGAAGGTAATGGAACATGGTTCATCCAATTGACGAGAGTCTGTCGGTCCCTGTTTTTTTTCTTGCCGGACTGTTTATGGTTGTGCGGAAAGGCCGGGACGGTCTGGTAGTGTTTCTGTTCGTTCTGGTTGCAGCCGGGTGTGCCGGGTGGATAACCTCCTGGACGTCTCCGGCCGTTCGCCCTGCACAGGCTGCTGCTTTGGCCGGTCTCATCTACATTTTTTTCAACCGGGGAGTTGCCATTGAAAGGCTCTATATGTTTCTCGTGGTTTTTTATGTTCTCCTGGCTGCCTGTTCCGGGATTTACGCAGGGGCGTATTCTCCCGGAGATGCAGCAGCAGGAATTCTTGTCGGAATAGCCTGCTCAGGGCTTGTGTATACTATTTTTGCCTGGATGATGAAATATTATGTGAGCATAGATAGGTGATGGCGCGTTACTGGGGCATAGACCTGGGAGGGACGAAAATCGAAGGAACCGTCCTCGATGAGAAGAGGACGCCGCTGGTTCGTTGTAGAATTCCCACCGAAGCTTCCGCAGGGTACCACCATATTCTTGCGAGGGTGGCAACCCTTGTGCGCATGATGGCCGATGAACTGCGTTGTCCTCTCCCTGCGCATGTAGGTATAGGGACTCCCGGTAGAGTTGACAGGAAAACCGGTTTGCTGAAAAACTCCAATACCGTCTGTCTGAACGGCAATCCGGTGCTTGCCGATCTTGAAGAACTGCTGCAGACAGTCGTGACTCTCGATAACGATGCCAACTGTTTTGCTCTTGCCGAATCCCTCTATGGAGCGGGTCGTGAGACGATGTGTCTCGGTACGGCCGTTGCTTTCGGCATAATTCTCGGTACCGGGGTGGGCGGAGGCGTTGTCTGCGGTAAAAACGTTATGCACGGCGCACACGGAATCGCAGGTGAGTGGGGACACAACCGGCTTTTCGCCGATGGAGACCGCTGCTATTGCGGGAGAAGAGGGTGCGTGGAGACGGTTCTGTCCGGACCGGCTCTCGAACGGCATTATGCCACGCGGTCGGGAGGAATAAGGAAATCACTTAAAGAGATCGCTGCATCGACCGGTAGCGACCGGGCTGCGGAAGAAACAATCGGACTGCTGCTGAGCGGTTTCGGCAGGGCGATTGCCCAGGTGATCAATATTCTCGACCCTGATATTCTTATTATAGGCGGCGGAGTCGGCAATGTGGAGGCGCTCTACTCCCCCGCTGCCCGCAAGGAAATGGAAAAACATCTGTTCAACGATTCCCTCGACATTCCGGTCGTTCGTCCGGAGCTGGGGGACAGCGCCGGTGTTATAGGGGCGGCATTATTAACTGTGGGGACGCAAGTGTGATGGAAAAGAATTTGAGAGAGTTCTACAAGAAGGGAGAGAGCGTCGAACTGACGATTTCCGATATCGCTGAAAAGGACCAGTGTTTCGGGAGGCTGGAAAGCGGTACAGGAGTGCTTGTACGTGGGATGCTGGCAATAGGAGACAGGGTTGACGCAACCATAACCAAGGTACGACCTGCTTATCTCGAGGCGGTTGTCGGCAGGGTGCTGGCGTTTTCTGCAGACCGGGTCGATCCGGCCTGTCCGGTTTTCGGGGTTTGCGGGGGGTGCAAATGGATGCATGTCGGTTATGATGCGCAGCTTCGTTACAAACGGAAAAAGGTTCATGACGCCCTCGTGCATATCGGCGGGTTTCAGGACAGTACCGTCAAACCGGTTCTGCCTGCACCGGACATCATGCATTACCGGAACAAAGTGGAATTTTCCTGTTCGAGCAAGCGCTATCTGATGCCGGAGGAGCTGAAAATGGATATCCTCGAAAAACCGAAGGATTTTGCTCTCGGGTTTCATGCTCCCGGAAATTTCGAGAAAGTGCTTGAAATAGATACCTGCTATCTTGCAAAAGAGTGCATGAACAGGGCACTGACTGTAACCAGGGAGTTTGCCTTTGAGCAGGGTCTTTCGCCCTATGCGGCAAGGGAGCATACAGGTTTTTTAAGAAACCTCATGCTCCGCTACAGTGAGGAGCAGGATGAACTGATGGTCAATCTTGTCACCTCCCGGCATGATCCGGAACGTATGGAGCTCTATCGGGACCGGTTGCTGGCGGCAATGCCCGGTCAGAAGATGACAATCGTCAACAATGTCACGACACGGAAAAATACGGTTGCGGTGGGTGAGAAAGAGTTTGTCGTGCATGGAGAAGGGGTTATTCAGGAGCGTCTTGGCGACCTGCATTTCCGGATCTCCGCCAACTCGTTTTTCCAGACAAACACGAAACAGGCAGAAGCTCTCTATGACGGTATCATGAACATGGCCGGTTTGAGGAAAGATGATACGGTCTACGATCTTTATTGCGGAACCGGGACCATTACGCTCTATCTTGCCGAGCGATGCAGCCGGGCGGTCGGCCTTGAACTCGTTGAGAGTTCTCTTGCCGACGCAGCGGAAAACGCATCACGCAACGGCATCACCAATGCCTCGTTTTACGGGGCGGATCTGAAGGATTTTCATACCTTGCTCGGTACACTGGAAGCGTTCGGTTTTCCGAGAGTGATTGTCACCGACCCCCCGAGAGCGGGCATGCACCCGAAAGCGCTCAAAACAATGGTGCGGCTTCAGCCCGAAACCATCGTCTATGTGAGCTGTAATCCGGCCAATCTCGCACGTGACGGCAAGGAGATATGCGCATCCGGCTACCGGCTCGAAGAGGTGCAGCCGGTAGACATGTTTCCGCATACCAGTCATATCGAGACGCTCGCATGCTTCAGAAGAACAGTGTAAGGGATTGTTGAGTCGTTGATTTGTTGAACTGTTGATGTGCTGAAAACGACTTCGGCGATCAGTGACCGGACCTGCTATTGTCCTGGCTCGATGTGAGTCCGGTTCCTGCGCTCCGTTCGCCTTGCTCCCGGAACCTCTCGCAACGGTTCTTTCGGGAGCCTTCGATTATTATAATTGGCATATTGAGCCGATGTTGGCTTTTAATGCTTCTCGCAGACTAATTCTACCTTTGCGGCGCATGCAATCGCTTTCTCTTTGACGCTGTCCACGTCGCTTTCAGGTTCAGCGGAGACGAGTGCGACTCCCATTCGCCGGTAAGGGCGCGTTGCCGGTTTTCCGAAAATACGGATGTCGGTGCCGGGATCGGATAAGGCATCTTCCAGACCGGTAAAGCAGGGATTGCCGCCGTCTCTATGCGCCAGGATGACCGCGCTGGCGCCGACGCGCGTCAAGATGATTTCCGGAATCGGCAGCCCGAGGACTGCCCGGATGTGCAGCTCGAACTCCGAGAGGTTCTGCGTTCCGGCCAGGGTGACCATGCCGGTGTCGTGCGGCCGGGGGGAAAGCTCGGAAAAATACAGTCCTTCATCGGAGAGAAAAAACTCGACGCCCCAGATTCCCTCTCCTCTCAGAGAACGGGTGACCTTGTCGGCAATCTCTTCAGCTTGTCGCAGATATTTTTCATCTATACGACACGGCTGCCAGCTCTCCTGATAATCGCCCCGTTCCTGGCGGTGCCCGATAGGCGGACAGAAGAGCGTCGGACCGTTTTTCTGCGTTACGGTCAGAAGCGTCATTTCGGTATGGAACGGAATAAACGATTCAACGATCACTTCGGCAATGTCACCCCGCTTGCCGCTTTGTGAGTAATCCCATGCCGTTTCAATATCTTCCCGGCCTTGTATCGTCGACTGCCCCTTGCCCGACGAGCTCATCAGCGGTTTCACCACCGAAGGGAGCCCGATCTCCTCCACGGCGGAATGCAGTTCCTCCAGCGATGCCGCGTAACGATAGTGCGCTGTTCTCAGACCCAGCTCATTCGATGCAAGATCGCGAATGGCTTTCCGGTTCATGGTGAAATTGGCCGCACGGGCGGAAGGAACCACCTGTATGCCCCGCTTCTCGTAATCATAAAACCTTTCGGTACGGATCGCCTCGATTTCAGGTACGATGATCTCCGGCCGGTGTTTCGCAACAATCCTGTCGAGTGCTCCACCGTCGAGCATATCGATCACCTCCCGTTCGTCGGCTACCTGCTGGGCCGGCGCATCGTTGTAGCTGTCAACCGCGATGACATGCTGCCCGAAACGCTTTGCGGCAATAACGAACTCCTTCCCCAACTCTCCGCTGCCGAGCAGCATGATTTTTTTTGGCATGGTCATAGTATATCCAAAGATGAACGGTTGATAAAACAAATGCTCCGGCATCCGGGGGCTTCGAAATATACAACATGAGCTTTGAGATGAACAAGGCCTCATTGGTGATCGTTGTGTTCCTGCTGATGCAATCGAGGGCCCGGTCTGCGCTATGACAAAGGAATTATTGTTCGCGATAGCCTGTTGACAAAAGTGCACCTCTATTACTTCTCGACAGTCGTTCATGAGAACCGGAGATAAAGCATGAAATCAGGCAGAAAGCCGTATGAAAAGCTGGAAGAGTATCGCTACTTCCTCAAAGACAGTATTCGTCAGGAAATCAATTTTACGCAAACGGCCCAGAGCCGCAGGCTTCCCGCCCCGCCGCTGCAAAAACCCTGTCCGGAAAACGCGGTTCGTATCGATCTGCCGGAAGGCCCGGATTCATTGAGGAAACTCTGTGTCATGCCGGTCGGCGATGCGATTGCGCATCGGGAAAGCGTGCGTTTTTATACGGAGGAAGCGATTACCCTCAAGGAGCTTTCCGCTCTGCTTTGGGCGACGCAGGGGGTTCGCCAAGTACTGAGTGAGGAGTGCGCCTTGCGCACGGTCCCTTCCGCGGGTGCACGGCATTCGTTTGAAACATACATAGCCGCGCAGAACGTCGAAGGTCTGCCTCCCGGTCTCTACCGTTACCTTCCCTTTGACAATCAACTGGTCCGGTTGTCCGTCGATGACCGGATTGGAATCAAGGCAGCCTACGCCTGTATGGGCCAACGGTTCGTGGCTGGTGCAGCGGCAACCTTTTTCTGGACCACGATTCCGGCACGGATGGAATGGCGTTACGATCTGGCCGCGCACAAGGTCATCGCCCTCGACGCCGGGCACGTTTGCCAGAACCTTTATCTCGCCTGTACTGCTCTCGGTGCGGGAACCTGCGCCATAGCCGCCTACGACCAGACCGAATGCGATCGTCTGCTCGGGGTTGACGGAGAGGAGGAGTTTACGGTCTATATCGCACCGGTAGGGAAGGTATGATTTTGCAAGCAGGGAGCCAGAAGCCAGAATTAAGGAGTCAGAATGAAAAAATCCGGTTTCTGCGCTCTGTTCGCCTTGAACTTTTGTCGCGCGCGACAATGTATGGCGGTACCTCTTTTATGGATCGCGACTTGATCGGTGAAATTATTTACAGCACAGAATGTTTTACTATATTGTACGCGAAAACAGTGTACACGATTAACACATTCTCTCATTAACACTACTATCTGAAAGCGGTTGCACTATGTTGAAAAATATCACACTGAGCGCTGATGAAGAATTGATCAGGAAAGCAAGGGAAAAGGCGCAGCGTGAACAGACTACACTGAACGAGTCGTTCAGAAAATGGCTCCTGCAATACGTGAATGCTGAAGCGCGTGCAAAGGATTTTGACGAGTTGATGCAATCATTGCCCTACGTCAGACCTGGAAGGAAGTTCAGCAGGGAGGAAATGAATGAGCGCTAACTATTTCCTCGACACCAATATCCTTGTTTATTCATTCGATCATTCGGATTCCGCAAAACAGGCGGAAGCTGTCCGTTTGATCAAAACGCTGCTCCAAACCGGAAAAGGTGCCATCAGCTCACAGGTCTTTCAGGAATTTATCAATGTTGCCAAAAGAAAGTTCGAGGCAGCCTTTACCTTTGAAGATTGCAGGAAGTATCTCGATTCAGTGCTTTCGGGGCTGTGCAGGGTGTTTACGAGTATCGAGCTGTACCAGCACTCTCTCGATATCATGGAGCGATGGGGATACAGCTACTATGATTCACTGATCATCGCAGCCGCACTCCAGGCAGATTGCGAGATACTCTATTCCGAAGACCTCCACCACAATCAAAAAATCCGCAGCCTCACCATCATAGATCCTTTCAGGGATTAGTCCGGCGTCTTGTTTTCAGGAATTACTTTCTCATTAATATCTCTTTTGTGCCGCTGATTTTAAAAAGTAAAAACACAGAAACGACGTTTTTGTGTTTTTTTGTTGGTTGGTTTGGTTTTAATGACTATTTTTTACAAAAATAACGTTTCAGAGAAATGGGACTATTGGAGAGGGTAAGTTTAAAAGAGGTGGTGACAGTGCAAACGGGATACTCGTTCAGGTCTCGACTCGATACTTCCGAGAGGGGTAATGTTGCGGTTATCCAGATGAAGGATCTCCGTGATGATAACAATACGGTTGATTGCAAGAATCTGGTCAGGATCGATATGGATCGGGTGAAAGAGCATCATCTTACTCGAAAAGGTGATCTTGTTTTCAGGTCGCGCGGGTTGGTCACGACGTCGGCTGTTCTTCTTGAAGATCCGGGCAGGGCGGTTGTTGCTGCTCCGTTGTTAAGAATAAGGATCAATGATTACGACAGGGTTTTGCCGGAGTATCTGAACTGGTATATAGGCCAGCGAGAAGTGCAGTTATTCCTCGACAGCAGGGCAAAAGGCACGTTTCAGAAAATGATCGGAAAAGAGGCGATAGAAGATCTTGAGGTTTTCTTGCCGGTTCTCGAAAAGCAGAAATGCATCGTTGAGGTGGCTAAGCTGTCAGGCCATGAGCAAGCATTGCTCCATGAGATTGCAGAAAAAAAGGATCAGTATATTTCAACAGTACTTATGCAGTTGGCAAAAGGAGAAGCATGATGAGCGGTATGATCGATCAGAAGAAAATCAATAATGCGGCATGGGCAGCGTGTGATACCTTCAGAGGGGTTGTTGACCCGGCACAATATAAGGATTACATCCTTGTGATGCTTTTTCTGAAATATATTTCCGATGTCTGGGAAGACCACTACGAGGAATACAGGAAATTGTATGGGGATGATGACAGGCGAATCCTTCGCAAGCTCGAACGAGAGCGCTTCGTTCTTCCTTTGGTGAAACTGACAGAAAAGAATATTCTGACCGGAGAGGAAAAGTTGCTGGATGAATTTCCTGCTACGTACTATAGCCTGTATGAGCGGAGATCGGCTGCAAATATCGGTGAACTGATCAATATTACTCTCGATCATATCGAGGAACAAAACAAGGCCAAGCTCGAAGGGGTATTCCGGAATATCGACTTCAACAGTGAAGCCAATCTCGGCAAGACAAAGGATCGTAATCGACGTTTGAAACAGTTGCTGGAGGATTTCCACAAATCCGAGCTCGATATGCGTCCGAGCCGTGTGTCGGAGGATGTAATCGGAAACACTTATATCTACCTGATCGAGCGTTTTGCTTCCGATTCCGGTAAAAAAGCCGGGGAGTTTTTTACCCCTTTCAAAGTCAGCGAACTTGTCGCGAAGCTTGCGGGTCCGAAACCCGGTCATCGGATTTGTGATCCGGCTTGCGGCTCCGGTGGCTTGTTGATCAAGGCTGCCAAAGAGGTCGGTGACCGCGATTTCGCACTTTTCGGACAGGAGTCGAACGGAAGCACATGGGCGCTTTGCCGCATGAACATGTTTCTGCACAGTTTTGACAGCGCACGCATTGAATGGTGCGACACGTTAAACAGTCCATTGCTGGTCGAGAACGATCGCCTGATGAAATTCAACTGCGTCGTGGCCAATCCGCCGTTTTCTCTGGACAAATGGGGCGCGGAGAATGCCGAATCCGACCAATACAACCGCTTCTGGCGTGGTGTTCCTCCCAAGAGTAAAGCTGATTGGGCGTTTATTACGCACATGGTCGATACTGCTTTCGAAAAGGAAGGGCGAGTTGCGGTTGTTGTTCCACATGGCGTTCTGTTCAGAGGCGCCGCTGAAGGTCGTATCCGCCGGAAAATGATAGAAGAAAACCTGCTCGATGCGGTGATCGGGCTACCCGGTAATCTGTTTCAGACCACCAATATTCCCGTGGCGATTCTGGTGTTTGACCGCTCGCGTGAAAAAGGCGGACCACAGGAGAATTGCAAGGATGTCTTGTTCGTTGATGCAAGCAGGGAGTTTGTTTCCGGGAAAAACCAGAACACCCTCTCCGACGAGCATATCGAGAAGATCATGCGGACCTACAGAGAGTGCAAGGATGTCGAAAAATACGCGCATGTCGCAGATGTTGCGGAGATAAAGGAGAACGACTTCAACCTCAATATTCCCCGTTACGTGGACACCTTCGAGGAGGAAGAGGGGATCGATATCGATGCGGTACAGATGGAAATCGAACAGCTCGAAAAGGAGTTGGCAGAGGTGCGGAACCAAATGTCGATCAAGTTGAAGGAGATTCAGAGATGAAAGGAATAATTAATGCCAAGGGAACGGAGATTGCCGTTTTATCAAAGGGAGATGAGAACGATTATATCTCACTGACAGACATCGCCCGTTACAAAAACCCGGATGAGCCCAAGGATGTTGTCAAAAACTGGATGCGCAACCGCAGCACCATCGAATTTCTTGGATTATGGGAGAAACTGAACAATCCGGATTTCAAAGGGGTCGAATTCGACTCCTTTGTCCATGAAGCAGGGGCAAACGCCTTTACCCTGTCTCCACGGAAATGGATTTCGGCGACGAATGCCATAGGGGTTATTTCCAGATCGGGTCGTTATGGAGGCACCTTTGCGCACAAAGACATCGCTTTTGAGTTTGCATCCTGGGTATCGGCTGAGTTCAAGCTGTACATTATTAAGGATTATCAACGCTTGAAATCTGATGAAAACAGCCGCATTTCCCTCGAATGGAATGTGAATCGTGTCATATCCAGGATTAATTACAAGATTCACACTGATGCGATCAAAGACAAGCTGATACCTCATCTGGTTTCAAAAAAGCAGCAGTCTTTCACCTATGCCAATGAGGCTGATCTACTTAATGTGGCTCTTTTCGGAAGAACCGCTAAAGAATGGAAAGAACAGAATCCTGACGCTAAAGGAAATATGCGTGATGAAGCAACCATTCAGCAATTGATTGTACTGTCCAATCTGGAAAGTATGAATGCCGAGCTGATTAAACAGAATGTTTCACAGGATCAGAGACTTGTCATTCTCAATAAAATGGCCATTGGGCAGATGACCAGCATTCTCGGCAGTGCGATGGTAAAACAGCTGGGAGGGAATAGCAATGATCAGTGAGCAACGTTCAATAAGCAATGGAAAAGAGCTGACTACGGTGCTGGTGAAGATGACCAAGAAGGTCTGGGAGATTCAACGATGAGTTTGCTTTCTCTTAAAGATAGAATTGGATTTCCAACTGATTGGACGGTCGAGCCTATTGGCAAGATTCTATTATCAAGCCAATATGGGACGAGCAAAAGCAGTTCAGAATCTGGTGTGCCAGTGATTGGCATGAAGAATCTAAAGGATGGGAAAGTTGATTTCAGTGATCTGTCATTCGTTTCACTTGATGATAACGAAAAAGCCAAGTTATTATTAAAAGATGGAGACATATTGCTGAACCGCACGAACAGTTATGACTTAGTTGGTAAAGTCGGGTTAGTAGAAAAGGCTATCGCGGCCGTGTTTGCTTCTTATTTAGTTCGACTCGAAGTAGACAAAACAAAGTCAGACTCAAAATTTGTGGCGATATGGTTGTCAGGTTTTTGGGCAAATCAGATGATCAAAAAGATTGCAACTAGAGCAATCAGCCAAGCAAATTTAAATCCAACGGAGTTCAAAAAATTCTGTTTAGTACCTGTTTTGTCGCTTCCTGAGCAAAAAGCCATTGCAGATTTGCTGACCACCTGGGATGAGGCTATCGAGAAAACTGAACGGCTGATTCAGGCAAAAGAAAAACGATTTAAGTGGCTTCTAAATGATCTGATTTCTATACCTGCTAAAAACGGCAAATGGAAACAGGTTAGGACAAAATCGCTGTTCAAGGAACGTAAAGAAGTCAAGCGAGGAGATTTGCAACTTCTATCCATAACTAATGGAGAAGGAGTTATCCCTCGGGAAGAAACGAACAGGAAGGATACGTCAAACGAAGACAAATCAAAATATCTAAGAATATGCCCGGGAGATATAGGGTATAACACAATGAGAATGTGGCAAGGAGTCTCAGCCCTATCCTCCTTGGAGGGTATTGTAAGCCCTGCCTATACCATATGCATCCCGGAAGAGAAGCTCTGTCCCTTATTTGTCGCGTATTTATTCAAAATACCGTTTATGATACATCGGTTTTACAGGTATTCACAGGGGCTGACTTCAGATACATGGAATCTTAAATATCCTCATTTTAGCGAAGTAAAAATGCCACTTCCTTCAATCGAGGAACAGGAGCGAATTGCCGAGACACTATCCTTTGCTCAAAAGGAAATTGATCTCTTGAAACAGCTCGCTGAGAAATATAAAACCCAGAAGCGTGGTTTGATGCAGAAGATTTTGACTGGAGATTGGCGGGTAAAACCGGAAATCGTTAATCAATATATGAAGGTGTAATTATGGCAAGAGGAAAAAATCAACATGTGGTCAAGCATCCTGATGGATGGGCTGTCAAAGGTGCGGGTAACAGCAGGGCGACGAAAGTGACCAGAACGCAAGCTAAGGCGATTGAGGTAGCTGAAAATATCGCCAAAAACCAGCTGTCGGACACCAAGATTCACGGTGAGAACGGAAGGATCAGGGCCGGTAACAGCTACGGAAACGATTCCTGTCCTCCGAGGGATAAGAAATAAGTGTAAAGCTTATGGCAAAAAAGCATACTGTATTTGCTATCGTCTATGACTTCGATGGCACTTTGGCAAAAGGGAATATTCAGGAAAACTCCTTTATCCCTGATCTTGGTATCCAAAAGTCCGTTTTCTGGAAAGAGGTAAAAAAACTTTCCAGAGAACATGAGATGGATGAGATTCTGGCTTACATGTACCTGCTTATTGACAAAGCCAGGAATCATGGAGAAGTCAAATTCGACAGAGACAGCCTGAAAGCCCATGGGAGGGATGTCTCCTACTTCGAGGGTGTTGAGGATTACTTTCTCCGCATCAATAAGTATGCTCGTTCAAAGCAGATCAAGTTGGGGCATTACATTATTTCGTCCGGAACCAAGGAGATGATAGAAGGGACAAAGATTGCCAAATATTTCAAGACGATATATGCTTCCAGCTTCAAATATGACCAGCACAATGTTCCGCAATGGCCGGCAATTGTGCTCAACTATACCACGAAAACCCAGTTTCTTTTCCGCATAAACAAGGGTATTGACAACGCATGGGATAATTCAAAAATCAATACCTATGTGCCTAAAGAAAAAAGGCATGTGCCATTCGAGCGAATGATATACATCGGAGATGGGTTGACTGATGTGCCTGCTATGAAGCTGGTCAAAGATCAAGGAGGGACTTCCATTGGGGTTTATGCACCGAAGAGCAGGAAAAAGACTGAGGTTGAAAAGCTGTTAGGCGAGGGGCGGGTCTCATATGTGGCTCCCGCAAACTATTCTGATGGGGCTGAACTGGATCAAATCATTAAAGCAATCCTTGACCAGGTATCAGCAAAAGCGTCCGTTCAGAAGTTTGCGAACAAGGTAAGTAGATGAAGTCTCCATATACGATTTTTCCTGCTTTGTCTATCCCTTCAGAGCCTTCCGTGGTTAAAAAAAGGAACTCAATAGATGAACAACTCTGAATTTCTGATTTATCAGGCATCTGACGGGCAGATCAAGATCGATGTCCGGTTGGAGGACGAAACAGTATGGCTGGCACAGGTGCATATGGCAGAGTTGTTCGGTAAAAGCAAGCTGACCATATCGGAGCATATTCGCAATGTGTTTGATGAGGGTGAGCTGGATGAAAGAATGGTTATCCGGAATTTCCGGACAACCACCCGTCATGGCGCTATTGAAGAACAGACTCAGTTAAAAGAGGTTTTGAACTACCCGGCGACTGAAAGAGTTGGAGAATGATAGGGAGAGGAAATGAGTGATTTTCAGATAAACGAGAAGCATCTGTCGCAGATCCCTGCGTTGCAACTGCTGATCGGGTTGGGATATGACTATCTGACTTCGAGTGAAGTGCTTCGTGAACGGCAGCGGAGGCCCTCGAACGTTCTGCTGGAAAACATACTGCGAGATAAGCTCAAGGATATCAACCGTATCCGGTACAAGGGTGGCGAGTATTTGTTCAGCGAGGAGAATATTCAGTCGGCCATCCAGAAACTCAAGAATATCAAGTACGACGGTCTGCAGAAAACCAATGAGGCGGTGTACGATCTCGTTACCCTCGGCACGGCTATGGAGCAGACCATAGAGGGTAACTCGAAAAGTTTCAACCTGAATTATGTAGACTGGCGAAATCTCGAACGGAACGCGTATCACGTGACGGTTGAATACAGCGTCGAGCGTTCCCGAAGCACGGAAACGGTCCGGCCCGATATCGTTCTTTTCGTCAATGGTATTCCTGTCTGTGTTATAGAATGCAAATCTCCAATGATCGAAGTCGATCAGGCGGTTTCCCAGTCGATCAGGAACCAGAACGACGACTATATCCCGAAGTTGTTCATCTATGCCCAACTGCTGCTCGCGCTCAACAAGAACAGCGCCATGTTTGCGACAGTAGGAACTGCTGCCAGGTTTTGGAGTGTCTGGAAGGAACCTTTGATGGGTAAGGGGGAAAGAGAGCTCGAAAAGCTTCAGGAAATCGTCAACAAGCCGCTGGGCGAAGATGTTGTTGCCAAAATAGCCGACACTTTTGAAATCCTTCCGGATGCAATACAAAGCACACGACATGTCACGGAACAGGACAAGTCTCTCTATGCCCTTTGCCGTCCTGAAAGGCTGCTGGAACTGGCATGGAAGTTCACCGTTTTTGATGGAGGGTTGAAAAAAATCGCCCGGTATCAGCAGTACTTTGTCGTCAAGTCCACCCTGAACCGGATCAAACAGTTTACTCATAATGGCTCCCGTAAGGGTGGTGTTATCTGGCATACACAGGGGTCGGGCAAATCCCTGACCATGGTGATGCTGGCCCGCAATCTGGCCCTCGATCCGGAAATATTGAATCCTCGTATCGTTCTCGTTACCGACCGGGACGATCTGGACAAGCAACTGGGAAATACCTTTACGGCTTGCGGCCTCGAAGCCAACCGGGCGACGTCAGGCAGGAACCTGCTGGAACTTGTGTCCGAAAAGAAGTCATGCATTGTTACGACGCTCATTCACAAGTTCGACAAGGCCTATGCCGTCAACAAGTATCGGGACGAGTCTTCCGATATCTTCGTGCTCGTTGATGAGAGCCACCGTACCCAGTTCGGTTCTTTTGCCGCCCGGATGCGCCAGATGTTTCCCAATGCCAGCTATCTCGGTTTTACCGGTACACCACTCTTGAGAAAAGAGAAAAACAACTTCACCAGATTCGGAGAACTGGTCGAACCTCATTATTCCATTTCACAGGCTGTCGAGGACGGCGCCGTCGTGCCTCTTTTATACGAAGGGCGGCATGTGGAAATGATCCAGAATAGGTCAGCTGTTGACCTATGGTTCGAACGGCATACGCAGGGACTGAGCAAGGAGCAGCAGGCGGATTTAAAACGCAAATACGCACGTGCCGAAACGCTGAACAAGGCTGACCAGGTCATTTACATGAGAGCCTTCGACATCAGTGAACACTATCGGACAAACTGGCAAGGTACGGGATTCAAGGCCCAGCTTGTTGCCCCCGGCAAAGCTTCCGCACTGCAATACCATAACTATCTGGAAGATATCGGTATGGTCAGTTCGGCGGTTGTCATTTCGCCTCCGGATATGCGTGAAGGATTTGAGGAGGCCGAAGACGAGCCGACCGACGAGGTTGTGAGATTCTGGCAGAAGATGATGAAGCGTTATGGAAGCGAAGAAGAGTATGCCAAGCAGCTCATCAACCAGTTCAAGCATGGTAGCGATCCGGAAATCCTGATTGTCGTCGACAAACTGTTGACTGGTTTCGATGCTCCGCGAAACGCTGTACTGTATCTGTGCCGCGTTCTCAGGGAGCATACATTATTGCAAGCGATTGCAAGGGTTAACCGGATACATGAAGGCAAGGAGTTTGGCTTTATCGTCGATTACGCAAATGTGCTTGGTGAGCTGGATAGGGCATTGACGCTGTATAGTGCGTTTGAAGGCTTCGACGAGGCTGACCTTGCAGGTACGCTGACTTCGATCAACAATGAAATTGAAAAACTGCCTGATCGTTATTCGCATGTATGGGACATTTTCAAAACTGTCAGACATTCCTACGATGAAGAGGACTATGAGCTTTTGCTCGCAGATGACGAACTAAGGGAAGAATTTTATACACGTCTTGCCGAATTTGCTAAAATCCTCGCTATCGCGCTTTCATCCGAAAAGTTTTTGACCGAAACTGATCAAAAAACGCTTTCAAGGTACAAGGTGGATCTCAGGAAGTTCCAGTCCCTGAAGGCATCGGTAAAACTCCGTTATGCTGAAGCGATCGATTACCGGGATTACGAGCCGAAGATCAAGAAGTTGCTTGACACTCATATTCAGGCAGATGAGGTTATTCAGCTTAACGAACCGGTGAACATCTTCGACGACCATATGTTCAGTCAGGTAAAAGAGGAGCAGGGCGTCTATCACGACAAGAAAACCACAGCCTCAAAAGCCGATACCATCGCTCATGCAACGAAAAAGGTGATTACGGAAAAGATGGATGAAGATCCAGCATTTTATCAAAAGTTCTCGCGACTTATCCAGCAGGCAATCGAGGATTTCAGGGCTAAACGGATATCAGACCTGGAGTACCTGCACAAGGTTGTCGATATCCGGAATAAAGTTGTCGGCAAGGTTCATGATGATGTCCCTGAAAACCTTTCCAAGAACGAAGATGCTTTGGCGTACTTCGGTGTACTGAAACCATTGATCGAAAAAGACGATATGAATCCCCAACTCCTCGAGTCAGCCACGACTGATACTGCGAAAGCTGTACACGACATTCTGCTCAAACACAGGAAAGTTCATTTCTGGGATGACGAGGATGCTCAGAAACAAGCAATGAACGAGATCGACGATTTCCTCTATGATGAGGTGAAAACAAAAAGAGGTATCGCATTGTCGTTCGATCAAATGGATGAGATCATCTACAAGGTTATGCAGGTTGCCAAACACAGGAGTTAGATGATGGAGGCGGCAGTTCATAACGACAAGCGTTTTTTTGTCTATGGGCGCAAGACAATTGAGTACCGTCTTCTGTATCGTGAGAGAAGAACAATGGAGATAGCAGTTCACCCGGATAGTACGGTCATTGTAAAAGCTCCGGTCGACACCACTATCGACTTGATCGAGGGCAAGTTGCGAAAAAGGGTTCGGTGGATACTCAGGCAATTGAGCTATTTCAGGCAGTTCGATCCTAGAACACCTGTTCGCTGTTACGTGAATGGTGAAACCCATCTCTATCTCGGCAGGCAATACCGTTTGAAACTGGCAGAGGGTACTGAAGATTCGGTCAAGCTGATCAGGGGCTGCTTTTATATCACCATGGATTCAACAACGCCGAATTCAGCAAGGAAACTTTTGGACAAGTGGTATCGGGAAAAAGCAGAGTTGCACTTCAGCGAGAGCATGGATCGCTGCTGGAAAAAATTCAGAGAACTCGATATCGAGAGGCCCGACATTTCAATCAGGAGAATGCGAACAAGGTGGGGAAGTCTTTCTGATTATGGAACAGTCACTCTCAATACCGATCTGATCAGAGCGCCGAAAGAGTGCATAGACTACGTTGTGACTCACGAGCTGTGCCATTTGAAATATCCTGACCACAGTCCCGAGTTTTATAAGCTGCTCGAATCCGTAAGCCCCGGCTGGGAAAAGATAAAGCACAAACTTGAGCTGAGTGTGGTGTGAAAATTGTAGGCTACGAAGAGGGGGCGCATAAATCTGGTAGGGAGAGCAAAAGGGAGGAAATCACACTTCTGGCTTCCCTTCTCCGGGGACTTCCTCGAAATCGGCATCGACCGCGTTCGAGACAGGGGCTTCCTGCTGCGCCTGTTTGCCTTCCCATTCAATGAATTTCATGACATCATGGTTGATCGATGACAGTACGGCGGTGAGGACGGCGACGTCGTCGGCGAAGCCGAGAAGGGGGATGAAGTCGAATATGGCGTCGAACGGTGTGACGAAGTAGACTATTGCCGTAAAGGCAAGTACGATGGTCTGCCAGGGGATGATGCTGTACTCTTTGTTGATCCAGCTTCTGAGCATACGCACCAGTGCCTGGAACTTATCGGCGATTTCCTGAAACTGCGAAGAGGTTTTGGCTGCGGTAGCCTTGTGGATCGCAGAGTCTATGATTTTCTTGACTTTTTCCGGATCACGGGCGACGTTTTCCGCTTTTTTCTTCGCCCGTTCAAATGCTTTTCCCCTTGTGTTCATCGTCGTACATTCTTTAAACTGGATACGTTATTTCCCACCCGCTTTCAGCAGCTTCTGCTTCTCATCATCGGTCAGGGATTCATAACCGTGGCGGGATATTTTATCGAGGATCGCATCGATCTCGGCTTCGGACACCTGCATGCTTTTTTCTTCCTTCTCTTTTTTGTACAGTTTCGGTCCATTGTCTTTTTCATCCTGCTTGGGAAAGGTTTTCTCCAGCCAGTCCGAAAATGAAAAGCCCTGCTGGCGGAACTTGATGTAGGCAAAGCCGAAAACCATACCGCCGATATGCGCGAAGTGGGCGATGTTGCTGCCGCTGCCCATGGTCGAGTTGTTGATGCCCATCAACAACTCGATGGCGGCGTAACCGGCCACGAAATACTTCGCCTTGATGGGGAAAAGGAAGTAAAGAAAGATATAACGATCGGGAAACATCATGCCGAAAGCGAGCAGTATGCCGAACACTGCTCCGGAAGCTCCGACCGTAGGGTAAGGGCTGCCGACTGTCGTCATGAGGTTGATCAGTGCTGCCCCGATACCGCAAATGAAATAGTAGGCGGTAAACTCTTTCGTCCCCCAGTAGTTTTCGATCTCTGTGCCGAACAGCCAGAGCGCAAACATGTTGAACAGGATATGCGCGAAACCGCCATGCATGAACATGTAGCTGACAGGCTGCCAGATCTGAAAGCTGATTCCTGCATTATTATCCGAGACAATTGGCCACAGAGATCCATAGATATAAAAGGCCTCTTTGGCAAACGCGGATATGTTCATAAGGAGAAAGACCGCAACATTAATTAGTATTAAGGTCTTTATCGCCGGGGGAATTACCTGGAATCCCCCGGGGCTGTATGGCTGGTTATAATTGTTCATTCAGTACAGGCTCGACGCTTGGGTTTTCTTGTTTATCAAAGGTTCCGATTTACAGCAGCATGTAATGCCGGATGCTTATTAATCGTTCAGCGCGGCGATGCCGGGAAGAACCTTCCCTTCGAGGAACTCGAGGCTCGCTCCGCCGCCGGTCGATATGTGGGTTATGCCGGATGCGAGACCGGCTTTCATGATCGCCGATGCGGAATCGCCGCCGCCCACGATGGAGACGGTTCCTTTGGCGGTCGCGTCAGCCAGTGCCTGAGCGATTGCAATGGTGCCCTTTGCAAATGCCTCGATTTCAAAAACACCCATCGGTCCGTTCCAGACTACGGTTTTTGCCTGAAGAATTTCCCGTGAATAGGTGTCGATGGTTTGCGGACCGATATCGAGCCCCATCATGTTTTCCGGGATACTCTCGACAGGTACGGTCATGGTTTCCGCATCAGCGGAAAATTCGGCTGCCGCAACGACATCCTCGGGGAGCAGCATTCTGATGTTTTTCTCCCGTGCGGTTTCCAGCAGGTGCGATGCAAGTTCAACCTTGTCGTCTTCAACCAGCGATTTTCCGACGTTGTGCCCTTGTGCCTTGAAGAAGGTGAAAATCATCGCTCCGCCGATAAGCACCGTATCGACCTTGTCGAACAGGTTTTCCAGAACATCGATTTTGCCGGAAATCTTCGCGCCGCCAAGAATGGCGAGAAACGGTCGCTCAGGAGCGTTCAGTGCCTGTCCGAGATATTTCAGTTCCTTTTCGATGAGGTAGCCTGCCACCGAGGGCTGGACGAAATGACATATTCCCTCGGTCGAGGCGTGAGCGCGATGGGCGGTGCCGAACGCGTCATTGACATAGATTTCTCCCATCGAGGCAAGTTCGCGTGCAAATTCAGGGTCGTTCTTTTCTTCCTCGGGATGGAACCGGAGGTTTTCAAGGAGCATGATTTCTCCGTCTTGCAGGGCAAGTGCCTGCTGCATCGCTTCGGTGCCGATGCAGTCGGTGCCCATAACGACGTTTATGTCAAGCAGCTCGGAGAGCCTGTTTGCCACAGGGGCAAGAGAGAGCTCGGGTACCACGTTGCCTTTCGGGCGCCCGAGGTGCGACATGAGTATAAGCCTGCCGCCCGACTCGATAATTTTTTTTATGGA
>RRYU01005686.1_pt1 | contig 22457 bp, 22 predicted proteins | sample 2162651 | NCBI WGS metagenome assembly RRYU01 (sample SAMN10267283, study PRJNA491782) | microbial mat metagenome | isolation source: biomat in the production well | place: Japan: Minami-Kanto gas field, natural gas well KTG3 | collected 2017-06 | reverse complement strand
CCACCCAGCGGACGCTCGGGCGGCCACTCGTTCGGCTCATGCTTCAGGGGCCGGCAGTTGCCGTTGCCGCCGGTGGGGGGCGGCAGCTTGATAATTCCCGCCCGATGCAGCCGCAACAGTCCCACTCGGGCGCTCATCAGCTTCGGCTGCCCCAGCGCATTGGTCCACTCCAGAGCCCGGCACACCCTGCGGGCAATCTCCGAGCGGATCGGCGGTTGCGCCAAGCGGATCTCCCGATGGATCGTCTCCACGTCCGCTGCGCTCAGCGGCCGTCCACACAGCTTCTCCGGAATCTGCCCGCCCATCGTCCGCTCCTCGTGTTTGTGATGGGGCGATTGCATCAGAAATTCGGGCGCGTGTCCAGCCAAGGGAATTTATATCTTACGAGATGTGGTTAATAGTCAGGGCTTTATCTGGTGTTTCAGCGAAGGCTGAACATGCCTTAAGGTCCGGAATGTCAGCGACATATCCTTCATCTTCTTCACTATAAGAAATATTGATGTGATAATCTTTCATCATTCTCCCCCCAGTTGGAGGTTGTGTGCTTCAATCAATTGTAGCATTTGCTTGATCTGGTAAGGTTTTGCCTTACCTTTGATATTTTAAAGATTCAACAATTCTGGGATTTCATCATGAATGAAAATATGATGACTTCCATTGACTCTATCCAACATAAAGCCGAATGCCTCAGCTAGAGCTACTGCATCGGAAAACCGTATATTCTTTGTTCCCGATAGTAGCTTTTGGAGAAGCTTCTGCTTTTTCATTCTTCCCTCGGTTCAGTTTTTATTGATTTCTTGTCTATTTTCTAGCCGAACGCCATGCTAACCGGCGCGGAGCAGCAATGCTGCGGAGCGTCCGAGTGAGCGATAGCGAACAGTGTTGAGCATTTTGTTAGGCGAGACTATACTGCGTAATAACATACGTAATAACGTTGTGAGGTACCCGCCATGCTGAAAGTTAAAATTACTGCCATAGGAAATTCTATGGGGATTGTGCTGCCAAAAGAAGCACTTACGAAGCTTCGCGCTGAAAAGGGCGACGTACTCTACTTGGTTGATACGCCGGAAGGATTGACGCTCACACCTTACCAGCAGGATTTTTCTACCCAACTGGACGCTGCCGAAAAGGTGATGAAGAAATACCGTAATGCGCTGCATGAGCTGGCGAAATGACTGACCCTGTATGGGTCCTTCCTGAACTCGTACTCGCCGTTCATCAGATACTCCTTGCTGAGCACGGAGGGTTGCCAGGCGTACGTGAACAAGCGTTACTAGACTCTGCACTAGCGCGGCCTCAACAAAGACTTGCCTACGAAAATGATACTTCAATTTTTGAGCTGGCTGCTTCATACAGTTATGGCCTCGCCAGGAACCACCCTTTCATAGACGGAAACAAGCGTATTTCTCTGACGGTTGCGGCGGTGTTTCTGGAACTTAACGGATATTCACTCAATGCGACAGAGGTAGAAGCAGTGTTGATGTTCCAGAGACTGGCTTCGGGGACTCTTTCAGAGCCAGAGCTTGCTAACTGGATTCGAGATTCATCCATTTTGAGCGCCTAGCGTCGCACTCAGGCGACCGCGGAAAAAATAAGTACGAAACCTGAAGTCACGATAAAGTTTCCGAAGCCCGGAAGCGTGAGCAAAACGCTTGAGTAGCGGGTCGCCTGAAGTAGCTGGTTGGCCTGAAATGCCGTTGACGTTCTCATGCCTTTGAAGTTGTGCCGGTATTGCCTTTGACGTTCCTGTGTAATGCCTTTATGCCGTTTTTATACTGGAAAAGGGTGGCATCCACTTTTTCCTTTTACGCTATATGTCTTTAACATTATTTCCATTTACGTTTAATCGTAACCATATTACTTTTCATTTCTGCCATACTTATTTACTCTAAATTAGTTTCGATTTTCATAGCTTTCCAGGTGGTCAATTAACTCATCTAGAAAGAAAAATAGCTCATTACTTTTGCAACGGTTAAAGTGGTACGATAATTCGCCGATTATGTCTGTCAAAGTATGGCGATTAAACCTTATCCATTGTTTACGCTTGTTTAAGAGATCGGCATTAGTTATTTCATCTGTTACAAAAAACGAAGCGTATTTTAGAATTGCCTGTTTCTCTATTTTGCCAAGATCTACTTCAATATACTCATTTGTCATAAGCGTTAATCGATATTTTTGGCCTCTCGCCGCCAACGGTTGAGCTCACCTGACCGGCAACACATAGTGCAGCGAAGCGAAACGGCATATGTGACCGGCATGCTAGCCGGCTAGCTGGTGAGAGTCCAGCGAGGGCCCTTGGGAGCAGTGCCGACGCACTAACGAATCACCTAGAGCAGATGTGCGGCAATTCCGAGGATAACCAGCCCCACACCGCGCAAAACGCCAAATCGGCGGCTTTCCGAGCAGCTGCAAGATAGCTGATAAGAGCGCTTGCTGGAGGTCAGGCAATAGTCTACCGCCACCTGCCCGGCAAGTGGTGACACTCGCATGTGAGCCGGAGTCAGACCAGGCGCAATCGGAAAGGCCGGTTCAGCCGCTGCTCGATGTCCTGTGGATCGAGCCAAGGACCGGTGAGGGTGTTTCGGATAAAATCGATCGCGGCCTGAACCCCAAGTTCCGAGAACAACCCGGCCAGTTCCTTGGAAAAGCGGGCCAGCGTGTTAAACAGGTGCGCCAGGCGCATGAGATAATGATAGCCTTTCATGGCATTCCAGTTTTTGGCGAAGGCATGTTCGTAGGAATAACCCTGGTGCTTTTCCACCAAGAATCCGGCTTCGATCCCCCAGCGGTAGCGAGCGCCCAGGTTGCAACGGGTGTGTACGTTTAACCGACGAATGGGGCGGCTGGAGATCCAGGCGTATTTCCTTTTTTTCGGCGCGATCTCCAGGATTTTATCATCGACCGCTTCCCACTGCTCGTTGCAGACCACGATGTGGATGTCGATGGAGTTTTTTCCGTTGGGTCCGAACGCGTAACGGATCTGGTTGACCCATTGGAAGTGCTGCCTTCGCTCACCCCAATTGTGGTGCAGTTGGTTTTCCTCCTGGCAGAGCAGCAGCAGGCTGCGGTATTCCTCCCAAACGGTGGGTAGCGAGCGGTCTTTGAGCACGATCATGAAATCCCAGTGGTAGTTTCGGCATCGCTGCATGATCGGTCCGTTGGGATACAGACCGTCGAGCAGCAGCAGAATCGGTAGACGAGGGAAGGCCTCTTTGATGCGAGCGGCCAGTCGGTGAAAGGCCTTTTGCTCACAGTCCTGCTTGCTTTGCTCACCATCGCCCGGTTGATATTCGAGAAACTGGCTCATCAAGGGGATCACCATGCCGTTGCGGAAACACAGACTGGCCTCAAGGACATAGACGTAGTACTGATAGTCTTGCTCCTCATCGGCGTCAGTATCGGTTTTGCGTGAATGTTTGCGCTGAAGCAGATGTTCGTCCCAAAGGAGGGAGAAGGCGATCTTCTGGCTGCCGTCGATGGCGATGGGATAGCCGTTGTTGATCAGATAGCGGGAAAACTTCTTGTTGCGGATCAAATGATTCACCAGCTCGATATGCGCCTGTTCGATCTGGCCGACATCGATGCGGCACAGCAGCCGAAACAGGGTATCGGCATGGGGCAGGCTGTCGAGCTGCGGAAACAGCAGCCGCAGGTTGTGCTCGAACATCGGGCGGGTGATCTCCCCATTGGCCGCCCGCCGTGAGCCATACTGGAAGACAAAGACCAGCAGCCCGTAGAGCATCAGGACGGTGAGCCGGTGTTTGAGCTTTTTGGGGTTTCTCGGCTCGGGAATCTTGCCCAAGCGCCGGAGCAGAACCGGCAGCATCTGGCGCAGGATGAGAATCAACCCGCTCACCGCCTCCTGGCGTGCCGCGCTCTCCTGTTCGGGGCTCTCGAAGGGCGATTTGCGGTTGGAGGGGGTGGGGATCGCGGACGGAATCAGTCCGGCGTCAAGCTGTTGTCGGCGCAACAGGCGTTGTTGGCGTTTTTTTTCTCGCCCGCGCTTTGATCTCCTCGCGTCCCGGACGCTGGCTCGGCTTGCTCATAGCTCGGTTCTCCCTTTCAGTCGATCGGAACACAGCAGACGGCGGAAGTCCGCCTGCAAGGGTTTGGCGAAGATCAGCTTGGGACTGGTGCGGTACTGCTTGCCCGGGCGCACCAGCCCCTCACCGGTGGTGCGGCCCAACAGCTCCCAGCCGGCCGCCCGGTAACAACCGCCGTGGAAGTGGGCTGGGTCAACGAAGGTCTCCAACAGCAGCGGGCGATACCCCCAACGCCGCTCCCAGTCCTCGCCGACCCGTCGGGCCAACTGCCCGAGCACATGGCTCGCCAGATTCGCCACCTCGACCCAGGGAAAGATCAGATAGCGGCTGTTGTTGATCACCCACGGCAGGTTCGCCAGCCGTTGCCGGTCCGTCCACCCGATCCACCGGTCGCGGGCGGTGAGCGCCTTAGCCGGCCCGCTGAGCACAATACACCCCAACCGATGGGCGCCGGCCTCGATGAAGTAGCGCTGGCGATACCCGAAGGGCTGCTTGTAGCCCAACGGGTGATAGCGCTGGATATAGCCATTGCACAGGGCCCGCTGCTGCTGATCGATAAGCGGAATCAGCTCGACCGGTCCCAACTCGCGCAGCGACATCGCCACCGGGGTCGGTCGCTCGGTGGGTAGGGTCGGTTGGGGCTGTCGGCGCGCCCCGGGGTGGCTGTATTGCTCGCGTTTCGCCGGCAGACGAATGACAGTCTCCTGCTCCAGGCGCTGCAGCAGCTTAAAACAGGCGTCCAGCTTGGGTCGCCCGGCCGGTGTCAACCAGTTCAGGGTCTCGCACAGGGTAAGGGCCACCTCTTTGCGAGGTAAGCCCGGAAAGCGTTGCAGGACAGTGCGAATATGGTCGATGTCCTCCGGATAAAATTCCCGATCCCCCTGGACCAGGACCGGTGTGGTCGCATTCGGCATTCGATACAATTCCGTGATGGCATGGGTTCACGGTCGATTATGCCGTTTCAAATTGGGGCCGTCTACCCCCCTATGCGAAAAGTTTTTTTCAGTTCCTCGGGAAAGCCTGATATCTCTCGGGGTTAACGGTTATGCGTCACGGCTGCCTTGGGAGAAGGGAACCTGTAGGTGAAGGCAAGGGTGCCCGAAGAAACCCCCTTATGCACCCCAGGGAAGGGGGAGCGCCAGGACGGTGCCGTACTGGGGCCAATGAGGGATCTGAAAGAAGCCGGAGCCAAATTTGCCACCTGAATGAGAGTGAACCTTCGATCAGGCGGACAATCGCGGGCGAGGTGCCGTGAACCACCGAAGCCCGATGATCTCCTCGTAGCGGTTGTACGTAGAGAAGGCAGGTGGGTGAAGGAATAGGAGGCTAGCTTACCCGGTGAAGGGCCGTCGATCCTGGGTCGGTGTAACTACGACACCTTAAGCCCTAAACCACGCGGAGACGTGATCGGTGATGAGACGGGGGTCTGCAGATGAAGCCGTAGTAATCGTAAAGCCCGGTGCCTGTGATCCGGTGGTGACATCGGTGAGGGTAAAACATCGGGCCAGCGCCATAGAAGGCGGAGGTGAAGGGCGGAACACGGAAGCGGGGATTGGAAGTTTGCTAGAGACTGTGGGCAGGAGATCAGCCCGAACGGGAGCCTGAGTGTGGTCGGAGACGTAGGTACTGGCCGAATCGCAGGTGCGGATTGTTGAGAAGCCCACGCAAAGACGAGAGTGAAGTGAGCGGAAAAGACCTATTGATTGACGAACGAAGACTCTTCGAAGAGCTGTGCACGAAGCACTGGTTGGCAGCGGGCTTCCAGCGCGTCAAGAAGAACAAGGGATCGCCCGGCGTAGACGGGGTAACGATCGACGAGTTCGAGAGACGGCTGGACGAGGAGCTAAGTCGGCTGAAAGCGGAGCTGGAAAGCTGGACTTATCAACCATCCCCGGTGCGGCGGGTAGAAATACCCAAGGCCGGGGGTAAAGGCATCCGCTTGCTCGGGGTGCCGACGGTGCGAGACCGGGTGGTACACGCCACCCTCAAGCTGTTGTTGGAACCGATCTTCGAGCCGCTGTTCAGCACGAACAGCTACGGCTTTCGCCCCGGGCGCAACCAGCGTCAGGCGGTGGAGGCGGCGAGAGAGATCGTGGCCGCCGGGGGCAAGCCCTACGTGGTTGACATCGATTTGTCGAAATTCTTCGACCGAATCGGCCACGACCGGCTGATCGCCCGCTTGGGCCGAACAATCCCCGACAAACGAATCTTGCGCCTGACGGGCAAGATCCTACGTAGCGGGATCATGGCCCATGGGCTGGTAAGTCCCTCCACGGAAGGGGCCGTCCAAGGTAGCCCTCTGAGTCCGTTGCTCAGCAACATTGTGCTGGACGAACTGGACAAGGAACTGGAACGGCGCAGCCTGGCATTCTGCCGATTTGCTGACGACTGTAACATCTTCGTGAAGACGCCGAAGGCGGCCGAACGGGTGATGGCGAACGTCAGCGGCTACATCGAAAAGAGACTGAAACTGGTGGTGAACCGGGACAAGAGCCAGGTGGCTCGTAGTGACCGGGTAAAATTCCTGGGGATGAGCGTAATGGGAAAGTCCCTGGCGATCTCCCGAGTGGCCCTGAACAGGGCCATGGAGCGGGTCAAGGAACTGACCCCGAGGGGGACGCACCAGAGCATGGAAGCGACCATTGCTGAGATTAACAAGTGGTACGTGGGCTGGTCGAACTATTTTGAAATGACCAACTACCCCGCGCAACTGAAGAAGATCGAAGCCCATATTCGGCGACGACTTCGATCACGGCTGGTGGATCAGCAAAAGAGCAGGAGAAATCTCTTTCGAAAATTGGTTAAGCGTGGTGTACCGCGCCGCCAGGCGGCCAAGGCAGTGTACTCCCACAAGGCCCGTTGGGCCTTGTCGAACACTCGGGCGGTGAACAAAGCCTATTCGCCTGGGTGGTTCGTGGGAGAGATGGGACAGGTCATACGCTCCGACCAACAGCTAGCGCATTGGTTTGATGTTCAACAGTGGATAAGACTTGCGTGAGGAGCCGTGTACGGACCCGTACGCACGGTTCTGGTGTCCCCACGAGCACAAAAAAAAGCTGCAACAGGATGGTGGCGGCTGAGTTGTGTGTAACCACACAGTAGATGGAGGAAGGTCCTCCGAGGTCGGTTTGCAGGAACAGATCTCAAACCACCGTAAGCTGCGCCAGTAAAGAGCTGGGGTGGTGAGCGTTACGGAAAAGGCTTATCAAGAATAAGTCAGGTGTGAAATAGGGAGACGAACGAAAGTAAACCGCTGATGAAGTGTCGAAAGCGTAAGATCACATCAAAACTGGGTTCTCAGATCTGACCCAGGAACAGTCCAAGGGGTGCCTGTTTATTGCTTGGGTGGTGTGCGGCATTAAGGTGGCGTGAACTTATTTCAGGCTCTGTGTGGAACGTGGGAACCTGTCGTCTCAATGTTAAGGGAGAAGCTCAAGTGGAGAACCCACAAGAGCCAGAGTACCGAAGTGAGGCACAGGGGCGGATCGGCCCGTAGTAGCGAAGAAGTGACGGTAATCGTCGCGGAGCAAAGGGGTCGAACCATTCAGCGATAGGAATCAGTCAACCAGAAATTGGGAGGAACTGATGAATAAAGCAAAACCTTATCGGATATCCAAGCGGCTGGTATATGAGGCGTACAAACAGGTCAAAGCCAATAGAGGAGCCGAAGGGATAGATTGCCAAACCCTGCAGGAATTTGAGGAAAACCTCAAAGACAACCTGTATAAGGTGTGGAACAGGATGTCATCGGGAAGCTATTTTCCACCCCCGGTAAAAGGTGTAACGATACCGAAAAGCGATGGAGGTGAGAGATTGCTGGGTGTGCCCACAATATCTGACCGCATAGCACAGACGGTCGTCAAATTGACGGTCGAACCGCTTCTGGAGCCTATCTTTCATGAAGACTCCTATGGCTACAGGCCAGGAAAATCGGCTATCGACGCTGTCGGTGCGGCAAGGAAGCGTTGCTGGAAATATGATTGGGTAATTGATCTGGATACCAAGGCGTTTTTTGACAATCTGGATCATCAGCTGATCATGAAAGCGGTATCGAAGCATGTGAAGACCGATTGGGCATTGCTGTACATAGAACGCTGGTTGAAAGTACCGATGCAATGTGGAGATGGCAGCCTGATTCAGCGAGACAAGGGAACACCTCAAGGGGGCTTATGGAAAGCTTTCCATAACGAGCCTTATGCACAGTAACTCGTTATGCAAAGTAATCCTTGAAAAACCCAATAGTTACTAGAGGATAGACCTGATGCACTTTGCATAACGCCCTGTAAATTCTGATTGAAAATAACAGGTGTCTCTCTACTTTTGGAGGAATACCTGATGACAACGCTATCTTTTCAAGAACTCACCGATCGTCTAGAAAACGAACTCCACCGACTGCACTACACCGAAGCATCTGTCATGCAATATCGCAGAATGTGGCGGCGTATCGCCACCTTTCTGGAGCATGAGGGTCTCGATCACTTTACTGAAGAAGCAGGGATGCGTTTTCTAGATGAGCAATTCAACTTTTTTGAGCTGGAGCAGGCCGGGAAACTGACCCAATCGATCATCAATGCTTTCCGCATCGTCAGAATGTTGGGGGATTTTCAACAGTACGGCAGCATTCTACGCCGATACTACAAGCACAAGGAATTGCTACAACTCAAGGAATATAAGGAAGTTTTACAAGGCTATCAGAACCACTGCCAAGACAAAGAATACGCCAAGGTTACCCAAAACCACTATCACAAAATTGGTGAGAAATTTCTGAGTTTTCTGGAATCGCGAGGCATTAGCCACACAACAGATATTACCGCCAGGCACACATCCGACTACATCAACACCTTAATGGGCTACAGCTACAAGACGGTAGAACAGCAACTGTGTGGGTTACGCTCATTCTTGCGCTATTTGACCGTGAATGGCCTGCATCCACAGGAGCTGTCTCAATCTATACCGGCACTCAAGGCCAGGAAAAAAAACCGGATTCCTTCCGTGTGGACCCAGGAAAACGTGACCAAACTCCTCGAGGCCATTGACCGGGGCAATCCTGCCGGCAAAAGAGATTACGCCATCATCCTGATGGTCACGAGATTAGGTCTGCGTACCATCGACATCAAACAGCTGAAGTTAAGCGATCTTCACTGGCGAGATAACCGCATCGAGCTCACCCAATCGAAAACGGCCACGCCACTCACGCTTCCCCTGCTACCGGATGTGGGTTGGGCCATTATCGACTACCTGAAAAACGGGCGTCCGAAGATTGACTCTCCCTACGTATTTTTACGCCATCTGGCGCCCCTGGTGCCTTTTGCCGATGAAGACCGGCTGCATCAGATTGTCGTGAAATACATGCGGTTGGCAAAACTTCCCCTCTCGCCTAACAAAAAGAAAGGGATGCATTCGCTGCGCCACACCCTGGCCAGCAGATTGCTGGCCGAGCATACCCCTTTGCCCATCATTTCAGACATCGTGGGACACGTCAGCACCGATTCCACGGCCGTTTACCTCAAGGTGGATGTCAACAGGTTGCGTGAATGCGCACTAAATCCTGAAGCGGGTTGGCCTCATGAATGAATTCCACTATCAGAGTCCATTAAAGCCCTGCATCGAAGGCATGATCCGTGAGAAACGCTCGCTCGGCTATAAATACCTCAGCAGTGCACGGATACTCTACCGCTTCGATCAGTTCTGTCTGACCTATGGCTGCGACGATGCCGTCATCACTCAACCACTGGCCCATGCCTGGATCCAGAAGGCCCCCAATGAATCCCCGGCGACCTTGCAAAACAGGGCGTCTGTGCTGCGCCAACTGGCGTTGTATATGATCCGGTTTGGCATCCAGTCGTATGTGTTGCCCAAAAGAGCTCTGCCAAAGGTCCCCGATTATACGCCTTACATTTTTAGCGACCAGGAAATCGCTGCATTGCTTCAGCAAGCAGATGCTTGCCATTATTGTGCGGAGGTGCCGTTACGGCATCACATCATGCCACTGCTGTTCCGTCTGTTGTATGGCTGTGGGTTGCGGATCTCGGAGGCGCTCAACCTCCGGGTACAAGATGTGGATGTGCACGCCGGCATACTCACCATCATTGACGGGAAATTCAACAAGGATAGGTTGGTTCCCATGGCTCCTGAAAATACCCAACGTAGTTGCGACTACGTGAAAGTCGTGCATTTATTTTCAGATCCTGGTGACTACTTCTTTCCCGCGCCTGATGGGCAAGCGCTCACCAAAGGGAATGTGTACAAGAACTTCAGACGCTTCCTGTGGCAGGCCCGGATATCACACGGCGGCTGGGGAAAGGGGCCACGGCTGCATGATGCTCGCCATAATTCCGCGTTCCGGATTATTCCGAGTCCTTGGCTAGCAAGCAGTATTGACGGGGGATCCCGGGTGCGTTGGTAGATTTGACTCGGCATAATCAGAGACTCTTCAGGAAGGCCAGCAGTTCATCATCGGGCCTGTAGCGGGGCAGTCGCGCATTCGAGGGCGTTGTCCTGGCAAGAGCCTCTTCTTTCAGTACCAGATCCGCGTGGAGGTAGATGTAGGTCGTCTCGACCGACTCGTGGCCGAGCCAAAGGGCGATGACGGCGCGGTCGGTGCCGTTGTGCAGCAGTTCCATCGCCGCGGTATGTCTCAGTGTATGGATTGTGACCCGTTTGTTCTTCAAGGACGGGCATGTTTTCCGCGCTGTGACCAGATGTTTGGCAAGCAGATACGCCAGCCCATCATGGCTCAAGGCGGCACCGCGGGCGTTTGGGAACAAGGGGGCAGCGGGCTGACCTTGACGTTCCTGCAGCCAGGTCCGCAGGGCGGCAACGGTGTCTGGGCGCAGTGGTGTGCACCGCTCCTTGCGCCCTTTTCCACGACACTGCACATGGGCGCCGGGACTCAAGGTGATGTCCTCGCAGCGCAGTCCAAAAAGCTCTGCGGCGCGCAGACCGGTCTGGATGGCGAACAGCAGCAGGGTGCGGTCACGCCGCCCGCCCCAGGTGGTCACATCCGGTGCCGCCAGCAGGGCCTCGACCTCCACCGCGGTGAGGAACTCTACCGGGCGGCGGACATAGCGTTTGCTCGGCATAGCCAATACCCGTTGCGCCAAGGCAAGGTATTGGGGTTCGTGCAAAGCGACATAGCGGAAGAAGGAATGGATCGCGGCCAAGCGGACATTACGCGAGCGTGCACTATTTCCCCGCGCCTTCTCCAGATGCTCCAAAAAGTCGCCGAGGAAAGGGGTATCCAGGTCTTCCATCGCCAGAGCACAGGGGGCTTTGTGCAGCTGCTGCTGGGCGAATTGGACCAGCAGGCGGAAGGTGTCGCGATAGCTGGCGACGGTGTGCGGGCTGGCCTGACGTTGGTGCAGGAGCCGCTCGGTAAAGAAGCGCTCGAGGAGTGCGGGGAAACCGGCGGCAACGGTCATGACAGGCGTCCTCCCTGGGCTTCCTCCACCCGCCGCGCGGCCAAGTGCAAGAGCTCCGGGACGGCAGTGAGATACCAGTAGGTATCCGCCACATGGGTATGACCGAGATAGGTGGCGAGCTCAGGCAGGTGGTATTCGACGTCATCCCCGTCCCGGTACCATTGCAGGAGGGTCTTGATGGCGAAGCGGTGACGAAAGTCATGAATTCGCGGTCCGCGGGAATCCTGTGGTCCGCGTAGGCCAATCTGGTGGGACAATTTCACGAAGGTCCAGCGCACGCTCCATTCCGTCAGACGTGTCCCGCGTTCGGCGAGGAAAAAGCTCGGGGCCAGCGGGTATGGACAAAGGGCGTCGCGCCGCTCGGCGTATGCCTGGAGCACCTGTTGGGTCGAGGGGTGAATCGGCAGGTAGCGTGACTTGCCGAACTTGGTGCCGCGCACGGTGAGCACCCCCTGGGTCAGATCGACATCCTCGCGGTCAAGTTGCAGCGGCTCGTTGGTGCGCATCCCGGTGACCGCATACAGACCGAACAGGGTGGCATAGCTGTGGGGCCGAAGGCCGGTGACTGTGGGCAGCTGCCGGGCGGCCTCGAGCAACCGCGAGACCTCCTCGCCGCTGTAGAGATAGGGGACCGGCCGTTGGGTCCGAAAAGGCAGCAAGTCGAGCGGGGGCACTTCGGTGCGCGGATCCGCCGCGCTTCGATATTGTGCGAACCGGCGCACCATCCCCAGGCGGTTGGCCCATTGCGCCGGCTGAACATCCGCCGGCTGGGTCGCCCAGCGCAGCGCCAGATCGGTGGTGATCACCTCTGCTCCTTCGCGTTCGGCGAAGTCGACGAACCTCTCTAAAAGACGGCCTGACAGACGCAGCTTCACCCCAAGTGCCCGACGCACCGAGAGATACTCTTCCAAGGCGGTGTGTAACTCGCTCATTCGCCACCTCCCGGCCAAGGCTGCGCCAGCGCCCGTAGGGCCTGCAGATTCACCTTGGCGTAGATCTCGGTGGTCTGCGGATGGGCGTGACGCAGCAGTTGAGCGATCTGCTCCAGAGAGGCGCCGCTGCCGAGCAGGCGGGTGGCCAGCGAATGGCGCAGCAGATGCGCGCCTTTTTTCTCGGGGTTCAATCCGATACGCTCGAGCGCGCGACGGACCACATCGTCGATGGCGGATGAACTGTTGAACCCGCGATGCGGGGCGTGAAGGCGGATAAACACACGTCGCGAGGTACAGGGGGGTCGACTCCCACGGAGATAGTTCGCCACTGCCTCGCCGACATCCTCGGGCAAGGGCAGACGTTCTTGCCGTTTACCCTTGCCCTGCACGATGAGGGTTCCGCTGCCCCAATCGATATCGTCCAAGGTTAAGGCGACGACCTCACCGGCGCGCAGTCCCAGGCGGGCCAACAGCAGTAAGATCGCATAGTCACGTTGCCCAAGCGCGGTGTCTTGGTCACAACTGGCCAACAAGGCTTCGACCTGCTCCGGCCCGAGTGACAGGGGTAACCCCGTCAACCGCCAGTTGGTCGTCGCGGGGATCGCGCTGGCAAGATCGCTCCTGATGTCCCCACACTGACGCAGAAAGCCGAAAAAACTGCGCAGTGCCGTCACCATCAGCTTGGCCCGCCCTCGACTGACACGGGGAGCATGGCGCAACAGGAAGCGATGGACATCGCGCGGAGAAAGCTCGCCGAGTTCGACGTCCTCGGCACCGAAGCGCTCTTTGAGAAAGCGCTCAACGGTGGGGCTGTAGTTGATGACGGTCGCGGCTGAAAGGCCGCGCTCGGCAAAGAGGTAGTGCTTGAAGCCGGACTCGATACGTCCCAGCGGTGTGTCATCGATGATCTCGGTCGGCAACGGAATCCGGCCAAGCTCACGTAAATAATCCAGTAGCATTCTGCACGTCCGTGCATCACCGCGCCTGACCTGGCTCGGTCCGCGATCGGCCAAGAACTGCTCGACGCGTTCCTCATCGAGGGTCGGCAGTGACAGGTCGTGCCGTTCTAGCCACCGGTTCAGGTGAGTGATCAATCGTAGCTTTTCTTTGGTTGTCGCTGCTGTGTAGCCCTGGCTGGCCAGCTGCTCCGCGAAACCGTCGACGTAGGGTCCTAGCGGGTCACCGCAGTGGTGTTGCTGCGCGAGTGGGTCGGGAAAACGTCTTTCGATCATTGACTGTCTCCTCGTGATTCTGGCGAGTTTGCCAGATGAAAAGACAGCCCGATTATTCCGACTACTCAGATATTTTCTGAGCTGAAAAAAAAGAAAAACAGCGAGTTAATCCAGCATCGGAAATTTACTCGGAATAATCCGGAACGCGGAATTATGGCGCAGGTTGTGCACACCCCGTTTTATGCCTTCCATGGGCAGGCCCGCTTTTTCCCACGCTGTTCGCCATCCCGAGTTATTCAACACGCCTAGCGCTTGCCCGCCGGGCCCTGGGAAAACATAACGACTATTGTTGTTCCGATTCCTGTCGATGATGGAACGCGCCATGGCGTTGCAGGCAAGATATCGACCACGCTGGTCACTCGCGGCCTTGCGTGCATTTCCTTTTCGCACTTCCGCCGGTATTGCCCAAACTGAACCGGTCGGCAGGCCATCGATTTGCATTTCCCATTTCCACTGGAACTGGCAAATCTCCTGTTGTCTGGCGCCGGTAGACAGGCCGAACAGCACCGGAGCCACCAGGTGGGAGCGGCGTTTGCTCTCCGCCAGCACTTGCAGCAGTCGGTCCTGTTCCTCCCAGGTCAGCCGGTAGGGTGGCAGTTTGTCGTCCCAGTCAGGCGGTGTGAGCTTGGGTACCGCTTGACACAGCCAGGGGCTGTTGCCATCTCTGAGGACCCGTGCAGCATGGTTTAGAACGGCAGTGGCTGTTCTGTAGGCTCTTGCGACAGTGGATGATCTCCTCTTTCCATGCATGGAGTCGTCAAACGACGTCAGGGCTCCCTGGTGAACGTGTGACAAAGGTAGATGGCCTATGTGCCGGTCCAGCATGGACAGATCAATCTCTGCCCTTGAAGGATCTTTACCACGACGCTCCAGTTGCAACACGTACTGTACGGCGGCATCCTGGAATGTGTGTTCTGCGGCTCGTACCGGTTGTGATAGTTCCTCCTCTGTTTCGGTTATGCGGTGTTTGAGGATCTTGATGGCTGCTTCCTTTTCTTTCTCTCTGCAGCCAGTCGCTTCTCGAATCCGCTTTTTCCTGTGCCCGACCCGGGTGGTGTAGTTGATGTGCCACCACCCGTTTCGGAGTTGTAGCCCGATTGGTTTTTGCATGTTGATTCCTCCGGGCAGGCGTCCGCACCGGCAATTATTGGCAGCATGTCCATCCATCGGTCAAGGTCTTCTTTGTGCCAGCGGCGCATATCGCGTTTTATCCCTTTCTTCACCAGACGGGGGGATACGGGGCACACTTCGTCAAATATGGTTGTGCCTACGCCGCAATAGGATGCGGCGGTGGCGCGATCCATTAGGCGTGGTGTCATGCTGATGCGGTCTCCAGGGTTATCAGGGGCCAGACAATGCCCGCAAAGTTGTCAGCGATGCGTTCTCCTGCCCAAAGGATTTCGTATTGGTGCATGTCAGTTGGTGAAGAACGGGGTGCTGAAGACCAGGAGCAGGAGCGCGGCCAGAGTCAGCCAGATGCGCCAGGTGGGGCAGGGCGCGTCGGGTGAGCAGGGCAGATTGTCCCGGGCAATTTGGTCGAGTCGGTCCATGGAGGTTTACCGGGGCGCGTAACCCTGTTCAGCCAGGGCCTCGCGGATGTGTTCGCCGGCATAGAGCATGGTGTAGGCCTCGTCGGTGTCCTGGGCATTGACCCGGTAGTCGCTGAATCCCGCGCGCTTGAGGAACTGGGCGAAGGCGAGGGCCTCATCCGGTCCCAGCGTGACGGTGAGGGTGATGTCGGGGTGGGCGCTCATGGCGGGCTCCATCAGGCGGCGTCCAGTTCGGGGAGCTGGAGGTTCCACTTTTCAATGAGGTGATCCATGACGGCGGTGCCGTTGTGCAGCAGGACGCTGGGGCGGATGGCGTTGCGGGCGAGGTGCAGGACGCAACTGGATCGCTTCTTTGAGGTCATCAGCGGCCAACCGCTCATCCAGGGCGTCACCAAGTCGGCCTTGTGCCAAGCCCGGAACAAGCTCAAGCCAAGTGCCTTCCTGACGCTCAACAACAAGTTGTTGGAGGGATTTTACCGGCATTTCGCGGCGCGCCGGTGGCATGGGCTGCGACTGTTGGCGGTCGATGGTTCCATGGCGCGCTTGCCGTCGACTGCGGATGTCGAGGCGACCTTCGGACCCGCCCCGGAAGGCTCTGCGGTGCCGACCGCACGGTTCTCTCGTCTTTATGATGTGCTCAACCATCTGGTGGTTGAGGCCGACGTCGAGCCGTTGAGCGTCGGGGAGCGAATCCTGGCGGGCGAGCATCTGGCGGCCACCGGCGAGAAGGATCTTCTGCTCTATGACCGAGGCTACCCGGCGTTTCTATGACCGAGGCTACCCGACGTTCTGGCTATTTGTCCTGCACCTCAGGGAGCAGCGCCATTTCTGTGCCTGTCTGCCCGCGAACTTTTGCGCCGCACGCACCGCCTTTGCCCGGGGCAAGGAACGCAGTGCGGCGGTGACGATACGCCCCGGACACGATGCTCGGGAGCAATGCAAGATGTACGGTTTGCCCACCGATGCGATCCAGGTGCGCCTCGTCAAGGTCAAGCTCGACAGCGGCGACACGGAGATCCTGGCCACCTCGCTGCTCGACGAGGCAGCCTATCCAGCCACTTGGTTCAAGGAACTTATATCATCTGAAGTGGGGCGTGGAGGAAGAGTACTAGACGGAAAAATGCCGGGTGGAGATCGAGAACTTCTCCGGCCTGAGCGCCCAGTTCGTCTTCCAAGACATCTATGCCAAGGTCTTCATGGTCAACCTTACGGCCATCTTGGCTCGTGTAGCTCATGCGATTGCCGATCGGCTCTACCAGGGCCGCAAGCATCGCTATCAGGTTAATTTCGCCAATGCCCTGTCGAAGATGAAGGACAACATCGTGCGCCTGTTCCTGGACATTTGGCCACCGACGCTGCTGGGGCAACTGCTCAGTGCCATGGCCCTGAGTGTGGAGGCGTTCCGACCAGATCGTTCATACCCCCGGCGCATCAAGCCCAGCAAGGTGCAGGGCTTCTTCCCCAACTACAAACGGACACGGTGAGGCTTAACTTATTGGCATTGAGTTCGCGAGAGCGGGACAGGGGTTACCATTCAGCTGACCTCGGATGCTCTTTCCTTTTAATCCCACTTGAAAATAATGGTTAATTGTCTATGATTTAAATGTGGCATGTCGAGATGTGGATGTTGTTCGGCAAAAGTGCCATACAATCAAACAAGATTGTTCAATCTACTTAATCTAAACAAGGAAGGAGTCTTTGTCATGATTAATACCTATCAATATTCAGCACATTTTGCTGGTCGAGTCTGCGAAGAGTGCTTTGAGCATTTTTCAAACATTAAGGTTACCTTGTATCGAAGCAAAGAGAAGAAGTGTCCAGGACAGCCCAATATAAAGAACGCCTTTAAACAATTATCTGAGGAGGAGTTCAAGAAGTTACAGGCTAATCTCCTGGCAGCAGGTGCAACGGATGATGCTGGGAAAGTCGCTATTGCCATTGACCCTGAAAAAACCGATTACCAGGGAGAATGTATTGAAGTCATTATTACTTTCAATTCACTCGTTGGTAGCGACAAACAACTGGAGTGTCTGGAACATTACCGCATTGCATATTATGCGCCTCAGTGGCGGTCAACAGAGAAGGGTTATGCCCATTATGCTGACTTTTTACTACCGGCTAGTCTCTGGTGTGCTTACTTAAGGAAACACGGAATTTGGGTCATCTGCGGACAGGTCAACACGTGTGTCAAACCTATCAGCCCGGTTGGTAATGTCACTGTTAAAGCCTATGATGTCGACTGGACTCAAGATGATTATCTTGGTTCAGATGTGACGGATTCCAATGGCTGGTTTATGATCTATTATGATATTTCAAAATTCAACCGCACACCTTTTTCCCCATTCATCAATATAGAATGGACGGGCGGTCCCGATGTTTACTTTAAAATTGAAGGGGTCGATGCCGACGGCAATCCTGTTATGCTGTTGGACGAACCGCCCTCCCGCGGCCGTAGAGCTGACAGGGAAAATATTTCCAACTGCTTTTGCACTAAGTTATGTGTCAGCATAGAACAGCCTCCAATAGATATTGCAGACAGTGCATGGACTGGAATCGGTACCCACTTCACCATCCCTGACTCATCCGGTCTTAATGATTTTGATGCTCAGGGCTATGCGGGCGCCATGAAATACGCTTTTACCAGTGTCACTCGTATGACTGGTCAATCTTTGAGATATTCCAATGGCAATCCGATTGAATACCGTTTTCTGGTCAGCGATACTACCGCGGATAATGGCACGCCATTTTTGCCGGAGGCGAATTTTACATCCGTTGTTGGGGTTGGTGCGACAACAAATCTGTTTGTAAAAACCAAGATAGGTCAAATGTGGCGCTTTTCACCATCATTTAAAATTGTGGACATCGACGCAGTTGTGGAGGATCTTGATGCCGATGGCTGGCTGGATGTGAACATATCAATTGAGCGTACATTTACTGATGATCCGCTGCTTGACCCTCTGGAATTATCGGTTCCGGGTATGTGGCAATGGGTAGACCTGGACGGCATGATGGCTATTAATACGGCAAAATACATCGATCATGCTGATATACCAGATACTGCCGCAGGTCCTGGCGATGTTATTCCTGTCGTCGACCGTCTGCCGATACAGAAAATGGCCATACGCTTCGAGACACGGGAGGTTATAGACAAATTGACCAATAATTATGTCACCCTTCCCGGAAATGGCATGACGCTCAATGCCATGGTGGTCAACAATAATCCGGCATTCATGAAAGTCGCCATGAAGGAGCATTTAAGCTTAGGAGCCTGCACACCTCTATCAGGCGATGTGCATGCGGTGTATACGGTGTCGCATCCGCATCTGGATGATGTCACAATGACTGCCAGAAAGAATAGTGACATAACTGCAACCAGTCTGTCTGCGGCGCCCATTCCCTTGATTAATAACACCAATACCACGCTCGATCACATTAGTAACAGTACCGGTATCAAAATCAACGATTTTCTTACCATGACCAAGTGCACATACATTGTGAAATTGCACGTGCGTAGACGTCTGCATACTGGCGATAGTGCGGTAAGCAGTACTCATGTGGATACTTCATTTTATTGGGAACCATAACTTTGTGCATGAAGGGGACTGTTTTTCAGTCTCCTTCAAATGATACCCAAAGCTCTCAGTAAATATTTCTCATGGATTGGTTCACTGGAACCCGATTTAGCAATAGTCCATCACTGAGATCCCCCACTCATCAGGAGGTCGCCCTATACCTCTCAATACCCTCCGGCCGATCCAGATCCCAGAGCGCGGGTAGCTCAGCCCAATGCAACCATGCGCTGGGTGTTCACGGATGGATCGGTCACGCGCTTTCAGAAGAAGAGTATTTCGATCCGACGCCATGTGAAGATACGTGGTGAGGCTAACCCTTATGATCCGGACAGGTTCGTATATTTTCGGCGGCGCTATGTTCGGCTGGGTAAGCCGGCTCCCAATTTATTTCACTGGCTGCAACCGTTACCTGCCGTAGCCATCACCCCGGTATTGCCGGGTGCTTCATGGTGCCTCATCCTTTCTACGGGTGCGAACTCGCCGTCGCCGAGAGCGTACGAGGCTGATTGCGGATGCAGCAAGGGCACTCGTACAGGGAGCCTCCCGCGAAAAAATTGAATGCCCGGCAGCCGCCTTGGCAAACGTCGCCCACCGCGCACGTCTTGCACTTTCCCGATAACATTCCAACCTCGAAGCCGCGGTTGTACTCGAAGTTCGTCTCCTCGTTCCAGATGGCGGAGAGACTGCTGTCTCTGACGTTACCCTCGATGAAGGCGTCGTCATACAACGCGGCACAGCCCTTGACGTTGCCGACACTGTCGATGCCGACGCTCGAGACACCCGCCTGGCAGCCGCGCCAGCAGTTGATCGGCGCTCGTACCCCACGAATTTGCGACTCATTGCCATCGAAATAGCCGATGCTGTTCGCGGCGACAACCATCATAACGCGTTCTCGGTTCTTATCCCGGATGAAATCAGAGATCCCAGGTAACCTCGCTGGATTGATAGTCAGATCCTCTCTCCCAGACAGGTTCCCCATGGGATTCGTAAGTTGCAGTTGCCAGACGGATACACCCTCCTGCACCAGGAACTCGTACATGTCCTCCAGGTCTCCGCAGTTAAACTCGAAGAGACAGGTCACAACGCCGGTAGGGATACCCTCTTGCCTCAGCAGGTCCAGTGTCTTGACTGCCTCGGTGAAGCCATCCCGCTTTCTTCGGATTCTCGTGTGATTCTCCAACATTCCGTCAATCGAGACACCTACATTCATCAGCTTGGCGTGCTTTATCTGCAGGAGCTGCTCCTGAGTCAACCGATAGCCGTTCGTTATGATGTTCACGGCGACGCCGGCATCAGTCAGGTACCGGGCCAGCTTCTCCCACCCTCTGTACAAGAACACTTCGCCACCGATGAGGGTGCATTCCTGGCAGCCCAAGGCTACCAAGTCGTCGGCGACAAGCCTGCACTCGTCCAGCGTCAGCTCCTTATTTCGTGCTGCTCCTGCATGGGAACCACAGTGTAGGCAGTTCATCGTGCACTTCAGCGTAAGTTCCCAGGTGCAAGACTGCAGCTCGTACTTCGATTCGGTTGAATTGGCCTTCATCGCCGTCACCTTCATCCGTCAATCGTGCCGTACGCTCTATCCAAAGGCAAAGGACCCGGTACCGCGTCGCAGGTAGTTGGTCTCGCTGTCGACTACCTGAACCGAACTTGTCCCTTGTCGATGTTCGCCTTGGACACGTTGAAATTGTAGACTGGTTCACCTAAGCTCAGGGTATCTGCCACCATGCTGGCCTGTTCGTCCGTCAGGTGGAGGGTCCAAAGCTCCTGGGTGAGCCCCTGCTCCGGCAACCTGTAGGAGTTCAGGTGCGAGGGGGGACCGAGTCGAGGTGCGTCCTCGGAAGAAGGCTCCTGGTCCCGACCCTGATGACAGTCAACTAATAGACGAATAGCGTCGCCCATGCCACGCAGGAGGAGATTGCCGAGGCAATTGGTGTAGAGCGCACAACGCTTTCGAAATGGAATGACGATTTTGTGAAATGCCGGGAGCATAATTTCACAAATTCCGCCGATTTCACCCCACCCATCTACAACATCTGGAAGCAGCATGAGAACGAAATACCGGAGAATCCCGGTTTATCCAAGGAAGGGAATCCGCCATGGCCCTGATCGTTCGTTACAGCATAACGCCAGCTTGTGCTATCAAGCTGTCTGCTAGTGGACAACTTGCCAGCTCCCTGGAATCCGTTACAGAGTAACGCCCGCGCTAGATCCGCCTAAGGGCCAAGAGGTGAACAGCCTATTTCGGTGACTCCCCACGAACGAAATCGGGAAAATCAGGATTTCGCCAATCGAGTGGAGCTAACCGTCCCGCCGGCGGTTTCAGTCGTGACGTATAATCCATGACGGCCGAGATATCGCGGTCTGAAAATCTCTTAATCTGCTCGACCATCTCTTTATCGGCGTTGCGCCGCTTTTCTTCCCGGATCCACTCGAACTGGCGTACCAGATAGTTGAAATGTTGCCCCTGGATCAGGGGCATGTAGTCTTTTTCGATACCCTCACCATTTATGCCGTGACAATCCACGCAGTTCTCTTCATATAGCTTCTTGCCGTGATCCAGGTCCGTCCCAGGGCCGATGCCGTTGTCGCGCGTCATCGGCAGGCGAGCCATGTAGGCAGCCACGTCAGCGAACTCTTGTGGTTGCAGGTTCTCCAGAAGAGTAAATGGGAACATGGTTGGTGTGTCCCGATTGCGGGCCAGGATATCCGCGAGTTGTTTGATAATGACCGTGGAAAGTTGTCCGGCCACCTGCGGATAATAACCATCCCCGGTGCCCCAGCCTTCCGGCATATGGCAGACGGCACAAACCCGGTAGATTTCTCGCCCGTTGTCGATATCCGGGGTCAGGTGGATGGCATCTTCGACTTGTTTTGCGGCCTGAATAAACCTCTGGTCCGCGGGGGACTGGCCTATCATCAGTAGAAAGGTAAACATCACGCCCAAGATATGACGCACCATCCTTATCGCTCCTGCAATCGTGTTTGTTAAGTATAGAAAACTCAAGTAAAAGAAAAGCCCACCACCAGGGTGGGTTTAAGGGTGTCCCCCAGAAAGGACAGTGTTTTGGGCATTTCCTGTAACGGCAGGCCAGCAGTATTCTTGAATGATGCACTTCCTGATAATGCTCATGGGGAAAAGTTTTTTATCGGCACCGGGCAGTTCAGTTTCACAGGTCTAACTTGCATGTCAGATATGTGAGCGAGATCACATTATCGCGCTTATTTAATCACTGTCTCAACATCCCAACAATGCTGTAAGAGTAAAGTTTCCACCCTGACAACAACAATACAAGCCGAGGACATCAAGGATGTCTGTTCATTTCCACATCGACAACACTAATCGCTGTGCCACAATTTCAATTGATGGCCGATTTACCCTCCAGACCCAAAGAGAATTTTCCAGCGCTTATAAAGCCATCAATGAGCCGCTGCACAGTTTAGTTATCGACCTGAAGGACGTTGTTTACCTCGACAGTTCAGCCCTCGGGATGTTGCTTCAGGCAAAGGAGCATGTTGGTCTCGACGGGTGCAGAATTACGATATTGGTAAGTCAGGGTGTTGTTTCGGAAGTCTTGTCCTCCAACAACTTCAGCAAAATCTTCCAGGTCCAGCTAAGTGAGTCTGCGACGAACTGGCTCTGATGCACCAGGTACTTGGTTTGTAACTATTCAGGGGCTATCCCCATAAACTCGGGCCATCGACCC
>RRYU01018113.1_pt1 | contig 22478 bp, 22 predicted proteins | sample 2162651 | NCBI WGS metagenome assembly RRYU01 (sample SAMN10267283, study PRJNA491782) | microbial mat metagenome | isolation source: biomat in the production well | place: Japan: Minami-Kanto gas field, natural gas well KTG3 | collected 2017-06 | reverse complement strand
AAAAATGCGGCGTGAGATTTTTCTGACACCGATTTATAATCCTCTAAAGAACATTGATAGACCGAAGCAATAACTTCTCCATTGGCGGGATTGATTGAATCCAGTTTTCCGGCACTAGTGGTCTTATACCAATCATTTGGCCCGGCACAAGCACCATAATTAACATTTTTAATTCCCAATTCGTTTAATATTTCGTTAGTTTTCATGATTACCCTTGAACAGTTTTAAAATTTATGTTGTTAGATTAACGTTAAAATTACGCAGTTTAAACTGAAGAAAAAATCAATTCCACATACGTAAAACAAAAAAGGGCATTATGAATATAAATGCCCTTTTTTGTTTTACGTATGTGGAATTGATTTTTTCTTCTTTATTGAATATACTCCATATCCCTAATAAAATAACCATCACCGCCAAAATCCATAAAGAAGCATGATGATAAGCTGCGCCACCGAATGATTTTAAATCAGTGAATCTGCCAATCAATAAAGAGATACGACCCATCACTGCAAAACCGAATGATGCACCAAAAGAGATCATTAAGAAATAAATTCCAACTCTTCCCATAGTACCGAACCAGCCTTTATGTTCCTTGGAGAAATAGAAATACATTAGTCCGGCTATTGTTCCGAGTAAAAGAATAATACCATTGATTAATGCTCCCATTGACATATCACCAACAAGCGGAATTACTGAACCTTTCACCTGCCCTATTACATTTGAATTTAGAAATCCATATGATCTTAATCCGGCCGCCATTCCGACGACATAGGCAATACCCCATCGGGCAAACCAGCTAAACTTTGAGAACACACTTAACAACATCATTATGCCTAAAATTAATGGTATTATATACGCTAATTGCATTCCATGTCCGGTTGCTACACCACCATCAGGAAAAGCAGGAGGATATATCAAATTGAAAAAGTTATATACTCCGTACCATATCTTTCCTAAAAATCCCAAAGTTTGACCTTCATGCAATACCGGCCATAATCGACCGAATAAGTTTGGCTGAATTTGTGTCCAAAAGAACATTGAAGCCCAATATCCAGCTGAAACTCCGACAAAAATATGTTCGGCAATTTTATAAAACGGGTTATCCCGATATAAGTATGAAAATATTGCCAAAGTCAAGAAAACTGCAATCCAAGCACCTACAATTTCTGCACTAAACATACTCACCTCCTAAAATGTTTTCTTGGAACGTTGACGTTCCAGAAAATATGCAATATTTCCAAAAATGATGAACAGTACAATTACAATATGTGCAATTGACTGAGCATCCATCCCTGACGTACCAATTCCGGCTTTTCCGATTAATTTTTCATATTCCGCAGCACCCGGCATACCGGCAAGTATACCTTTTATCTGCCCTGCATCAACGTAGGGCATTACTTCGTTTACTTGTATAGAAGTGACACCGGTTGACATCAGGATGCCGGCTGGATCAGCAGCTAACTGCACCCATTCAACGGTACCCGGATATCCTGCTGAAGCAGAAAAAAGAAAATCAAAATCATTGATATTCTTAATACCATCCATCATTGGTATTTTTCCAATTGGAATAGCCCGGGAATCGATTGTGTACATTTTGCGAATATCGCTTACTATACCTTTGATAACTGCTTCGTTACCAGGCCTGAACCCGAGTAAAACATAATCTTCTCCGTATACTAAACCGTATTCTTTATCAGCTACTTGTTCAAGGGCTTCTCGAGCCATGAATTGACCATCCGGCCATAAACAGGTTACGTATACTTGATGCCCATTTTCGAATAAATGCCTCAACACTCCAACCGCCATCGGGTGAATTTCCGGTTTTGTACTTGGACCATATTCACATGATAATAATACTTTTGAACCTTTCGGCAATGATTCAATCGTATTGAAAACCTCCTGCGAAGATTCGGTTGGTCTAATCGGCAACCCTAATGGTTTGAACAAGGGATACATAACCACTATGGCAATAATTAAAAATATCCATCTACGATCCACATTACCTAATTTAATTACTATATCTGCTAATTTTTTCATTTAACTACTCCCCGATATATGATTTTTCAATTCCAAGAATATATCGGATAGATGTAGCAAATACACCTAAACCAATACCAATCATGATTGCCCTAGCACCGGCTATATTCGGTACGAGATATATCCAATCTTGGAGTTTTGGCAAGTAGGCAAAAGCAGGTCGATCAATCGGCCAACCCATATAAAACCCTGCTATTGTAACTAATATTACACCTATACCAACAGTAGCGAAGGTAAATATTCTGTTGTTTTTCCATGTATTTACGATAATTCCTAATAGCAGAACAAATAAATACAGAACAAACCAACTTGAAATCTTGCTTCCAATAGGAACTCTTCCTAACATGATAATTATTCCGGATACCAAGAGTAATGTAGCTTCAAAATTTCTTATCCTAAATGCACGATAAGCTGCAGATGCGACTAAAAATGCTAACAAAGCAAACATCGTAGCAGAAAGCGGTGTAAATATTTTGAAGAACATCCAATTAAATAGAGAATCCTTTTTTGTTAGATGAGCTCCCCAACTTTCAGGTACAATTTCAGCATCTGCACCACTCGCAATCAATTGATTGGCTGCTTCGTTAACAGATTTTCCGGTAAAGTGTACTTTTTCTAACATTAATGGAGCATCTTCCTCAATTAAGCTTAATAGCACTTCTGATGCTTCAATACTTCCTCCAATCTCTTCCGCTACTATTTGAGCTACTGCATTTGGAGTATCTCCGGCTGAATTAATATTAACGGTATAAGCACCGCGCATTAAAAACCCGACGGTAAAAGCAAACAGAAAACCACCAATTGCAAAGATGCTATACTGCCAACCTTTTTTACGTTTAATAATTTTTTGCATTTGCAATTTTAATAAATTTAAAGCTCCTAAGAAAATTGCGAAACTTGCTAAAATATCATACCATTGTGTAGCATCATCATCAACGAACGATTTAATATCTGGTTGATCAACAAACCATCCAAAGAGGGTCAGCGTTCCAACGAGTGCTACAATCGCTATTGGTATTTGTCTTTTCCAAAACATAATTTCCTCTCTATTGGATTGTTAAATATTTTAGGATATCGAAACTGATCCATCCTAAATCGTTGAATAATCTTAAAAATATGGATAAAACTATTATTCCCACAATAATGACCTTCAAAACATCCATACCCTTAACTCCGCCAATCAACTTTGGATCTTCTGATAAATAGGCACTGGCGGCAAAAAATTCTTCACCAATCAGTGTATAATCGCAAGCGGTAACAAAGAACGGTATTTGAGCGGGCGATGCTGTTCCGGCAATCTGGATTGCACCTATTGAATTGCCTGTTTCGGCTAAGATTAGTGATTCTGCATAAAATTTGCCTTGGTAAAACACGGCAGCCGGTTTTTCTCGCATCATGATACCGTTGACACCAGCCGCGTAGGCAAATTGATCGTCCGTGAGGTAGTGAACCATATCTTCATTGAACAAATCAGGACGACCTTGCATAATATATGCTTCGCGAACTGACTCACGCCCAGCTTTCATGACTATAGATCGTGCCACCGGCACATTTAGAGGGGTTTCGTAGCGCGCCGTCATCTTGGCTACATGTCCAAGGATAATTACACCGGCAACAGTTTCTACCTGATCCATATCTTGAATGCCGGGAACATATAAAACAGGTTTACCCATTTCAGTCGAACGACCAACAGCTTCTTCAAAAGCTTTAAGTCCCGGAATGGTTCGCAAATATACCTTTTCTCCACGTTTGGCTTTATTGATATAAAAAATTAGCGTGGCAGCTGCCAATAAAATTGCATAAAACATCGCAATTCTTTCGACAATAAAAAATGGATGCCCAAGTAGCCAATAGATTATAAAAGCAATCAATATACCACCAAATGTGAACCAAAATTTCTTATCGTTCACGATTTTACCTCTTTTGATTTATTTTTGTTATTTTTTTCATCAATTCTTTCAATTTCAGAAATTAAAAATTCAACATTTTTTGGATCTTCCAATAGTTCAGTCGCACGATAGTACTTATCTTGTTTCATAAATGCTGTAATGATTGGACCAAAAAATACAAGCGCATGACTACCGAGTAAAGAAAAAGGTTTCATTAGTTCCAAGAAAAATACTGCCGGAGTTACAAAACCTTTATCAATTATTTTTTGGGCAATTCTAGTAATTGCCTCTTTTTCAATGCGGGTTAATTCGGATTTTTGATTATCTTTAATAGTAATTCCGAATTCTTTCATTTTCCAATATCTCTAGAACATTTATTGTAGAGCTTCAATCGGTTTCTACCATTTCAAGATTTGCGCGTGGCACGATTAAATATTTACCATCAATATCAACTTCTGCAACACGTACCATAGTTTCCGATTCCATTTTTTGCAAATTATTTGGTAGTGAAAGTACTTCTCCTATTTTTCCAAAGTACGGAGCGCGAATAATTCTAATCAAACTACCTTTAGTAATACCGGTGGAATTATCGATGTCTTTATGTTTTCCAGTGATTTTATCACTTTTAAGTGGGATTACAATTTCAGGACGGATAACACCGGCTCTAATTTGTGTAGCACCATTAACTGAAACAAAATGACCATCGTGTTCCTTTAGTAGATCAAAGGTTCGGCTACCCATATTGATCTTGCCAAATCCTTCAGTAACAATCAGGGAAGTTCCTAAATTCTCAGATCCAGTGATTGCAACACCCAATGTGTAGCCCAAAATTGGTTTTAGATCACTATAATTAAATCCGCCTACAACAATTGCCGCAATTTTAAGTGATATTGCTTTTTTATAGGTTTCCAAACTTATATATGATCCACCTACCACTACTTTTCCCGCTAAGGATGAATCTAGCAAATCTGAAGTTATTTCATCTTCAGCAGATTTCGTAATCACCTTAAGATCACCGCGGCTCTCTCCCCCGATTCCGAATATTCCTTGAATAAATGCGGCATCGGTTGTGATATAAACACCTTCTTCCGGTATAATTTCTTTTACCTTTCCGCTAACATAAGCATCCATTTCAACCGGGATTGGTGCTTCACGTAGAACAACTTGACCCGTAACATCTGAAAATGACTCCAAAGTTCCGTCAATAGGTGCAGGTACTTTTGATTTAAATAATCCAAAAATTCCAGGAGTTTCCGCAATCAATTGATTCTTTTCAAAATTCTCACCTTTATTTACTTTCATAACATCGGCAATGTCAGCCGCATCAATATTCAGCAAATTAGCTACATTTACCATCTGAACATTACCAGGCAGATCAGTTTTCGCTACAATATCATCAGGGGATACAGCATCACCTTTCTTTTTTAAAACATCGCCTTTCAGCGGTAAACGGCGTTCTTTAATTACCTTTGTTTCGTGCAATACTTTTAAACCGGGAGTATATGCGTGTGCCATTTTTATTCCTTAATACAATTCTTTAATTATGAAAATTCTGGATACTCATTTACTACTTTTGACCATTCCTGAAGCTTTGATATACGTTCACTATCAGCTGTAGGTAGTTCAAGTGGGCGACCTCGTCCATCTAATAGAATACCGACCTGACCACCAAATAACTTTGTAGTAATAGATTCACCTTTACCCGCGCCAATATCCATATTTCGCGATGGTGTTAATCTTGCCTCCATCGGTTCATAAGGAGCGTCAATTTTGATCAATTCACCGGTTTTTAATTCGTGCTTAATAGCATGTCCGTCAGGTAAGGTCAATTCTAAGGTCAATATTGTTTTCCCAGGTTTAGCTTTCCCAACCGGAGCGATACAAGTACCTAAACGAATCAGGCAATCTTTCTTAAATACTTCAACGGCAGCTTTGCGGGCATTATCCTTTAAATCTTTTTTATCAATATTTGCTAATACACCTAATTGCGGCATCATGAAAATAGAATCAACTGCCAATTGTGTTATGCCGGTTGGCATGAATGCATCAACTAACATCCGTGCGGCTTGCTCGCGTCTTGGCGCATGCGATAAAACTCCGCCGGAACCGACCAACAAGTCCAATTCCATCATATTTACTAAAGTTGCACCTGATTCAGATTGCTCAAACGCGTCTGAGATAGTCCTTTCAGTCTGCACACCTTTTAACGCAACTGCGAACTCTTTATGCTGTATAAATGACAGTCTAAGTGCTTCCCGAGCTATTGCTTGTTCAATTATTAATTCTTGTAAAGATTGCGGTACAGTCGTCGGCCTTATCATTTTGTTACCGATGCGATTATTCAATTCATCGCGATCAATTTCGATCGGTACCCACCTTAATACGTTGTCCATGCCCGCTTCGGCTAATACATTACAGACGGAATAACTCATACCTAAGTTTGCACTGACCGTTCTATTAAAAATCCCCTGAAAAACTGAGAATATATCAGTGGTAGCTCCACCAATATCAACGCCGACTACCGTAATATTATCTTCACGAGCAATCATTTCAATTAATGATCCAACAGCACCGGGCGTCGGCATGATTGGCGCATCGGTCCATCCCATCAATTTTTTATATCCGGGAGCTTGAGCCATTACATGTTCCATAAATAGATCGTGGATTTTATCACGTGACGGACCAAGATTCTCAACCTCTAGAACTGGTCGTATATTTTCAACGATCGTCAAATCAGTGGTTTCTCCCAATGTATTTTTGATAATATCCTGAGCTTTATTATTCCCAGCAAATATGACCGGTAATTTATAGTCGGAACCTAAACGCGGTCTCGGATTTGCAGCAGCAATCATTTCTGCTAATTCAACTACGTGTGAAACGGTTCCACCATCTATTCCTCCTGATAACAATATCATATCAGGACGAAGTTGTCGAATACGCGATATTTTTTCATGCGGCATACGACCATCGTTTGAAGCCATTACGTCCATAACAATTGAGCCCGCACCTAAAGCAGCTCTTTCTGCACTCTCTCCTGTCATTGCTTTTACTACTCCGGCAACCATCATCTGCAAACCACCTCCCGCCGAACTTGTGGATACATAAATATCTACCCCGACATCACCTTTTTGCGGAGTTATTATATTATCTCCATCTAATAATTTGCGACCGGATAATTCTTCAATTTCCATAACCGCATTTAACACACCTTTGGTAACATCTTCAAACGGTGCTTCTACAGTTGTTGGCGCTTCCCCTCTAAATTTTAGACGATATTCCGTTCCCGATTTCTCAACTAAAATAGCTTTTGTAGTAGTACTACCACAATCCGTAGCTAATATCGATTTTAATTCCATTATTTACCTTGATTAATAATAATAATTTAGAAAAATATAAACGAGCGGACTGGCGATTATGAGTGAATCAAATCTATCCAGTACTCCACCATGTCCTAATAATAAAGTGCCGGAATCTTTTACATTGGCATCACGTTTAAATAACGATTCCACAAAATCACCTGTTTGACCAAAAATTCCGGTTATCACTGCTAAAATGATAATTTGAGTTGTATTTAGGTCAAAATGTATGAATCCGGTTTCATTAAAAATAATATATGTAATAAATGCTGCAATTAGCCCTGCCACACTTCCAACAACTGTTTTATTGGGACTAACCCTTGGATAGATCTTCTTTTTCCCAAGCTTTTTTCCTACATAAAAAGCTGCCGAATCACAAATCCAAATGCTGATAAAAAGAGCAAAGGTAAAATTTGTCGCATTTGCGGTATCAAAATTCCTAATACCGATTAAACTTCCGACCAATAAGGGAATATATAAAATACCACCCACCGTAATATTATAATTTTCAGTTGGGTTTGGTTTATTCTTGAATAATTCCACAAACAGTGTGACTATCATAAATCCGATAATGAGCGAGTACACAAGATATAGATCAATAACCGGTTGATAATAATAAAAATAAGCGATTATAATAGATGCCACTAAACCTATCCAAACAATGGGATGCGCTTTTTTCAATTTTGCTAATTGGTAATACTCAAATAAAGACAATAACATGACTGCCAAAATGAAAAATGCGAACCAAATACCTCCTATCCAGATGAAAAATAGAATTCCGGGAATTCCCAAGGTACTTACAATTGATCGATTTGCTTTTATTGACATTGTTTTTTTGATTTAAAATATCTCGTAAAGTACAGATTCTTATAGATTCGTTTCAATTCAATTCTACTCTTTAGCTATTTCTTTACTGGTATAAACTTCCAATTCTTCTCGTAATACTTTGACTTGAATAGGAGTACTTCCGATTGTCTCGCCATCCAAGTTCATCGGATCATGACTATCAGGAATTATTGAATAGCTGTCAACTTGCTGATATTCGAGAAAATCAGAGTGAATATGGTCTCCGGAAAATATTTTGGGGAATAGATTTAGCATTTGTTTCCGCGTGGCATCCCTGACAATTAAAATATCGATTAATCCGTCATCAAGCTTTGCCTTCGGTGCCATTTTCATGGCACTGCCGGTGAATTGGGTCATACTGCCTAAAATAAAAATAAATTTTTCATCATGGGTTTTATCATTAAATGATAACTTGGCATGCCTTAGTTTATGACTCATGATTTCCATTAAGGCAGCATACGTGTAACGGTTTTCTCCCATCCAGCGCACACCATCGGCACGCAGGTTGATGTCAGTAATCATTCCCCACCCAATGATATTAAAAGCATATACAATTTTATGCTCCATTTTTATCTCTGCGAGATCAATTTTCTTTGTATATCCATTAATAATCCACTTAGTAGCTACAGATGGATCCAAACAGTTAAAATCGTGCATTAGAGAATTACCTGTTCCGGCAGGAATTAAACCGATTGGAATCCGTTTATCATCACCACGCGTGAACATACCGTTTATGGCTTCATGCATGGTGCCGTCGCCGCCAACTAAACAAAGTGATTCATACTCATCAATTTGCATAGCCCTTGTGATATCTTTGGAATGGCCGGCATATTTAGTGATAATAATTTCCAGCTCAATGCCGGCTGCCTCAAATAATGGTTTAACGTTTTCCATTATTTCTAATCCGTTTCTAATTCCACCGGTGGGATTAACAACCATTAATATTTTTCTTATGCTCATTATATTTTACTCTTTTTTATAGATGTTGTCGCCAATTTCAATCACTTCAACTTTGACTATCGCAGTGCCTTTGCTTATAAATCCTAACTTAACCGCCGCGCCATATGAACAGTCAAATATCCTATTTTTAATAAATGGACCGCGATCATTGACCTTAAGTATTAATTCTTTATTATTTTCAAGATTGGTTACCTTGACTATTGAATTTAAAGGTAATGTTTGGTGAGCACCAGAGATTCCATACATATCATAGATTTCACCATTGGCAGTTCTCCGTCCATGAAATTTATCCGCATAATACGAACTTACACCATACTGAATATCTCCGACAGCTTCCGGCTCTTTTTGATAAACAATATCATTGGAGGCAAGAATATTGCCACTACTAGCGCAACTGATCAAGCCGAATACGATTAGCATAGTGGATGAAAAATATAAGCGTATCAAGATTATTTGTTTATTCATATAATTGTAACTGACCTATTAATTCAGAATAATTACTATTCCCCTTATCTTCTAGATATTTTGATAGATTTTCTTGAATTTCTGTGACAATATTAGGATTTCTAAAGTTCGCTGTACCGATTTGTACAGCTCTGGCACCTGCGAGAAGAAATTCAACAACATCTTCAAATTTCACAATACCTCCTATCCCAATGATGGGTATAGATACTACCTTTGATATTTTATGAACCATGGCCAAAGCAATTGGTTTAATAGCCGGACCCGATAAACCTCCATAAGTTTTGCATATATTAGGTTTCTGAGTTTGAATATTAATACCCATACCAACAATCGTGTTAATTGCCGAAATCGCATCAGCCCCCGCATCTTCAACAGATTGTGCAATTTTTGTAATATCGGTAACATTCGGGGTCAATTTAACAATAATTAGTTTCTCTGTGAATTTCCTTAACTTAGCAATTAACTTATTTGACAGTTCGGCATCCACACCTAATTCCATACCACCATGTTCGACATTCGGGCAAGATATGTTGATTTCATATCCAACAATATCCGAAGATACGGTTTCTATTTCCTTTAATACATTAATATATTCGTCTATAGTGGACCCTGCTATATTGACAATAAATTTTGTATCAATATTATTATACTGTGGGATTATATCTTTAACAAATTTTTTAACGCCAATATTTGCCAAACCAATTGAATTTAACATTCCTGAAGCTGTTTCAACAATTCTTGGCGGTGGATTGCCTTTCCTTGGTTCACAGGTAATTGACTTAGTTATTATCGCACCAATTTTGCTAACATCTACAAGCTCAGGAAATTCATTGCCGTATCCGAATGTGCCTGAAGCGGTGAAAATTGGGTTCTTAAAATTAACTGTGCCTATGTTGCAAATCAGATTAGTCAAACCTTACCTCGTTCGATTCAAATACCGGTCCATCTTTACAAACTAAAAAATAGTCACGATTATGTTCTTTGCTTATTACACATCCTTGACAAAGCCCCACACCGCAAGCCATATAACTTTCAACGGAAAATTGTGCCGGGATAACTTTCTCTTTTAATAACTCTTGTAAAGAAAATAGCATTGGTTTTGGTCCACAGGCAAATATTTTAGGGGAATGTATATCCTGAAGTATAATATTAAGTACATCAATAACGGTTCCTTTAATTCCAATCGAACCGTCGTCTGTACATAAATACAAATTATTAGCTGTATCATGTGTCAGAAAATGTTCATCGGCTGCTTTTGCGCCAATAATGGTTGTATGTTTGATACCTTTTTGATCTAAGCATTTTGTTAGATTTAATATTGGTGATAATCCGATCCCCCCTCCGATTAATATTGGATAATACTTACCTTTTTCTACTGAAAAAGTATTTCCCAACGGACCCAAAACATCAATATAATCTCCTGATTTTAAAGAAGTTAATTGTTTTGTGACCGAACCAAATACTTTATAGATAATTGAAATGTGGTATTCATCTACCTCAGCGATACTCATCGGGCGCCTAATTGGATGCTCCCATTTATCATCTGCAAGTATGGAAACAAACTGTCCGGCGCCTTTATATTTTTTTGCAATTATTTCTGATTTAAAAGTCATTCGCCAAATATCATTAGCTAATTTGATATTCGTTATTATTTCAGACTGATCGACTATCATTAATTTGAGTTATGAGGCTAATTAGCAAGATATTTCAAACGATCTTTTGCAATTTTAGCTTGTTCGCTATCTGAAAATCGTTCAACAATTAGATTATAATATTTATAGGCACTATCCTGTTTAAATAAATTATAATCATATTCATTTGCAATGAATAATAATGCCCTTTTTGCTGTTTCTGAATTAGAAAAGTAAGCGATCTTTTTATATTCAGATAATGCAGAATCTCTATTGGTGGAATATAAGATTTCCGCATTTGATAGGAGCTTAAAACCGCTCAGTCCATATTCACTCGAATTGTTATTTTGTCGAACATTATCGGCATATTCTGAATCAGGATATTTTACCATTAATAATTCATGATAATGTATCGAATTGACTGAATCACCTGTTTGTTTATATAGTTGACTAATAGTGTAAATTGTTTTTGCGTCTAAATCTGAGTTTGGATACTCATTTAAAATTCTATTAAAATAGATTATAGATGTATCAACTTGATTAAAATGGAAAGCTTCCAATTCACCTAAATTATATAACTCGAGGACAACTTTTGAGGTGTCGAGATTTTTATCAGGAGTTGCAAGGCTATCTGGTTGAATGCTTATTTTATCAATTTCACTGACATATTTCTTAGATTTCTGATACTTATCAATTTTTACAATTTTTTGATTGCCTTGATAATTATAAACTGATTTGGGAGATTCCTTTTGAATTTGCTTATAATAATAATCAGCTTTTATAAAATCTCTTTTGATAAACAAATTTTGTTCGCCAAGTAAATAAAAAGCCTCGGCAGCTATTTCTGTTTTAGGAAATTTGACAACTATATCGTCCAAAATTTGGATCGCACCATCATTATCATTTTGAGCAAATCTTAATTTTGCCAATTCCATAGTTAGATCACCGTGGATTTTTGAAAATTCCGGATCAATTAGCATTGCTTGAATTTCTTTGGAAGCTTTATTTAAGTCTTTTAAATCACGATATCTTTGAACGATCTTTAAGTTCGCATCCATGATTCGATCATTGGAATATGAGTATTTAATTACATTTTTATAATAATTAATAGCTCTTTCATAGTTTTGTATTCCGTATGCCAATTCAGCTAATCTGTAATAAATATGTCCTTTATCTTGCCGATTTTTGGTTAATTCAGCAGCTTTTTCCAATGATGCCACAGCTTTAGAATTTTGTTTTAACTCTATTAAGATTTCAGCCTGAGTTTGAAATATTTGTGATAGCAAATCCTTTTTACTAGTTTTTGATAATATTTTGTTTAGATCATCCAAAGCCGGTTGTGATTTTCCCGATTTCCATTTTACTTGCGCCAACCAATATTCCGATAGAATATGGTATTCCTTAGAATTAGTAGATAACAATATCTTAAAAGCAGACTCAGCCAATTCGTATTCTCTTCGATAAAAATGTGATTTTCCTTTTAAAAAAATGGCGTCATTAAAATATTTACTATCGGGATGATTATTGATCACAATATCTGCTTTTTCAATTACTTTTTTATATTTATCAGTTATTTGATTTCCTAAAAACTCACCTTCCTTTTGAGCTCTCAATTTTTCTGCTTCTGAAAAATACAATTTAGCATTATAAAATGTGTTGAAGTAAACACATCCCGAGATTAACAATATAAAACCTATGACTAGAATGAATTTTAACTTAGTTTTTGGAAACATCAGTTTTCGGATCGATACCTTTCAGATCGCAAACGATTATATTCCCTCGCTGGTTCCCGTTCAAAGGATCTAATGTTCCGCGAAATTTGACCGCAAACATCATCACGAACACATTTCCCCGCCAATTTGATGGCATTACTAATCGCTTTAGCGTTTGACCTACCATGAGCGATAATGACCATCTTTTCAAATCCCAATAAGGGTGCTCCGCCATACTCAGAATAGTCAGTTACTTGTTTAATAAATGCAACCCCTTTTCGAAGCAAGATAAGGCCAACTTTCCAGCTTATCCGAGCTTTAAAAGCTAACTTTCCAAGCATTCCAACTGTATTGGCGGCTCCTTCCAGTGTTTTAATCACAATATTGCCTACAAAACCTTCTGTTACTATCACATCGACCACACCGCGCAAGATATCTTTTCCTTCGACATTTCCCACGAAATTGATAGTTGGGGTATTTTTTAACATTTTATAGGTTTCTTCCATCTTCTCACCACCTTTTGAGGATTCTTCACCGATATTTAGGAGCGCAACTTTTGGATCAGGTATCCCTCGAACATCACTTACATAGGCAGCACCCATAATAGCAAATTGTGCTAATTCTTCTGAACTGCACTGTACATTTGCTCCGACGTCCAATAATAAAGCTAAATAATCATCTCTTTTAGATTCGTTCATGGTTGGATAGACTGTTGCGATTGCTGTGCGCCTAACATCTGATATACGCGGAATATTTTTCGCAGCCGATAAAACTACCGATCCTGTGCTTCCGGCTGACACTAATGCATCCGCCTTACCTTCGCCAACCAACCTCGCTGCAACTACAATCGATGCGTCGGACTTTGTTTCAACGCTCGCTTTAGGAGAATCGTGCATAGCGATTTCTTCTGTTGCATTATAAATCTCAATTTCATCCCCCTCATATTTATGCTTTCGAAGAGCATTTGCAAGCTTCTTTTCATTCCCAACCAAAATAATTTTAACAGGATTTGCTTTGGCAGCCCTTATTGCCCCCCGGACGACAACTTTATGTCCGCTATCTCCACCCATTGCATCTACAGCTACTCTAATTGGATACATACAGACTTCCTTTTTTAAATGATAAAACTATATTTCTAAATTCCATCCTATAAAATATTGCATTTTATTTCATTAAGAATTATTTATGTCCATCAACGCATTAATTTAAGCAAGAAAATAGTGAGAATATTGAGATTTTATGTCTTTGATGACCCAGTCGATTACTGCCAAATCATCTAAAAATCCTATTTCAGGGATGTCATCAGGAATTTCATCATGACTTTTTAAAAAGTATTTTAAGGCAAAAATTATTTTCTGCTGTACAAGATCTTCTAGATTTGGAGTATTCCTCAATATATTATGAAGTGCATTAATTTCTTTAATCATAATTAATTGAAATTGATCTAGTCTTTTATTTTCAAACAGTTTTGTAATTTTAAAAATTGATTCGTTTAGTATTTTATCTTTTTCTTTTAAGTCTATCTTATCAATTTCTTTTCGATATATTTGAATATCTTTTTCGGTTAGTTGTAATCCTTTTTCCACAGTATATCCTTTTAATTTATTGTTTAATTCCTAATAATATACTTAAGAAGTCGCCTTCAAGAGTAATCATTGGAAACTCAACAATTCTGCCGATTTCAATATCACCTCGATAAATTATAAAAGTTGGTACAAATTCAATATCTTTTTTCCTTTCTTCATGCGTAGGACTTTTCTTTTTTCTATTAACATTAATAATCTGCAATTGTTCATCACCGAAACTCAGGCCGTCCAATACCTTCATAAATCTTGGTACTTCGCGCCTACTGTCGCTACACCATGTTCCCATAAATATTTGAATACTTATACTGTCACTTAAACTTTTAATCTGTTCTAGAACAAGACTATCGGGTTCATATTCGTGATAATTTTTATAAAACCATTCCTTAAAATCCGGTGAATCAAAGGCAATTCTATCGGTTATGCCAACCAACATTGGTCGGCCGGTTTTGTCATCAACAACAACTTTATTGACGACTTCTTTGCAGTTGATAAACAGGATAGATATAACGGATAAGATAATTAATTTTTTCATGTTCTAGTCTTAATTTGCTCTATAGCGTCTGCGGAGAGGGAGGGATTCGAACCCCCGTTCCGCAAAGCGGAAACCGCATTTCGAGTGCGGCGCATTCAGCCAGGCTCTGCCACCTCTCCTACTGTTTTAAAATTACAATTTTCTTTTTGTTTTAAAAAAGTCCTGAATTAACGATAAGCAAATTTCTTCATAAATTCCGCCTCGAACTGTTACATCATTGTTTAGACGTGAATCACGACATAAATCAGCGATTGAACCACAATATCCTCCTTCTGCATCATAACAACCAAAAATCACATTGCTAATACGCGAATTTATAATTGCCCCGGCACACATTGCGCAAGGCTCTTTTGTTACATAAAGAGTGCATTCATTTAACCGCCAATCATCTATTGTATTTGCCGCGGCAGTGATCGCAATAATCTCGGCATGTGCGGTAGGATCTTTTAATTTCTCTCGTTGATTATACCCTCGTCCGATAATTTTCCCATCTTTAATAACTATTGCACCAACTGGAATCTCATCTTTATCAAACGCGATCTGTGCAAGGCGGATAGCCTCGGACATCCATTTTCCGTGTGTATTCTGAATATTGTCTATCATACTTTAAAGCATCCAGAAAATTTTATGAATTCTTTATTTTTGTCCAAGTATCACGTAATGTTGCGGTTCTATTGAATACAAGATGATTTTTTTTTGAATCATGCGGGTCAACACAAAAATATCCAATCCTTTCAAATTGATATCGATCTTCGGGCTTCGCATTTTGTAGATCTGGCTCAAGATAGCAATTTTTCACTACTTCTAAGGACTTCGGATTTATAAATTCCCGATAATTCTTATCTTCATTAACACTACCCGGGTTGGGATGAGTAAAAAGTCTATCGTAAAGATTTACATCAGCTTGAATGGCATGTTTAGCTGATACCCAGTGAATTGTCCCTTTTACTTTTCGACCATCAGGGGCTGATCCTCCTTTTGTCTCGGGGTCATAGGTGCAGCGCAGTTCGATTATTTCACCATTGGCATCTTTAATTGCATCTATACAGGTAATGAAATATGCGTATCTTAATCGGACTTCACGACCAATGCCAAGCCTGAAATATTTTTTAGGCGGATCTTCCATAAAATCAGATTTTTCAATATAGATTTCTTTTGAAAACGGTATTTTTCTGGTGCCGGCAGATTCATCTTCAGGATTATTTACTGCTTCTAACTCCTCTGTTTGATCCTCAGGATAATTCTCAATTACTACTTTTAGCGGATCAATCACTGCCATACGTCTTTCTGCACAAGAATTTAAATCTTCACGTACATAAAATTCCAATAGATCCATTTCTGCAACATTGTCGCGCTTAGCGATACCAACTCTTTCGGAAAAATTTCGGATTGCCTTTGGAGTATACCCTCTTCTTCTCATACCGCTTAAGGTGGGCATACGTGGATCATCCCAACCGGATACAAATTTTTCATTTACAAGCTCAAGCAACTTTCGTTTACTTGTTATTGTATAACTCAAATTTAACCGAGCAAATTCGATTTGTTGCGGATGGTATATTTCCAACTCGTCCAAAAACCAATCGTATAAAGGACGATGATCCTCAAACTCCAATGTACATAGTGAATGCGTAATACCCTCGATAGAATCCTCTAATCCATGTGCCCAATCATACATTGGATAAATGCACCAATTATCACCGGTATTATGGTGTGTGGCACGCAAAATACGATAAATAACCGGGTCGCGTAAGTTCAAATTGGGCGATGACATATCAATCTTAGCACGCAATGTACGAGAACCATCAGGAAATTCACCGTCTCTCATACGTTTAAATAAATCAATATTCTCTTCAATCGTCCGATTGCGATAAGGACTTTCGATACCTGGGTTTTTGAGTGTTCCCCGATGTGCTCTAATTTCTTCTGCATTCAAATCGCAAACATATGCTTTCCCTTTATTTATAAGTTGAATCGCATATTGATAGAATTTTTCAAAATAGTCGGATGCATAAAATAATCTGTCTTCCCAATCGTACCCTAACCACTTAACATCTTCAATAATTGATTTAACATAAACATCTTCCTCTTTCGTTGGATTTGTATCATCGAATCGAAGATTGCATTTGCCATCATATTCTTCGGCAATACCAAAATTCAATACTATTGATTTGGCGTGACCAATATGTAAAAATCCGTTTGGTTCAGGAGGAAAACGGGTATGTACCCTTCCATCAAATTTGCCTGTTTTCAAGTCCTCATTAATAATTTCCTTAATGAAGTTGGATTTTGTCTGTTTTTCGTCTGTTTTCATGATTATACGGTTACATTAATTATATAAACTTAATATTTTATACAATTAAGTATTTCGAATATTTTTTCTATTAGGCTAAATAGATTTAGATAATTCTAAAGTGTTCGGTGAAGCAAATGAAATCGAGTCCAAATAATTTTTCCAATAGCTCATATTTGTTTTGAATGTATCCATGTTTTTGGGATCAACAGGTTCAACCGGCGGCGATTTTACCTTTAACGGATCCACCGCTTGTCCATTTTTATAAAATCTGAAGTCAAGATGTGGTCCTGTCGACAGACCTGAGCTTCCAACATAGCCAATCACTTGCCCCTGACTTACATGAGTCCCAACTCTAATTCCACTTCCATATCTTGATAAATGCATATAGATTGTGCTGTAGGTACCATTATGCTTAATCTGAACCATTCTGCCCTCTTGTCCGTTATTTCCAGCTTTTACTACGATACCATCTCCCACAGAGTGTACCGGAGTTCCGACAGAAGCAACATAGTCAACTCCTAAATGTGGACGTCTTATTTTTAAGATGGGATGTTTTCTATTATACGAAAATCGTGATGAAATTCTGCTGAATCGTAACGGGGCCTTTAAAAATGCACGGCGCAGGCTTCCACCTTTTTCATCAAAATAATCACCGATACTGTCCTGTTCAAAATAAAATGCATAATAATCGTTATTGATGTGATTAAAAGACGCGGCAATTACCTTGCCGATGCCGATATATTGCGTGTCAGCGTACATTTTTTCATAGACAATCTTGTAATTGTCATTTTGATGTATTCCAAAAAAGTCTATTGTCCAGGCATATATTTCCGAAAGTGAAATGGCAAGATTGGGATCATCTTTATTCTCTAACATGGTCAGCCATAAAGAGCCATCAATAACACCTTTGGTCTGAACTGTATCAATTGTTAATGGTTTCGATTGATGATAAATATTTAAAGAATCTGTCAAGCTAAAAACGACAAATTCGATGGGATTCCTTTCATAAACCAAGAATTTTGGACTGCTGAGGGAATCCATGCTTGACAATATAAAATAGGGATTACCGGCTCGCATCTTTCTTACATCATAGACAGCTCGTGATTTAGATGAAATTTGATCAATTGTGAATGAATCAATACCATGATCAAATAAAATATCGGACAGGTTTTGTCCGTCTTTAATGAATTTTTTCTCTACATTTAATGTGTCAGATGAAAGACCGTAAATATTTTTAAAGTTATCAATGTTTTCGACAGCATTATCTGAACAAGCAAGTATAAATAATGATAACAAGATAGTAATGTATTTCAATTTTTTCTTCTTTTATTTTTGATTAATAGTAATAAAACTATGAAAGGTGAGTTTTGTTTCTGGATATTATATATTATATTGCAATTATTTGATGTGTAGCCCGTACGGGAGTCGAACCCGTGTTACTGCCTTGAGAGGGCGGCGTCCTAACCACTAGACGAACGGGCCAATCTTTTTTCTCAAATTTAGCTGAACCGCGATTTGTACGCCCGGAAGGACTCGAACCCTCAACCTCTTGGTCCGTAGCCAAGCACTCTATCCAATTGAGCTACGGGCGCATTTCGGGCGCAAAGTTAGCACTTTTTGAAAATAACCGATAATAAAATTTTTATGAAATAAATACTATATTGAATATTATAGATAATTTAGAATATCTGTATTATACAGGATAATAATATCCTTTTTTATTATTTATATTTATTATTAACATTACTACAGATTATCTCAAGTGATAATTAATTATGAGACAGAGACCTAACCGTCGGTATTTCGACTCTTTGGTCGATTAAAAAATGATAAAGTAACAGGAGAGAAAATGATCCAACTTAGAAAAAATGTACTGTTTATGGTTGTAATGGCAGTCTTTGCTTTATTCTATGTAGGCTGTGAAGGGCCAGCGGGACCTGCAGGTGCTGATGGCGCAGATGGAACAGATGGTGCCGATGGAAGAGATGGAACTGACATGACTTCGGCAGAATGTTTAGTATGCCACAGTAATGATAATCTAATTACCATCAGAGCCCAACTAGATCAACATGACCACGCTACCATGGCAAATTCGTTAAGCCGTGGAGGCAGAGAAGGTTGTGGAAGATGCCATTCACACGAAAATTTTGTGAATTTCATCGAAACAGGTTTTGATGAAAATCTAGATACCGTAACCGGCTTAACTTGTGAATCATGCCATACTTTGCACAATTCTGATGATGCTACACAATTTTCTTATGCATTAGTTGCTGATGGTGCAGTTGATCTACTAACAGGTGGAACCGGCTCACTAGGTAAAATAACTAATGTAGCATCAAACCTTTGTGTTAATTGTCACCAACCCCGTAGGGACTACACTTATTACGACACAACACCTGATATTGGAACGGATAATGTATCCTTAACCAGTAGCCATACCGGACCTCATTATGGAATGAGCTACCCAATTCTTGTAGGTAAAGGTGCCGATGCTAGAAATAGCACTGTACAACTGAATCAAGGACCTGGAACACATGCTCAAGTAGGTTGTGTACCATGTCATATGGGTGAAGGGAATACACATACCTTTAAACCGGATGTCGATAATTGCACGTCATGCCATGTCGGTGCCACTAATTTTGATATCAATGGTGCTGAAACAAAAATACATGATGCATTGCACGCCATAGAAGTTGCTTTTGTTGCCTTAGGTGCTTTAGAAGATGATGGTGAAGGTGGATTTGACCAAACTGCTTCTAGTTCGACCCCAACAGTGTTAACTGGTGCACAATACTCAGCATTTTGGAATTATCTAATTCTGCATTCTGATCATGGTTTTGCTATTCATAATCCAAAATATGTAAAAGCAATAATCAATAGCATAGAAGCAGCACTAGGAATAACCGCAACAAGCTGGTAAAACAATTAAAAGTATAAAAAAGGGACACAAAAGTGTCCCTTTTTTATTTCTGCTTATATAGTATTAACCAACTTTCATATGCCTTCTTTGAAACAACACAATACCAATTATAAAGTAAACTATAATAATAACAATAATCGCAATTAGTTCACCAACGATATCTTTTAATTCCATATTCATAATCATGATTTTATTAAGCGCTGTGATCGCATGAGTGGGTGACATTAATCCTTGAATCGATACAGGGTAACCAAAAATATGAAATAATGCCTTCCCCGAGATTGGAAAGGCAGCGCCGGTAAAGAACATAAATAAAAATAGCGGGAAATTACCGACTATTAATATCTCGTTAGCAGTTTTAGTAAATGCCGCAATAATTAAACTAAAAGCAACAATAGAAATGCTAGTAAGGATTGCAATAATTGTCAGTATCAGCATTGAACCCATCAGGTTGAAACCCATCGCTACAGCGACCATTAAAGTAAGAAATATTGCAATTATCCCCACCCCCACTTGAACAACGCTTACACCTGCAAGATATTCCCAAGCTCTTAATTTTGATAACTTTAACCGTAACATCGTATTCGATTCAACTTCCGATATTATAGCCATCGAAGCCGAGAACATCAGCATTATAATCGAGAGTATCAGTAGACCGGGTACGGCAAGTTGAAAATCATCGGCTTTTCCGGAAACACCCAAACTTATTTCATTAATCGTAAATTGTTTTGGTTTGTCAGTTACTTCTGCAAGAAACGAACTGATAATTTCATTGGCCCAAATTGCACCGATCATATATTTTAAGTTTGTCAGGTCACCAACAAACTCAATTTCAATATCATTTGAATTATTAATTATTTTTTCAGAAAAATCCTCAGGTATAATAATTAGGGCATCTGATTTATGCGTTTTTAAACGATTTATTGCTGCTGTTTTATCATCTGTTATTTTTGTGTAAAGCGGAATATCGATTGAATCTTTACCAACCTCACCAAAGTAATTGATAAGCGTCTTACCAAAGTTTATTTCTTTGCCAAAATATTCAATATTTTGATCGTTATTAAGTATGATTAAATTGTAATGTGGTTCGGATGATTCAATTATTAAATAGTAGATAAATACAAAGAGTGGTGCCAATGAGACAGTCAATAATAGTATCCAATAATTTCGAATCTGCTCTTTTATACTTTTAATGATGATACCTAATATTCTCATTGCCGTAACTTCCTGCCTGTCAAATGGATAAATACATCCTCTAAAGTATTTTCTCTTAATGTAAATTTATTTATTTTAGCACCAGTTTGATTAATTTTATCAGTAATAATTGACAATTGTCCTATTAGATTGACGGATTTAATAATTAACAAATTGTCCTTGATTAGCACTTTGTCACAGATTTCACTCAAACTTTTTTTAATTTTCAATAATTGTGATTCATTAACGGACAGATCAATTTCGAGCAGGTCGCCCACCCCTATTTGTTTTTTTAATTTCTGAGGTGAATCGACCAATAATAATTTTCCATGATCAATAATCGCTACACGATCGCATAACCTGTCAGCTTCATCCATATTGTGAGTGGTCAATAAAACTGTTTTATTCTTTATTAATGATTTAATAAAACTACGAACTAAAATTCTACTTTGAGGATCAAGACCCGCTTCCGGTTCGTCAAATATTAAGATTTCCGGATCATGGATTAATGCCAAACAAATGTTCAATCTGCGCTTCATTCCTCCGGAAAGTTTATATGCGAGTACATTTCTCTTATCCTGCAAGGCCATCAACTCAATTAATTCATTTGCTCTGTTCTTTAGTTCAATTTCGCCCATTCTGTACATTTTGCCCATGAAATATAATTGTTCGGAACAGGTTAACTTTGGCCAATATATATTCTCTTGCGGACAAATTCCGATATGTGTTCTGACAGTACCTTTATTAAAAATATTATCTGAAAATGATATGCTACCACTGGTGGGTGGCAGTAGACCTGAAATCATATTTATTGTCGTAGTTTTTCCGGCTCCGTTCGGTCCTAAAAATCCGAAGATTTCACCTTCATTAATTTCTAATGATATGTTATCTACGGCAACCAATTGTCCAAATGATTTGGTTAGATTGGAAAGTATTATTGTGCGATTATTTGAAACTGTCATCAGCAAATTGATCTTAGACCATTCCTAATTTTTCATTTCTAGTTAATAATTGGACAGCTTTTTCTGATCGTCTAATTCTTGTATCTTCTTTTTTT
>RRYU01004055.1_pt1 | contig 22481 bp, 21 predicted proteins | sample 2162651 | NCBI WGS metagenome assembly RRYU01 (sample SAMN10267283, study PRJNA491782) | microbial mat metagenome | isolation source: biomat in the production well | place: Japan: Minami-Kanto gas field, natural gas well KTG3 | collected 2017-06 | reverse complement strand
AGTGGGTACCTCCTGCCGCTGTTATGGGGGGGGGTAACGGGGGTGATCACTGGCAGGTATTGTTATGTTCCCAGTATAGCACTGGCGTCAAGGTGGGGGCGACTTATGGTTCTGGAATTTCGAGATCGCGGCAGATCTTCTTTGCCAAGAGATCAGGTATCTCGCGGTGGCGAGGGATGGGGGGGTTCCACCCAGAGCATCAGTTCCAACGCATCGCGCAGATTCTCACGCGCTTCCTCAATCGTATGCCCTTGGGTATGAACACGTGGCATTTCCACCAGCCAAGCAACAATCCACTCTCCATCCTGTACATATACGGCATTGAGTTGCATAGTTCCCAATCCTTTTTTGCTTGTTAACAATGGGCTACGCCACCACCTCAATACCCGATCCGGGCAGCACCTCACCGATCACCCACGCGCCCTGGCCGACATCGGCATAATGGCGGAGGAGAGTTGTGGCGGCATCTGGTGGCAGGGCAAAGATGAGGCCACCGGATGTCTGGGGATCATTCAGGATGAGGTGGTACGCCTCTTCAACAGCGGGGTCATAGCGGACATACCCATCTATAGCCATAAAATCGCGATTACGATCCAGGCCACCGGGGAAGATACCGGCGCGGGCATAGTTGAGCGCACCGGGGAGCAGGGGCAGATCGTCGGTACGGAAGCGCATCGCCACGCCACTAGCGCGGGCCATCTCAGAGGCGTGGCCAAGCAGGCCAAAGCCGGTAATATCGGTGGCGGCGTGTACCTCGACGCGGGCGGCACATTCGGCGGCGGTACGGTTAAGTTGGAGCATACTGGCCATTGCGGGAGCCAGATCCTCAGGCTGCCCAGCCTCCCACTTGAGGGCGGTGGTAATCAGGCCAATACCGAGCGGCTTGGTGAGTAGGATGAGATCCCCGGGGCGAGCGCCGCCCTTAGTGGTGATACGTTGGGGGTGAACGAGACCAGTGACACTCAGGCCAAACTTGGGTTCACGATCACTAATCGTATGGCCACCGGCCAGCACCGCACCCGCCTCGGCCACCTTATCGGCTCCGCCCTGGATGATCGCCGCTGCGATCTCTGGATCGAGATCATCAGGGAAAGCAGCCACAGAGAGCGCCGTAATTGGCCGCCCACCCATCGCATAGACATCACTCAACGCATTGGCCGCCGCAATAGCCCCGAAGGTGTAGGGATCATCCACAATTGGCGGGAAGAAGTCGAGAGTCTGCACGATAGCAGTGGACGCATCGATCTGATAGACCGCAGCATCATCGCTGCTATGGAGCCCAACCAGCAACTGGGGATGGTGGGGCATGCGTAGTTGTTGCAAGATCGCTGATAGGGCACCCGGCCCCGTCTTTGATCCTCAGCCAGCGCAGGCTGCCATCTTGGTCAGTTGGATTCGTTGGCGCTCGTCCATGTAAGTATTTCCTTGGCTCATCGCGTTGTGTGTGGGTATTGTAGCAGATTTCGCCACAATACAATGCCCCACATTGCCATGGTACAATAGAATCCACGACCCGTTCCCGCATACAATGGACTTGGACGATCTTGGGAGGTTGGTATGAAACAGGTTGTAAGTGCGCTAACGTTCCTCTTTGGGCTGGTGGTAGGGATGATCAGTGGAGCGGCCTTACTGGCCTATGCCTACCAGATGGCGGGGCTCTACCCACCGGATGATGCGACGATCAAGTTTATTGCCCGTGAGCGCGGCTGGCTGCGCGAAGACGTCTAAGTGATCTGGCTGGGGGTTAATCGCCTCCAGCCATTTTGAAGCAACCAAGCAGCACAAGGAGGTGCCGGATGGAGAAGCCCTGGCTTGCATTCTATGAGAAGGGTGTACCGCATACCATTGACTACCAGCGGGTGACCATCAGTGATGTGTTAGCTGAGGCTGCTCGTGCGTTCCCGGAGACCACCGCGACCAACTTTGTGCTTCGTTACATGTTGGGTGGGCGTTTTACCGTTGGTGGCAAGGTGACCTATCGCAAGCTGAATGAGCAGGTGGATCGTATGGCCACTGCGCTCTACCAACTCGGTGTGCGCAAGGGTGATCGGGTAGCGGTGATGTTGCCCAATTCACCGCACTATATCATCTCCTTCTTTGCTGCGATGCGTTTGGGTGCGATTGTGGTGAATGTCAACCCGACCTACACCAGCCGCGAGTTGCAGCACCAACTAGAGGATTGTGGCGCAGAGACGATCATTCTGCTCAACCTCTTCTGGCCGCGTCTGCGCGAGATTCGCCCTGAAACTAAAATCAAGCGGATCGTGGTTGCGCATGTCTTTGACACCCTTGGTTTTCCTTCCAAACTGTTGGTGAAGATTGCGCAGAAGAAGACGCCTGAGTGGGTTGATGTGAATCAGGAGCAGGACATCTTCTTCTTTGAGACGTTGTTGACACAGTATGGGCCGACACCACCCAAGGTGACAGTGGATGTTAACGATGTGGCGCTCTTCCAGTACACGGGTGGAACGACGGGCTTGCCCAAGGCGGCCATGCTGACGCACAACAACCTGATGGTGAATGTGCAGCAGGTTGGTGCTTGGTTGGTGAGTGGGCATCGTGGCCACGAGAAGATGATGGCGGCGATCCCCTTCTTTCACGTCTATGGTATGACGGTAGCCATGCTCTACAGCGTCTTTATGGCGGCTGAGATCATCATCGTGCCCAACCCGCGCCCGATTGATAATGTGATGACGATCATGCAGAAGGAGCGCGCCACGCTCTTTCCGGGTGTACCGGCCATGTATATCGGCATCATCAACCACCCCAAGGTGGCGGAGTATGATCTGCGCAGCATCAAGGCGTGTATCTCCGGTTCGGCACCCTTGCCGATGGAGGTGCAGGAGCGTTTTGGTGAGGTGACGGGTGGGCGGCTCGTTGAAGGCTTTGGGATGACCGAGTGCAGTCCGGTGGCGCTGGTGAACCCGGTGCATGGGACGCGCAAGGCGGGGAGTGTTGGTATCCCTGCCCCCGACACCGAGGCCAAGATCGTCAACCTAGAGACGGGCGAGACCATCCCGTTGGGGAGTGACGAGCAGGGCGAGTTGTGTGTACGTGGCCCCCAGGTGATGAAGGGCTACTGGAACCGCCCCGATGAGACGGCGCTGACGGTGGATGCTGATGGCTGGTTGCACACCGGCGACATCTGTAAGTCGGATAGCGACGGCTACTTCTATATCGTGGATCGCAAGAAGGACATGATCATCGCCAGCGGCTTCAAGGTACTACCGAGGGACGTGGAGGAGGTACTCTTCATGCATCCCAAGGTGATGGAGGCGGTGGTGGTGGGTGTGCCAAACCCAGCGCGTGGCGACGACACGGTGAAGGCGTTTGTGGTCGTCAAGGAGGGTGAGTCGCCAACGGTAGACGAGATCCGCGAGTTCTGCAAGCTGCACCTTGCGCCCTACAAGGTGCCCCGTGAGATCGAGTTCCGCACCGAGTTGCCCAAGACGATGGTGGGTAAGGTGTTGCGGCGGGTGCTGGTGGATGAGGAGAAGGCCAAGCAGAAGGCGAAATAGGATCATTGTATGGGGCGCGTCACGACGCGCCCGCTTGGTGAGACCGTATGGGGCGCGTCACGACGCGCCCCTACTCCTTCACATGCACCACCTGGATCTGGGTATCGCCCGCGAGCATACTGAGGACGGTGGTGACAAGCGAGATGACGAGACCCCCGAAGAAGGCGGGCCAGAAGCCATAGACGTGGAAGGCGATGTTGAGCTGATCGGCGAGGGCCGAGGTGAGGCCAAGCATGATCGCGTTGATCACTAGCCCGAACATGCCCAGGCTCAGGATGACCAGCGGGCAGGTGAGCATATAGATCAGCGGGCGCAGCAGGGCGTTGAGCAGCCCAAAGACGAGCGCGACGATCCCGATCTGCCAGCCGGGGCCACTGAACTCAATGCCGGGAACAATCCAGACCGCCGCGAAGATGGCGAGGCTGCTGATTAGCCAGCGCAGAATCAGGCGCTGCCATGGGGGGCGCGGGTCGGTTGGGGGGATTGGGGGTGTAGGTGGGTATTGCATAGGTATCTCCGTCTCTATGATACTATATGTGGCAATGTCTCCTGCGGGGGAGGCGCAGCCGCATTGGCGTTCGGTTATGCACGAAGGTAGCACCGGCTTCCAGCCGGTCGGTGGCACATCTTGACCGGCTGGAAGCCGGTGCTACCCTGTGCGGCGGTAGGGGCGCGTCGTGACGCGCCCTCCGGCGCGATGATCGGAGCCTCCATAGGGCTTGGATACGCATGGGGCGCGTCGCGACGCGCCCCTACGTGGTATCCCTTTGAGTAGGATAGGATACACCGATGACCACACAGACGCAAACCATCTTCGCCCAGGTGGCGCGGAGCGCCGAGGCGGATGGTAAGGCGGCATATTTTCGGTTACATCGCCACCGTTTTGCGGCGATGTTGCAGGCGATCAATGCTGCGCCGGGGGCGCAGGTGTTGGAGGTGGGGGTGACCCCCGGCCACTTCACCGAGTTGCTGGTGCAGTCGGGCTACAAGGTGAGTGGCGCGGATCTTGATCCCTTTACGCGCAAGGCGCTCTGGGATCGCTTGGGGGTGGAGGTGCGCCAGGTACACCTGGAGCGCGAGGCATTGCCCTTCCCCGACAATAGCTTTGATCAGGTGGTCTTCTCCGAGGTGATCGAGCACCTGGTCTATTCGCCGCTGCCGGTGCTGCGCGAGTTTCGGCGCGTATTGCGTCCGGGCGGGCGCGTGCTGATCACGACCCCGAATGAACTCTACTTTAAGAGCCGTATGCGCGGGATTTTGCGTATGCTACTCTGGCAGAGCCTGCTCACCCGCGAGGAGTTCCGCCACCAGATGTTGCTGGAGGGCGAGCAGCGATACACCACCCACAGCCGTACCTATACGATGGGTGAACTGACATGGTTGGTGGAGCAGGCCGGTTTTCGGGTAGTGCGCCATCAGTACGAGGCACCCTGGGAGAAGGTGGGCTTGGAGGCGGGGCGGGTGCGGAGCCATCCGCTGCGGGTGTTGGTGAAGGGGGCGTTCTTTGCCCTAACGACCCTGATTCCACCGACGCGATCTATGCTATTGGTTGTTGGCGAGAAGTAGCAGTATGGTATAATTGCTGGTGGGGGCCGCTAGCTCAACGGCAGAGCACTCGGCTCATAACCGACGGGTTCTGGGTTCGAATCCCGGGCGGCCCACCAGGAGTTTGCAAGATGCCCTATGCAAAATGTTCAATTTTGCATCGCGCATCTTGCTTTTGTTTTGAAGAGGATGTATGGCACAACCAGATGTGATCGTGATCGGCGGCGGGTTGGCGGGGCTGACGGCGGCGTTGCATCTGGCTGAGGCGGGGGTACGCCCCTTGCTAATCGAGTCGGATGTGCGTGTGGGTGGGCGGCTGGCAGGAGCCGAGACGGAGACGCTTGAGATGGGCGGGCGTAGCTGGGATTTCCCGGCTGAGCATGGCATCCACGCGCTGTGGGGGCAGTACCACAATGTCCGCGCCATGTTGGATCGCCACGGGATTGCAGCCGCACGCAAGTATGCGCGCTACGAAGAGTGGGCGCATGCGCAGCGCGGGCGGGTGTTGCGTGCCGAGGCGGGTAGCGCGGTGCGGCGCAGTTTCATCCCGGCTCCGTTCCACTATATCGGGCTGTTCTCCGTCCGGCCTTCCTGCGCATGCTGACTCTGGCCGATCTGATCGGTTTGCCGCGTGTCACCGGCAGCATCTACCTGGCGCTGGCCTATGATCCGTTGTGCGAGGAGATTGATTTTGGCTCGCGCACGGTCGCCGGATTGTTCGATGGCTGGCCGCCAAGTCTGCGTGCCTTCATCACCGCGCTGATGCGTAGTGGTTTGGCGGCGCAACCCGAAGAGGTTCCGCTGGCGGGCTTCTTGGCCTTCCTGCGCTTCTACACGCTGTTGCGGCGCGATTCGTGGGCGTTCGAGTATCTACCCGATGATTCGGCGGCGGCGGTGATCGATCCGCTGGCGGCGGCGATTCAGGCACGCGGGGGCGAGATTCGGCTGAATACGGCGGCGACCGGGCTGGAGCGCACACCCACGGGCTGGCGGGTACGCTGGACGTGTGGGGAGGAACAGGGCGAGAGCGAGGCTCCCCAGATCATTGTGGCGCTCGATGCAGCGGCGGCGAAGGGGCTACTTACGGGCAGCCCAGCCACCGCACCGGCAGCGGAGCAACTCATCTGGCCGACATGTCTGGATACTGGCGTGGTGCGGCTCTGGTTCTCACGCGCACCCAACAGCACGGCAGAGTCGGGGGTGTGCAGCGGCGACATGACGATTGACAACTTCTTCTGGCTGCACCGCTTCCAGCGCGGGGTGGCCGAGTGGCACGCGGCGACCGGGGGCAGTGTGGTGGAGATGCACATCTACGGGCCGCCCGATGTCCTGGCGCAGCCCGATGCGGCCCTGATTGCCCAGGCCGCCAACGACATCCAGCGCATCCACCCGGAGTTGCGCGGCCACCTGTTCCACCAGACGATGCGGCGTAACCCGCCCAGCCACACCCGCTTTGGGGCGGCGAGTGGCCCCAAGCATCTGGGGGTGGCGAGTGTCTGGCCGGGGATCTCGTGCTGTGGCGATTGGGTGGGCTACAATCACCCGTCGCTCTTCCTGGAGCGCGCATGCGTCACCGGGATCGCCGCAGCGGCGCGGGTGTTGGACTCGCTAGGCCGCCCAACTCCGCAGGTGCTGGCGGCAACCCCGGCGGAGGCTCCGGCGCGGGCGGTGGAGTGGGCGTTGCGCAAGGTGCGCAAGGCGGTGGGGCGTAAAGATAAGGGGCAGGGTTAACTGTAGGGGTATATAATGCTCATGTGGTGATAGATACTCAAATACACTACAGGAGGTTTGTATGGCTATTACCAGTGAGCCAACATTTGATCAGGCATTAGCATTAGCACGCAGGCTCTCTCCGCAAAATCGAGCAGCACTGATAGCGCAACTTGCTCGTGAACTTGTCGTGCCTGTTCAACCTAGGTCGTTCATGACCAAAGCGGAGGGTTGGAGTCGTTGGTCTACCCTCCGTGAAGAGATAGGTCGGGAGTATCCTAACGCACAATTGGGTAAACGCTTAGAGGATGATCGGCGTGAACGGGATGTGGCATTAGGTGGAATAGACGAGACAAGTAATGTACACCCTTGATGCTAGTGTCTTTGTACGTGATTTGAATCCGCGTGAGGGCGATCATCTCATATGTAGGCAACTGATTGAGCATTTGGTCGGGCAAGGTATACCGATCATTGTTCCACTCATATTGATGGTCGAAGTTGCAGCTACACTTAGTCGTGAATTACGCGATCCTATGCGTGGTCGTTTGGCGATGGATATATTGAGGGACATGCCCAATCTTACATTGGTGGATCTTGATGTTCCTCTTGCGTATATGGCAGCAGAGATTGCGGCTGATCGAACATTACGTGGTGCTGATGCACTCTATGTTGCGGTGGCACGTCAGTATAACTGTACTCTTGTTACGCTTGATCGTGAACAACGTGAACGAAGTGCGACAATTGTGATTACGCAGTCTCCGGTTGATGCATTAGCTGATATGGAGCGTCGTACCTCTGGACATTCTTAATGCTTTACGCCCCCCCATCTCTGCGGTGATCCCGACCTGGAACGGGCTGCGCTACCTCCCGGCATGCCTGATGGCTCTCCAATCCCAATTGGGGCCACAGGATGAGATTGTGTTGGTGGATAATGCCTCGCGGGATGGTGCGGGGGCGTGGGCGAGGCGCTATGCGCCGGATGTGCGCGTGGTGGCGTTGCCTACGAACTTGGGGTTTGCGGGTGGCACCAACGCGGGCATCCGGGCGGCACGCGGCGAACTGCTGCTGCTGATCAACGACGATGCACTGGCCGAACCGGGGTGTGTCGCGGCGTTGTGGGCGGCGCTGCGCGAGTCGCCCTCGGCGGGAGCAGCAGCCGGGGCGCTCGTCTTCAGCCGCCGCCCGGATCGGGTGGCCTCGGCGGGGATTCGTTTCCAGGCGGATGGCGTGGCCACCGACATGCATATCGGGCTACCCGTGGCACAATTGCCACTGCAACCCCAGCCCATTTTCGGGGCGAGTGGCGGGTTGGCGTTGCTGCGGCGGGGCATGTTGGATGATGTGGGTCTCTTTGCCGAAGAGTTCTTTAGCTATTTAGAAGATGTGGATCTGGCGTGGCGGGCGCGGCTACGCGGCTGGGATACCGTGTTGGCGGGTGGGGCACGCGCACGCCACGTCTACTCGGCCACGGGCGGCCAGGGTAGCCCGTTCAAGCAGGCGCTGCTGGGGCGCAACCGGGTGCGAGTGTTGGTGCGCGTGTTGCCAACCCCGATCCTGCGCGATCTGTTGCCCGCGATCCTACGCTACGATCTGCTCGCGGTGGGGTATGCGCTGCTACGCGGGCAGGTGGCGATGGTGCGCGGGCGGGTGGCGGGGCTGCGCGAGATGCCGCGCTTGTTGGCGCAGCGGCGAGTCATCCAAGCGGGGCGTAGCGTGGCGGTGGGGGAGTTGGTGCGCTGGATCGAACCCGCTCCGCCAGCCGTGGAGGCGCTGCGTTTGCAGCGTCGGTTGCAGGCGTTGTTGGCGTAGTTAAGATGCTATACTGGCAGTATCTCAACGCCCAGGAGGCAGCCCATGACCATGCAACCCATTCGCATCTGGTCACCAGAGGAGTATCTGGCCTTTGAGCGTACCAGTGAGGTCAAACATACCTTTTTTGATGGTGTTGTTGTCGCTATGGCCGGGGCAAGTACTGCTCACAATATCATCACCGCCAACATTATTGCCAGCCTCCATTTCCAAGTTCGGCAGCGTAACTGTACCGTCTTTCCAAGCGATATGCGGCTGAAAATAGAAGCGACCCACACCTACACCTACCCCGATATTATGGTTGTCTGTGGCGATATTCAATATGCCCACGAAGGGCAAGATACCCTACAAAATCCTACGGTTATTATCGAAGTACTTTCGCCTTCAACCGAAATCTATGATCGGGGGAAAAAGGCTCAAATCTATCGGACTATTCCTTCATTGCAAGAATATCTTATCGTTGCCCAAGATGGCCAACATATTGAGCATTTTGTCCGCTATGCTGAGCATCAGTGGCTGTTTACCGAGCGTACCGATGCTCAGACCTCGATTGTATTGCCATCAATTGACTGTACACTGCTGTTTGAGGATATGTACGCCAAAGTTCCCCCATCTTCTCCGGCTCAAGGCTGATCTCCCTCCTTCTCTAGCCCCTTGAGATCTACCGGCGATGAGTGCTAGAATAGTTGTACGCTATTTCACACAAAGTCAAAGGAGACGATCATAGAAGATATTCGTACCCACGATGGCAAGCGGTTACACCCAACCACACCGCCGCGCACCCGTGCCTTATTGGTCGGGGCGGAGGTGGCCAGCTTTAACAGCGCCTGGAGTGCCGAGGATTCGCTGCGTGAGTTGGCGTTGTTGGCCGATACTGCGGGCCTGGAGGTGGTTGGGAGCATCTATCAGCGGATTGACCAGCCCTTCCCCAAATATTTCATCGGCCCCGGCAAGGTGCGTGAGGTGGCTGAGTTGCGCGAGCAGTGCGGGGCGGGGCTGGTTATTTTTGATGACGAGCTAAGTCCGGCGCAGACGCGCAATCTGGAGGAGGCGTTGCAGGTGGGGGTGCTGGATCGCACCGCGCTCATTCTCGACATCTTCGCCCAGCATGCGCGCACTCACGAGGGCCGTTTGCAGGTTGAGTTGGCGCAGTACAACTACATGTTGCCGCGTTTGCGCCGCCAGTGGTCGCACTTGGAACGCCAGGCCGGTACGGGTGGTGGTACTTCGGCGGGTGGGGTGGTGGGTCTGCGTGGGCCGGGTGAGACCCAGTTGGAGATTGACCGGCGCTTGATTGACCAGCGCATCGCCTGGTTGAAGGAGCAACTAGCCGATGTGCATCGCCACCGCGAGTTGTATCGGCAGCGGCGCAAGGGGAGTGGGGTGCCGGTGGTGGCGCTGGTGGGCTACACCAACGCGGGCAAGAGTACCTTGCTGAATGCGCTCTCTGGGGCTGATGTGTTGACTCAGGATCAGCTCTTTGCAACCCTCGATCCAACTACGCGCCAGGTGACGTTGCCCGGTAATCATCACATTCTCCTGACCGATACGGTCGGGTTTATTCAGAAATTGCCGACCCAGTTGGTGGCCGCCTTCCGCGCTACACTTGAGGAGATCAATGAAGCTGATCTGTTGTTACATGTCGTCGATCTAACCCACCCAAATGCCCAAGAGCACGCCCAGACGGTGGAGAAGACCTTGGAGGAGCTAGGCGTGAGCCGTAAGGCGACGCTGACGGTGCTGAATAAGGTTGACAAACTAGAAGGCGTCGCAGCGGGCGAAGTGGCCGATCTGGTGCGAGAGATGGGGCTACCCAGCGATGTGATCGCGGTCTCGGCGCAGCGTGGCTGGGGTCTCGATCAGCTTGGCGAGCGCATCGTCACGGCACTAGCCGAGGGGATGGTGGCGCTCAAGGTGCTGATTCCCTACCAGCGCAATGATCTGGTTTCGCTCTGGCATCGTCGGGGCGTGATTGACCGTGAGGAGTATATTGGCGAGGGGACACATATTCAGGGGCGTATTCCGCGTACCTTGGCTCCGCAATTCAGCCAATATGTGGATTAAACATAAGGTAGCACCGGCTTCCAGCCGGTCACGAGGCACCACTGACCGGCTGGAAGCCGGTGCTACCTTTATCTAGTTACAAGGAGCTTTATGCGTATCGAGCAGATTGAACTGCGCCGGATCGAGTTGCCGTTTGTTGCCCCATTTGAGACCAGTGGTTGGCGTGAAGAGGCCAACCACTCGGTGTTGGTGCGCCTGTTTGCGCAGGGGGCAGAGGGTTGGGGCGAGGCTCCGGTGGGGGTTGGCCCGTGGTACAACGAGGAGACGAGCGCCACCGCCTGGGTGATGCTGCGCGAGATTCTGGCTCCGCTCATTCTTGGGGTGGATCTGGATGGCCCGGAAGGGGTGGAGGCGGCCTTTGCGCGTGTGCGCGCCAACCGTATGGCCCGTTCGGGTATTGAGTTTGCAGCCTGGGATCTCTTTGGGCGGCTGCGTGTCCAGAGCCTAACGAGTATGCTCGGTGGGACGCGCACCAACGTGGATGTGGGTGTGAGTGTGGGCGTACAGTCCAGTATCGAGGCGCTGCTAGAGGTGGTGGGGGCGTATGTAGCCGCTGGCTACCGGCGGGTGAAGTTGAAGATTAAGCCCGGTTGGGACATCGAGCCGACGCGGGCTGTTCGTGAGCGATGGCCGGATCTGCGGCTTCAGGTTGATGCGAATAGCATCTACACCTTGGCCGATGCGGCGCATCTGGCGCAGCTCGACGCCTTCAACTTGTTGCTGATTGAGCAGCCCCTTGCCCACGATGATATTTTTGATCATGCCAAACTCCAGCCCCAACTGCGCACGCCGATCTGTCTGGATGAGAGTATCGTCTCGCCGGAGCATGCGCGTTGGGCCTTGGAGATGGGTGCGTGTGGGGTGATCAACATCAAACCTAGCCGTGTGGGTGGCCTGACGGCTGCGCGCCAGATCCACGACATGGCCCAGGCGGCGGGCGTGCCGGTCTGGTGTGGTGGCATGTTGGAGACCGGGATCGGGCGGGCGGCGAATGTGGCGCTGGCGAGTCTGCCTAACTTCAGCCTGCCGGGTGATATTAGTGCCAGTGATCGCTACTTCAAGCGCGATATTGTCACCAACCCCTTCCGGCTCAACCCGGATAGCACGCTGAGTGTGCCTACCGGGCCGGGGAGTGGCGCAGAGGTGGATCTGGAGTACCTAGAGCATGTGACAGTGGAGAAGATCGTGATTGCGTAGGGGCGCATCGTGATGCGCCCCATATGTGTGTTACGGGGTTGGTGTGGGGCTAGGGCTAGGCACCTGACACACCAACTCCTGCACTACCTTGCGGGTAGTGCGATCCTCAACCATCACCGGATAGGTTCCGGGTCGCTCGTTGCCGATGCGTAGAGCGATGCGGTAATACCCATCAGCGCGGCTAAACCCACCACCGACAGGTCGTTCCGCAAACGTGACGATCAGTGCGGTGTGTGGGTTGGTTGTTCCCTCGATGGTAAGTGTTTCACCAGGGATGCAGCGTAGTGTAGATGGCCCCTCAGGTGTAGGCGTCAGGGTTGCGGTGGGGATGGTAGTGGATACATTGGTTGGAATTACCGCATTAGTAGGTTGGATGCCACTGCTACTCTGGGGCGTGTTGGTGGCAGCGGCAGTTCTGGTGCTGGTCGGGGTCGCAGTGGGCGTCCCGGTCGCATTGGTGGGGGTACTGGTCGCATTGAGGGGCGTCACCGTACCCTTTTGGGTGGTTTGTTGGGTCAGGGCGGTTTGGGTGAGGATGCACTCCTGGTAGGGTGGGTAGGGGGGGATATTGTTGGGGCCGAGGGTTGGGCAGACCTGCTCAATTTGTTGGTTTGATCCTACAGCAGCAGTTTGCATGCAGAACGGATAGGCTGGATCGTTAGGATCGGAGGGGCATGCGGTTGCAGCAAGAACCACCTGCACACCCATATGGCTGCTGGTATTGATCAGGAGGAGTAGGAAGGTCAGTCCGGCGATAGCGATCAGACTGAGGGGCCAGAAGAGGCTGCGGTGGGACATAGGATGCCTCGCGGGCTGCTACGCGGCAGCGCGACGACGTGGGCGACTGTTCCACCACCAGCGTAGACGACGATGCTGGCGCGAGACTTGGCGTGCGGCTTCGAGGGCGATACGGCCAAGTGTACCAACCAGTGGGGTGGGGAGAGCAGCCCAACGATAGAGGAAGAGTTTTAGGTGGACACGGCTCCAGCGGATGATGCGGTTGCGTGGCCCGACAAGTGCGATGCCGAGCATCAAGAAGATGAGGCCATTCACGATGGGCATGGGCATGCCGATCAGCCCGATCACGATCAGGAACCAGCCCAAGATCGGTTTGAATGCAATCCAGATCCAGATGAGGATTGAACGCACAATGGCGAGGAGCAAGGTCATCCACATACCGCGTATGTTCCTCGTCGGGTTAGGTCGGATATATCATCGCTGAGTAGTATACCATATTCATGTTCCCTGTTTTGAGTAGACAAACAGCCCCTGTTGGTCACGCAGAAGGGAGAGATCGAGGGTTTGGAAGGTGTTGAGGAGTGCCATGACCTCCGGGTAGCTGAAGCCGTAGAGATCGAGTCTCATGGGCAGGTGGGTAGATTGGGCAGGGTTGAGGTGGAGACGAAATCGGCGCGGGCGGCTGGCCTGGAGTTGTATCGTCCCAACTTCGGTTTTGATGGTCTCGTTTGAGTTGGGGATGAATGGTGCCCCGAAGTGCAGGATGATGTGGCGATCCGGGCCGAGGTAGATGATAGCTTGGGGGAGTTCTGCGCTGCGTGGCCAGATGAGTAGCGCACGTTCGATGCCCGTGGGCAGTGGGTTGGGCAGGTAGATACGCCACCTGAGTTCACGTAGCAGGCTGGGCGTAGCCAGATCGCGGCGGCTGAAGAGGAGCAGTGCGGGGTCGGCACGCGGGTTGTCGCTGGCGGCGGGGAAGCTGCCGCGCCCGTTCCAGGCTAATACGACGTTGAAGGGTGCTCCAGCCTCATCACTGGTGCTGTAGCTACGCTCCTCCACGATCCGCCAGGTGACTCGGTTGCTCTGGGTAGTATCGCTGGCGCTACTCAGTTCTGTGGCGCTACGCAGTTGCCCACTGACAGCATCGAGGCTCAGTAGGATGGTGATCGGTACACTGGCGCGGCCGGGGGTCTGGTTAGGGTAGCCGAGTGGGCTGAAGCCGCGAAAGCTGAGGATGTAGACGGTGTGGCTTCCATCGCGTTGGCGACCGAGTAGGCGTAGATCTTCGGCCTGCTGGGCTTGTTGCAGGTAGGAGCGCGGCATGTTCCAGATCCCGTAGCTCAGGCGCTGTGCTAAGGCAGCGGCTTGCTCGTTCGGATCGGCAATCTGGCTGATGAGGCTAGGGCTGCCAGGGCTACTCTCGGTCTCTAGATCGGCATACAGGCTGGGGCGGTAGATCGGATCTATCGCGTAGTAGAGCTGATCAACCCCATTCGCAAGCTGAAATTCATAGGGTGCGCCACCGGCGGTATGGCTGATCTGGAGGCGATGACGGGCGGGGTTGCTACGATCCAACCATAGCTCGGCATGGATGGGCGCGTAGGTCGCATCGTCAAAATACCAGAGCGTCTCGTAGCGGCTATACCAGATGTTGCTGCTCGTTGCGGGGATCCGCGCATGGTTGCTCAGTGCCGTCTCGATCAGAGCCGCGACATCCACCGCGTCCCTCTCACTGCGGTTGATCACCGTTACTGGCTCGCGACCGATACCGGGGAGTACCAGGCTGGCAATGATGATCAGGATGGCTAGTGGGGGCAGTGCGAAGATCACCTGCAAGCGTGGGCGTTGGCGTGGCTGCCCCATATTCACAAGATGCGCCTCAAGCCGAGCGGGCATGTCGCGTTCGCGCAGGACGTTGCGCATGCTTGCTTCGATGTTCTGGCTCAACTCGCTCCACACATGTTCGAAGCCGCGACACTCGCTACATGTAGCCAAATGACCACGAATGGCGGGGGTATGGCGCAGTCGCCCAGCCGGATCGATCAGGGCGATGCGCACCTCCTGGCATACCTCGCTGCTGCTCTGCTCGGTGAGGCTCAACGTCGCACTGGGGGCGAGGTTATGCATGGCGCTGAAGAGGGTAGCACGACTAGCAGTTTCGTCCATGTTCAGGATCGTGGCAATCTCACCCAGATCGTAGCCAAACAGGAGGTAGAGAGCTAGACCGAATCGCTGCTCAGTGGGTAGGAAGAGCAGGCTCTGGTAGAGCGTGGGCTGGTCGGTGCGTGGCCGGGGTGGGTGGGGGTGACGCGGTGGTGGCTGGGATTGAGCAAGGGTGAAGAGCATGCGCAGCAGATCGCTCGCACTGGGCGGGCTAGGTGGGGCAGTACGAACCACCTCTGCCATGAGGAGGCGCAAGAGGCGTTCCGCTCCGCGTGCTTCCTGCCCAAGAATCAAGGCGGCACGGTAGAGCGTGCCGCTGTGTTGCTCAAGGATGGATTCGATGGGGTTTGCGGGGGTGGACATTATTGCTGTTCGCGTTCTTCACGCTCTTCCTGCTGCTCCTGCTCAACCTCCTCGATCAGGTGGTGCAGCCGCCAGATGGTCTGAGCGCGGGCGCGATGCCACGCCGCACTCTTGGGGCCAGTCTCGCGGAGCAGCACCACCCGGCGCAGCGCCTGAGTCAGTCGGGTGTGGCGATTCTCTTCGGGTTCGGGCATGAGTCTCCTCAGACGATCTCGGCCAATAACGTTCCTAATTGTACTGCACGTCCGGGGGTGGCGTTGAGGCTGGCGATACGTCCGGCACGGGTGGCACGGATCTCGTTCTCCATCTTCATTGCTTCGAGTACCAGCAAGGGTTGATCGATCTCTACTTCTTGGCCCACGTCTACTAGGACGCGCACGACCACACCAGGGATGGGAGCCTTGATACGCCCGTCGTTACTGCGCGGGTGGCTGATGCGCGAGTCTTGGTCGCGGACTTGGACATTGTGGCGGCCATGGCGCGACTGGATCCAGCGTAGTTCGTGGTCAATCTGCAACTCGTAGGGGTGGCTATTGACCATGGCCCATTCTAGCACTTCAGAATCGGCTAGCGACGAGAGCGCGGTACGCATGGGTTGGCCATTTACGATAACGGTGAAGAAGCCATCGCTATCGGGAACTTCGGGAACCTGCACCTGAAATTCGGTTCCGTCAATGGTGACGAGGAGTTTGCGCATAGGGTACCTCGGTTCTTTATGATCCCAACCGGCGGCTATCGCGGTACCAGCCACTGGTAAAGGCGGGTGGCGTGACAGGGCTGGCATCGCGGTTCAGTGCCAGGAAGGCCAGGGCGGCGATGGCAGCCAGATCGCTCAGGTTATCATCGGTGGGTGGCGCCTCCATCAGATGGTGCTGGCTTGAGTCGGTGGTGTAGGTACCAGCCACAAACTCCGGATCATTCACGATCAGCCGCAGCAACCCCAGGTTGGTACGAACGCCTTCGATCTGAAATTCCTGCAAAGCCCGATGAACCCGGTTGAGGCATTCGCTCCGTGTCGCGCCCCAGACAGCCAGTTTGGCCAGGAGTGAGTCGTAGTGGACGGGGACATCGGTTCCGGCATAGGCGTAGGTATCCACGCGCACGTTGGGGCCGCCGGGGATGCGGAAGCTGTTGATGTGGCCGGGGCTGGGCATGTAGCCGCGCCAGGGATCTTCGGCATTGATACGGCAGAAGATGGCTACCCCACTCAAACGCACCTGCTCCTGGGTATAACCGAGCGGTTCACCAGCGGCGATACGCAATTGTTCGCGCACCGTATCAATGCGGGTGACCATCTCAGTGGCCAGGTGTTCAACCTGAATACGGGGCTTGATCTCGGTGAAGTAGTGCTGTCCGGCCTGATCCACCACAAACTCGACTGTAGCCACCCCATGGATATTGAAGAGGCGTGCCACTCTGAGCGCACAGCCCCAGATCGTCTCGCGCTGCTCCTGGCTCAGCCCTGGCGCGGGTGATTCGCCGATCACCTTGCGCGTATTGCGTTGGATCGAGCCGTCGCGCTCGCCGAGGTGGACGATATTGCCGTGGGTATCACCCAGCACAGGGACTTCGATGTAGCGCGAGGCGGGCATTGCTGCTTCGAGGTAGACGTGCGCATCGCCATAGAAGGCTTGCGCCGCCCCGGATGAGCGTTGCACCACACTCAGGAGCATGTCGCGGTTGTAGACCAGGTGCGTGCCGCGTCCGTGCCCGCCGGCATGCGCCTTGACCACCAGTGGAAAGCCGATGGATTCGGCTTCAGCGAGCATAGCCTCACCCTCGTTGGGGCTGAAGGCACGGGAAGAGGGGCGGGTGGTGGGAATGCCTGCGGCGCGTACCTGTTCGAGCGTGTCAATCTTGTTGCGCACCTGCTCCAGGGTGGCGCTACCCGGCCCGATCACGGTGATACCGATCTCCTCGCAGGCACGCACAAAGCCGGGGTGCTCGGAGATGATGCCATACCCCGGATGTACCGCATCTACCCCGGTTTGGCGGGCGATAGTCAGCATCGCATCGGGGTTGCGGTAGTCGCCCTGGTGTGGCAGTGGATGGGCCTCATCGGCGAGGCGCACATGGAGTGCGCCCATGTCGTCGGGTTCGTAGACCGCCACCGCACGGATGCCCATGTCGCGGCAGGCGCGCACGATGCGCACGGCAATTTCCCCTCGGTTGGCAATTAACACTTTATTGAACATACTGCGTTCCTTCTTCCTGGGAGCGAGGGCATCTTGCCCTCGTATTCATTGTCGAGGGCGAGACGCCCTCGCTCCCATGCTTGCGCCTACATCGGTGAGATGCCGTGTTTACGCGGAATATGGCGATCCCGCTTACTGAGCGTGACATGCAGAGCGCGGATGAGGATGCGGCGGCTATCACGTGGCTCGATTACATCATCAATCAGGCCGCGTGCGGCGGCAACGTAGGGGTTGTTGAACTTCTCCTGGTACTCGGAGACGAGTTCGGCTCCGCGTGCCTTGGGGTCGGGTGCGGCCTTCACTTCGTTGCGGAAGAGAATGTTGACTGCGCCCGCCGCCCCCATGACGGCCAGTTCGGCATTCGGCCACGCATAGAGCAGGTCGCCGCGCAGCCCCTTGCTGCTCATCACGCAGTAGGCTCCGCCGTAGCTCTTGCGCAGGATGAGCATCAGCTTGGGTACGGTGGCCTCGGAGTAGGCGTAGATGAGGCGTGCCCCGTTGCGGATGATGCCGCCATACTCCTGGCTGGTGCCAGGGAGGAAGCCGGGGACATCTTGCAGCGTGATCACGGGGATGTGGTAGGCGTCGCAGATGCGGATGAAGTGGGTGGCCTTGATACTGGCCTTGATGTCTATGGTTCCGGCCAGCACCATGGGCTGGTTGGCAACCAAGCCGACTACAAAGCCATCCAGACGTGCAAACCCGACCACCATATTCTCGGCCCATAGTTCGTGAATCTCGAAGAAGCGCCCGTCATCCACGATGCTGCTGATCACCTGGCGCACATCGTAGGGCTTGTGCGGGTCTACTGGGACGATCTGTTCCAGTTCGGGGCAGCGCCGTTCAGGGTCGTCACGCGGGGGGATGTAGGGCGAATCGTTAGGTTGTTCGAGGGCAGGTAACTGAGCAACTCGCGCACCTTCAAGAGACACTCGCGGTCATCGCTGGCGAGGAAGTGGGCCACACCACTCTCCGAGGCGTGGATGCGCCCACCCCCCAGATCCTCCTGGCTGACGTTCTCCTGCATCACCGACTTGACCACCTCTGGGCCGGTGATGAACATGTAGCTATTCTCGGTCATGAAGATGAAGTCGGTGAGACCGGGTGAATAGACCGCGCCGCCCGCGCATGGGCCGAGGATGACCGAGATCTGGGGGATGACGCCGGAGGCTTCGCAGTTGGCATCGAAGATGCGTGCATAGCCACCCAGGCTATCCACCCCCTCCTGAATGCGCGCTCCACCCGAATCGTTTAGGGCCACGAAGGGGCAGCCATAGCTGATCGCCATTCGCATGGCCTTGACGATCTTGTTGGCGTGCATCTCGCCGAGTGAGCCGCCCATCACGGTCGCATCTTGGGCAGCGGCAAAGACCTGTCGCCCCTGTACCATGCCAAAGCCGGTGATTACGCCATCACCTAGGCGCGAGGACTTGCCGCCCATATAGCTCTCGTAGCGCGGGGTGACGAGGGTGTCAATCTCGTTGAACGTACCGGGATCAAAGAGCAGATCGATCCGCTCCTGGGCGGTCAGACGGCCACGTTTATGTTGTGCTTCAACATCCTTCGTCGAACCTGCGGCTTCGGCTTTGAGAGCGCGCAGTTTGTCAATATATTCTTGCATAGACCTTCCTCGGTGATCGTCTCAGGCTTCGGTAACGATGGTGATCACGCTGCCGTTGCTGGTGCGCCACCAGCCGTGCAGCGCAACGGGGCTGAGGGCGGTGCTGATAGTGATGGTGTCCCAATCTGAAAGGTTGGGCATGCTGGGTAGACACGTCACACTGCGCGTATCCACCCGCAAGCCGTGGCGGGTCACCTTTAGCGTAGCCTCTTTGGCGCTCCAGATCGCCGTGGCCAGTGTGTCATAGAGATCGGGTGGAGTGCTGGCCAACAGATCCAACTCGGCGCGGGTGTAGTAGCTCTGGGCGAAGGCACTGCCACGCGGGACGATCTGCTCAAGATCGATCCCTAGCCGGGTGGCACCGACCCGCAACCCACAGGCGGCATAGTCACCACTATGGCTCAGGCTAATCTGTATGCTGTCCAGGGTGCGTTGTACAGTGGAATCAGTTGATGTAAGGTAGGGCGCACCATCAGCATCGCTCAGCACCATGATTGTCGTGAGGGGTAGGTCGGCTCCGCACGTCGCTCGTACTAGGTGTTTGGCTGTCCAGCGCCCGTGGAGCCAATCAACCTGGCGCTTGGCGTGTGTGAACTGGGCGTAGACGGACTGCTCGGCGGGAGCCAAGAAGTGTTCGGGGGCGGGCATGGCGCTGCGTTGGGTGATGAGCCATGTGAACATAAATTTCATCACGTAGGGGCGAAGCATCGCCGAAGGCGATGCTTCGCCCCTACATTTTTACAACTCCACCGTGCCGGGCAGCGCGATGGTATGGTAGCCGCGCATCGCCACATAGACGTTGCCCGCTTCATCGCGCACCTGGGCATCGAAGAGACCTTCGGATACCGGGGTGACGATAGCGTAGAGCTGCGGATCGCCGGGGGGTGGGGTGGCGCGGAAGACCGAGACCGAATCGATCTCGGCGGGGAGTGCCAGCACCCCATCGTGCGACGCCTGCCAGATCCCGGCGGTCTGGAAGCAGAACTCGATCAGCAGCGGGTCAATCAGCGTTGCCGCGTCGGGCGGCTCAATCGCCGGGGGGCGCTCATTGGACATCACGCCAATCGCGCGCCCCTCGTCAATTAGTACCCGATCCAAGACCTGGTAGGCCGGGCCGTGGAAGTAGACCCCATAGATATCGGCGGTGGCATAGACGCGCACCTCGTCCGAGACCGGCCAGAGCGGGGCCGGTTCGGGTGGTGTGACGGGCGTGCGGCTTAGCAGCACGTCGGCACTGAAGTGGAGCGTGATCTGTTCGGGTAGCCCCTCCTTGGGCGGCTTGAGTACCGAGCGCAGTTCCGTATGCGCGATCAGGTCGCCGTTGGCCTGCGGGCGCACACTGGCGCGCAGGTAGAGCGTGCGCGGCTGGTCGCGGTAGAACTTGAAGGGACTGGCGAAGCGGTCGTGGTCAATCTCGGCGATCTGGTAGCCCGGTGCGAGCAGGCTGGCGATCTCGGCGAAGGCTTCGGTTCCCATCACGCCGGGGAGGACGGCAGTCCCCTCGATGCGGTGATCATCGAGGAAGGGTTGCTGCTGCGGGTTCTCCAGCGTTTCGGCCTCGATCCCGCCGTAGAGACAGGCCGAGGTGAGGGTGCCGATCATCGCCAGGGGCGGCTCGCGGGTGGCGAGCAGCGCCTTGACGCGATCTGGATCGAGGCCACCCTGGGGAGCCAGTTCAGCGGTGAGGATACCCAGATCCATCCCCACCAGGATCTCGCCGCGTGTTCCACCAGCGGTCAGTTCGCGGCGGATGGTGGGAATACCAACTTCGGGTGGCAGCATGGTGATGCCCGCCGCCTCCATGATCTTGGGGATGGAGCCACGTGTGGCCATCCCGATACCCCCCCACGCAGTCCAGTCAATCACGATGCCGCGAGTCTGCGGGCGGGTGCGCCGCAGCGAACTGGTGATCTTGCAGAGCAGATCATTCGCCGCGCTGTAGTCGGGTTGGCCGCTGTTGCCGAAGCGCCCGGCCACCGAACTGAAGGCGACGGTCGCGCCGATGGGGATGGCCTTGGCCGCATTGAGCAGGCTGAAGAAGCCGTCAGCCTTGATGTCGAAGACCATATCGAACTCACGCGGCTCCTTAGACGGCATGCTCTTACTGATCTCGATGCCACCCGCGTGGAGCAGGACATCAATGCGCCCGTGGCGCTCGGCCACTTCGGCCACCACTGCGGCGACTGCCGGGCCATCAAGCAGGTTGAGGCTGCGGTAGTGGGCCGTGCCCCCCGCCGCCTGCACCGCCTCAATCGCCCGTAGCGCCGCGTCACTGCGCTCGATCTGCGCCAGACGGCGCTCGATCTGCACCGGGGTGGGGCGCTCACCGGCGGCCTTCATCTCCTCGATCAGACTCAGTTTGAGCGCCTCGCGGTCGCTGCGGAACTGCGCGATCTGCGGATCGTTCGCCTCCGGGGTCGGGGTCAAGTCGAGCAGGTAGAAGATGCCACCGCTGGCTCCGGCGAGGTCGGCGACAATGGCGTTGGTGATACCCCCCGCCGCCCCGGTGACAACGAAGACACTCTCCTGCCCCAGCACCATGCCGGGGTTGCCGTCGGCAGCGGGGAGTTCCTGGAAGTTGACGCTGAAGCGCAACCCCTCGTGGTAGCCCACCTCGATCACCCCAGGGTCATAGAGCGTCTCGGCGATCAGCGCCTCGGCCGGATCGGCGGTCTTGCGGTTCAACTCGAAGTCCACCGCCTTGACCGTCAACTCGGTACGTTCGCGCTTGAACGACTTGGTGAGACCCGTCACACCACCACCCAGTGGGGCACTCGCGCCCGCCTCTTCGTAGCCGTGCAACCCACCCAGGCGGGTTGCGGAGACGAGGAAGTGCTGTGGGCCGCTGAAGTGCGCGTAGAGCGTGCGCAGGGTCAGGAAGAGGTTCTTCACCCGCACCCGAGTCGCCTCGCGGAAGGTGTCGAGATCCATTTCGTCCAGATCGGGTTCAACATCGAGCGCGGGCAGCCAGTAGATGCCCTGGATCGGCCCTTCGGCCATCCATGCGTTCAGACTCTCTTCGAGTTCACTCGTGCTAGGTGGCTCCTCGAAGGTGAGCGCGACAACGCCGCGCTTCTGGAGGCGACCCACCAGCGCCTTACCGACGCCGCCGCGATCTAGCATCACGATCACCCGGCTGCCCGCATCGAGTACCGCCCCGGTGGGCTGGCACATCTCAAGCGCGGGGCGCAACACAGGCGTGGGTACCCGCCGTGGCGCACGGTCGGCCTCGGCCACATCGTAGCTGATACTGGGTACCGGCGCGCTGCTGACCACCGGCGCGGCGCTCTCCGCCGGGGCGCTAGGGGCCGGGGTTGCGGCTCCGCCCGCCCGCAGTTCGGGCCGTGCCTCATAGACAAACTCGATCACCCGGCGCAGGGTCGGGTAGTCGCGCAGGGCTAGGTTCTCCGGGCGCGGGATGCCGAAGGCACCGCGCACGGCCTCGAAGGTCTCAGCCTGCTTGACCGTGTCCACTCCCAGGTCGGCCTCCAGATCCAGATCGAGATCGAGCATCTCGGTCGGGTAGCCCGTCTTGTCGGCCACGAGCGCCAACACCTG